>ENA-UEOL01000049-UEOL01000049.1-human-gut-metagenome-genome-assembly--contig:-NODE-49-length-76064-cov-89.045534_pt1 | contig 76064 bp, 70 predicted proteins | sample MGYA00242884_ERZ507884 | MGnify/ENA primary metagenome ERZ507884 (study PRJEB26167, sample SAMN06115417) | human gut metagenome | host: Homo sapiens | place: China:Chongqing | collected 2015-03-06... | reverse complement strand
GGGTGTCGCTTCGCTTGCCCTGGGCTATGTGCTCCATTGGGCTTTCAGCCCGCCCTTGCTAAATCCGAAACTTCAGTAACCTCATAGTCTTAAAACATAAAACGAAGAAAAAATAGGGGGCGAAACTGCCCCCTATTGCTAACTTTTAACGATTTTCTTCTACAACTATAGTAGAATCAGTGACTGTAGAGTCCATTTCAACATCACGATAAGCACTGGCAGTACGGTCCATATAGCAAGTGCGCGTTTCGATAACGCCCTTGCCCGACATTTGTCCAATCAAATAGCGAAGATATTGCTTTGAAAGGTTCTTCATAGAACAACGGGTGTTGTCGGCTATGAGTTTTGACACAGTGCCACTGTAGGGCTTATTAATGGTAAAGAGTTTGCTATTGCCCTTATCGAGCAAAATGAGTTTGCCCGTAGCTGGTACGATTACATTATCTGAAGCGTGAATATCCTGGCGCAACTTTAAAGGGATAGACTTCTTATTATTCATCATGCGCACATCACCACGCACAGAGAATACGGCATAAGTTTGAGCCTGTGCAGAGAGAGCAAAGGCAAGCGATAGAAATAAAATAGATAAGACGTGTTTCATATTGTATGCTATAGGGTTATAGAATAGAGCGTATTGCCTTTAGGCCTATCTGAATGATACGCTCTATTTATGAGTTGTTAGACGATGGGGTAAGCACATCATTATCGGTCACATTGACATCAGCTACATCAGCCGAACCACTTTCAACGCGCAATTCCTCATTATCATGAGAAGCGGTCTTTACCTCTGGAGCTACATAATATAAGGAACTTTTGAGCCACTTGAAGCGGTCGTGGTGTTTGAGACAGAGCGTCTTAACAAAGGCTGAATAAAGACCACGCGACTCGGCTACCAAAACGACCGGTGCAAATATCCAGGTCATGGCCAAATAGATGTTGCACTTTACGTACAAGATAAAGCCCAACCAAGCTAAAAGGCCCAACCAAGAGAAGGTGATAACACGCAGGAAGAGGAAGGAACCTGATAGGAAGATACTCACTGTATCGGTACGGCGTGCTACTAAACGAACAGCTCCATATTGTATAAACTGTGTCAAATAGCAGAAGATGAAAGCTAATATTATGAGCCATACTTCACTCACAACATGAATGTCGCGTTGTGAGAGCAGCGTTTGCAGCGAGAAGGCTTGCACCTCAAGGCCAGGCATCTTACCCAAGGGAGTATAGTGCATGTCTTGTTCCTCATTGACGGTACCCAACAGAACGATGTGGTCACGTATGAGGTCGGCCTTCTGAGCAATGCTGTCATAGCGCACCACAGGGAAGCGCGTTGGCACGTAATTTATCATACGATCTTCTGGCTCTTTCACGCTACTGGGGAGTGTGTCGTTGATAGCTGACATGTAGAGCATGGCGGGCAACGAATATACTTCCATCTCCTTCGTGCGACGTGATATGCTAAACTGACGCACGCTGCCATTCGTACCATTGCTCAACACATTGGTGTAACCTTCGATTAAAGGTACATCGTTGATGAAGAAAGAGTGGAGCGAAGAGGTAAATGTCTTGGAAGGCGCATTATAGTCAAGAAGCTTAAAAGCAGTAACTGTCTCGGAAGAGCAGTCTGAGAGCGCATTGACCAAACTATCATTGCCTATAGAGTCGTCCTTTAGTCCTTCGAATATAATGTCAAGTCCTAAGGCTTTGGGATGCTGCTTGTTCACCTCTTCGATGGTCTGTGCTATCTGCCCACGCTTGTGGAGGTCGGTGATGTCGACAAGGGTAATAACCTCACTCTTCTCAGGTTCATCGCCTGTCCAAAGGATATGATAATAAAGGTCGGACATCGAAAAGTCCTTAATAGCGCGCGCCACTGGACTTAAGAAGGATATATTCATCGAGACGAAATAGAACAAGCTGAGAATCATCACTGCCAGCACCGAGATGATTAGGTGATCACGATGAAATAAAATTCGTAGAAAATGCTTCACACTGGTGGAGGAATAAGGAAGTCGTCTAAACTTTTCTGACGAAGATTATATTTAAACTTTTATCTCTTCTAAATTCAATCTTTACCTTTCTTTTTGACCGCTTTTTGACCTTTCATCGGTCGTGTAGCTCGCTACACTCCCTCTTCAAGGCCAAAAATCGCTTCAAAAATAAAGGCAAATCTTGAACTTCATAAAAGTTTAGACGACTTCAGAAGGTTATTGTCGAAACATAGTACCTGTATTAAAGGGAGACCTCGACAATAACCTTCAACTTTTATGATACGGATTATTGAGCTACAACAACGACTACGCGGTTGTCATCATTATTAGCGAAAGGCTGAACGGTGTCGCCCTTATAGTCTACTACAAGGTTTTGATCCTTAATGCCATATTCCTGCTTAAGGATAGTAGCCACCGTGTTGGCACGTGACTTTGACACTGCAAGGTTTATCTCTGGAAAACCAGTGCCAGCATCAGCATACCCCGTTACGTATACTTTGGTATTAGGATATTGCTTTACGTAATCGGCAATGCTCTTCAGTCGCTTATCCACATTCTTGGCATTGGTCTTACCCAAGTCAAAGAAGATGTTGACGGGCTGACAAACGGCTTGCTTCTCAGCAGCGCGTTTTGCGGCAGCTGCGCGCTCTGCAGCAGCACGTTCGGCAGCGGCTTTGGCAGCAGCCTCGCGTTGTGCTTTCTCGCGTGCAGCAGCTTCAGCAGCATTGGCATTCAAGGCGTTTTGCGCATTGTAATAGTCCTGCATAACCGAAGAACTATTGGCGTCAGCCTTGTAATTATTCTTTCCCGTGAAGCAATACTTCACACCGATCATCGTCTGCACTTGCCACTGCTTTGTGGCTTGTGGCACATTGTTACGTTTTACACCCAAGGCTTCGACATAAAAGCCCCATGACTGATTGATGCGTGCTTCAAGTTGGCCACCTGCTCGCACGTTGTAGGGGAAGCTTGTCGTTCGCGACTCTGTAGGCAACGTTCCAAGACCTACACCGCCAATGCCATAAAGGTGGAGCAAATGGGGACGAGCGCCATAGAAGAAATTGGTGATATCAATTAAACCATCAAAGTTAGTATATAAGTAAGTTTTCTTGGTCTTCTCACCATCAACGAGCAACTTCTCAGCACCAACGTCGAATGTAGCACGAAGGCCTACATAGGGGCAAAACATGCCACCGATGCCTACTTGGCCTAATGGGATAAATCGGTTGCGGCCTGTAGGAAGTTGACTATCAATTGTTCACAATCCTCCGCCCGCTGCGCTCAGAAAGCCGTAGGGGTAAGTATCCTTTAATCGTTTATCTTGCTGTGCCTGTACTGGCATAGCCATAAAGCATGCCGCTAAAGCGATCATTCCTTTACCTATTAACTTATTAACTTTCATAGTTAGCGTGTTTTTATAGTTTACAAACATTTGCGTAATTTATGCTTTAATTTGCAAATATATATAGTTTTTTATTAGGATTCAAGTTTTGTATGACAAAATTAGAGTTCTGTGGCTAATTGTATGGCATTAAATCATTAAAAATAATAAGGGAACCTCCGATTTATCATATAGGGTTGTGTAGCAAAAAGCGGCTTTGGATGATAAACTGCAATTTATCAACAAAAAAGGCTTACACAAGAGTTACCAAGTGTAAGCCTAAAAACAATTGTATAATGGAAATTTGGAATGAATGATTACTTAATCACCTTTTTGCCATTAACGATGTTGATGCCCTTAACCAACTTGTTGAGTTTGCGGCCATCGATGCTGTAGATAGTCTGCTTAGCAGTAGGAGCTACAGTGATATTGTTAATGCCAGTAGTAATACCATTGAGAGAGTAGAGGTAAGCCTTGCCAGCAGCAGTCTCAGCAGTACCATTGTAGTTCATTAACTTACCACAAATGATAACTTCGTCACCCAACTTGATGTTGGTCTTAGACTCGTCGTCATACTTCTCGTTGCCAAGATAGAGGGCACGGAATACATAAAATTCGTTTTTAGCAGTACCATCTTCTGAAATATAGAAAGTTGCATTGCCATATTGTGTGCCATATACATTTTTCGCATCAAGTGTAGAGATGATGCCCTTAACGTAAACGTCCTTTTCAGTCATAGCGCCTGACTTAAGATTAGAAGCTATTTCTAAGGCAGCAATGGCATTGTAAGGGTTAGCTAAAGTACCATCACCTGTTGCTTGGGGTTCGTCAGGAGCGTCAAGTGCTTTGTCGGTAAGTGTTACGACAAGTTTGTTGATTTGAACTTGTGCTGTAGCAGTGTAAGTTACGGCTTGTGTGAAACCAGTCCAAGTAGTACCTAATGTACTAAATTCACCTTCAGAGGGAGTAAATACGGTATATTTAGAACCTTTGGTAATTTCAACAACACCAACTTTCATTCCTTCAGGAGCAGTGATGGTGATAGAATTGCCTGTGTAAATACGCAATTGACCTTTACCTTTTACGTTCCACATACGTGAAGGAGTTGCTTTTTCATCAGTAGAATTGGTGAAAGAGATGGTTACACCGTCTTGTACGATAGGAGCAGAAATGTCACCAGCATCTTTAGAAGGTGAGGTTGTGCCCGAACCTAAGGGAAGATTCCAAGGGTTGGCTGTAAAGTCAAATACTACTTCTTTTGTCTCAGCATTTGCACTAAATGCAACTGCTAACAAAGCAAATAATGAAAGTAAAATCTTCTTCATACGCGTTTTTTAAGTTTTTGGGTTAATTGAATAGAGTTTTTCTATTCTGAGAGCAAAGTTATTGAATTAAAGATTGATTTGCAAAGTTTTCGGCATTAAGTTTTCGTGAAAGCGTAAAAGCTAACAATAAAAGTGGATTTTGTGTTAATGTACGTTTGACACCTCTCGGTAAAAAGGCCAAAATAAAGGGTTTAATTTTGCCTATTCAAAATAAAGGACTACTTTTGCACTTGGAAATAGTTATTAAGGTGAAGTTGAAAGGATTCCGACGCACAAAAATGGTGCTGGAGTTCTTTCGGTTTTTTTTTGACTTTAACTTAACTAACCTCTACATTGAAAATATAAACAAAAAATAATACTATAAGCAATTTTATTATGGCTTACATGACACAAGAGGGTTACGACAAAATGGTAGCCCAACTCCGTCACATGGAATCAATTGAGCGTCCTGCTGCTTCAGCTGCTATCGCTGAGGCTGCTGACAAGGGTGACCTCTCTGAAAATAGTGAATACGATGCTGCGAAAGAGAATCAGTCAAAGCTCGAAGGCCGCATCGCAGCTCTTAAGAAGGCTATTGCAGAGGCCAAAATCATTGACAAATCAAAGATTAAGGCTGACACCGTACAAATTCTTACTACGGTCGAGATGAAGAACGTGAAGAATGGTATGGTGATGAAATACACGATTGTTAGTGAAAGTGAAGCTAACTTGCGTGAAGGAAAGATTTCAAGCACGACTCCTATTGCACAAGGCTTACTTGGTAAGAAGGTGGGCGATGTAGTAGAGGTAAAGATTCCTCAAGGAACAATTCACCTTGAGATCTTAAACATTTCGATTTAAAAAAGTGCGAATGTGCGCCTACGTAACGCGTGCTTTCCAGTACGCGAACGATGATGTTGTTACCGCGTGCTGGAAAGCGCGCGTTATGTTTAGGCGTACATGAGCATATTAACACATTAATACATTGGTACCATGACAATCTTTAGTAAAATTATTGCGGGTGAGATTCCCTCATACAAGTGTGCTGAGAACGATAAGTTCTATGCATTCCTTGATATCAACCCTGTAGCCCAAGGTCACACCTTAGTTGTGCCAAAGCATGAAGTGGACTATATTTTCGACCTCTCTGACGACGAATTGGCCGAAATGATTGTCTTTGCTAAGAAAGTGGCTTTAGCCATTCAGACGGCTTATCCTTGTCGCAAAGTAGGTATGGCTGTGTTGGGATTGGAAGTTAACCACGCTCACATTCACCTTATTCCGTTGCAAAGCGAGGGTGACATGGATTTTCGTAAACCGAAACTCCAACTTTCTGCCGAAACGATGAAGGAAACGGCGGAGAACATTCTTAAGGCTTACGAGAAGTAAGTAATTTTGAAGCTTAACATGAATATTAACGAAAAAAATTAATGAAATAATTAATGGATAATTGATGATAATTAATGTTTAAAACAACGCGCGAAGTGCGCCTAAACTTTAACGCTAACTATTTATGTTATGCGCTTCGCGCTTTGTTTTGAACATTAATTATCATCAATTATCCATTAATTATTTCATTAATTTTTTTCGTTAATATTCATGTTAAGCTTTCAAATTGTAGCTTATCTGTTAGTTGAAAGCTTTATAAAAGGTTCTATTCAACGTTTAATTCGTCAACGAATACGAAACCAGGGTTGCCCTTGCCTGGGTGCCAGGCGGGAATATGGTGTTCGGATTGCACCATTACCTTAACGTAACGAATAGGAGAAGTCGTGGTGAGCGTGACGGTGTGACGATTGATTTGGTTGGGGTCCGTCTCCTTCATTTCGGGAAAGGCTTGTTGGCCGAGCGTGGTGTAATGGATGCCGTCGGTGGACCCTTCAACGAGTATTTGGCGGGCATCAAATAACCAATAGCCTTTTTCTACGCACGTGTTGAGCGAGAGTTGACGGAGTTTCTGGGGAGTTCCTAAGTCGATGACGGCCTCAAGGTCGTTGCCACAGAAACCAATCCAGCGGCCAGAGGCATAGTTGGTGTCGCCAGCCGTCAATCCGTCAACTAATAAGGTCGGGCCTCCATACACCTGTTGTGGGTGAGGCTTTTGTAAGAGGCGAATGGGACAGGCCGTAGCCTTATTAAAGTGGAACGTTTCGCTCACCTCGGGCGTTGTACCCCACGAACGAAAAGCAGCAGCTCGCAGTGTGCAGGGCTGCTTTATTTGTATTGGTTCACTATAGAGGGGAGATGAAAGGGTGGGCGTTGTTCCGTCAAGCGTATAGTGAATAGGGGCATTGTCTATTGTAGAGAGTGTAGCTACGATACTGCGACTTGTGGTGTCTGTGGCTAACGTTAGCGTTGGGTTGTACACCACGCGAGCGTAATTATAGCCTACTTCATCGTACACTTTGACTAATTGCTGCAAACGCTTGATGAAAGCATTGTAGTCCTTTTGTTCGGGACTGCACCATTGCACTTCGCTCAATGCGGCCATACGAGGCAATTCCATATATTCCACTTGGCGAAAAGACGGAATGTATTCAGTCCATAAGTTGGCCTGCACGCCTATAATATATGGCTGCTCGTCGGCCTTGAGTTGGCGCGGCATGGGTTCGTAGCTATACACGTGTTGCAAAGGCAGGTAGCCACCAATGGCTTCAGGTTCGTGCGCTTTGTCGGCACTCTGATAGTAGTCAAAGTAAAGGTAAGTATTGGGCGTCATAATCACCTTGTGATGTTGGCGTGCAGCCTCCATGCCTCCACCTTCGCCTCGCCATGACATGACGGTAGCGTTAGGAGCCAATCCACCTTCGAGCGTCTCGTCCCAACCAATCATTTGACGGCCTAATTGATTAAGATGTTGCTCGGCATGCTTAATGAAGTAGCTTTGCAGACGTTCTTCGGCTGTGTGGCGCTCGTCAGCCTGTAAGTGTTGTGCTGCAATCAACGCTTGACACTTTCCACAGCGTTTCCACTCCTTCTTTGGGCATTCGTCACCCCCTACGTGAATGTATTCAGAGGGGAAGAGTCGTACCACTTCATCGAGTACATCGTCGATGAATTGGTAAGTTTTGGGATTTCCAGCACAGAGCACGCTATCCGTTACGCCCCATTCTTGCCACACCTTGTAAGGCCCGCCAGTGCAGCCGAGTTCGGGATAGGCAGCTAAGGCAGCTTGCATGTGGCCGGGCATGTCAATTTCGGGAATGATCGTAATGTAGCGATCAGCAGCGTACTTAATGATGTCTTTAATCTGTTGTTGTGTATAATAACCTCCATAGCGCTTGCCGTCGTAACGGCCTGAATTGTGACCAATGGTCGTTTGTTCGCGCCAACTGCCGATTTTGGTGAGTAAGGGGTACTTCTTTATTTCGATGCGCCAACCTTGATCGTCGGTCAAGTGCCAATGAAAACGGTTGATATTGTGAAGGGCCAACATATCAATGAAGCGGTAGATAGAGTCGGCTGTAGTGAAGTGGCGCGCTACGTCGAGGTGAGCGCCACGATAACTGAAGCGTGGGTAGTCTTCTACCTCAACGCTGGGCAGGTTGACTTGTTGCACCCTCCCCACGGGCAATGCCTTGCGCAGCGTTTGTATGCCATAGAAGCAACCAGCGTCTGAGGCACCGTCGATGAAAACGCCCATCTTTGTTACCTTTAGCTGATAAGCCTCTGTATGGTTACTTGTTAAATTTTGACTCAGCGTAATGCTATTGTCATTAGCCTTCGTAACGACTTTTAATTGCAGTCCCGTGCTTTGCTGAATATATTGTGCCAAGAGTATAGCATTTTGATGCAACGCTTTATTGCCTTTGGGATAGGCAATTGTGGTTTGACTATTTAAGATAAAGTCACCCGCATTAGCATATTGAATGCTCTTAGGTAGTGGAACTACATTATAATGGGCCGTTTGTGTCCAGCCTATGAATACATTAAAAAGGCTGAATAATGCGATGAAAACGCTCTTTTTTATCATTCTTGTTTAGTAGTGTTTAGGTTATTTTAAAAAATAGCTAATTTTACGTTTTAAGGTTATAAGATTATAAAGTTACATCATGTTGATAATCTCATAACCTTAAAACTAAAAATCTATCTTACATATCCTTTAGCATTTGCCAACATTGGAAGAGGCCGCGGGGTACGTGGAAGCAGCCCTTCCACTTACCGCCCTTTAGGGGGAGCAGAACTTCACCTTGGCGATTGAGGTAGCCGTACCATTCGGGATAGTCGGGGTCGGTAAAGTGTGTCCACACGTAGTTGTGTACACGTTCGAACCATTCTAAGCACTTCTTGTTGCCCGTGAGTTTATAGCCTTTGAGCATAGTAATAAGCGTCTCAATATGTACCCACCAGAGCTTTTGGTCCCATTCCAATTGTTGACAGGGGTGTCCAAGGCGATCCATAAAGTAGAAAATGCCACCGTACTTTTTATCCCAACCATATTCAGCCTCGTTGAGAGCTATTTGAACGGCTTTCTCTATTAAGTCTTTACGACCTAAGCGTTGTCCTAAGTCCATAATAAACCACATGGCTTCAATAGCGTGACCTGGGTTGAGCTGACGACCTTCAAAGCAGTCGACGAGTTCGCCGTTCGTACTCAGATTTTCAACAATGAGTCCTAACTCAGGACGATAGAATACGTCCATTACTTCGTGAATGCATGTATCAATCGTGCGCTGCATGAAGTCGGCATCGAGTAAAGGCTCAATCTCAAGCGCTACGTTACACAATATCATGGGTAAGGCAAAACTCTTGAGCGAGCGCGCTCCAGGAGCGGCCTTGTTCCACTTGCCTTTGGGATTGTCTACCTTAGAGAGAACGACGTCGAAGGTGCGTTTGGCGATGTCGGCATACTCCTTATTGCCTGTGGCAATGCTCAATTGTCCGAAGGCAATTACGGCAAAGGTGTAAGAGAATATGTTATAGGGCTCTACCAAAGGGTGTCCTTCGCGGTCGAGCGAGAAGTACCAGTTCAACTGTCCGTCGTGGCCATACTTCTTTAAGAACTCTGCACCTTGAATGGCGCAATCGAGCCATTCTTGTCGTTTCTCCACTTTATTGTAGAGAGTGGCAAACATCCACACTTCGCGGCCTTGCAACCAGATAAACTTGTCGGTGTCGTACACCTCGCCTTTGCGGTCGAGGCAGGTAAAGTAGCCCCCGTATGCTGTGTCTTGGGAGTGGTTGAGCCAAAAAGGTATTACTTTGTCGAGCAACTCTGTTTTATATTGCTCCGCTAATTGTTTAAAGTCCATAATATGGGAGTTTAGTGAGTTTAATGGGTTTAATGAGTTTAATGGGTTTAATGAGTTTAATGAGTTTAATGGGTTTAATAAGTTTAATGGGTTTAATGAGTTTAATGGGGTAAACTTATTAAACTCACTAAACTTATTAAACTCATTAAACTAAATTCTTTCCCTCCAGCAAAGGCCAGCAAGCGATTTGCTTTCACGAATAAAGCACGAACAGATGAGACCAACGATGATGGAGCTGAACATGCCGATGAAACCGTATAAAAGGAAACTTGTGTCGGTGAGGTAGCGTGTGAGGAACACGGCTGCGACTCCGCATACAAAACCGATGAGGGCAGCTCGACCACCAATGCGCGGACAGAAAATACCCATTAAGAAGAGACCTCCTAAACCGCTCGATAGCAATCCTAAGATTTCTTGGAAGAAGTCGAGCAGCGAAAGAATGTCCCATGTGGCCATGAGCAAGGCTATGCCCATACCTAATACACCCGAAACAATACAAGTGCGACGTGCTACAGTGAGTGTGGCCTTATCAGTGGCAGAGGGGCGAAACCGCTTGTAGAAGTCGACACTAAAGGCCGTGGCCACTGAGTTGATGTTGGAAGAAATCGTACTCATCGTTGCTGCAAAGATAGCTGCAATGAGTAGCCCCGCAATGCCTGGGGGCAATTGACTCATCATGAAGAAGGGGAAGATAGTGTCGGCCTTCGCCATGGTAAAGTCCAACTCTGCAGGGTGCGTCTTGAAGAATGTGTACAATCCTGCACCAATGGCAAAGAAGGCAATGCTAACAAACACACTCATTACGCCATTGAGCAGAATGCTACGGCGTGCGCCCGCCTCGTCTTTCGTTGTGAGATAGCGTTGAATGACGGTTTGATCGCTCGTGTAGGATATTAAGTTGTTGGCCATTCCGCCTATGATGATCACCCAGAAGGTGGCCGAACGGTAGTCAAAGCTCCAATTGAAAAGGCGCAACTTGTTGTCGTCCATGGCAATCTGACAAAAACCTTCAAAGCCACCTTCCGTACCCCAAATGAGGTAGCCCACAGCAAAGAGTGCGCCACCAACAAGAATGAAGCCTTGTACTACATCGCCCCAAACAACGGCTTCGACACCACCCATGGTGCAGTAGACAATGGTGACAAGCGCCATGAGTACAATGCAAATGTAAAGGTCGATGCCCGTAACGGCCGTGAGCGCTAATGAAGGTAAGTAGAGCACTAAGGCCATGCGTGCTACCATGAAGATGATAAATAGGGCCGAGGCCATGAGCCGTGTGGTCGCATTAAAACGCCGTTCTAAGTATTCATAAGCACTCGTTACGTTCAAGCGGCGGAAGAAGGGCAGATAGTATTTAATGACGGGGAAGGAGACGATGAGAATGGTGACCAACATGGGGTAGTACGTCCAATCCGTGGCATAAGCCTTGGCGGGATAGGCCATGTAGGTAATCGCACTCAGCATCGTAGCATAAATGCTAATGCCTGCTGCCCACCAAGGAATGCGGCCACCTCCCTTGAAAAAGTCGTCGGCATCGCCTCCGCGACGCATAAAGTAATAGCCTAACAAAACCATACCCACCAAGTAAGCAATGAGTACGGTCCAATTCAACCAACCAAACGTGGGGCGCATGGTCATCTTGATAGCCGTTACGGCCGAAGAACGTATGCCTGGCTTCGTCTCGCCATTTACGACAACCCATTCATTGCCACACTTCACGATACCTGTGCCAGCACGTGCCAGTAAGGGGGATTGACTTTCAGTCACCCAAGTATTGGTAATGGTATTATAAATAACCAATTCATCGTTAAATTGATACCACTCCTCGGGGTGGAATAGATATGCGGCTTGTTCTGCCTTTAAACTTTCTAAAGTCTGAATGGCTGCTTGCGTATGATACTTCTTTGCGGTGAATTCGGCCTTTTTGAGCAAAAGAGGCATATTTACCGCCCGTTCAAAGCGTTGTTTGTTCACACCACCTACAAAGACTATATGGGCGCAGCCCGAACTAATGCCGTAGGCGCCAGCCAACGTCATCGCCTCGCTGCGTCCGTGCGGCACGATATCAGCTATTTTTATCCATTGACGTGCGGCAGCGTTGTAATAATATCCGTCGGTATGTGCCACTGCTGGTCGGTCTCCGTCAATCGGAGCAAAGCCACCTACTAAGTAAAAGCACGATGAAGTCGCGTTATTTTGTACCGCTGCAGCAGGTTGTACACGCGCTGCACCCGGGAAGTCGGGCAATCGTTCCCATTCCTTGCCATGTGGATAACGCATACGAAAGGCTGCATTGACGGCCTTGCCATTGGAGAGTCCGCCTGCCACGTAAATGTAACCACCACCATAAGCTCCCGCCATGTTGTCGAGGGCAAGGGGGAGTGAGGGCAGTTCGTCGACCAATAGATGAGATTGTCGGTCGGTATGTAAAAGATAAACCCGTGCCGAACTCGTTTGGCCATCGCCTGTTCCACCCACACACACCATACCATGAGGCACACTCACGCTCACACCATAGGCTAAGGGCTGAGGAAGTTGAGCTATTTTGTGCCACTGTTGCGTGTCGTCGTCAATGTTGGTGAGTTCGTAGATGTCGGCATAGAATTGCTTTTTGCCGCCTTGAGCTGCAGGTGTGGTAGGGAAGTTACAACCACCAGCCACCAACACGCTCTTGCCTATCGTGCCTACAAAAGGGGCAGAAACACCCTGCTCCCCATTTATGCGTAGGGGAGCAATCGAACGATAAATTACCGTATTAAAAGCATTGTCGTTAGGCGGCGAAGCCTTTTGTGCGACCAAGGGTAGCACTATGAAAAAAGAAAGGAAGTATAGAAGGAGGTTTTTCATGGTTATTGTTTGAGGCTGTTAATGAGTTGATAAGTTGACGAGTTAACGAGTTGACATGTTAACAGGTAAGTTTCTATAAAGATAAAAAGCTTACTCGGTAACTTGTTAACTCGTCAACTAAAAACTACTTATTACAATGATTGAAGAAGTCAATGGCTTCGAGTTCTTTGCGCAGTTGTACTTCTTCTTCGTCGGTAACGTTTTGGAAAGGTGTGCGGTTAGGGCCTAAGTCAAGTCCGATAAGTTTCATGATGCGCTTACCACCTACAATGTTGCCACGGAAGTGACAAATCACATCGATTACGTCTTGCGCATAGTTCTGCAGTTCGCGTGCCTTTTCGAGATCGCCAGCTTGCCATGCCTCCAAAATGCCCGTCAATACGCGGCCGTTGTAGTTGGTTGTACCACCAATGCCACCTTGAGCACCGCCCATAGCCAAGCAGGGAAGAATCGTTTCGTCTTGTCCGTGTAACATATCAAACTTGCCGTCTTTATAGCGGCGGCAACGATTGTATTCGTAAAGGCTCTCAAACGTGTACTTTATGCCGGCAAAGTTGGAAATGCGGCCGTCGACGGCCTTTAAGAAGTCAAGCATTGAGAGGTAAGCGCCATTAAAAGCAGGGATGTGGTAGAAGTAGAAAGGTAAGTTAGGCGCACCGCAAGCGATCTCTTCGCAGTACTTTACCAATTCTTCGATGCGATTGACTTTTGGGAAAGGAGGAGCCATCGCACCAATGCCCCACGCCCCGATCTTCTGTGCGTGCTCGGCCAATCGACGACTGCTCTTTACGCAAGTGCTACCTACGTGTACGATAACTTTAAAGTCCTTGGGTACAGCCTTCATCCAAGCCTCAGCCAACAACATGCGTTCTTCTTCGGTAAGCATATAGCCCTCGCCCGAAGAACCATTAATAAATACGCCTTTCAGTCCATTGCGAGCCAAGAGGTCAGCATAAGCCTGAATAGGTTTGTAATTGACTTCGCCATTTGCATAAAAAGGCGTAAAAGGAGCGTCGATTAATCCGTGAATCTTTTCCATGATATTATAGGTTGTGATGTATTGAATACTTACTTGAATAAGTTCTTATTGCAAATATACGTTTGTTTCGTTAATAAACTTCTTCTTTATCTTTATTTATTTTTATCTTTGCTCTGTTTGCATTAACTTTGCTCCCAAGAAAAATACAAATCCATTTAACATAATCATTATGCGCAAAACAACGATGACGCTCTTAGCGGCGCTGATGTCTGCTCCCATGTGGGCACAAATCACACCGTTGGGAGGTTTTTACTATGGACAAATGCCTAACCCTACTGGCTGGGAGTGGCAAAGTCCTGATTCGGTAGCTTATAATAAGCAGCAGCCGCATGCTTGGTTCTTCTCATTTGCCAATGTAGACCAAGCTCGCAAGGTGTTGCCCGAAAATAGCTCGCTTTGGCAGAGTCTTGATGGCCAATGGCAGTTCCACTGGGCCAAGAATCCTGACGAACGTGTCAAGGACTTTTATCGCACAGACTTCGATGCTTCAGGTTGGGATAAGATACAAGTGCCCATGTCATGGAACATGGCAGGTGCACAAAGCGACGGCACATTTAAGTATGGCGAACCGCTCTACTCTAACCAGCGTGTCATCTTCCAACACCAAGTAAAGGTGGGCGATTGGAAAGGCGGTGTGATGCGCACGCCGCAACAAAACTGGATGACTTATAAGAACCGCAACGAAGTAGGTTCGTATCGTCGCACCTTTACCATTCCAGCTGATTGGGACGGTAAGGAAGTGTACGTTAACTTCGACGGTGTTGACTCTTTCTTCTACCTCTATATCAACGGCCATTACGTAGGTTTCTCAAAGAACTCACGCAACTTGGCACAGTTCGACATCACTCCTTACCTTAATAAGAAGGGTGAAAACGTCATCGCAGTTGAGGTATATCGCAACTCTGATGCTTCCTTCCTTGAGAGTCAGGATATGTTCCGCTTGCCGGGTATCTTCCGCACCGTAGCCTTGACGGCAAAACCCAAGGTACAAGTGCGCGACCTGAAGGCCATTCCCGATTATGATGCGTCATTCACCGATGCTTCACTTCACATCTCAGCCGAGGTGCGCAACTTGACGGCAAAGGCAGCTAAGGGGTACACCATCGCTTATTCACTCTATCAAAACAAGTTGTACAGTGATGAGAATACCCTCGTACCTAACGTTACCGCTACGACACAGGTAGGCGAGGTAAGCAAGGGAGGCGAACTCACGGCAGAAGTTACGCTCAAGGCTGGGCAAGGCATTAAGCCTTGGAGTGCTGAGGCTCCTTATCGTTACACCTTGGTGGGTGAACTGAAAGATAAGAAGGGCCATGTAGTAGAAACTTTCTCTACTAACGTAGGTTTCCGCAAGATTGAAATCAAAGACACACCAGCTGAGAAGGACGAGTTTGGTTTGGCAGGTCGTTATTACTTCCTCAATGGTCAGCCCATTAAGTTTAAGGGCGTAAACCGTCACGAGAACAATCCACAGACGGGTCACTACATCACCCGTGAGCAAATGGAAAAGGAAGTGTTCCTCATGAAGCGTGGCAACATCAACCACGTGCGCAACTCTCACTATCCCGATGCTCCCTATTGGTACTACCTCTGCGATAAGTACGGCATCTATTTGGAAGACGAGGCTAACATCGAAAGCCACGAATATTATTATGGTAAGGAGAGCCTCTCACACGTGCCTGAATTCCGCAACGCTCACATTGCACGCAATATGGAAATGGTGCATAGCACCGTCAACCACCCTTCGGTTGTAATATGGAGCCTTGGTAACGAAGCTGGCCCTGGCGACAACTTCAAGGATTGCTATGCTGCAATCAAGAAGTACGACACCAGCCGTCCCGTACAATATGAGCGCAACAACGATATTGTCGACATGGGTTCTAACCAATATCCCTCTATCGCTTGGGTGCAAGGTGCCGTAAAGGGCAACTATAACATGAAGTACCCTTACCACATCTCAGAGTACGCTCACTCAATGGGTAATGCGGTGGGTAACTTAGTAGACTATTGGAATGCCATCGAAAGCACCAACTTCTTTATGGGTGGTGCTATCTGGGACTGGGTAGACCAAGCCATGGAAGGTACTGACCCGAAGACTGGACAAAAGTTCTGGGGCTATGGTGGCGACTTCGGTAAGGACAACAAGCCTAACGACGGTATGTTCTGTATGAATGGTGTGATGCGTCCCGACCTCTCGCCCAAGGCACAATACTTTGAGGTAAAGAAGGTATATCAGAATGTTGGCGTGAAGGCTGTCGACTTGAAGCAAGGCCGTATCGAAATCTTCAATAAGAACTATTTCGAACCCTTGAAGGGCTATCAGATTGTTTGGTCACTCTATAAAGACGGTGTTTGCGTTGAGAGCAATCGTCCGTTGATGGGTGCAAAGAACATTCTCGGTCCGCGTGAACGCCAAGAGTACGTACTCAACTACGATTACAGTCAACTTGACCCCACTAGCGAATATTTCGTTAAGGTGCAGTTCTTGCAAGGCAAGGACATGCCTTGGGCTAAGAAGGGCTACGTACAAATGGAAGAACAATTGCGCGTGAAGGGTGCTGACGTAAAGGCTCCTGCTATAAAGAAAGTAGCTGCTACTAATAAGGCTGCGGTCAAGATGAACAAGACCGCTAAGGCCCTCACCTTTAGCGGTAATGGCTTCAACGTAAGTTTCGACCTCCAATCAGGTGCTATCAACACGCTCGCCTATAATGGCAATACGATTGTTGAAGCAGGCAATGGTCCTAAGTTGGATGCTTTCCGCGCTCCGACCGACAACGATGCTGGTATTGGCTTCCATAACGAATGGTTCAAGAATGGCCTTTACGACTTGCAGCACAAGGCACTCAATGCTCCTACCGTAGTCAAGAAGGCTGACGGCTCTTACCAAGTAAGTTTCACCGTCGAGAGCCAAGGCCGCGAGGGTTGCCAACAGGTGTACTCTGATCGCGACCGCGACCCCGAAACGATTTACACCTTCGATAAGGGCAAGCATGCGCTCACGGCCGACGACTTCAAGTTTACGACCAACCAGATTTATACCATCTATCCCGACGGCTCTATTGAATTGCAAAGTGCTATTTCGGCCAACCGTTCTAACGTCGTGTTGCCACGCATTGGCTATGCAATGAAGTTGCCCAAGGCATTCAGTCAATTCCAGTACTACGGTCGTGGCCCTGTTAACAACTATGCCGACCGTAAGACAGGTCAGTTCATCGAACTCCACCAAGGCGAAGTGGGCAAGCAAGACATCATTCTGCCTAAGCCCCAAGCTATGGGCAACCGCGAAGAGGTGCGTTGGTGCGCCCTCAGCAACAATGCAGGTGCCAGCGTAGCCTTTGTAGCCGATAGTGTAATGTCTGTATCAGCATTGCCTTGGAGCCAGCAGCAGATGACCACCGCAGCCCACATCTATCAGTTGCCTGCAAGCGACGGTACTTATCTCCACCTCGATGCCAAGGTGACAGGTTTGGGTGGTGCAAGTTGTGGTCAAGGCGGTCCGTTCATTGAAGACCAAGCACGTAGTACCAACTACAATTTCGGTTTCGTTATCCGTCCCGTAGCCGCAGGTCAACAACCCGCTGATGTAGCTAAGGTAACTCTTTCAGGTGAACAACCTATCAGCATTGAACATAGCCGCACAGGCGTCGTTACACTCAGTTCACCTGCTAAGGGCCGCACGATTATGTACGCCTTGAATGGTAGCAAGAAGGCTACGGCTTATACTGCACCTGTTAATATGCGTGCTGGAGGTACGATTACAACGTGGTATAAGGACAATCCTTCGATGAAGACGTCAATGCGCTACGACAAGGTAGAGAGTGTACCCCTTCAGGTAGTCTTCGCTTCGTCTGAAGAGCCCAATGGCGGCAGTGCAGCCAATATGGTAGATGGCGACCCTGCAACCATGTGGCACACGATGTATTCTATCACCTTGGCCAAGTATCCTCACTGGGTAGACTTTGATGCTGCTGAGCAGAAGGTTATGAAGGGTTTTACCTTCTTGCCTCGCCAGAGTGGCACGAATGGTTGGGTGAAGGATTACGAAATCTACGTAAGCCAGGACGGCAAGAATTGGGGCGAACCTATTCACAAGGGTACGTTTGCAGCCAATGCCGAACTCAAGCGTGTAATGTTCAGCAAGCCCGTTAAGGCACGTTACATTCGTTTCCGTGCGCTCAACGAGCAAGGTGGTCAGGACTTTGCCTCAGGAGCAGAGTTCTCACTGATTGCTGAGTAAAATTTATAAATCATAAAAAGTTCCCCTAGGACTTGAAGACAAGTTGTAGGGGAACTTTTTATGATTGTTTCTTTAATATCAGTTTATAATATATGAAGGAAAAGAGATATGTAACTCCTCTCTCAACCATTATAGAGTTAGGCACTTCGTCGATGTTGGCAAACTCGCCTACATTGGGCGTGACGGAAGATGAGGTTGATGCTGCTGACACTTATTCAAACAGACCGTCCCACCAATGGCCCTTGGAGTGACAAACTCTGGGAAGAAATGAAGTAGCGTGTCAACTTCAATTTGTCTGCCTAATTGGGGGGCGCACCCTCACCTGGGGGCGACGCGTCCCCGCGTCGGCATTGCCAACTTGGGGTTCGATGCCCCAAGCTGGCAATACTTGAATTAGTGATATTCATGTATTTGTTACTCAAGGCATCGAGCCTTGACTAACAAATGCCGACGCGGGGACGCGTCGCCCCCAGGTGAGGGTGCGCCCCCCAATTAGGCAGATAAATTGCAGTTTATATTCACTCCTTAGTTATCATATAATTTGCCGTTAATTATTTCATTAATTATTTTTCGTTAATTGTTCATTAATTTTTTTCGTACCTTTGTCGCCAAAACGAAATAATAAAAGCGAAACAATGGCTCAGAAACCTAGTATACCTAAAGGCACACGCGATTTCGGTGCAGTCGAAATGGCGCGTCGCAATTACATCTTCAACACCATTCGTGAGGTATATGCCCTCTATGGCTTCCGTCAGATCGAAACGCCAGCAATGGAAAACCTCTCTACCCTTATGGGCAAGTATGGCGAAGAGGGTGACAAGCTACTATTTAAAGTACTCAATTCAGGCAACTTCCGTGGTGAAGTATCAGCTGAAGAGTATAGCGAGAAGAATGCGGCACAATTGGCAGCTCGCTTCTGCGAGAAAGGATTGCGTTACGACCTCACCGTACCTTTTGCACGTTATGTGGTACAACATCGTGATGAGTTGCAGATGCCCTTCAAGCGTTATCAGATACAACCCGTGTGGCGTGCTGACCGTCCACAGAAAGGTCGCTATCGTGAGTTCTATCAGTGCGATGCCGATGTAGTAGGTTCCGACTCCTTGCTCAATGAGGTGGAATTAATGCAGATTGTAGACGAAGTGTTCACTCGCTTTGACATTCGCGTTTGCATTAAGATTAATAATCGTAAGATACTGAGCGGTATCGCTGAGATTATTGGTGCTGCTGATAAGATTGTAGACATCACAGTAGCCATTGACAAACTCGATAAGATAGGTCTTGATAAGGTAAACGAAGAACTGCGTGCTGTAGGTCTGAGTGATGAGGCCGTAGAAAAGTTGCAGCCCATTATATCCCTTTCTGGCACCAATGAGCAGAAGCTCGACACGATGCGTCAAGTCTTAGCACAGAGTGAGACGGGCTTGAAGGGCGTAGATGAAGTAGCTTTCGTGCTCGATACGCTCAAGGCAAGCCACTTGCGTAATGAGTTAGAACTTGACCTTACCTTGGCACGTGGCTTGAACTATTATACAGGTTGCATCTTTGAAGTAAAGGCACTTGACGTGCAGATAGGTTCTATCACAGGCGGTGGCCGTTATGACAACTTGACTGGCATCTTTGGTCTGCCAGGATTGAGTGGCGTAGGTATCTCGTTTGGTGCAGACCGCATCTATGACGTACTGACACAACTCGACCTCTATCCAGCCGAGACCAATTCTGGTGCGCGTATTCTCTTCATCAACTTTGGCGCAAAAGAGGCCGCACACTGCTTGCAGTTGGCTGCTGCCATTCGCAAAGCAGGCATCTCAGCCGAAGTCTATCCCGACTCTGTGAAGATGAAGAAGCAAATGAGCTATGCCAATGCTCACCATGTTCCTTTTGTAGCCCTTGTTGGCGAAACAGAAATGGCTGAAGGCAAGGTTGCTCTCAAAAATATGGAAACGGGCGAACAACAAAACCTCACGATTGATGAGGTGATTGAGACAATAAAGTAATTTTTTAGTTGGCGAGTTGACGAGTTAACAAGTTGACAAGTTAACAAGTTGACGGGTAAGTTTGTTTTTTTGTAGTTGATGCGTAATCGTAGCTGTCAACAAGCGAACAAACTTACCCGTCAACTTGTTAACTCGTCCACTTGCCAACCAAAAAACGTGTCACCTCAAAAAGATGTCAACCAAAAGAACGTGCAATTTTAAGAAGAATGGAAAGCAACAACATACAACCTATGCAGCAAAGTGCGCATAGCACCTATTTTGAAGAAGTAAATCGCATGTATACCACGCGTGAGGCCATAGAAGAGGCCAAGCGTTGCTTACATTGTAAAGTGCCCCAATGTCGCAAAGGGTGTCCGATTGAAAATAATATACCCGACTTTATACACGAACTCTCTAAGGGTAACATGGGTGAGGCCATGACCATCTTACACGAGAAGACCAACCTACCCGCTATATGTGGCCGTGTGTGTCCACACGAGAAACAGTGCGAAGGCCACTGTGTGTTAGGCCGCAAGGGCAATCCCGTGCGAGTAGGTAAACTAGAGAGCTTTATCGCTCAGTTTGATGCCGAAATGAACCTAACGCATGAGCGCATACCTGAAAAGACCCGTGGTAAGGTAGCCGTTATCGGTTCAGGTCCGGCAGGTCTTACCGTCGCAGGCGACTTGGCGCGTCAAGGCTTCAACGTAACCATCTTTGAGGGACAACCCGAGTTGGGGGGCGTATTGATGTATGGCATACCAGAATATCGATTACCCAAAGCCGTCGTACGCAATGAGGTGAAGCGCATAGAAGCCTTAGGCGTACACTTCGTGACCAATTGTTTGGTAGGTTCACCCGAAAGCAAAGTCACCATTGATAGCCTCTTTGCCCAAGGCTTTGATGCCATATTTATGGGCACAGGTACGGCCTTGCCTCAGAACCTCAATATTCCGGGTGCCAACCTACGCCGCGTAACTCAATCAACCGACTTCCTACACAATGTCAATGCCTACGTAGAAGGAGCAATGCCCTACGAAATGGTGCCCCTTCGCAAAGGCGATCGCGTAGCTGTGATTGGTGGTGGCAATGTGGCCATGGACGCAGCTCGTACGGCTCGTCGATTAGGAGCAGACGTGACCGTTATCTATCGTCGTACGCAAGAAGAGATGCCCGCTATCAAGAGCGAGTACGATGATGCAGTAAAAGAAGGCGTAAAGTTTATGTGGAAGACCAACTCTATTGAGTTCTTGGGCAATGACAAAGGCCGTGTGCGTGCCATTCGCCTTTCTACTCCAGAGGGAGAACACACCGTAGAGTTCGACCGCGTGTTCTTAGCCATTGGTTCGCGTCCTGCCAACCGTATCGTCAGTACCACAACGGGTATAGAGGTAGACGAGAAGGGCTACGTAATCGTAGGTCAACGTCCTATGGGCATGACAACACGTCGTGGCGTCTTTGCGGGGGGCGACGTTGTACACCGTCCGCAAACGGTCGTTCTCGCCATGAAGGCAGCCAAAGAAGTAGCCCTTGGTATCGCTCAATACGTAGATGCCATTAAGCTATTAGAGGACTGCGGAGAGTAATGCAAACTGCAATTTGGCGAACAGAACAAGAATAAAACATTAACGAAACAATTAATGAAATAATTAATGTTCAATTAATGATAATTAATGTTCAAAACAAATCGCGAAGCGCATAACATAAATAGTTAACGTTTAAGTTTAGGCGCGCTTCGCGCGTTGTTTTGAACATTAATTATCATTAATTGAACATTAATTATTTCATTAATTTTTTTGTTAATTATTCGTTAATGTTCATTCTCGTTAGGCAGACAAATTGCAGTCTATTGCTTATAAGTGTCTGTTATTTAATATTTTCGCGTATTTTCTTTAGGTAGTTGTTCAGACCGTTTTCGTCCTTATTGTCAATAATGTCAATCAACTCCTTCAGCTCTTCGCGTATATTTGACACTTGACCAGAGGTGCGCGGGTTGAAGAGAATTTCGCGTAACAACGTGTCGTCCTCGCCTAATACACCACGCGCAATTTGCATGTGACGCTTAAAGGTGGTACCTGGTGCGTCTTGATGCTTCATGACCGCTGCAAACACAAAGGTGCTAACAAAAGGAATACTGAGCGAATAGGCTACCGTCTCGTCGTGTTCGTCGAAGGTGTATTCGCAGACGTGGAGGCCGAGGTGGTTGTAAAGGTCGCGGAAGAAGAGGTGTCCCATGTAGTCTCCCTCGGTAATGATAATGGCATTTTCGTTGTTCAGTGCGCCCAAGTTGGCAAAGGTGGGGCCAAACATGGGGTGGGTGCTGACGTAACGCATGCCGCATGTGCTGTAATATTCGCGCAGTCCCGTTTTAACGCTGGCTATGTCGCTTATAATACAGTCTTTGGGCAGATGGGGGATAACTTGGCGAAAGACATCAAGCGTATATTTTAGTGTAACGGCGTTGATTACCAATTCGGGCTGAAAGGCTTCGATCTCTTCAAGCGTTGTAAATCGCTGCGTATTGTACATAAAGCGCAAACGCTTCGGGTCAACGTCGTAGACGGCCGTTTCGTGATCAAAACTCAACAGGTCGACAAAGAATGAACCCATTTTGCCTGCGCCAAGGATTAATATTTTCATTTTGGGGAATATTAATGTGCAAATGCGTGGTTAATGTGCAAATGTGAGAATGTGCAAATGTGCAAATTATTTGTAGCTTATGTGGAATGCGAAATGGTAAAATGCAAGTTGGAAAACATCCTCACATTTGCACATTCTCACATTTGCACATTCGTTATTGGTTCATAATTTCAATCTGTTGACGTACACTCTCTTCGTGAATGCTCTCAAATACGTCTTTAATAAAGTCAGATGACATACCGCAAAGTACGCCTTGAGCACCGCGCTTGTCAAGGATTTCGGTGTAACGGCTTGTTTGAACTACCGTCATATCGTGCTTGCGCTTGTATTCACCAATCTCGCGGCTGATACGCATACGTTTAGCCATGAGTTCGATGAGAGAGTTGTCAATCTCGTCTATCTGACGACGAAGGGCTGTAAGACTTTCGGTAGTTTCTGTAATCTTACGGATAACCAACTTGTCGAGAATGAAGTCAAGCACGTCGGGTGTAACCTGCTGGCTCGCATCGCTCCAAGCAGCATCAGGGTTGCAGTGACTCTCAACAATCAGACCGTCAAAACCGAGGTCCATGGCCTGTTGGCAAAGGGGGGCTACCAATTCGCGCTTGCCACCAATGTGGCTGGGGTCGCCAAAGATAGGAAGACCAGGGCAGCGACGACGCAGTTCGATAGGAATGTGCCACATGGGGAGGTTGCGGTAGAGCTTCTTCTCGTAAGTAGAGAAACCACGGTGAATTACGCCTAAGCGGGTGATGCCAGCTTGATTGATGCGTTCAAGACCACCAATCCAAAGTTCCAAGTCGGGGTTGACGGGGTTCTTTACCAAGACGGGAATGTCAACGCTCTTCAGTGTGTCAGCAATCTCTTGCATGGCAAAGGGGTTCGCTACGGTGCGTGCACCAATCCAAAGCAAGTCAACGCCAGCCTTCAGACAGGCTTCAACGTGAGCGTGGGTGGCTACTTCGGTGCATACCTTCATGCCTGTCTCCTTCTGCACCTCGTTGAGCCAAGCCAAGCCTGGTTCGCCAACGCCTTCGAAACCTCCTGGCTTGGTGCGTGGCTTCCAGATGCCAGCGCGGAAGAGTTTAACCCCCTTCTTTGCCAACTGCGTGGCGGTGTTCATTACTTGTTCTTCGGTTTCAGCAGAGCAAGGGCCTGCTATAACGATGGGACGCTTGTCGTCGTGGTCGGTCAGTTGTAAGGGAGTAAGATGGAGTTCCATATAGTAGTTAGTTTAATGAGTTTAATAAGTTTATGAGTTTAGTGAGTTTCATGTGTTTAATATGCAGCGAGAAAATGAAATCATTCTCACATTTACACATTTGGCTCAAAATCCAACTTCTTTGATGCGTTCTAACGCTTCGGCCAGTTTCTCTTCTTTAGCGCAGAGCGAGATGCGAATGTAGCGTTTGCCGTTAGAGCCAAAGATGAAACCAGGGGTGATAAATACGCGCGCTTCGTGTAATACCTTTTCGGTTAAGTCTTCCACATCGGCATAGGCATCGGGAATGCGTCCCCACAGGAACATACCCACTTGGTTTGTGTCGTATTGGCAGTGCAAGGCTTCCATTATTTGACCTGCCAGTTTGCGGCGGCGAGCATATACGCTGACATTTGCCTCGTGGTGCCACTCATCAGAGTTTTGGTAGGCTTCGGCAGCGGCCAACTGCATGGCGCGGAAAGTACCCGAGTCGATGTTGCTCTTTACCTTTAATATCCAGCTAACGAACGTAGCATTCGTGGCCAACATACCTACACGCCAACCCGGCATGTTATGACTCTTACTCATAGAGTTAAATTCGATGCAGCAGTCCTTAGCACCAGGTATTTGTAGTATGCTCAAATGCTCTTTGCCAAGGATAAAACTGTAAGGGTTGTCGTTGACAACAACAATGTCGTGACGACGGGCGAAGTCAACCAACTTCTCGTAAGTTTCGCGTCGGGCTGGTGCTCCCGTTGGCATATTAGGATAGTTCACCCACATAAGACGAACGTCGGTTAAGTCCATACTTTCTAACTCCTCAAAGTCAGGTTGCCAATCGTTCTCAGGACGCAAATTGTAATTAACAATGGTGCAACCTAAGATTTTCGACAAAGAAGTGTAGGTGGGGTAGCCAGGGTTGGGCACTAATACCTTTTCGCCCGGATTGACAAAAGCTAAGGTGGTATGAAGTATACCCTCTTTCGAACCGATGAGCGGTTGAATTTCGGTTTTAGGATCTAACGTTACGTTGAACCACCTTTTATAAAACCCTGCCATGGCTTCGCGTAGTTCGGGAATGCCTGTAGTGGGTTGATAGCCGTGTGCATTCGGCTTCTGTGCTTCTTTGCAAAGAGTCTCAATAGTTTGGGGTGAAGGTGGCATGTCGGGGCTACCAATGGCCAATGATATAATGTCTTTACCTTCAGCGTTAAGTCGAGCGACTTCTTTTCCTTTTCTCGAAAAGTAGTACTCGCTCACGCTCTTCAGTCGTTCAGCAGGTTGTATCATAGTTAATGTGCAAATATGCAAATGTGTAAATGTGCAAATGCTTGGTTAATGTGCAAATATGCGAATGCTTGGTTAATGTGCGAATGTGTAAATGTGCAAATGATTTATTGCTTATGTGGTAATGTGCATGAAAGACATTAAATCATTCTCACATTTGCACATTTGCATATTTGCACATTATTTAGCGTTATATTCTCCTAATATCTTGAGTTCGCGAAGTAGGGGTCGCACGGCTTCGATGCTTTGGCGGTAACGCACGTAGTCGTCGTAGCTAACGTCGACGTAGAACATGTATTCCCATTCGCGTCCGATGATAGGCAGAGATTGTATTTTAGTTAAGTTGATTTTGTAGAAAGAGAAGATGCTCAGCACTTGCGAGAGGGAACCCTCTTCGTGAGTGAGGGTGAATACAATGCTGCTCTTGTTCGTGTGGTGAAGGTCGCGCATCTTGTCGGCCGACCAAGGATCGCACATTAAGAGAAAGCGTGTGAAGTTGTGCTTATTGTCTTCAATGCCTTGTTCCAACACCTTTAGTCCGTAGAGTGGGGCAGCACCCGCATGACAGATAGCAGCGTGTCCGCGCAAGTGTTTGCGGCTAATCATTTCGGCAGCGCCAGCCGTGTCTTCTGCTTCAACCACTTTAAATTCGGGGTGACTCGACAGAAAGTCGCGACATTGCATCAAGGCTACGGGGTGAGAGTTAACTTCTGTAATCGTGCTCCAATCGTCTTCGGGCAAACACATGATACTGTGTTCGATATGCAGTTTGTATTCACCAATGATCGTCATGCCACTTTCGCGAAGCAACTCGTAGTTGTGAAGCAGCGAACCTGCAATGGTATTTTCGATAGCCATTAGTCCGAGTCGAGAGTAATCATCGCGCATTTGTTGGAATATCTCTTCAAACGTGTTGCAGCAGATGAGTTCTACGTCGTCGTTGTTGAAATATTGATGTGCGGCAATGTCGTGAAACGAACCTTTGATGCCTTGTATAGCGATTTTCTTCATAGTGTGGTCTTAAACAAAAAGTCCCGCTTCCTATCATATAGGAGCGGGACTTAATTGTTCGTTGTCAAGTTATTGATGTTGGCATGCGACATCCCGCTCTGCTTGTTCGGCAAAGTAAAAATAAAAACCGTAAAAGTAGAATGCGTTTGTCAACATGTGATTGTCGTTTTAAATTGTTTTACATCGGCAAAAGTAATACTATTTTTATTCTTAACAAACATTTCGTAAGTTTTTTTGCTAAAAAATGTCTGAATGTTACAAAAAGGTAAAAGATTAGTACAATAATAACAAACGAGCACCTACTTATGAGTAAAGGTTAAAGCGGTCAACTAAAGTCGTTAACCCACAATGTGTTATTAAAAGAAGGCTGATCAGTTGTCGTCCACTGGCCAGTGTACATGTTTCCACAGGCCAGTGTACATGTTTCTACTAGCCAGTGGAAACACGTCCACAGGCCAGTGGACGACACTTGATCGACGACTTTCAGATGGTGTAATGGGCATTATTGAATAGGTTTCGGTGTGTGAGCCAACAAAGAGGGTGTGTCAAGATGAGATTTTATGAGTTCTCATTTTGACACACCCTCTTATACTTTTTGGTGCTTGCGCTTGTAAGAATGCGTTATAGTGATAGGACGTTTCTAACTATTCCCCATACGATAAATAATACGCAATAAAGGGTGATGGCTTCACGGCCTTCAAATATACGTTTGCAACGCTGTTGGCATAAGCCCTTTGTTCCCCACTCTGTGAAGACTACGGTCAAGAAGTAAGGCAAGGAGTAGACAAGGAAGTAGTTATAATGCAGCGCTTCGGCCCAACGGCCGTGCATCAAGGCATGTAAGCAACGCTGAATGCCACAGCCTGGACACGACCACCCCGTGATGAGCTTGAACGGACATTTGGGCATCAATACGTAGCGCGAAGGGTCGAGAAAGAAAAGCATTGTCAACATGCCGACTACGATTGCGGCGGCTATGTACCACTTATATTGGAAGAGAATGCGCTTCATACCTTATCTAATCCCTTGCGGTCGGGCACGCCAAGGTCACGATAGGCCGTGGGGGTGAGTCCGGTGAGTTGTTTAAATTGGCGCGAGAGGTGGGCTACACTTGAGAAGCCTGTGCGCCAAGCTATCTCTTTTATACTCAAATCGCCATATTCGATGAGTTCCTTTACATATTCGATGCGTTGCAATAGGTAGAACTTTTCGATCGTTCGTCCCTCGCCTGCTACGAATAGGCGGCTCAGCGTGGCATAGTCCGTCTTTAACTTTTCGGCCAATAACGTACTGTACGATTCGGAGTCCCCCCTCGCTTCGGCGCGTGCAATCGTAATGATAGCTTGCTTAATATCTTCTACGATTTGGGCTTTCTTGTCCATGACCAATTCAAAGCCTTTTTGGCGTAAGGCTTCAGCCACTTGGTTCGTTTGTTCGGGCGAGAGCGCTTCGTCCACCTGCGCCTCGCCCAGGGCCACACTCTTAGGCGTTAAGTGGAGTTGCGCCAACGTTTCCGTCACCGCCATGATACAGCGGCTGCATACCATGTTCTTTATTTTCAGTGTTGTCATTCGTAGTTGTTTGTTGTGTTGCTTCGAGTTGTGCGATAAGGTGGCGCACATCGGTCTGTATGCGTTTGTATTGTGGACAATCAGTAAAACTGGTATGTTTGCGCAGCATCTCTTCTATGCTGCCTGTGGCATTCTGATAGGCTGAAAGTTCGTTTTGCATCTGCACACTGTGTTCGGCCAAGTGGCGAATTTCGCGTTCGCGTTCTCGTCGCAGTTGTTCACATACTATGCTGAGTAGCGGACTTGCTATGCCGTCGAATAGATCGTGACCACGCATATATAAATAAGTAGTTTCGGGCGTGAGTCCTAACTGCAGTAACTCTTCGCGCAGCGGTTTATAAGTCGTTCGTCCTTGTGGAAACTGCTTTTGCAATCGGTTGATTTTAGCATTGACCAAGTGGCGAAGGTGTTCGAGCGTCTGTTCGGGGTGATAGAAGTTGAGCTGTTGTAGCTGAACGATGTGATAGAAGTCGAGCATCGAGAATTGCTTATACGTGCCATAGCGGTAGCACCAAATGTTCCACACGAAGAGGGGCCAAATAATGACGGAGTAGTTGCGAAGGAAAGCCTCGAAGTCGAATATGTGGTGATCGTTCAGCGTCGCCATGACACACACGTTTTGTAGCCCTGGCGCGTAGCATTGAAAGTTTTCGATAGCGTAAACGTAAGTGTGGAATATATAAGGATTATTGCACACCTCGGCCGATGTGAGCGTAGCCCCCTGCATCAAGTAGTCATAGTCAGCATCGACACAAGCTATCATGCAGTGGCCGAGACGGTTGCCTAAGTCGTTGGCCATAGCTATCTTCTTGCCCTTACACAGCGAGGTGCGTGAGGGTAACATCACTTCGAAGAAGTACTTCTCCGTTTCGAGAGGGCGCAGTAAGTTGCTCCAAAAGAATACGTCGTCATAACTCTCAACGTAAGCCACTATACGCTGGCGGGCGTGTTGTCCGCCCAACTGGTTCATGGCATGAATGTAGGAGGAGTTAAGGTAAGAAGTCAGGTGGGAGTGTTTCCTCTCGGTCTCAGGGGCTGAGGTGTGGCGCGAAGCGTTTTCGTTATAGCCTCTTTCGCTTTTTACTTTATAGGGCCGACCTTGTTGCTGACGTTTTAAGCGCTCCTCTCTCATTTTGCGATAGGCTGCCTTTCTCATAGCTTTGCGTACTAAGGTTTTACATCGTGATGTCTCCCACTTCCGTTACGGTGTCTTCCCAGCCGTCCATGATGAGGGCGGGCGAATGGGTGGTAAGGATTACCTGTGCGTTGGGATTGAGTTCGCGCACCAATGAGATAAGATTCTTTTGCCACTCAAAGTGTAGGCTGGCCTCTGGTTCGTCCATAAAGAGCACGTAGTGCTGTTGGTCTTCCGTAAGGGCTGTGAGCAAAATGAGCAAAATCTGCTTTTCACCGCTTGAGAGCAAATAAGGAGGCAACTGCTCGTCGTATTGAATGAATGAGAGTTCGTTGCTTTGACGGTCAATGCGTTTGCCTGTTTCGGCAAAGAGTTCGTCTACGATGTCGAGAAAGCGCGTCTTGAGGTTAGCTGCTTCGGTAGCCTTCTCACGTGCTTCGGGGTCGCCACTCGTAAGGAGTGAAATCATGCGATTGCCTACATTCACTTGATAGTCGAGGTAGCGACGCTGAATGAGGTAAAGCTGCCAGTCGAGCTCCGTGACGATGCGCGCGTCAGATATGGCACTGGTGTTCTTAAAGTTTACCATTTGGCGGTCAAAGCTCCGAATGACATCGTAATGAATGCCCGTGGCATCGCTTGGATCAAAGTCTATCTTCACGCCAAAGCGCGTATTGCCTTGTATTTCGCCCGTAGTGGGAATGGTGCGCAGGTGCTGAATTAAGCGGTTGAGAATGGTGCTCTTGCCCGCACCATTGTGGCCACTCAGCACGTTTACGTCGGGGCGCAATTGCCATACAATGTGTTTGTGGCCGCTCCAAAGGCTTGAAATCTCGATTTTTGATATGTAGTTGGCTAATTTTATCATAAGGCGTGTTGTATAAAGCGTTGCAACAAAAGTAACGACAAAGTTAGTAACATGCAACTTTTCGTTTTGCTTTCGTCGACAGAAACCGACATTTCGTCGATTTTTAAGGTAAAATAAGAAATTGCAGTTAAACTTTTTGCTTCTTTTCCTATCATAATTACGTGTGAACGAATTAGCGAGTTAATGAGTAGGCTCGTTCGCTCTTAAACAGGAAGAAAATTAAACATTATATATGAAACGTAACATTTTACTCTTCATCCTATCGTTTGCTATGGCCGTATCGGCGGTGGCACAACAATTTGTGGTGACAGGAAAGGCTATCGACGGCAAGTCGAAGAATGCTGTTGACTTTGCCTCGGCCGTGTTGTTACACACCGATAGTACGGCAGTAACAGCGACTACTACCAACGATGACGGAACGTTTAAGCTACAAGCAAAGGACGCAGGCTGTTATATCGTCAAACTCTCGTATGTGGGCTTTAAGCCTTTGACACGCATTGTAGAGCTTTCTACCGAGAAGGACTCTATCGACCTTGGCACACTCCAAATGGTGTCGAACGACAAAGTGCTGGGTACAGCTACGGTTACGGCCACGGCAGCACGTGTAGAACAAAAGGACGACACAACGATGTTCTCAGCTTCGGCCTACCGCGTGCCAGCAGGTTCTACCTTGGAGTTGCTCATTAAGCAACTGCCAGGCGTCGAAGTAAGTGATGACGGTACGATTAAATGGAATGGTAAGACCGTGCAAGAGTTCTTGATCAATGGTAAGGACTTCTTCAAGGGCGATACCAAAACGGCTATGAAGAACTTGCCCACCGAACTCGTGAGCAAGATTAAGGCTTACGACAAGAAGAGCGATTACACCGAACAGACGGGTATCGACGACGGTGAAGAGACTACCGTGCTCGACATCGCGACCAAGCGCGAACTGAACGAGTCGTGGGTGTCGAACCTCGACGTGGCCTATGGTAGTCACGACCGCTATTCAGCTCGCTTCTTTGGCACACGCTTTACTGATAATACGCGTGTGACGGCTTTCGGTTCTATCAACAATACCAACGACCGTGGCTTCGGTGGTCCGCGTGGATTTGGCGGTGGCGGTGGTGGCCTCTCTACCAAGAAGCACGCTGGCTTTGACTTCTCGTGGGAGAATGGTAAAAAAAAGCGCGAGGCTGGCCGCTTAGAGTTAGGCGGCTTCTTACTCTACAACCACAATAATAATTCATCTATTACGAAGTCGAACTCTGAGACGTTCTTGACCTCAGGCAGTTCAAGTTCTTTTGCCAATAGTTATAGTAGCAGCCGTTCGGGTAGCACCAGTGTAATGGCCCGTTTTCGTTTGGAATGGCAGCCTGACTCAATGACCAACATCAACTTCCGACCACGTTATAACTACTCAGAGTCGTATAACACAGGTCACTCGATGTCGGCTACGTTCAATAGCAATCCTTACGACATCGAAGGCATGACAACTCCGCTCGACTCAATCTTTGCCGAGAATGCTGCACAGCGCAACCCTGAGTTATACGCCATGATGGTCAATACCAACAATCGTTGGTCGATGGGCGATAGCAAGTCACATAGCGTAAGTGCTGACTTGAACTTAGTGCGCCGTCTCTCATCAAATGGTCGCAACATTTCGTTCCGCGCCAGTGGTGGCTACACCAAGAGCGAGAGCAATTCTTATTCTATCTCAAGCATTGCCTATAATAAGGAAGGACAGGAGAATAGCTTCTTAAACCAGTTTAGCACCACTCCTGGACGTAGTTATAACTACAGCCTACGTTTGGGCTACGTTGAGCCATTAGGCAAGAATTGGTTTGGCGAGGTGCGCTATCAATACAGCTATAAGTACAACAAGAGCGATCGCTCACGTTACAACCTCAATGAGTTGGCCGACCTCTACGGCAAGGCAGGCTATGAAGCCATTACCGAGGACGACTTAAAGTATAGCGACGCCACCTACGGCAGTTCATCACAACGCCCCGCTATCTTGGGTACTGTACCTACGCTAAACGAAGTGTTGAACTATGTGCGCGACCTCAACAATTCGCAATACGCTACCTATAAATATACCAACCATACGGCTACACTCGGTGTGCGTTATAACTCTGGGGCCATTCGCTTCAATGCGGGCGTCGACTTCAATCCCGAACACACTAACATGGCTTACAACCGTCCCTCACAGGTCGACACGGTCGTAACGCGCAACGTGTTCAACGTTTCTCCACAGATTCGTTTTCGTTATAAGTTCTCAAAGACCAATCAGTTAGACATTCGCTATCGCGGTTCGTCATCACAACCTTCGATGACCGATCTCTTGGCCGTAGTTGATGATTCTAATCCTTTGAGCATCTCAATGGGTAATCCGGGCTTGAAGCCTTCATGGAACAATAGCATTCGTGTTAACTATAATGGCTACAACGCTACGCGCCAACAAGGTATCATGGGAGGATTTGACGTTACACAAACGCGCAACTCTATCTCTAACCGCATGGTGTATGACGAGACAACAGGTGTGCGCTACTTGCGTCCTGAGAATATCAATGGCAATTGGAACGGCCGTGGTATGTTTATGTTCAACACGGCTCTTGGTAAAGAGAAACTGTTCAACATCAACACCTTTACCAGCTTGAGCTACGACAACGCTGTGGGCTATGTAAGTAATATGCAGAGCGGCCGTTCGGCTGCTGCCACAAGCTATAACCTCTTCGCAACGCCTACAACAGACGCTACGACTGTTAAGGACTATAACTACTACAATGACATCTTCAACTCAGCCCTCTCACAGAAGAACACGACACGCACGATTGGTGTAGACGAAAACCTCAATATCTCATACCGCAAGTCATGGTTTGATGTAGGCTTGTTGGGCAAGTTGAACTATCAGCACGCGCGTGCTACGGTGCAGGACAATGCCAATATGGACACGTGGAACTTTGCCTATGGTGCGAATGCTAACTTTAATTTCGACTTTGGCCTTAGCATCTCGACAGACATTCGCATGAACTCACGTCGTGGTTACTCTGACGCTTCGATGAATACAAACGAGTTGTTGTGGAACGCACAGATCGCACAGTCGTTCTTGAAGAATAAGGCTGCTACGCTGAGCATTCAGTTCTATGACATTCTCCAGAAGCAGAGCAACATTAGCCGTACACTCAGTGCTACTCAGCGTGTTGACTCTTGGAATAACGGCATCAACTCTTACTTTATGGTTCACTTCATCTATAAGTTGAACATCTTCCCAGGTGGTAGCAGTAGTAAGAAGGGTGACGACAATGACGGCCGTCCTGGTCCGCCCGATATGCGTGGTCCTGGTGGTATGCCGATGCGCCCAATGGGCCCAATGGGCCCTCCAATGGGACGATAAAAAGTATATATGCTTCACTTCTAAACTCGGTGGGCATATCTCACAGTAACAGAAGCGCAAACAGAAAGGGGCGCGGACTTGATAGCCCGCGCCCCTTTCTGTTTGCGCTTCTGATAGATTATTTCAGTCCTTCAATCGAATTACTAATAATAACGGCAAGGACGATAGCTGTAATAAGTGCATAAAGCCAATCACGTTCTTTCAAGAAGTCAATGAGTGAAAGAAACACACGCATGATTGGAGTAAGAATGAGGATGAGCACCCCCGTCTGAATCCAACCAATGGCAGTGAAAGCCGAAAGGCCTGCAAAGATGCCTTTCAACGTTGTATAGTCAGCGTGTTGTGAAGCATCAGCGTAGCTAAAGTTGCGATATTGTGAAATGTCGAACGCATCCGTTCCATGCTTCGCTAAGTAGATGATGCCCCCCACAAAAGCGACCAAGCAAGCTAAAGATACGCCAATACGTAGCGTATTACCTATAAGCTGCTGCATGTCATACTTCTGACGTTCCGCTTCGGTCTTAAATTCCATAGTTATATTCTTTATAATATAGAGTAGTCGAACAAGAAGTTAAGTAACTTCTGCCTCTTTTTTTGTTGTTTGTCTTTATTCGTGTATTAGCACATTAGCATATTTGCACATTTGCACATTTGCACATTTGCACATTTGCACATTTACTAATATTTCCCAGCCACCCCCTGCCAAATCATGTTGATAGCGACGAGTAAGATGGCAACGCAGAATATTTGTCGCAGCACACTAACGTTCATGCGCTTCAATAGGCGGGCACCTGTAAGTGCACCAAACAATACGCCAATCATTACGGGGCAAGCAATGCCAGGAGCGATAACGCCGCGTTGTACGTAGATGACGGCCGAGGCACATGCGGTTACCCCCATCATGAAGTTAGAAGTCGTAGTGCTGACTTTAAAGGGCACCTTCATCATTGCGTCCATAGCCAACACTTTAAGTACACCTGATCCAATGCCCAAAATGCCTGAAAGCACACCAGCTACGTACATCACACCGAAACCACCGCCTACGTTGCGCAGTTCGTAGCTCTTTACCGAACCGTCCTTTTGTGGCCACGTGCCATAGAGCTTTAGGCGACGTGCCATTTCAGAACCCTTTATGCCGTCGTGGTCGCTCTTACGACGCTGTTGCATGGCAGCGGTAAGTAAAAGTACGCAACCATATATAACGGCTATGACGTTGTTGTTAAGCCAAATGGCAATGAGAGCTCCCGATACGGCCCCAATGGTGGTGGCTATTTCGAGAAACATGCCAAGACGCACATTGGTTATGCCTTCTTTCACGTATGCTGAGCCTGAACCGCTTGAGGTGGCTATAGAGGCTACTAAGGCTGCTCCCACTGCATAGTGGAAGTCAATACCAAATCCCAATGTGAGTACAGGGATAACTACTACGCCGCCACCTAATCCTGTGAGCGAACCTAATAGTCCTGCACAATAGGCTGCTAAAAGTAAAATGAGTGTAAATGCAAGTATTGTCATATACAGCTTTTATATAGTTTAGTTAATATTAAGTAGGTCTTCAAATTTAGTCGATATTTAGATGTTCCCAATTAGCTTATGAAGCCCTCTCTTTGGGCGCAAAATTACGAATTATAGGGGGCTGATGCTTTTGCGTAAACAAAAGGGGCTATAACTACAATTTGGCAACCTCTCCCCCTAACTCCCTCCCTGCTTGGTGAGAGGGGAGGGGGGAGAGGCTAAAAAGTAAAGGCTGATACCTTGACTTAATGTGTCATAAGGTATCAGCCTTTCTGTGTTCTTTCTACAAACTTAGGTGTAGAGAGAAGAGAAATTATTATTTCTTGCCATGAACTTCGTCAGAAACGGTCAACTTCTTGCGACCTTTTGCACGACGAGCTGCCAATACGCGACGGCCATTAGCAGTTTGCATACGCTGACGGAAACCATGCTTGTTGTTTCTCTTACGATTGTGGGGTTGGAATGTTCTTTTCATTTTTTGTTATGCTATTTTTTTGTTTTTTTGATATACATATCATCGAGCGGGAAAGGTAAGCACTAACCACTTTAAAGTAGGCCTTGTTTCTAACCTCGGCCTCTCTCTTCGCTTTGAGGCACCTTCTCACTTCGGGGTGCAAAGTTATGAAAACTTTTGTGAATGAACAAAATTTGTAGCATGAAAAGTTGTGTCGTTTAGCGTTTTAGGCATTTCTGTCCTACTTCTTTGCTACTTATTTTATTTGTTTGTTTCGATGATAGCGTTGGGAGATTATAAGTCAGCGTTGAAGCGTTTAGCTTGTTCGGCGATGAGTTCAGCGTCGTCGAAGTAGTTAATCTTCATAGCGCGACGCACTTCGCTCAATGTCTCTGCAGCTACGGCACGTGCCTCTTCACAGCCCTTGCGCAGCATTTCGTAAACGGCCGGAATGTCTTTCTCAAATTCTGCACGACGTTGACGAATTGGCTCTAACTCCTCTTGTAGGATTTTGTTCAAGAACTTCTTCACCTTCATGTCGCCCAATCCGCCACGCTGATAGTGTTCTTTCACTTCGTCGAGGCTTTGATAGTCAGGCCAGTAAAGGCCAAAGTGTTCAGGCTTGCAGAAAGCGTCAAGGTAAGTAAACACCGTGTTGCCCTCGATGTGTCCAGGGTCTTCTACGCGTAAGTGAGTGGGGTCGGTGTACATTGACTTCACTTTCTTCTCTACCTCCTTAGCCGATTCGGCCAAGTAGATACAGTTGCCAAGGCTCTTTGACATCTTTGCCTTACCGTCCGTGCCCGGAAGGCGGCAGCAGACTGCATTCTGAGGCAGCAGAATGTTGGGTTCAACCAACGTTTCACCATAGATGTGGTTGAAACGGCGAACAATCTCCGTAGCTTGTTCCAACATTGGCTTTTGATCCTCACCAGCCGGTACGGTAGTAGCCTTAAAGGCTGTAATGTCAGCAGCTTGGCTGATAGGGTAGGTAAAGAAGCCTACGGGAATACTTGACTCAAAGCCACGCATGCCTATCTCAGTCTTAACCGTAGGGTTGCGCTGCAAGCGGCTCACCGTCACGAGGTCCATGAAGTAGAACGAGAGTTCACACAGCTCGGGTATCTGACTTTGAATAAAGATAGTAATCTTTTCGGGGTCAAGGCCGCAGGCTAAGTAGTCAAGTGCTACTTCAATAACGTTCTGACGCACCTTCTCAGGGTTGTCAATGTTGTCAGTTAAAGCCTGTGCATCAGCGATGAATACAAACATTTTCTTAAAGTCACCTGCGTTTTGTAGTTCAACGCGGCGCTTTAAAGAGCCAACATAGTGGCCTATGTGGAGACGACCCGTAGGGCGGTCGCCTGTAAGAATAACCGTATCTTTTGCCATATTATGTATGAATTTGGCGACAAAGATACGTTTTTTTTTGTAAGTTTCAAGTACCTTTGCATATAGCATTTTAGTTTTATGACTTTCGCAGCATTCGTTTCATGATGAGAGAGGGTTGTAAAGCAAATCAGTTTGTAACCACACTTACCTTATATAATAATGAATCAAATCCGTGTACATAGCTACGAGTCGATGGGTACGTTTGACGGACCGGGACTGCGTTATGTAGTCTTTCTGCAAGGTTGTCCTTTCCGTTGTCTGTATTGTGCCAATCCCGATACAATAGATGCCGTAGGGGAGAGTACATTGACCGATCCCGAATACATCGTGAAACAAGCCGTATCGTTTGCTCCATTCTTTGGTCGCCGAGGGGGTATAACCTTTTCTGGAGGTGAACCCACTGTACAAGCCGAAGCCCTTGTTCCGCTTTTTAAAATGTTGCGCGAACAGCACATTCACATCTGTGTTGACTCCAACGGTGCTATATGGAACAAACACGTAGAGGAACTTTGGGGATTGACCGACCTCGTTATGCTTGATATAAAAGAGTTTAATGCAGAGCGTCATCAGCACATTACGGGGCGGAGCAATGAACAGCCGCTTCGCACCGCACGGTGGTTCGAAGATAACAACCACCTCTTTTGGTTACGCTACGTGTTGGTGCCTGGCGTGAGTGACTTTGAAGAAGATCTCCATGCCTTAGGTCAACACTTTAAGGACTATGTGTGGCTGGAGAAGGTGCAACTCTTGCCCTATCACACATTGGGCGTACATAAATACGAGGCCTTGGGATGGGACTACCAACTAAAAGACGTGTCTGAGAATACGCCAGAACAAAAGAAACGAGCCGAAGAAATCTTACGCTCATACTTTGGTCAGAAACTTGAAGTACATTAAAGCAGATATATGCAACCCATTATAGCCATAGTCGTTCCGAATACTTTAGCTGCAATCGGACTGTCAGACATTATACGTCGTATGATGCCTGGGGCAGAGGTGCGCCTCTTTGCCCATTATGCAGACTTGGTTGAGGCCGCTGATGCTGATCAATACTTCCATTATTTCGTGTCGGGTGCAGAACTCTTGGTAGGAGCCAGCTATTTCTTACAACGGCAGCACAAGACGATAGCCCTTGTACATGGCGATGAAGTCTGTCATTTACCACAAGGCTTTCATACGTTGAACGTCTTTCAGACGGAACAAGAGTTGGTGCGTTCTATTATCACCTTAGCACAGCGTTCGCATACGGCGCATGGCGCTCCTCCTGAAGTGGTGCGCAAGGCACAGACGCAGCCGACAGAAAAACGTCGCCCTGTCAGTTTAATGCCACATCTCACTCCTCGCGAACGTGAAGTGCTCAAGGGAATAGTCGAAGGGTTGATTAATAAAGAGATTGCAGCGCGTATGGGTGTGAGCTTGGCCACGGTCATTACCCACCGTAACAATTTAACCGACAAGTTGGGTACGCGAAGTGTGGCTGCTTTGACTATCTTTGCCATTATGCATGGCCTCGTGAGTAGTGAAGACCTCATGAAGAATAAGGAATGAAGAATAAAGAATAAGTGATAAACACAATCTAATATTATAAAATAAGTAGGTCTTCAAAATTAGTTTATGATGCTCTCCATAGTGCATTTTGATATAAACTAAAATCAAACACCTACTTAGATGAAGTCTATATGGCCTCTTTATTTACGTGATGATGAAAGAAGAAGAGCAGCAAGTATCAGAAATATTTCAGTCCCAACAAGTCAATGTGACAGATGCGTTCAGTCAGATAACAGAAATCTATCGTTCAGACAATAGCGTTCTGTATCGAGCCCAACGTGGTGGAAAGTGGTGGACACTCAAGACATTGCCAAAGGATAAAAGTAAAAACAGTGTCTATAAATTTTCGCAAGAGAAGGAATATGATATCCTTTCGGCACTTGACTCTGATTATGTTGTTCGTTGTGAAGGGGTAGAGCACGTTGAGGGTATCGGCACATGCTTGGTGCTCGAATGGATAGATGGTGTTACGCTTACCGAGTGGCTAATCACTTGTCCTTCAAAGCGTAGTCGGACGGCTGTGTTGCAACAGTTGATTGCGGCCTTGAGCGATGTTCATAGCAAGCAAGTGGTACACCGCGACTTAAAGCCCGAAAATATTATCATCACGCGCAATGGTTGTCATGTGAAACTTATTGATTTTGGTCTCGCTGATGCAGACTTCTATTCAGAACTCAAGCAGCCTGCGGGTACTATTGGTTACATCTCGCCCGAACAACGCGTTGAGAGTGTAACCGACTTCCGCAACGACATATATAGTCTGGGGTGCTTGATTGATGCTTTGCAGTTAGGGGGCATTTATAAGCGAATAAAGTATCGTTGCTTAGCCGAAAAGGAGAAACGTTATGCTTCTGTCGAACTCTTGAAGGCTGACCTTCACCGTATGAAGCGCAATCTGTGGGTAGGTATTTATTTGTTGCTCTTCTTTGTGATTGGAGGGTGTGGTTACGCTTATTATCAGATGCGGTTGGAAGAAGGACGCCCACACTATCAAATACAAGCTAAATTTCGTGTCGCCAATTTGACCTATACCTCGTGGGGCGGTTTGACTACATCAGTAAAGTTGGCAGCAGCGAATGAGAGCACGTTGCTGATACCCGATACGGTAGAATATGAAGGTCTGCGCTATTATGTGAGCGAAATAGGTAAAAATGCCTTTGCGCACGATGAAAGGTTGTGCGACTTATACATCAATGCTAATCTCTTCTCCATATTAAAGGGTGCTTTCGTGGGGTGTACGAATTTACGCAGCCTACATTTTAAGCAAGCCGTTCCACCAAGCATTGGTAATGAAATATGGCCTACAAAAATTGATAGCGTATTTGCTCCTAATCACTTCAATGAGGTAACGATCTATGTCCCTCAAATGGCTGTTGATACTTACAAACAATCCTCTTGGAGACGATTTAAAAACATTAAAGGCGTGAGTCAACGATAAACTATTGGGGGGCGGGTTACAAACCCGCCCCCCAATTAGGCAGACAAATTACAGTTTATTTAACTGTATTCCCACGTTAGAGATGCCAGGTAGCATTTCGCGGCGCATAATATGTATAATGCTGATGTCGGCTGATTGACCAGCTTGTAGTTGTAGCGTTTGCCAAGGGTAATCGTATTGATAAAGCGTTACGCCATGACCTTGCGGGTCGCCTCGTCCGTTGGCAAGTTGAAGGTGTATTGTGTCGATCAACTCTTGTGAGGGGTTGTGCCAATGTTGGCGCACTACAAGCCATAAAGTTTGGTAGGGATAAGGATTGGAAGAAGAGGTGCGTACTCCGATACTTAGTTTATATTGTCCAGATTGTTGGAGCGTATCAATATGAAACTTTAGAGAGTCACCCGGTTCCCAACCTTCAACAGCCGTAGAGCAATAGTCAAAAGCCACAGGCTTGTTAGTACAAGAAAATGCAAATAGCAATGTACATAGGAATGCCATTGCTATTTGTACGATAGCTTTACGCTTCATTCTTAATTGTTGTTAGCTGAAGTATTCGTTTCCGTATTTCGAGGGCGTGGGCCTTCGCCATGACGTCGATTGTTATCACCATTGTTGCCTTCGCGACGGTTACGGCGATAGCGTTGTTGACGGTCGTCACGCTCGCGACGATTGGTGTGTTCATTACGATCGCCCTTTTCGTTTCGCTCGTTGCGTTGTTCATTATTAGAGGCACTTCGCTCATTACGATTCGGACGTTCGGCGCGTCCATTATTGCCTCCGCCACGGCGGCGATTGCTTCCACGATCCTTCTTAGCAGAACGCGTTTTATCAAATCGTGTCAAGTCATCTTGTTCGGCGAGGTCGACGGGTCGGACAGGTTTAATAGGCCCTTCGGCTAAAAGAGATTCAGGCTTTTCGCCTGCAGCATTCATTTCAATCACCTCGTGTGCACGGTCGGCCGTGATAGTTACGAGATTGGCGGCCAAACGTCGATCGGTACTGTAGGTGATGAGGCCAGCCAAGGTGTCAACTTTGAAGCAGTAGTATGTGCCGTCGATGGTCTCAAGCGTTACATTGCGCTCAGGAATCTTGCGAGCGGCTTCCATGTAAGTATCGACTTCGTAGTTAAGGCAACACTTTAATTTTGCACACTGTCCTGCCAACTTTTGAGGGTTAGGCGTGATGTCTTGAAAACGCGCGGCAGCGGTGCTGACCGAACTGAAGTTCTTCATCCATGTGGCGCAACAAAGTTCACGACCACAAGGCCCAATGCCGCCAATTCTTCCAGCCTCTTGGCGCGCACCGATTTGCTTCATTTCTATACGTACTCTGAAGGCTTCGGCGAGCACTTTGATGAGCTTTCTGAAGTCGACACGCGCATCAGCAATATAATAGAAGATAGCCTTGTTACCGTCACCTTGGTATTCCACATCGCCAATTTTCATCTGCAATTCAAGATCCTTAGCGATTTGGCGTGAGCGAATCATCGTATCGTGTTCGCGTGCTTTCGCCTCTTCGTACTTTTCAAGGTCAGTGGGGCGTGCTTTGCGATAGACGCGTTTAATTTCAAATCCAGGTTTGAGGTTGGCCTTTTGCATTTGCAGTAGCACCAACTTGCCAGTAAGCGATATGACACCGATGTCGTGACCAGGTTGTGCTTCAACGGCTACGATGTCGCCCTTCTGTAAGTCAAGGTGATTGTCGTTGCGGTAAAAACCTTTGCGTGTGTTCTTAAATTGTACTTCAACGAAGTCAGTGACCTTATTGTTGCCAGGAATGTCGGCCAAGTAGTCATAGGAGTTGAGTTGGTGGTCGCTACGTCCGCATCCTTTGGCAGCAAAGCCTCGTAGGTGGTTGTCGCCCCAATGGCAGAAATCGCACGATGGGTCGTTATCGCAGGCGCAAGATGAGGCATATTCTTCGCCTGTATTACAGGTGTCACCGCCTTGACTTGTGTTCAACTCCTCAGCGGGAAGAATGGTAGGGTTAGGGGTAATATTATTTGTGTTGTCAGCGTTCATATATGGAATGTTATATAGATATAAGTAGGTATTCAAAATTAGTTTATATAATCATGTTCAGAATTAGTCGATATGCCTTGGTGCATTCTTTCGCCCAGAAACATAGGTTTCAATTCATATCAACTAATTTTGAACACCTACTTAGCATGCGTGTAAGCTATTTTATTAGTAGCACAATCATCTTGAGTGAGAAGTCAAAGAATATCATATTTGCATTGACATTGGATTCTACGTCGCGTTGAGCAGCGGAAAGTTCGTCCATGATACCAATAACGTTTCGCTCGTTGATGTAACGTGCAAAGTTGACAGAGAAATTATTCTCTTGTTGGTTTTGGTAATTGAGCTCTGGATTGTGAAAGTTATAGATAAAGTTTTCACGAATGAGGTGTTGGGCATATTCTAAGAAAGCCTTTTGCTTCTCGCGTCCCCATAGTGCGAGTTGTTGCGACCATTCATAAAGGTCCTTAATCTTGCGCATATAGCACAAGCGCATGAAGAGCACAAAGATATCGAAGAACTGAGCGTTGTCAGCATTCATCGTCACTTGCTCAAGCGCAGAAATGTAACTTCCTGCTGCTGCACGTGCCATTGTCATGGCATCAGTGGGCTGTAGTCCATTAAGGCGTTGTAAGGCATCAGAGATGTCGTCAACGCTGAGTGGTGCGAAGTCAATACGTTGTGTGCGGCTGAGAATCGTGGTGAGTAGTCGCTCTGGGTGATTGCTGGTAAGAATAAAGACTGTCTGTGCGGGAGGCTCTTCTAATATTTTGAGTAGCTTATTGGCGCATTCAACGTTCATCTGTTCGGCTAACCAAATGATGATAACTCGGTAGCCACCTTGACTGCTCACGTTGGCGAGTTTGGCAATGATGTTGTTAGCCTCGGCTACGCTGATAATAGACTGCTGCTTCTCTACGCCCATGGCTTTGAGCCACGTTTGTCGACTAAAGTAGGGCGACTGTGCTATTTGTTTGCGCCATTCGGGTAAGAATTGGTCGCTGAGTACAGTCGAACTTTGTCCAGCGGGCTTGATAGTAGGAAAGATGAAGTGAAGGTCGGGGTGAGCTATCTTTTCAGCCATTCGGCAGGATTGGCACGTACCACACGCTTCGCCTTCAGCCTTAGGGTGTTGGCAAAGCAACCTTTGTGCCAAAGCTAAGGCCATGGGTAATTTACCACATCCCTCATTTCCTGCAAAGAGCAAGGCATGTGGAATGCGGTTATCGGCCAACATTCGTCGAAGCTGTTGCTTCACTTTATTTTGTCCTATAACATCGTCAAAGCGCATATTTATCTTTTATCGTTTTTATACAATAACATACAAAGTTAATACTTGACGCGCTAAAGGCCAAAACATTTTGAGTAAAAAGCATTTTTTTGTAGCTTTGTGGCTCTTAGTGTCAAGGGTGCTGTATATTAGCAAATTGTCACATTATCAAATTAGCAAATTAGCACATTATCAAATTAGCACATTAGCAAATTGCCACATTTGCACATTAGCACATTTACACATTTGCACATTATCAAATTGCCGTCATGTTGAAATATATAAATGCGTTGCGTCTTCCGTTGGCAGCGCTTGTTGTATTCATTCATTCGTATAACACTGCTTGGCGCGGGATTAACAGCCAAGTTGTAGATGGGCTGGGAACGATTTTATCGCGCACCTTGCCCACCTTTGCCGTACCTCTATTCTTTGCCATTTCGGGTTATCTCTTTTTTATCAATCAGCAAACGTTCAGTTGGAAAGGGTATGTAGAAAAGTTGCATCATCGTTTTTATACTTTATTAATTCCTTACATTTGTTGGAATGTGATAGCCTTTGCGCTTTATGTCTTGAAAGATTTGAGTGCAGGACAGCTGTTACACCTGCCGTTGTCGTTTAATTTATTTTGGGGGTGTACGCAAGTAGGCGGTGAAGGAGCAAATGTATTAGGATGGCACGTGATGGCAAGTACCGCTCCTGTGCAAGAACCTTTATGGTTTGTACGCGACTTAATGGTCATTGTGTTGTGTTCCCCCCTTTTATATGCTATATTGCGTTACTTAAAGTGGTTGGGGTTGGCTATTGTGGCGATTGTTTATTATGCAGGGTTATGGCCTAATGTAGGAGGAATGACGTTGATAGGTGTATGGTTTTTCATGTTAGGGGCGTGGTGTGGTATGAATAAATACGATGTAGGTGGTAAGTTAGCTCGTTATTGGCCTATATGTTTGGTTAGTTTCATCATTTCCTTTGGATTGCTTTTAGGTCGGGGGGCGGAATCGTTCATTTGGCATCACGTATATGTGTTCTCTGCTATAGTCACGTCAATAGCCATTGCTTACATTGTAAGTGAACGTTGGCCAAGGAAGTACAAACTATCAAAGGCGAGTTTCTTCATTTATGCGGCTCACAATATCGTCCTATTGCCGCTTACCACAGTGTTGGCAAAGTGGGCAACGTATCAGTCAACTTTTGTGCAATCAGTTGCCTTTATGGTGTGTCCGTTTATTGCCATTGCAGTCTGCGTAATTGCTTATCTGTTGTTGCAGCGTTTCTTCCCTCGCACAGTTTGGATTGTTACGGGAGGTAAAAGAGGGTAGGGGGACTTCTATTAAAGGGTGATATATAGGTAGTCCTTTTTTGTCGTTGCGTTTGGGCAAGCTCTTCCAACAATATGTAGTCTTATTTCATACTTTCTCTATACGTTTTTTAAATCCTTTGTTTTATCTTTCATGTTTCATTTTTTCTTTGTAATAAATTGAGTATCAATGTTTTAGAAAAATGAAACATAACACTTCAATGTTTCATTTTAAGTTTCATGTTTCATTTTTCAAAACACTGTGGGAGCGGTTGCACGCTCCCACAGTGTTTTGTAATCGCTCCCTCAGTGTTTTGTGATCGCTCCCATTGTCTTTTTGTTTTTCTCCCTCAGTGTTTTTGAAATGAAACATTGAAACTAAAAATGAAACATTGAATTGTAATGTTTCAGCCTTTGAAAGTATTGATAATCAGCGAGTTGGATGTAAAAGATGAAACATGAAACATAAAAATAGCAAAGGTAAAATATACGTAAGCTAAAAGTGCCTATTCAGGGCATTATGAAACGTTTTGTAGAGTTCTGTAAATTGCAATTTGTCTGCCTAATTGGGGGCGCGTCGCCCCCAGGTGAGGACGCGTTCGTGGCGCACTTTTGTAGAGAATATAACAGATACCAAGCGCCTCTCCATCCACGGACAATGTAGGTAGAGTCCTAAAACTCTACAATTTGTCAACCAAAATAAATTAACAGCGAATCATGTTGGTAAAAACTGTAGCAATTATATAAAAGAAAAAATGCTAAATAGCTGATAATTAACTACTTAGCATTTTAAGAGGTGCGCCTGATAGGACTCACGGATTGTTTTTAGTTGTGTTGGTATAACGCAATAGAGTATTGATTATCAAACATCTATAATTTTGTGTTGCGCAATATATCGCAACAAACCACAACAAATAGCACGCATTTTCGCACGCATTTCTTTTAGCTGCGTGCGATTTCTCTCACGCTTTTCGCAAGAACTACTGGACGCAAAGATAATGCTTATCAGGCGTTTTACTGCCCCAAAATATGTTTTGCAATATATAATGCAAAAATTATTTTGAAATTACTTGCAATTTCAAAATAAAAGCTATATCTTTGCAACGTAATTAAGAAAGAATTTAAGAATAAATTAATTAAAACGACCAGCCCTCGACATCACGGTTAAGTCAATTACAATGAGAAATGAATTTTACGAATGCGAAAAGCATACTTCATACTGGCGTAAAAAGGCAATAGATGCCATGCCTTGGGCATCAAAAGTAGTTGCCGTAGTTGGCGGTTACACTGGCTTCGAAAGCTTGGACGATTACGAACTCTGGCGCAACCAGAAATAACAAAAAGCCCCACCTTCATGTGGTGGGGCTAACCACGAGATTTAAATCTCGAACTTATCTACAATAGTAGAAATTATGCTCATAAGAGCGTTTCAATCCACAACCCTATCAGGGTTGACAGCGCAAAGATAAGCATAAATTACACAAGTTGTATGATATTCAAAAAATTATAACTTAAAAATTTGAATATGGCATGCTTAAATAAAAAACAATACGACTACCGCAGAGAATCAGCGGCCGCCCGCAATCTCAACAACGAAGAAATTGCTGTTGAACATGGCATGAGCGAAGAACAAGCAGAACTCATCTCTAAGTTATGTTCAATACGTCACAACTTTCACTGCAATATAGATAGTCTTGCGAAGAGTAGCGAAGACAATTCAATCTTTGAGAAATTGAGAACATAGAAGACGCAATCAACGAGAGCGGACTTCCGCAACTGAATGTTGCAAGCATGCTGCTTGATGCTGACGATATGAATGGACTTATCTACGAATATGGCGATGACGTACCCGAAGACCATGATAGCCAAGAGTTCCAAGATTGGTATGACGATAATTATACTCGCATTTACAGAGAACTTGAAGGAATAAACAAAAACATCGAAAAATACTTATCAAGCATTGATGCGAAGTACGGAACACATTGGTGTCCTGCTGGGTATTTAAGATTGATAATATAAAAAAACATGAATAATCTATGAATAAAAACAACTGGGGCGGCAAACGCACAAACGCAGGTCGCAAAAAAGTCGGTGATGCAGTCTTATACTGCCGAATGCCGCAAAAGGCAGTAAACAAAATAAAAACCTCTGCAAAAGAACAAAACCTTGCAGTAGGTGACTACCTAATCAAGCGACTCGGATTATAGCAAAAAGCGTGACGATGTGTCACGCTTTTTTTATTCAAAACTCTTCATATACCGCCATATCTTGTTGCAAGGCGCGTCTTCGTCCTCAAAGAAAAACGCATGACCTGTTTCTATAATCAAGTCTGTCGTCAACGTTTTGCACAAGTCGGCATAAGCAGCGTTAAACGCTACATACTTGTCGTAATCCGTCACACAAGGCTTGAACTGCAACCCCTTAGTTGCTTCAAGAACCTGCTCCATGCTCCAATGCGGCCCGTGATGCTCTGTACCGTCCTTAGTCGTGTAGTATATGCGGCTTACCGCCTTTTCTGCACTCTCCTTGTCGAAGTGCTTGCACTTGCCACCACCCTTGCAAAACACAATATACAATCTTCCCATAATCATCATTTTTTAAATTCGTTGATAAAATCACGAAGGACAGCGCCAAGGCTCTTCACCTCATTCTCAATTCCCTCAATCCGCTTATCTTGCGCTCGCTTCTCTGCAAATATTGGGTTAAGCTCCTCCAACAACTGGTTACAATTTGCCACCGTTTGCTTGTGTGTCTCAACCTGTGACAGTGCCTCCTCGCTTGCAGCTTTAAGTGCTTCCACCTCTCTTAGTATTCCGTCCTTGTCAGTTGACAACACAAGATACCCAGCATACGTTATTGATGCAGTTTCGGGAATTGTGTATGTCTTGGTTGCACCATCTGCCTCAATGGTTATATCCACAACAAGACCAGTAGGCTGCGCACCGAAAGCCTTGGCTTGGTTATTGTCGTAACGCGGAACTGCAACACTCACGGCTTTGCCTTGATAGTACCTTGTTTTCTCCTTGTCAAGGAAGTAAATCGGGTAGCCAGTCTTTATGTCTTTGAATAGCATGATTTTAACTTATTAGTAGCACGTGGGGCAATCACCTCCCCACGTGCTTGTTATTACTTCTATTTCGACCTTTTCCGCGACCTCGCGAAAAAGCTATTGTTGTCAACCTTTTCGTTGGCGTCAATAGAATGGTCATTAGTGATTATTTCCTTTCTGGAAACACCTCCTCATGTTGTTGCAGTCGTAGTCTTGCCCAAAGCAGCAATCAGTGCGGCAGTTTGGTTCTGCTGAGAGAGTTCCAATCTCGCATCTTGATATTTGCGGTCAATGTCGGCATACCAATGGTTGTTAAGGGCGTCAATTATGCGCTGAGTGTTGTCCTGTCCAGCGCGAATCACATCGCACTTGTCCTGCGACATCTGATAGCCTACAGAGCTAAATCCACGCTCCACCGATGAGTTTACGAAATTAAGGCTCTGCTGCAAGGCGTTGGTCTGTCCTTGTATTGCGAGCTGGTTCTCGTAGCCCATCTTGGTGATACCATTCTGTGTGTTGCAGCAACAATTCTGAATTGCTTGAATTACAGCTGCGTTTCCTTTGTCGGCTGCGTTAATAACTCGCTCAGCTGAGAAACCTACTTGACCCGCAACTTGTTCAATGGCTGAACGTACTGCGCACACGCCTTGCTGCAACTGGTTAAAGTCACAATTAAGGTTTGCACCAAGCGTAGTCAAGGCATCGTTATTACCCTTGATAGCCTGCATCAGCAAGTCGGAGTTGTGGTTGTCGGCCATCTGTGAGCGCAAAGATTGTATTTGGCCCTGTATCTCCGCATCTTGCAGACCATTGCGGTTGCCGAACCCGAAGCCATTGCCACCAAACATAGCAAGGAAGATAAGGTACAAGAATGGATTGTTAAGCCATTGGTTCGCGCCACCCAAGCCACCATTCATCATAGCTGCCATTGCAAGAGGGTCATTGTTTTTGTTCGCCATTGCTGCATAGGCAAGGGCATCGTTGTTCCCTCTGTCGCAACAGATTACTTTCTCTACATTGTCCATAATTATAAATGTATTAAGTCGGTCGGGGAATATCCCCCGATACCGCAAAGATTGTGACAAGTTGCTTGTGAGTTGCTTGTTAGTTTTGTTTGTTGTTTGTGAGTTATTTGTAAAAATCAGTCTGCCATATTCTCACCGATTATTTTCCGCTATTGCGTAACCAGACGCTTCTTCATTTCCTCCCTCATCACCCGTGCAGCAAGCCCCTTAAGCCTATACCTTGCACTATTCTTAAGTGAATTTACTCGCTGCTGACTCATTCCGCTAACGGCTGCAATATCCGTTTCTGTAAAGCCTATATCTATGAGTGTATCTATCATTACAACACGTGCCGTAACACATCTTTCTGTTCGTGATATTGCAAGCTGCTCAAACGTTAATTTACTCGCTTCTAAGGTGGCTTCAACCACTCTGTTATATATTTCTTCAAGTTGTTTCATTTTATGGGATTTTATTGGTTAAAAGACAAAGGCAAGCAGAGGATACCTCACACGGTTCCTCGCTTGCCAACTCAAACACAATAAAATCACTTACGTTTCTTGTATATGTAATAATAGATGATTGCAATTATTGCAACCGTCATGATAGTGTAAAAAGCAAACTTTTGTGCTTCATGCAATGCAGTTGTTTCAGCGACTTTCTTTTGTTCTGTACTTATCGTTGTTTGCTTTTCTTTGCTATTGCGTACACGCTGAACATTGTTCGCATGGCTATTCGTTCTCAGCGCATCTTTATTGTGATACACGCTCTTATCACGATACACTTGCTTTTCTTTCACGTTGCCAGCACTATCTACAACAATATAGGTCGTTAGACGCTCAATAACGCTATCTGTGCGCACAACTTCTAACACCTTACTAATTGTATCATTGATAACTATTGTGTCACTCTGATGCACGATTAGCGTGTCGTATTTAGTTATTTGGTGATATGTCTTACGCGAGCATGATGTATCCATGCATGCGAACACCGCGCACACGACTACAAATAACAAATAGCGCAACTTCTTAATAAGTGAGTTTTCCATATTCGATAGCGTTTACTCTTTTCGTCCAACCCTTTATAAACCTTGCTTGTGAAGGCTTATTCTTCACGATACTTTGCAAATATTTCATGCGCGCTGCTTTCAACAAATTAAATGTATCCGTTGCATATCTTGAATTAATCGCGCCTATAGTCTGCACCCCACAAATACCGTCAGATGTAACTCCTACAATATTCTGTAACTTCTTAACGGCTGTTGTTACACCACTATGCCATGCGAAGTCTACAAGCATATTCGCAATGCTCTGGTCTTTAATCGTATCAGCATTACACTTATCCCAATAAAGCGTTTTAAAGATGTGTCGCCATTGCTCATTGGTAAGTTTCTTTAAGTCTGCAACGCTCTTCGTTCTTCCGTACACAGAACGGAATGTGTTCAGCGTTATGCCTTTGTTCGTTGCTCCGCCTCTATCTTTCGGGTCGTTTACGAAACCGCCCTCATAGCGTAATACGAATGGAATTAATACGTTTGGATTTGCCATATTGGATTGTTTTTGTATTTTTGTAATGTCTTCATATTACTCATGCAATATTTTTTGCATGAGTTTTTTTATTTCTTCTCATTTAGCGTGTCTTCTATTGCATTACCAATATCTTCATCTTTTTTCTTAATGTATGCGATAAAAAGACGTTTGAATGAAAATCTATTATGTATGCCGTGTAAGTCGCATACATGGCCATAGATACTATCAAACTCAATTAGTAACGCGCAACACGCGCCTACCGCGCCACCTGTTACATCTGTCCCTATTCCGAATGGTTCAAGTATAGCTTTCGAGAGCAACAAACCGAATATTATAAAGTTAATGTACTCCAAAAACTTTACAATAGTTCTTCGCAAGGCTCTGCTTATGCGAAAGTTCTCTTTACGAACGCGTACCGATGCCGTTAACCCAGTCCAAAAGTCTGTAAAGACAAGTATAACGATAAAGGCTACCAACCACCGCAAATCGAATAATACTTGTTGCAGTTCTTCATAGAATGTTCCAGCTAAAAATGCGCCACTCGTTATTAATAGTGGACTTCCTTGACTTGTTGATATAGATTGTAGCATTATAATCCTAATTTGTCTTTTATTGTTTGTAATAATTGTTTGTCTTCTTTGCTCATGAGGCCATCATTGTTTGCAGTTGCGGTGGGTATAGGGTCTGTATGTTCCTTATTGAACGACAAATCGAATTGGCGTAATACATATTTATTTTCTCCGCTATCCCATTGTAATCTATCACCGAAAAGACAACTCCAATCTTCTGCATGACTTATTTCTTGGCGAGTACCGTCAATAAAATAAATAGCGCGTTGAAAAACCTTTGATTTATTGAAGATTACCTGTCTACAATAATCATTTTCAATGCTCTGCATCATTGTAATACTCATTGCTCCGTTATTATACGTGCAATGCGCGTGTACAATATTAGAGTTGCTTGATATTTCAATAGCTTTAAGCGCATTAAGAGCCGCTTCCTCCGATTCAAAGTTTCCGAGGTCACGCGCATAAGCAGTTAAATTATCAAGCTTTGTCTTATCCTCTGCTGTCATTACACCTGCCTTAGCACTTGTTGCTTTAGAAATTGGTGTATCATACGCTCCACCATTTGCAAAATTTAGATAGCGTAAATTAACATATTCTGCTGTACTTAGCTCCTCTCGAATGAATCTAAAGTTTACTCCACAGTCTTTCATTCGTTGTCCCCATTGCCACGGTAAAAGTCCGTCTTGATAACATGCGCCACCATCACTACCCATATATGGTATCATATATTGTGAAGTTTGATGTGCTTCATTATCATGGTCATAATGAGTATTATTATCAGCGCCCCATCTTTTCCAACGAACATATATTCTACCATTTTCTGAATAAATCCACCAGTTACATGACGCAACACAGTTTTTATCAGCATCAGTACCAGTAGAATAAATGTAGTTCTTATTTGTTCCTTGCGTACCACTCTGTGCAGTGGGTACATTCAATGCCGTGAGCAATTGTTGTAGCGTGATAGTTTGAGCATTGTCTGTGTCGGTCTGCCCAGCAACGACTAATCGCACGTCCAATCCGCTCACGCTCGCTGCTGCTTGCAATTCGGCTAATGCTTCTGAGAGTTTTTTTGTTTCCATGTTATTTGTTTTTTGTAGGTTTTTGCAATGGTTGTTAATTATTAGGTCTTATAATGGGAGGATAATCGATTTCTACCTTATATTGGAACCCAGTACCAGGCTTTAACGTTCCAGTAAATTTAGATTCGTCTACTTTTAATTCGGCTATTGCACCATCATATTGCCAATAAAATTGTCCGTCAGTCCCGACACACATGGTCAATGCGACCAGACCTTTTGCGAGCGTTAACTTTGCCTTAAAATCAGTTTCCCCAGCCTTAAAGAAACGGCCATAAAGGTCTATTTTGTAACTTCCGACATTATTGTAGATGACTAATTTGCAACCGATGAGAGCGAGTGCTTGCTGAATGTCATCGTCCTTACTGCCATAAGGTGGCAACTTCCAACATCGATAGTTTTTCGTTACTTTAATCTTCGTATCAGCGGTGCTTTCGTCGACCGTTACCGTTTCGGGTAATGAGTTAACATTGATAATGTTTGATAGATTAGGGATAATGGGGTATGCGTACTTTGTATAGGCTTTAGCTGTTGTCGTGCCTGTAACATCAAACGTTCTTAACTCAAGGTAGTTATCACAGTTAGTAGTATCTATAGTAGTTACCGATTTAAGCTGCATACCCGTTGTAATGCCGTTAAATACACCTTGGTCAGCATATATTGTGCCTTTAAAGACGCCTTCATCAGCATATATTGTGCCTTTAAAGACGCCTTCATCAGCATATACTTTGCCTTTGAAGTAGTATTGTTGGTGTACGGGGTCGATTGCGACTTTCAGTATGTTGTGGTCTAATGCGTACAGACCTACGACTGTATTGCCACCTATCTGCAATCCGTTGGACGACATAAAGCACCCTGTATAAGTGTTGTCAATCTCTTCTTTCTTGCCGAAGAACGCGTTACCACTTGCGATGTAATTGTCACCGCTCATGGTGTAACCGTTGAAGGCTTTCATCCAGTCGGGCAAAGAGACGGCTTTTTTGTCCATTTCGTTTAAGCACCAATCGGAAGCGGTTTTGCCCACTTCGAGCTTTACTTGATTGATAGCAATGAAGTCACCGCTTGTTCCTATTGTTGCTCTGAATAGCAATATAGGTGAGGAGTAAGTGCCGTCCGTGCGGACGCGGAATGTGTAGATGTGTCGCACCCATTCTGCGGTTAGCTCCCATGTATGGCTTCCGTCATTCTTAAATGCAGTTTCCTTCACTCCGTCAGCCATTGGCATATCTGCGCTTGCATCAGACAAGACGCGTCCTCCATAATCATATACGTATGTGTTGAGACTACCCGATCCACGTGCGTAGAAAGAGAGTGTGTACCATTGTCCCGACATGATTGTTGAGCCTAACGATTGCGAATAGAAGTCAAAATCGCGTTCACTGCTTCGCCATGCACACAAAGAGTTGATACCACAGAACGTTTCCATGTTGGAAGGTGTAGCCATGCGAATAAGCTGCGCATCATTCTGAATGTAGCCGTCAGCGGTTAATGCTGAGCCACCTCCGTATGGTCTACCCAATGTGACCATTGAGATGTCTGCTTGCGCGCCACTTGACAATCGTACAAGTACATACTTTGTACCGCTAAGGCTTGACTTCGTGCAGAATGCGATGTAATGACGTCTCCACGTTGAGGTCAACGCAAATGCGGCACTTGCGTCACTTGGAGAGCCTTTTGCGTCTCCGTCAACGTAAATCGTTTGTTCGTTAGTGTCGGGATAACAATATACGGTAGCAATACCAGAGCCACGCATTGTAATGCCTATAACGTACCACGTCTGAGGGCTGAGCAACTTTGTTACATCATATCGGAACATGTCTGTCTGTGTCGATACCGAAGCAGAGAGCATATCCGTATCGCCCACCGCTGCACCCTCATTCAGCGTGCCGCTAATCGTGGCGAGCGATGAGCGGAAATTGAGCCACGTGCCAGCATAGTTCTCCGCCTTTGGAGCAAAGTCGGTATGTACGAGTAAGTTGTTATGCAGGCTTGTCCCGTCAGCTCCGTCTTTGCCGTCTTTGCCGTTCGTACCATTCCAAACGACTGGAATGGTCTTTTGTGCTACTTCGACCTTGTCAAGGTAGAGTTTAAACTCTATTCGTGTTGCGCGAGTAGCCACAAGCGTTGCCGTATCTCCTGTGCCTTCTTGTGCTATCGTAGTGCCGCCAGAGCCGTCATCGCCATAAATGATCCACTTCATTTTACCTCCTGTAAACTTCGTAGATTTTAAGCCTTGCGTTCGGTAGGCTTCAACGGTAATCGTCTTTTGGCTATAAGAGGGTGTAGCACCGCCTTGTTGTGTTCGCGATATTGACCCAATGGGGGCGAGAATGTAATAGGCTGCACCGTCATCGCCTTGTGGGCCTCGTGGCCCTTGTATTCCGTCTAAACTTTTGTAATAGATAACTTCTGTTGCGATAATGTTTCCATTTTTATCAATCGTTTTTCTCCAAACGTACGAACCTTTTGGAATATTAGTTGGAAACGTATCACTCCATGTTCCATTTGGCTCAGTTGTATCTGAAGTGCTTGTCGCGTACTTGTATGTATAAGTAGGTATCTTTCCGTCCTCGCCAACATAACCAAGCAATTCTGTAGCTATAACTTCATTATTACTATCAATTGTTTGTCTCCATAAATATGTGCCTTGCGCTATATTTGTCGGGAATGTTTCACTCCAATCACCATTTGGGGCAGTCGTTGCCGATGTGCTTGTGGCATACTTATACGTAAAAGTTGGTATCTTACCGTCTTTACCAACGAAGCCAAGCAACTCTGTAGTCTCAGTGCCATCGGGATAGGTTGTGCGTTTCCAAATGTACTTACCTTGCGCTATATTTGTCGGGAATGTTTCACTCCAATCATGATTCGGGGCGGTAACTCCATTGTCGCTAATTGCATATTCGTATTTAGATTGGCTCTGCGCTCCCCACTTGATAACGACATTGCTACCTATAGTCACTGTCCCTTTGCCGTCATAGGAAATCGCGCCTTTACCGAGTTCAAATGTTCCGTCTGGGTTAAGTGTATAGTGCACTTCTCCACTTTCTGACTGTGACATAACACGGCCATTCTTGCTATATAGGCCGAAACCGCCATTAGGTAAATCTCCACCAAGGCGACAAGCTAAACAACCGTCAAAAGACTTAGAATGAATGCCTGTAAGAATATCAAGAGCGGGTTGTCCTTTTCCGTTAGCGTGAATGTAGATTGCGCTTTGTCGCGTTTTATCTATTTCGTTACCATACTGCACGATTTCGTCTCCAGCCGAAGGTAACGACATAGAAGATGTGCTTTCGCTTACATTGTCTGCTTTCGTGCCGTTGTCTTGATTGATAACACCTTTAAATTCAGATTTGCTTATAGCTAAAACATTTTGATGTCCATTTCCATTATCTCCCAAAAAATTAACCTTAACCCAATAACCTTTTAGCCCATTGCCAGTCCAACGTTGACAACGGATAAAATCTTTCGCTGCAAAGCCGCCATATCCATGCGTTTCTTCGCCCTCCATGATAAGGTAGTAATTAGTACTATCTGATTGCACTTCCTTTACCTTACCGCACGCTTGACTGATGCCCAATGAGCCACAGATAGCACGTATTTGGTCTATAATTAGTTCATGTGCAATAAGGCTCTCACGAATTTTCAAACTATCCAATTCAAGGATATATTTTCCATTCGCGTCTTCTTGCATTTTCCAACCATACCCACCAAAATCGGACATATAGTGTTCAGCCATTTCTGGCACTTTTTTGCCGAGGGCATTCAGCACAAAATTACCTGTTGCTTTTGCCGAGCCTATAAATCCGTCAAACCATGTTGATAAAAGTCTTGCCATATTTTTATTTTAATAATATTCGCAAATTCCGTCCGCTGCTGTTGCAGTTCCGTTATTAGAACCTTTAGCACTAATCCCAGAAAGGAAGTTTATATTACCGAAAGCATTTTGGTCTTTCTGTTTTGACAGAAATTCAAATTGCGCTCTCAATGCAGAATAAGTATTCGAATCACTTGCTTCTGTTTTATCTTGTCTCTTGATTAGATATACAGAATCTCCTCCACTTGTTGTCTGTCCAAGATATTGCAATCCTTGTGTTCCTATCGTAGGAGATGTTCCACTAATTTGCTTTTCTAGGTCTCCAATGCGAGAATATTCTGCCTTCTCACCAACTTTGTAGATAGGACTATCGAAAGGTATATCCATTTTCTTTTCGTAACCAATAACACGTGATGCGCGTTTACCAGAACGAAAGAAAGCACCATTATATAACGTTATTCGTCTTCCAATGTCAAAATCCCATGTCATATCAGGATTAAGTTCTTTTCCGCTGTTATCTGTAGTTATTTCGTTTCCGTTTTTGTCTATTAGGTGAAAACCATTCTCATCAACAATAAACGTTTCAATATTCCTTCCGTATGCAATATCACTGAATAGCGTACATTCATACGTATTCGGGTCTATTGCCATTTTCTTTAATTCTTTTGCAGTTTCCGTTGCAAGCTCGTCTTGAGCTTTCTTTATAAGCTCTTCGTCAAGTCGCGTAACATCCCAACCTGTAAGAATAAATTCATCACCAACCTTCGGATACATTGCGCCATTGGGTAACATTAAGCCACCATCAAATTGTTGTCTTAGAATGCGAAAATATGTATGTTCAACGACATTCGTATTATCTTTTTCAGGAGGTGTTTCGCTTGAATTATATTCTGTTTCAAAAGTAAGGCCAGTGAGCGCTCCCGATTGAAATTTAATCTTCATATTTTCTCCGTTTTGCAGCTGCCATTCTTCGTTAAACGTAAAATTTGAAGTTTGAATGTAGTACTCAGTATATTTTTCTCCTGTTGGTGTCTTACTGTCATCACTCATTACGTTTTGCTGCTTGTCATTTACTTTCGTAATGGTTGTTTTTGTCCGTGGATATATATCATCGAAAACAAGTACTTTTTCAACAATTTCAGCATCGTTTTTAGGTGTTTCTATATCAATATACCCTGGACTCGCAAGTGGCAAATGAGTATCTGACATTTGTTTAATGGTTTCGGCATTTTGACTATTTGCTTTAAACCACCATGAAGGCAATTTGTTTTTTATAAGGTTTTTGATGCGATATGTATCACCTTGCTTAGGCAATGTTGTTTCACCGTCTTCCCACCTAAAATTAAACTCACCTACCTTTGTTGAGAATATGGCCGAATTACTTGCACTTTCAATACCATTTGTATTAACGTTTGCAAGTAAAGAATGTATCTTGTAGTATTCAGCACTTGTTCTAATACACAATTTTGTACCTTCAGAAACTGTAATTTCACCTTTGTAGTCATCTGAATACAAAAACACTAAATCAACTAAGATGTAACATTTTTGTTTCTTTGTTATATTTAATTCATCGAAAGGAATATATACAAGATCGTTTCGATATGCCCCCGTTGGATTAATATCTATCTTTTGATTTTTAATTGTAGTTTTATAATATTTACCGTCATTTTCTTGTTGGAATAGAAAAATAGTTGTTATCGCACCATTTATTGTTGGCACTTGATTATAATCGTTTCTTTCGCAAAGGACACGTAAGGCAAATCTATCCTTGTTGCCGTAATTATCAAGTGCGTATAACTTGTCACCCAACTTGTATTCGTTTACATCAAGTTCAAATATATTAGATTTTATCTGTATGAAATCATATTTATTTTTTTTAGTGTCAATCAGTTTTCTTACTGGACTAAATTCGATTCTTTCATAATCGAAGACCTTTGTCTTTTCGTAATCTTCAAAATAATCCGAATAAATATCTTTATCGAACTTGAATGTTTTATTTTTTGTATCAACGCTTACAACATTAAACTCTACTTCACCTTTATTCCAGTTAGGAGGCATATTACGTGACGAGCCAAAGGCGTACACACGTGTAGCATGTTCGCCTTCACTTTTAGAAGAGGTCATATTTACGACATTCTTCCCAAGGATAAAATCTACATTCGTTTTTTCTGCATCTTGACATTTACCGAAATGCACGAAATTATCAGTTACCCACCATTCAGTATCCCATTCTTTCGCAATTTGATTAAGTGCATCAATGTAGTTAGTTGAATTGTAGCTCAATGTTTTTATTTCATCAAGGCCATCACCTTTAATATTATGAATTGAATAAGTGAAATCAGTATCTTTATTAAAGATAAAACCTTCAATTTTCAAACATCGTAACAAACACCTTACTTGCCATTCAAGATTTGCAGTTAGCGAGAAATTTGTTTCGCGCGTATTCAATGTGTCTGATTCTGGCTTATATTTATAGATACGCAATTTCCATGCATAGTAATAAGCATCAAGCTTTAATTCATAATCATAACCACCTGTATTTTCGTTATAGGTAGGATTTTGAATTGTTGTTACGACATACTTCTTCCCTCTCCATATTGCGAAAGAACCAATTGGAAAATAAATGGGAGTAACAAGCGAGAATTTTAACGTTATACTATCTTCTTTCATCAACTCGCACTTTTCGATACACCCTTCATAAATGGAGGGCATATCATAAAGTAACTCGTTATTAGCATTATAGATTGATATGTTCATAAGTTAATCCTGTCTTGTGGGTTGGGTTCATAGAACTTTATTTGTATCGTGCTAAATTTGTTATTAGTGTAGTCAACAATTTCTGTTACCTCTCTAAATACAAACTTAAAGCCTAATCCTAACTTATTTGCATTGAACTTTATAATTGTCGATGATATTAAATCATTCAGAAATGATTTCCGATTAGACAACATTTCTGAACGTGTTTTCCCCTCAATTACGAAGGATAAAGACAATTCGCGAGATGCAATCTTTATTGGATAGTCTTCTGTTATAACAACTCTATCGCCATGTTCAATCCTACTTGTGTTCTTAACTATTTCCTTTGCTTGCAGGCCTTGCAAGAGCGTTTTATACGCTCCTTTTACAAGACTTGCTCCATAGCACAGAAATAAATCGTTATTATTTATTGTTGCCTGTCCTACCATTGTTTTTATATATTTCTCGTGTTCTTTTCTATCTTTTGCAAGCGTTCGCTAATAACAAACAACTCATTCGTATTCTTCTCAATGTTAGCAAGATGAGTAACCGAGGTCTTCTGAATATTAATTGATTCATCGTACCAATTGTTTCTTTGCGTTTCGATACTGATAAGCATTAACATTGAATTGTTTACATTGTCAAGTTTTGCAGTATCTAATAGTTGTTGCTCATGAATGCTGTATAGAGCTTCCGTCTGTGCTAATGCACGTCCGCTGAGTTCCTCAATACTTTCTTCACTTGCAGTAGCAAAGCCTTTTTTCTGTTCTCCGCTACTTGCCGCATTTCCTTGACCAATAGAATTTGCTAAATCTTGACGCTTATGGAAAAAATTATTGCTTGCTTCTGATATTTCTTGTCTGAATTGCTGTGCGTGTGTTTCACTAATCTTTCCACCGTCAGATTTAACGGCTGCTTGATAGCGATTAACGAAATCTTCAGTCCATTTCTTAACTTCATAGCCCATTTGATTTTCAATCAATGCTTTCAACATGTTGTTTTTAAAATCATTGACAAAATCATCTGCGCCTTTGCTCATATCACTTAATGCTGACATAAAGTTTTGATACATATCATCAAACTTTATACCTGTCAACTTTTCAAGTGTTGTTTGTTGTAAATCTTCTGTGTTCTTCTTGCATTCAAGCAATGTTTCAAGATAGCTTTGCATATCTTTATCCATGCTCCCCCAAAACTCGCCATTTTTTGCGCCTTTAAGAGCAAGTAATTCTTCATAAGAATAATCTCTTAAGTAAAAATCCTTTGCTTGCGTTATGCTCACACCTGCCAAACGAGACCATTCATCATAACCTCCAGCCTTTCTTATTGCTTTGTTATTTTTATAGCTATTGGAATGATGGCCAATCTCGCGGATTTTAAGGTATGTTTGCATCAATTTTTTAGCACTCGTTTCTTCCGATTTGTATAGGCTTTCAACTTCTTCTATAGCTTTAACCGCAGCATTACCAAACGACATGTTAACATATTCGCTCTTCTTGCTGATAAGGTCGTCCCATATACCAGAAAGTCTATTGTAATGGTCAACTTCTTTCTCCCATGCAGCAATACCATTATCATATCCAAAGAAACCACCAATACTTTGCGCAAGAGATTCAAAAGCATTACTAAGATGTAAGATTACGCCAAAGAAATCGCCACTTTTAAGTGAATCGAATGCAGCTGTAGCTTCTTGCGAACTTTCTGCAAATTTTTCCATGCCTTTCGCAAATTGCGTATTGCTGCCTATATATTTCTTCGTTAATTCATTAAGAGATTGTACATTCTGATTTACACCCTTAATAATAGCATCTGTCAGAACGGCACTTTTGCCCATTTCAGCTTCAGCTCCTTGCAACCCTTGTCCAGCATTTTGCATTGCACTGGCTGCTTGACTTGCTTGTGCTGATGCTTGTGCAGCAGCATCACTTGCCCCCGTAAATCCTTTAAATAAAGAACCAAAGCTATCTCCGAACTTAGAAGTATCAACACCGCTTTGCTGCAGGACTTGCAAGCCTTGTTGTTCGTCCATTCCTTTCAAATCGTCCGCTTTCATCTTACTACCTTGCAATTTAAGATAGTCATTCAGGTTCGTTCTTCGATTATCAAGGTTTTTGTCTGCTATTTTTTTGTTGTGTTGCGCTTCTTCGTTCTTTAAAACAGCGTCATCATATATTCCTTTTTTCTCTTCGTAATTTTGTCTTAATCTTTTTTTCTCAAGATTATTATTCCATAACGTTCCAACTGCACCACCTACCCAAGATGTTTTATTCTTATCAAGTTGTTCTTGAACTTTGGTATATTTATCAACTAATTTAGATTTATCACTTACGCTGAGTGTATTATCAGTGTCAAGGATTTCTTTTAATTGTTCTTTTACGCGTTCAAGTGTATCACTACTTAATTTGCTAAGATTACCAAAAGCACTCATCCAATCGAATGCTTTTAATTTCTCAGCTGCTTCTAATGTCTGAATTGCTGCATCACGCTCGCGTTCAAGACGCATTTTAAGTGGGTCTTCATCAGATAAATTGATAGTATCATGCTCAAATTTTTCATTGATTGCAGCAACCTTTTCTTGGAATGAGCCATATTTTTGCACATAGTCATTCCAAGCATCTTTTGATTGTCTAACCCAATCAAGTTGCGCTTTAACACGACTCTTCAACTTATTTAATTCAGCCTTATCGGCTTCATTGTCAGATTTCTTTATTAGTTCGTCAATTCGCTCAATATCGTTTAGTAATTTGTTTATTCTGTTACCTTTTTCGGCTGCTTGCTTGTCGTATTCACTTGATAATTCATCGCGGTCTGTGCGTTGTTGCTTCTGAGAAGTAAAGATTGATAATTGGTCAAAACGACTGTTTATATCATCAATCGCTTTGCTATCAACCATTGTATTTTCGTCCCATTTTTGAGCCTTGCCGCCCTTACTCTTAACAAGAGCTTGTATTGCATCAAATTCGGAACGTTGACGCTTCTTTTCGGCCTTTATCGCTGCTTCTCTTTGTTTTTCGATTTGTTGCAGTTCATCTTCGTTTTGTTGTTCTCTTTCAGCACGAGTACGAGCATAGCCATCACGCATTGCCGCAATTTTAGCCTTTATGATTTTTTCTTCTACGCTAACCGCGGCATTTGTTCTTTCTTGATTGTTAGTATCGTAAGTATCGTAAACTTTTTGCTCTGCTGATGAAATCTTATCATCTTGCTTCACTTTTCTTTTTGCATCTGTTGCCGCTTTTTTAGCCGATGATTTTTCAGCAGCTTTCATTGAACGCAAATTTGCTGCTTCCATGCGTATAAGCATACTCATTGATGCAATACTTTGTGCTTGTGTTTGTGCAAGTCCCATACGCGCTTGTCTCTCAGCCTTCAAGGCCGAAAGATTTCTAACGTGTAATCCGTTAATCCTTTTAAGATTATCGTATTGCTTTCTCTGCACATCATATATACCATTCTCGTGCTTTATTTGCCCTGTCTTTTGGTCTAAAATATCACGGCCATAGTATTTCTGTTGTTGCAGTATCTTAGCTTGTTTAAGCAAGTCATCTTTTTCTTTTCCAGTTGTTTGACGTGCTTTATTCTTTAAATCATTAACCTTGGTGTCAATCTGTAGACCGCGCTCTTTCGCTTCATCGGCTTCTTTTGACAATTTCAAATTTTCAGTTGCACCTTCGGCTGCAGCCATTGCATTTTTACCTATATTGACAAAAGCATTTGATAGATCTTTCGATAATTCTTTATCAGAAAAAAGTCCATAGATTATTTTAGCACCTAATTTTGCGGCTGAAATCTGTGTTTTTATGGTATTCGTTATAGAAGAAATACTATCTTTAACACCTGTCCCCATCTGCGATATACCACTTGTTATAGATGTCCAGCCTTCTTTAATTTCACCTGTTATGATTTGCCATACTCCCTTAAAAATAGTACCAAAACCGACTGTAAGATTTTTTACTGCACTGAATGCACTTTTGAATGTTTTTAAAAAATTTGTCGTGAACTCGTTGGTTATAGTGTTTGCTCCTGTAAATACCTTAAAGAAGTACTTACCGAATGCAATAACAATATCTGTAACAGATTGCATAATACTTCCCAAGAACGCTGAAACTTTAGCAAGTATTTTTTGTCCTTCAGCACTCTTGTTAAGATACGTATACACGCTTTTTAATACAAAGGCAATTGCTGCTAATACCGCGCCCAATGGTGTCGCAATAAATCCCATTGCAGATTTAGTCATAGCACTAAAACCTTTTATGGATTTAGTAAGAGGAATACCCATTCCGTCTATAACATCTGTAAATTGCGATATAGCTTGTTTGCCTTTACCAACATCACCTTTTAGCCAATTGCCAAACCTATCACCGAACATTGAAAAGCGGTCTTTCAGTCTTCCCCATGCTGTGCTTTGGTTTTCCAACCGTTGTTCTATTTCGGGAGTTTTGTTCGCAAAATCAGTTAGCTTTTTCTGTGCATCTTCTGCGCTTTTTTGAAATTCTTCTAACTTTGATTTTGCGGTTGTTAGTTGTCCTTCAAGGACTTGTATCTGTTTTGCGGCTTCTGTTGCGGTTCCCATATCGCCAGACTTTGCCGCTTGCATCATTACTTGCTGCAAATTTGCGATTTGCCCTTCCAAACTTCCAATAAGATTCTTTTGCTCATTGAATGCCGTTTGTGATGCTGCAAGGCTACGAGCATACGATGTCGAAACTTCATCAATCTTGTCTTTTACAAGTTGTGTCTTTTCGGCAGTTTCTTCCGCACCTTCATTAGTGTAGCGAGTTTCGATTGTTCGTGTTATCGTTGCTTTTCCTTCATCGCCTTGTGTTTGCGCTTGTGCGCCTTGTGCGCCTAACTCATTAATGCCTTGCTGAGATAAGGTAACACTCGCTTGGAAAGCATCAAAAGAGTTTTTTAATGCTTTCATACGTTCTTCTGCCGTCTGTGCGCCTTGTGTTACTTTTTCAAAAGAAGGGCTTGAATTTTTTGCTTCTTTGTATGCTTGCGATAACTGCTGAATGCTTTCTTTTGCTTGTTTTTGAGAATTTACTAAATTTGCTAATTCTCTACGTTCACCTAGAATGCCTTGCTTATGTGTCTTTATTTGTTGTAGCAAATCTTGCGCAACCATATTCTTACCCTCAGACTTCGCATCTGCGTATGATTGCTGCAAATCGCGCAATTCAAATGTAGTTTCTTGAATAATTTGCTTTTGTTTTGCAATATCTTCGCTTAAAGATACAAAGTTTGCTTTTGCCTCGCTCAAACTATTGCTTAGTTCAGACAATGACATTCCATTTGCAGTTCGTCCAAATTCAGACACTTGTTGTAATACGCTACTAATACTATTATTCAGGGCGAGGACAACTGTATCGGTCTGTTGCTTCATGTTCGTGATTTGTTGCACGAAATCATTTGCACCTTGCTGAACTTCTGATGCATCTATCGTTGCTCTAATTCCTAAAATATCGTCCATATCGTATTACATTAAACTTGTTAAAAATCCGTTACCGTTATCATCTAACGTGTAAGGCTTATTTTTGTTTTCGTTCGTATTTGTATTGCTTGTGTCGTTTTCGTTTTCGTCAAAAGGCTTAATTCCTGGTATCGCAGCATTAAGAAGTAAGAGGTTAATGTAACTCCGCTTGAATACGATTTCATCGTAACTCATGCGAAAGTATTTCATTATTCCTCCGATAAATCCCCACGGACTTGTGCTTCGTGAGTATTCATCGTCACTTTCTTCGCACCTCTTAGGAAAGTTTTTGCTATTTGTTTTGCTTTGTTTGTCAATGTTTTAAACGTTGGTTTCTTATTTCTTGCACAACATTTGCACAACATTTTAAACAATGCACAACAAATTACAAAAAAGTTATTTTGCACAAACTTTGCGTTTAAGGCCGTTTTGTGTTATCCGTGGTAACTTATAAGCCTCAGCAAAAGAAGTGGCTTAAAACGGCTTATTTTGCGTTTGCATGCTTTAGTAGCTGCGTTGCCTCGCATATTTCGTCCCACGCCCAAGAACCACAAGTTTGAATGTATGTAAGTAGTTCCGAAATATTTTGCAATGACTTCAAAAGTGCTTCTTTCTCTTCTTGTGGCTTGTCTGATACTCCCACCATGTACGCCAATGGTACAAGGGCGTTTAAATCTTTCGCCTTGTCAATGCAAAACAAATCTTCGCAAATCCCTTGTATGTCCTCGCAAAGTTGTTTAACGTCTGTTTGTGGTGTTTCTTCTGTTTGTTGGTTTTTCGTGTTCATCGTGTTATTTTTTTGTTGTGTTGTTATCTTCTGTTTGAGTTGCTGAGGCTTCAACAAGTTGCCACACCTTAAAGCGCGTGCCGTTTTCCTTTCGCCATTCGCTTGTAATGTTGTGGCCGTACCTTTTTAGCCTTGCTATGTTCTTGTGTGGGTCTGCTACGTTAGCCATTCTTACAAAGTCTATCGTACCATATTTGCCACCCATTTGCAAAACGCGTAACACTCGCGTATCTCCTTTTTCTACCATGTTATTGTATTTCGTATGTTATGTATTGCATGGCCTTTGCCGTGTTGTCTGTCACTCTCTTTGCATATTGCAAAAACATTTGTACGGGGCATTTTGCGCTATCCATGAACGCGTACAGAAATACGTTATCACTGCAAAGGGTGTGCGCTTTCTGTATGTTCGCCTTTTGGCCCTTGGTCGTGTTCGCTTGCCTTAATGCGTGCAAAATCCGTGTGGCTTCTGTGTTGTGTTCCTCTGCCTTGTGCATATCGCGCAAGAAGTCAAAAAGCCTTTCTTTCGGTGCTGCCATTAGTGCAAGCACCTTTGCACTCTCTTGCAAGTGCTTTTGAAGCCTTTCAAGTGCTTCGTTTGTGGTCTGTGTTACCATGATAGTTTTTTTGTTTGTAAAAGCCTCAGCAATAAAAGTTGAGGCTTCCACGTTGTTGTATGTTATTGTAGTGTTTGTATCTTGAATGAACGCCACGCCATTCTGTCAAGGTCGAAGTACGTTTGTATTGCGGTGCGTGTTTCGCGTTCCGTTGTCGGTCTGTATTCGCTCGGTATCGTTTGAAAATTCAACGTGCCGTGTGCCTCTCTCTTTGTTCCGTCTTTCTTGATAAAGAAAAACGTTACAACATTCTTTGCGCGCAACTCAATACGCAAACGCAAGGCGCGCCACGCCATTTTTAGGCCCTCGCTCATTGTACATTTTGTTTCACGTACCAATTTCCACGCGTCACGCATTACTCTCGCCATTTCCTTTTTGAAATTGTTTGCTTTCATTGTAAATTATCTTTTTATGTTTGTTTTCGTTTGCAAATATACATATAATGATAATACAAACCAAATAAAAACAAAACAAAATATACTTTTAGCGTTATTTTTTTTGCTTGTATATTCTTTTAATGCTGCTTTTGTGCGTATCTTTGCAGCGTACACAAATAAACATTATAAGTATATGGAAATAAGACTTAAAGAAATTTGCAAGGCTAAAGGCATAACACAAAAGGACCTTGCAAATGTTTTGGGCGTTACAGAAATAACGCTTACACGCGTAAACAATGGAAACACGTCACTTTCATTACTTCAAAAGATAGCCTCAGCCTTAAACGTGCCTATACAAGAATTGTTTACCGCGCCAATGGTCGGTGCTGCTTCTATCAGTTGCCCCCATTGCGGCAAAATTATTGCGGTATCTGTCAGCGTTAAACGCGATGCAACGGAAACGGCCGAACTGCAAACAGACAAACGGCCGAAAACAAATGTAATACAAATGTGATGCAAAATACCACCGAAAACGGCCGAATTTAATGCAAACCGAATGCAAAACGAATGCAATGCAATGCAAACCGAATGCAAAAGCAATGCAAACCGAATGTACCGAAAACGGCCGAACTGCACACACACAGACAAACAAGAATACAAAGCAAAGTATTTGTAAGCCTCAGCGACTGAAAAGGCCGTAAAACGCAAATTTGGCCGTTTGGAATGTGTTTTTTTGTTGTGCTGAGGCTATTATATTTTTGTTATTGTTTATTATTCTTGCAAATGGCTTCATTTGGCCGTTTTGGCGCGTTTTGGCGCGTTTTCTTTTGTTCTGTGGTAACTTGTAAGCCTCAGCAAAAGAAGTGGCTTAAATACAAAAAAATGGGGTGCAAGTGTATATACAACACTTACACCCCAAATTAAACCCAAAACTAAATAAATTCTACTTCTATAGGTTTTGTTTCGTTTCTTACTCGCTTAGGTATTATTTTTACCTCCGTGCAAGTTGCAACACGTTCATAAATCTTCTTTTTGTATTCCTTTGCCCTTACGCTATTGGTAAACATACCCTTTAGAATGTCTTCAAAATGACCATTCACTATGCAAGTAGCATACACGAAATAAATACTTTTTCCGTTACTTGCGGAGTTTTTCAAGTTCATAACGTATCTTTTGCGAGATGTAGGCCGTTATTTCCTCATTTGTCGGTGTGTCGCCCATGCAAGTAAATTGCGGTTCGGGTTCTTCTTTCGGTTTCTCCTTCAAATTTGGGTCTTGTGGTATGTTCCCCTTTATTCCATGTTGGTCTGTATCGTTTTCGGGGTATTCGTTATCCAATGTTGGCAACTCGGAAGGGTGCGTAAAATACACCTTTTGGCCGTTCTTGGGGTGTACGTAGTATTTTCCGTTATCGTCAAAAACGATACTTTCACGTACTTTGCGTTCATAATCAATAGACGCGTGGTATTTATCTCTAAATACCTTTGCTTTCTCCTCGATGGTCGGTTCGTATTCCCCCCCCTCGGTGATGGGTCGCCCTTGGAAGTAGTTTTTTAATTCTCGCTTATAAATAGCATTTTGTTCTTGTTCTTCTTGTTCTTGCTTGGCTGAGGCTTCAACCCTTATTTGCTCCAATACTTGGGCGTTTGTTCTTTTATCTTCCATTTCTTACAATTCGTTAGAATTTTGTATATGTTCTTTTGTCTTGCAAAATAAACACTTTTTCAGCTATTTGCAAAGTTCTTCTTCTTCTTCATCTGTCAAATTATCTATGATTTCTTTTTCTTCTTTGGTCGTTACTACAAAGATGTTTAAATCTTCTGCCCCATGTGGGGTAAAAGTTTTGTTAGTCATCTTTAATTTGCCGTTTATGAACTGAAAAACGCGTGAACACGTTGTTTTTAGTTTTACCCCTTTGGCAAAATCTAAAATCGTTCTAATATTCGTTTGCTTATTGCTCATTGTTTTCGTTTTTTTCCCTTTCGGCTTGCATAGCCAACACCTTTGTTGCAATGGCTTGTACGGCCTCATCGGGTGCGATTTGTAGAAGTTTTTCAAGTTGTGTAAATTCGGCTTCTATTTTAGCCTCAGCCGTTATGGCTGCTTGCTTTGGTATCGCATAGGCGAGCAAATTTGTTATTGCTTTTACGCGTTCATTCGGTTCGAGTGTACGCAGGTCGTTTTTAAGTTGTGGTATATTATCCTCCAACAAGTTTTTAACTACTTCGTAAAGTTTTACGCTTCGTTTGTTTTTAGACCCTTTAGGCCGTCCTTTGTGGTTTGTTATTTCTCCTTTTTTGAATGTCATTTTTGCTAATTTTTTGTTGTTTGTTTGTTTTGTAAAGTTGCCCATATAGGCAAACGGCTTAAATTTGGCCGCTTTCGTGCGATTTGCGGCCGTTTTACTTCATTCGTGATAACTTGTAAGCCTCAGCACAAAAATAACGGCTTAAAACGAAAGAAATAAACGAAAGATTTGTTTTTATTCGTTTGTATGTTGGTTTTACTTGTACTATTTCTTTTGCTGATATGCTAAACACATTCAGTTTGCCACCTTATTTGCGTTTTAAGCGCGTTTTGTTCGTTAAATGATAACTTGTACCACTTTTGCAAAGATGATGCCTTAAAGCGGCTTATTTCGCGTTTCGTGGCTTTTTTGCTTTGCTGAGGCTTAAAACAAACGCGGTTCGTATTCTTCAAGTGCAAAGGTAATACGCGGTTTGTTTTTGTCGTGGTGCTTTTCGGCTACTATCTTTGTGCAAAGATTGTCATTTGTGATTGCTCCAACCATTTGCAAACAATCTAACAAAGTTTTTAACGCGTTGTCAAGGTCGTAACGCGTGGAACATTCAAAAACCTTTGCGTACAGACAGAAACGGCCGTTTATCATTCGGCTTTTATAAATCTTGCATTGCTTTAAAAAATTCCTTTCGTAATCCATTAAACGTTCGCTTTTGATTATGTACCTTTTGCCGTGTTTGTTGTTGCCTACTTCGTAATTGTTCGCCTTGCTTACTATTTGGCCGTGTATCGTTTCCCAATCCATTTTAAATCATTTTTTTTGCCGTTTTTGACGACGACGACGAAGAAAATTTTTTCTTCATTTCTTCTATGACGTTAGGAATAGAAGAAATTTCTTATTTCTTGTTCTTTTCTTAGTTCTTTTCTTAGTTCTTTTCTATAGTTCTGTAATTGTGCTGTTTTCAGCACATGCATGTGTCGTTTTCAGCACATGCATGTGTCGTTTTCAGCACATGCATGTGTCGTTTTCAGCACATGCCATGTAGAAAACAGCACATGCAAAGTTACATGTGTCGTTTTCAGTACATGCAAGGCAAAAACAGAACTTTTTATTTGTCTTGTCCGTAATGAAATAAATATTTATTTAAACACTCATCGAACACTTTAAATTTGTTGTTTTGAGCGTCAAAAAAAGCAAAGTTCTTCAAGTGGTTTTTTACCCCTTTTCGCTTGTTTTCTAAAACTTCATCACTAAACACCAAAAACGCTTTTAATATCGTTCTTTTATCATATCTTTGTGCAAGTCGTTGAATACTTTTAAGTTCTTCAATAGAGCAAGGGAACTTTGCATAAAGTTTTAAACGGCTTGTATTAGGGTTCTCGTTGTAAATCTCAAGCCTACTTTTATACATTTCGCACAAATCTTCATAAAGTTCTCTTGTGCTTTTTGTTATTTCTTCGGTGTTCGTTTTTTTCTTTCGTTCATTCGCTTTTATAGCCTTTTGTTGCTCCTTTGCGAGTAACGCAAACCAATTTTTAAACAAAACAAAACTTTCGCTTTGTTCGTATATTATTTCATTCAGTTTTTCAACAATTCTTGCATAAGAAACAGCATAAAACATAGTTTGCCCACCATTATTCGCGTTAGGATTTTTACTTGTTGTTGTTTGTAGTATGCCCATAGCACAAAAACGCTTCTCTACTCGTTCTATTGTATATCTTTTTAACCCTAACTCGTTTCCAATTTTCAAACGTGACAAAGAGAAACATTTGCCAATGTCGTTACGTAATTGTTGCAATACCATAAAGTCAAAAAAATTTCTTTCTTGACATGGTAGCAAGTAATCTTTTGTTCGTGCCACATTCAATGCCAACGGACACTCTAAAAAAACGTTTTTTATATCCATGTTATTTTAATCTTATGTACGTGTTAAGCCTCAGCCCTACACGCAATTTTGTATAGCTGAGGCCGTTGTAACTGCTTGTTATTGTTCGTTCATTAAGGCCGTTATTTCGCTTTTCTTGTAGTGGGTAAATTTGCCTATTTTGATAGGCACTAAGTACCCTTTGTTTGCCCACTTGCAAAGCGTTGCGCGTGATACGTGAAGTAATTTTGTAACCTCGTCCGCGGTGTAAAGCGTTTCGCTTTGTTCTTTCTCTTTCTCGCGTGTAAGGTAGTCACTTATAAAACCTTGAATTACTTGTTTAAGTTCCTCAGCGTTCAACATGAAAAACGTTTGCGGTGCTGCTGAAAAGGCCGTGTTTTGTAGTGTTGTTGTTTCCATTGTTTTGTATATTTATTTATTACTTGTTCGTTCGCAAATGTACAACTTATATATAACTAAATTGGTTATATTTACAACTAAATTGTTGTAAAATAGCAATTTTCTTTGTATTTGTTGTTATTTGTTTTTGTACGCTACTATAGTAAGTGTATTGTTTCCGTTTTTATTTCATCATCTATTGAACGATAGCGAGCAAAGGCCGTGCTATTTGGCGCGTGTCCGCTCATAGATGAAATTAAGCAAGGGTCTTTTATTTGCTTGTAAAGAATGCCTATAAAGGTTCTTCTTGCTAAATGGGTACTTGCTACCTCATTTAAAGGCCGTGCTTCTTCTTGCATTGTGGTCGAGTTAAACACCATAACTTTACGCGTTATCCCCATTAGGGTAAAGAAACGTTTTATAAGTTTGTTCTGAACATCAACCCACGGCCGTAAAGGAAGTAAAGTTTTTCTTTCTTTATCTTCATACTTCAAAAGTATTTTTTTTGCCTCATCATGTAACGGAACACGTATAACATTTGCCCTTTTGCCTTTTGTCTTTTGTGGTACGTATTCAAGAAAACCTTTGTTTATATTTTCTTTTGTAAGTCTGTAAAGGTCGCCATATCTACACCCTACAAAACATTGAAATATAAAACAATCCCTTGCAACCTCTAACACCTTGCTTTGCGACAAATCGAAATTTTTTATAAAATCTCTTTCAGCCTTTGTAAGGTAATAGGGAGTGCCATATACTTCAAATACAATTTTATAGGCTCTCATTGGGTTCTTTGTTATTATGTCGCTATTTACACACCACTTAAAGAACACGTTTAAATCTTTAAGGTACTTGTGTATTGTGTTCCTGCTTCGTTCCCTTTGTGGTGGCCGTCCTAACTTGGCAAGGTCGGCAAAAGGTACTATTTCGTATATTTTCGCGTATCTTGGCACGTACAAATATTCATCACGCAAAAAGGCTTCAAACCTTATTATATCTATTTCGTTTATTGCTTGTAAGCAATTAAAATTTGTGGGTTTGCCTATCTCCTTACTAACAAGAATAAAACGTTTTAAACACGTTCTAAGCGCGTTGTAATGGCCTTTTGTGCTTTGCGATACGTTAAGCGTTCTTTCTCGCATGAAATTTGTAAAGCATTCGCAAATATCAGACAAAGCAAAGGTTTCGTTTTTTACCTTTCCCTCAATCATTAAGGCAAAATCTTTACTTGTTATTATTTTGTTTCTGTTTGCCTCATATACTTGCAAAATACGTTCACGCATTTCTAACACCGCGTTATCTACTTGTTTGCGGTACGTTGCCCTACATACTTTTTTTGTACTAATACATTCGCGCTTGCTATCCCATAAAGCCACCTTTACAGAAATAGTGCTTTTATAAAATAGTTGCACTTTTCGCCCCTCCGATAAACGGAAACGGACAAAAGCCGTATCTTTGCCCTTATTTGCCCTTATAAATGCGTTTAAAGTTGCCATAATATTTTTATTGAAGTTAGTTTTTAAGCGTTGTGCAAATGGCCTTTTTTTGCACAACATAAATTCAAACAAGTAAAACAAGGTACAAAAACGCTACATAGAAGTTTGCAAAATAGGTGCTTATATAGCGTTATTTGTACTTGTTTTTACTTGATTATCATTTATGTATATCTCTTAGGAAAGTCAAAGACTGAAAAAAAAAGGGAGCATCGAAAGATCTTGCGCAAAATGAAATGACGCGTTTATAGACTTTCATTGTTGTATGCTTACGAATGTACCACCCGAATAAAAAACGCGCTATAGAGCTACGGAAAACCGCTTTTACGACAATATTTTGTAAATGCTTTAAGTCTCCATGGGCTGCGAGCATTCGTTCTATTGCATAAAATTCGCCTTGCAAATCTAATTTATCACACTTTTGTACTAATTCCCCAATTTCCCAAATCTGAGATAAGGTTAGAGGTTTTAATCGAAAAGGTAGCCACCCGAATAAGCACCATGTGGCTTTCTCGTTAATAACTTCTGATGTACTTTTCTTTTCTTCCATATTAAAAAAATAGAGCGGCATACAACGGCTAAACCGTATATGCCGCTCATGGACTAATCCTATATTAACTAAAAACTATTACTTCCAACGCGTTGAAGGCATTTCTTTGCCTGTTACAGCGTCAAAAACGGATTGCTTCGTACATTCAATGTTGATGTTTGGGAAACCGCTCTTGCCGATTGTACCAGACTTCGTAACAACAAGCTTCATGTTTGCCCACTCGAAAGTACGAGAGGGAAATTCAGATGTCTTCTTTGTTACAATCTGAATTGCTTGATTTTGCAACTTGAAGTCTACATCTTCTTCAACATAGCCTGTTTCGCTATTCTTTTTGTAACCGAAAAAGAATGTTGCTGCCTCTTCACTCATGTCGTAAGTCTGAATGGTAAAGCCTTCAGTACCCGCGTCACTTTGAAGTGTTGCGTAATAATTGTCACTGTCTTCAATTTCGATATTGTTTGTTGAGGGAGCGTTGTCGTTGAATGATAGTGAATCTTTAACGATTGCCTTCATTACAAAAGCCGACCATTCAGTTGGGAATGCACTTTTTGCCTGTAGCGTCTTTTCTCCAATTTTACCACCTGCAACAGTTGGGTCACTTACAAGAGTAGCAAATTTCACACTCTCAATACCCCATGCGCCTGTTTTGTTTGCCATTGTATTTCGTTTTAAAAAGTTGCTTTAATTCTAAGATTAATGAAATATGTATTATCGGCATCTTCCATACAATTACTATCGCTATCGAACTCGTAACGAATACCTTCAAGATTTAGTTCTTGCGCATCATCTTCTGTTTGATTATTCGTTTTTGGGATTAATTGCGATATTTGCTCTGATAAGTTGCAAAGCTTTATCGTATCAGGTTGCCCATTACTCATGTTTGGCTGATGAACATTCACGTTTACGATACATGAATTTACCCATTTGCCATATTGAATTGCAAGATAGTTGATGCATACATAAGGTTTACCTTTATAGTTTGCAGTTTTCGCAAACTTGAACACCTTACAATCAAGATGTTTTCTTAGATAAACCGCCAATGCTTCAACTACCTTTAATCCATTCATAATTCATTATTCTTAATCATTTCTTTTACTTCGTTAACCGCATCTGTTAATTCTTGCTGTAGAAATGTTATTACGTTGTGTCCTTTAGCTTCCACAAATCTTGCGTATTCCATTCCAGCAACAATAACGATTTCCCATAAAGAATTACTTTGCGGAAAACTTTCTAATGCCACATTTGCTGCATCTTCGCCTTTTTCGCTTTCTCTGCCGTCAAAACCACCTTTTGCAACTGTTTCCCCGTTGAATGATATTTTAAAACCTATGCTACCGCGTAAATTGCGTGTATGGTCATCGTAACCTCCACTATCACGAGACGGATATCTATCACGCGCATTATTACATAATTCTTCGGCACATAAACTTAACTCACGCAATACGCGTTCATCAAGTTGTGGTTCTTGTGATTGTTGGCTTTGCAACTTATTCAATATTTCATCGAAACCGAATGCTTCTATACCCATATCTTTAGCCAATTTTTCAAGGTAACAAATCCAACGACACGACATTCTTTATCTATCGTTCCGTCTTTTTTTGTTATTCGAATAATATCGTTTTCTTTTGGGATATAGTCAATTCGCTTTGGCTTACGCAAATAAACGACATAAGAATAAATGTAATCTTTGCCATCATTTGATTTCACCTTTGCAGCAGATGAATTTTGAACGATAGCGCATTTGCTGAGATTAACGATAGTTCTTGTTTCGATAGAATTTAATCGTTCATCTTCGGTAATGGTTATTTGTATAAGTTGTATTTTATCGCTGAGGTTCATGGTTTAAATTGATATACAAGTTACTACATCTTCATCGTCAGCATCAACCAAATCGGCTGAAATGCCAGCGTCTTTCGCAATGGCTTTAATAGCCTTATCAAGTTTCGTTACATTGTAGCTTTGTGATATTCCACCAATATTTTCAGCGGCTAAAACGCGAAGACGAGATAAACATAACATTGAAGCCAGAGCAACACCTTTCTTTGCTGACAATGAATATTCAGCATCGGAAGGGCATTCAAATTTAGCACTCGCGTCTATCAACGCTTTTTGAATGGCTTCGTCTGATACGCTATAAGGTTCTATAGTTGCCGCAACGGCTTCAATGTTTGTCATGTCTATTCTGTTTTATCAGTTTCAAGAATTACGTAATCTGCCTTGCCTGTAAATACAGGGTTTGCCCACATTTCATAGTCAATAAAACGCCCCTTGTCGCTTCGCCAGAAACCAACGAGGTTATCGTCATACGTTGAATAAGATTTGTTCGGTATCGGGTCAAGCATTTCCAATGGGTCAGAAGCCTTCAATACGGCTACAGTTTCTGCACATTGGAATACAACACGGTCATCTTTTGTCATGTTGACGCTTGTACCGTCTTGTAAGGTGCAATAACGTTCCTTTTCGATAACGATGTTAGGCAAAAGAATGCTTGATAGATATTCGTTTACTTCGTTGTAGGAAACGCGTGACTGAATTACATCAACCTTGCCCAGTTTCAACTTAAAAGTATCGCGTATCTGCTTGCTTTGACACATCTTTCGGAACGTGCGAATGCTCATTCGCATTTTAAGCACGGTTTTTCCTTTTGCACCGAGATAATCTGTAATTGCTTGAATATCATCAATAGGAGTTGATTTTTCATTCCCCCATGCTGCCACCTTTGCTTTGAACTTCTTTACCCCAAGGTCGTATGTAAATGATACTGCAGACTTCTTGTTGTTGGTCTTATCAACAGTCTGCGTTCCATTGAATAAGCCTTCGAAGTAAAGCATATCAATACGCTTCTGTGGAGCGATAACGGCCTTCTCAAATGGGTTAAATAGAAACTTAACGAGCTTTGCATATTCGATTGAACGCTGCTCCGCTGATAAAGTTGCTTTCTTCTCGCGATAACGGCCTTCAAGGTAATAAAACTGCGAAAGTCTATCATTATCCATTTGCCACTCATCTGCCATGCGGCTCAATGAACCGAGTAACTCTTTTGCAGTTGGCATTTGGTGTATTGGCTTTTCAGCATTCTTGTCTACTACTGAACCGACCATGGCAGCTGCGTATTCTGCTAATTGTGCTTTATAGACCTTGCCTGCACTATATTCAACGTCCTTGATTTCGCCTTTCCACTCTGCCTTATAAGTGGAATTCTTCATTTGTTCTTGGATAAAAACATCGAAATTCTTCGGCCTTTCCAATTCTTTAATAAGTGAATCCATTTTCGGTAATTGTTTTTTATGTGGTTAGACGATTAAAGTTTGAATGCGTGACGGCATGTTAATGCTGTCTTGATTGCATCGTTCAATGGATATGGCAATGTACCTTCTTCGATTTCGTATGCTTGCAAAGTAGGAGTGCAGCTCTGTTGACCGTCAAGTTCAATTGTCGCGTAATTCAAACCTACAACTTTTGCAGCATTACCGTCATCAAGAACAGTATCTTTGTCAACCTTCTCAGCTAACGCGGAAACAGTCAATGTGTCGAAATTTGCGTTTGAAGTATCAACTGCTGAAATAGTTGACCCACCGATAGTGTCATTCACTTGCAAAAGGTGTCCTTTGTAAACCTTTACCGATACGTCCGATTTAGTTGCGTTTTCATAAACCTTTGCTGTCTTGCAAACCTTTACTTTATCCGTTGCTTCATCGTATGCGAGTGGCGCCCCCTTAGGTAGCCACTTTAAGTCTTTCGGCAACTTGTCTTGATTTACAACGAAACCACATTGTCTGCGAACGCATGATTTTTCGTCCCATACACCTTCTTGAATGTTTGAAGGACTTTTCTCTTTGTACATCATCGTTTTTTCGTGCTTTCTTGTGTGTGTTAATAATAAGTGCGCCTATGCAAAGTTTATTCTTTTGGTGCAAGAGCTTGTTGCGCTTCTTTCATTTTCGCGGCAAAATCGTCTTCTGAACCTGTTCCTCCTATACCAATGTTAGGAATATCAGCAATGCCCATTGATTCAAGAATAGCTTTGCGTTCTTCTGCGTACTCTTGTTCAATCTGAGTCGCTAACGTTTCAGCGTTTTCTTCTTTATCAAGTTTGTATCGCGAGACAAATTTTTCTGGAATGCTTTTTAACTTGTCTTGTGAGCGTAAAACGCTATCAAGGCGCTTTTGTGTCTCTGCTTCTTTATAAGGCTTTAGCGCATCTTCGATACCTGTTCTTAGCATTTCAGCAACTTGTTCTTTGGTTAGCGTAGCTGGCTCTTCAATTGGTTTTTTTGGAGGTTCTGGCTTTACGTAACCCTGATACTTGCTTTCTACTTGTGAAGCATAACGATTACCAACCTTTTGCAATAGATTAACGTACAATGATGCACCGCTAACAGCGTTACTTAATTCTTCGTCCGTTGCTTCATCTTTGAGGTTGTTGCTCGT
>ENA-UEOL01000048-UEOL01000048.1-human-gut-metagenome-genome-assembly--contig:-NODE-48-length-76438-cov-36.976022_pt1 | contig 76438 bp, 81 predicted proteins | sample MGYA00242884_ERZ507884 | MGnify/ENA primary metagenome ERZ507884 (study PRJEB26167, sample SAMN06115417) | human gut metagenome | host: Homo sapiens | place: China:Chongqing | collected 2015-03-06... | reverse complement strand
TTTGCTCCGCAAATGTGGGCTGCTCGCCCACACCTCGGCAGCATTTTTGAAAAACTGCTGCACCGAAAAACTTTTTAGTTGTGCTTCGCACGATGTCATTCCTGTGATTTTTGCGTTCTCTGTATTTACTTTTTTCCCGTCACATGGTATACTGAAAAGAAAAAGCATACAGATAGGAGGAACTACACTGTGTTTGCAACCATCAAAAGTCTGGGACTATTCGGGCTGAATGCCTTCCCAGTCGATGTTGAAGTAGATATTCAAAAAGGTTTGCCGCATTTCGATATTGTTGGCTTACCGGATGCAGCGGTAAAAGAAAGCCGAGAACGCATTCGGGCAGCCCTCTATTCCATTTCCGTTACGCTTCCGCCGAAACATATTGTTGTCAATCTTGCTCCGGCAGACGTCAAAAAAAGCGGTACAATGCACGACCTCGCCATTTTGGTTGGCGTTCTCAAGAGCATGGGGCAGCTTTCCTGCTCCATGCAGGGGAAATTTTTCATCGGAGAAGTTTCCCTCAGCGGAGAAGTCCGCAGTGTGAATGGTGTTTTACCGATGACCATTCTTGCCCGTTCGCTGGGTGTGGAAGAACTCTATGTTCCGGCAGACAATGCCGCAGAAGCTGCCACGATTCAAGATGTTCGGGTCTTTGGCGTGCACAACATTGGAGAACTGATTGACCACTTGGAGGGCGATGCTCCGCTTTCTCCAGCTCAGCCGGCAGACTTTACAGAACCGGATGCTCCGGAAAACCTGCTGGATTTTTCCGATGTCAAGGGGCAGCAGACCGTAAAGCGTGCCCTAGAAATTGTCGCCGCTGGCGGACATAATGTTCTGCTGGTCGGAGCACCTGGCAGCGGAAAAAGTATGCTTGCGAAACGGATGCCGTACATCCTGCCGGAAATGACTATGGAAGAATCCATTGAAACCACAAATATTTATTCTATCTCTGGTCTGTTAGACCCCAAACATCCACTCATTACAAAACGTCCGTTCCGAGCACCACACCACACGATTTCCGGCGTGGGATTGGTTGGCGGCGGAACCGTTCCCCATCCGGGAGAAATTTCCCTTGCTCATAATGGCTTGCTCTTTTTAGATGAATTGGCAGAATTTGACCGACACACCCTCGATATTCTCCGGCAGCCTCTGGAAGACCACATTGTCACCATCACCCGTGCCGCCGGAACGATTTCTTATCCTTGCCGCTTTATGCTGGTCGGTGCAATGAATCCTTGCCCTTGCGGCTACTACGGACACCCGAAACGGCGTTGTTCCTGCTCACCGCAGGCAATTCAACGCTATCGCTCCCGTATCTCTGGGCCACTGCTGGAACGATTCGATTTACAAGTGGAAGTTGACCCCGTTTCCTATGAAGACCTTACAACAACAGAACCCATCGAAACTTCTGCTGACATCCGGAAACGGGTACAGGCTGCACGGGAAATTCAGGAGAAACGCTTTTCCGGCACTTCTATTTTCTGCAACGCACAGATTCCAGCCGGAAAATTGCAGCAATACTGCCCGATGGAAGAAACCGCAGAAAGACTGGTGCAAGATGCCTTTGACCGGCTGGGACTGAGTGCCCGTTCTTACGACCGCCTGCTGAAAGTCGGCAGAACGATCGCCGACCTCGCTGGCAGTGCCTGCATTTTACGGCGACATATGGCAGCTGCGATTCAATATTGCAGCTTGAGTTGGAAATATCTCCCGCCCATCTGATGATACATCCGGCAGGAATCGTTCCGACAAAAGAAAGGAGTTTTCATGAAAACGGTTCTTCAGGCAGTTGCACAATACTGGAAGAAGCTGGACAAGCCACTGCTGTTTGCAGCCATGCTCTGTTCAGCCCTCAGCGTTGTGCTGCTCTATTCCATCTATATCAACCACACGCTTTCTGAAATTGATGATGATGACTATATCATTCAGCTGGTAGCGGTTGGTATTGGTGTACTTTCCGTCTTAGTTCTGGCGGCAATTGACTATCACAAAATCGCCCGACTTTGGTTTGTCTACGCTCCCATCGCACTGATTTTGGTATTGCTGACATTTACATCCCTCGGCTATCGACGAGCCGGAGCGGATGACCAAGCATGGTTACAACTGGGTAGCGTAACCTTACAGCCGTCTGAAATTTTAAAGCTTGCCTTTATTCTTACATTCTCTCTCCACTTAGCAAAAGACGAGGAAAACATGAATCGCCCCTTGCATATGCTGTTGCTAATTCTGCACGGCTGTATGCCGATAGGGCTGGTATTCCTACAGGGCGACTATGGTACGGCAGTTGTATTTGCTTTTATCTTTGCAGCAATGATGCTGATTGCTCACATCTCATGGAAATATGTGCTTGCTGGTATGATTGCCGTTCCGGCGGCTTTGGTGGTAGCATGGAATTTCGTGCTGGGCAGCCTGCACAAAAACCGAATTTTAGTCCTGCTGCATCCGGGCACAGATCCCGAAGGACTGGAATATCAACAAGATTTGGGGCTTTCTGCTCTGGCATCCGGAAAACTATTCGGTGTCGGGCTGTTTGACGGCGATTCGTATATTTCTGTTCCAGAAATGCACAACGACTTTATTTTCTCCTATATCGGGCAAACACTGGGCTTTGTTGGAGCTATGGCAGTGGTATTGGTGATGGTCTTTCTCTGCCTGCGAACACTGGCAAACGGACTGCGTGCAAACGACCGGCAGGGGATGTTCCTGTGTATTGGCGTGTCCTCGATGATTTTCACCCACTGCTTTATGAATATCGGTATGGTTCTGAAAGTCATGCCGGTCATTGGTGTTCCGCTGCCGTTTTTGAGTGCCGGCGGTACATCTACTCTGAGTATGTATATCGCCATCGGCATGGTCATCAGTGTTCGTACACACAACGAGCGGAAATATAATGTTTTCTATGACTACAAGAACCCAACGCTTGCAAGGGTAGGACGATAAGGCGTGTGATAGGAAAACACTTGAAATCCGTTGACAAAAACAGGACAGTATGTTAAAATAGCAGAGAAAAGACAAGAAAATACTCCCTCTTGTCTTTTCAGACAGATAAAAAAATCAAGAAAGTGGGAATTGGAACACATGAAAAAACGCATTTCTTACTATGTCGCTGCCCTCGTCGGAAAAGCCATGATTCACGGAATGCATCTGATGAAACGCAATGCAACCAACCTGCCCGGTGAAGTTGCCTTACAGCTTTGCCCTTCATTGCTGGCAAATTTTCAGATGCCCAAACATGTCATTGTGGTCACGGGGACGAACGGCAAAACAACTGTAACCAATCTAATTGGCAACGTGCTGAAAAAGTGCGGAAACGACATCATTACCAATGCTTTCGGCGGAAATGTCGATACGGGGATTGCCTCCTTGCTGCTGGCGAACTCCAAGCTAAACGGCACGCTGACCGCTGACACGCTACTGCTTGAAATGGATGAACGCAGTGCCCAGCGAATCTTGCCATACGTAAAGCCGGATTATCTGGTGTGCACCAACTTGCAGCGAGATTCCATGAAGCGGAATGCTCATGTAGAATTTATCTTCGACTTCCTGAACCGCAACATTCCGGAAAAAACGGTGGTCATTTCCAATGCAGACGATTTGGTCAGCAGTCAGCTCGTTCCGGAAAACAAACATATTTATTTCGGCGTTGCCCTGCTGGACGGAGAAGTCCCAACCAATGACAGTTTGGTCAGCGATATTGTCAACTGCCCGAACTGCGGAACACGGCTGCAATTTTCTTTCCGGCACTATAACCACATCGGACAGGCAGTTTGCCCGAACTGTGGCTTCTGCAACGCAAAAGCAGATTTTCAAGTGACAAAAGTCGAAAACTGCACTGCCACCATTCAGCACCACGACACAACAGAAATCTATCCAATCCCAAACGACCGGATTACCGATATTTACAATTCCGCCGCAGTCATTACCTTTTTGCGAACCTATGGCATTTCCCAACAGCAGGTTGCAGATTGCCTGAAGGGCAGCGAGATTGTAAAATCCCGTTATGATACCTTAACTTCTCACGGAAAACCCGTTTATATTACGCTTGCCAAAGGACAAAATCCCATTGCCTGCTCCGCAGCGTGTGACTTTGTCCGGAAAGAACCCGGCAAAAAGGCAGTCATTCTCATTCTGGAAGACTTCTATGACCGCCGCCGCACCTCCGAAAACATCGCTTGGATCTATGAAACCGACTTCGAGTTTTTAAAGCAAGATGATGTTGTCCAAATCATTGTTGGCGGAAAACGAGCAACGGATTATCTGGTACGCCTGTTGATTGCTGGCATTGACCGCAGCCGGATTGTCTGCTGTGCCAGCGAAACAGAAACGGTTCAGCATCTTCAGTGGGACAAATTCGACAAACTGATGATTCTATACGACCTGTACAACACAGAATCCCTCTCCCAGATTAAAAAACAACTTCAGGAGGATGCTGCCATATGAATACCTGTGTAATTGAAGCGTTATATCCGGAAGTCTGCAATTTGTTCGGCGATACCGGAAACTTGCGATACTTAAAATTATGCCTGCCACAGGCAACCTTTATTGAAACTGCCCTGAATGATGAACCTTATTTCGTTCACCATCCTGTTTCTATGATCTATCTAGGGCCAATGTCCGAACACACACAGTGCACCGTAATTTCCAAACTTGCACCCTATCGGGAACGCATTGCCGAATGCATTGCAAACGGTGTAACATTCCTAGCAACGGGAAATGCAATGGAGGTTTTCGGAAAGCAAATCACCGATGCACAATCGGGTGTTACAACGGGGCTTGGATTGCTCGACCTGACCACCACACGGGACATGATGCACCGTTTTTACAGTCTGGTGCTTGGCACTTACAACGAACTGCAAATGGTAGGATTTCGGGCACAGTTTACCCGTTCCACGCTTGGGTCAACAGAAGTGCCATTTATTCAGGTGACCAAAGGCACACCGATGTGTGAAACTGCACGAATTGATGGCATTCAAAAAAATCACTTCTATGGCACGTATTTATTAGGGCCACTGCTGATTTTAAATCCCTACTTCACCAAACAGCTGTTACAGCAGATAACAGGGGAATCTGTACCGCTTGCATTTGAAAAAGAAACCATTGCTGCCTATCATGCACGGCTGGCAGATTTTCAGGATAAACGTGTTGGGATTCACTAACACCCGCAAACCGCCGCACGCACAAAAAACGTGCGGTTTTTTGTATCAGAATCAGAAAGGAGCATTCTTCCCATGGAACACCACACCCTCGGCTGTGTGATTTTTGACTTGGACGGCACACTGCTGGATTCTATGAATGTCTGGTCACAGATTGACCGCAACTTACTGAACCACTACGGCAAAACTGCACCGGATGATTTAACCGAACAAGTGAAAAAGATGACCATTCAACAATCTGCTCAATATTTCATTGACCGCTTTCAACTGCCCTGCCAGCCGGAAGAATTCATTGCACTGGTGCAATCTATGGCGGCGGATGCTTACCGGAATACGCTGCAACTGAAACCTGGCGTTTTCCCGCTGTTGGACTGGCTGGATGCTCGAAACGTCCCTTATTGTGTCGCAACGGCAACCTATCCAGATTTAGCAGAAGCTGCTTTAAAGCGGTTGCAAGTCTGGGAGCGGATTGCGTTTTTGATGACAGAACAGGAAGTTGATGTTGGAAAATCACAGCCAACGATTTACCGACAGGCTGCCGGCCGGATGGGCTGTGGCAAACGGCAAACGGTTGTTGTAGAAGATGCTGTACACGCCATAGAAACCGCTGCGACAGATGGATTTTTCACGGTTGGCGTTTATGAGCCGACGCTATCGGAAATGGATTGGAACACGATACAAGCACGGGCAACCGTTTCTGTAAAGGATTTACAGAAATTGCTGGCAGAGATTCAGAGCGGACGGATTCCGCTATAATTTTAAGGGAACAATTTGCATCTTAGGGAAAACAATCTGCAACATCCGGCAAAAGGGGGTTCCACCCCTGCTTTTGCCTGCCAGCGTGCTGCAATTGCCCCGTTGCCTTGTCCGAATTTGCAACTTGTTTCACAAAGACAATCAAATTGCGAATTGGCAAGTTCCAAAAAATGCAATTGCAGCAGGAAAAACAGACTGCAAAATTGAATTTGCTCCGCAAATGTGGGCTGCTCGCCCACACCTCGCCAGCATTTTTAAAAAATTGCTGGATCAAAAAACTTTTATTTGCCTGCGGCTCGCAATTGAAAGCAGTTCAGCTTGATTTGCTCCGCAAACGTGGGCTGCTCGCCCATACCTCGCCAGCATTTTTAAAAAATTGCTGCATCGAAAAACTTTTTAGAATGATACAGCGTTTTCCGTAAAAATTTATCACCTCATCAGAAAGGAGCAGACCATGTCCAGCTACCGCAAAGAACCGCTGACCGGACAGATGCACGTCTATGTCAGCGAAAATCACCGCTTCGGAACAGATGCCTTTTTACTTGCCAACTTCTCCAACTGGCGAAAAAAAGACCTTGTCTGTGACCTCGGCACAGGCTGCGGAATTATCCCCATGATTCTACAACGAAAAAATCCACCGAAACATACTTGGGGTGTGGATATTCAAGCCGATGCTATCGACCAGTTTTCACAGGCAATTACAGAATGCGGTGTGCAAGACTGTGTGACCCCGGTCTGTGCCGACCTCAAACAGCTCTGGCAGGATGCTCCTCTGGAACGCTGCGATTTAGTCACCTGCAATCCCCCTTATAAAGCTTATCAATCCGGCATGGAAAGCCAGTTGACCGCACAAAAAATTGCACGACACGAAATTCTCTGCAACATTGCAGATGTCTGTCAGGCTGCCAGTCGGTTACTAAAATTCGGCGGACGGCTCTGTATCTGCAACCGCTCGGAACGGCTGGCGGATTGCATTGCTGCAATGCAGCAATTTCACATCGAACCAAAACGATTGCAATTCGTTTCTAAAAATCCAGATACTGCCCCGTGGCTGTTTCTGCTGGAGGGCAGAAAAGGTGGAAAGCCATTCTTAAACGTCCTTCCGCAATTTTATATTCGGGACGGGGAAACAGATTCAGAAGCTGTCCGGAATCTCTACCGCTTACCAGAAGAACAGGAGGTGCAGCCATGAGCGGCACATTATATGTAATTGGAACACCCATCGGAAATCTTGAAGACATGACCTTGCGGCAGCTGCGAATGTTGCAAGAGGTCGATTTCATTGCAGCAGAGGACACCCGTGTCACTCGAAAACTGCTCAGCCACTATGACATTCACACCCCGATGGTCAGCTATCATGACCACAGCGGGCAACTCGTCACCCAACAACTATTACAGCGAATTGCTGCCGGAGAAACCTGCGGCATTGTTACCGATGCCGGCATGCCCTGCATTTCTGACCCGGGCGAAATTTTAGTACGATGCTGCAAAGAACAGGGCATTCCCGTCACTGCCGTTCCGGGACCCAGTGCAGCAATTACAGCTCTGGCAATTTCCGGACAGGAAACCGGACGGTTTACCTTCGAAGGCTTTTTATCTGTCACCAAAAAGCAACGAATGGAACACTTGCATTCCCTGCAAACCGAACACCGCACCATGATTTTCTATGAAGCCCCACACAAATTACTGCGAACCCTGACGGATTTGGTCGCTTGTTTTGGCGGAGAACGCCCCGTTTCCATCTGTCGGGAACTGACGAAACTACACGAAGAAGTCTGGAAAACAACCCTCGCAGAGGCTCTGCATCGCTATGAACAGCAGCCACCCAAGGGAGAATTTGTTTTGATTGTTGCAGGTATGCCGGAATCAACGGACGAAACAACACTTTCTATGGAAGATGCTCTGCAACAGGTACAAGAACGGGTTGCACAGGGTGAACGGCTGACAGATGCCTGCAAGGCAGTTGCAGCGGAAACCGGATACCGCAAGCAAGACTTATACCAACAGGCAATTCAAGAACGGGAAAGCGAATAAGCAACTACAACCCATTGCAACAAACAGGAGGTCTTTTTATGTTTGCCAATTATCACACCCACACTGCACGCTGTCACCACGCAACCGGCGAGGACAAAGCCTATGTAGAAGCTGCCATTCAAAACGGCTTTCAAGTTCTGGGCTTTTCCGACCACTGCCCATGGATTTTTTCAGACGGCTATGTTTCCCCCATCCGCATGACTCCCGATGAATTGGATGGCTATGTGACTTCCTTGACTGCACTGAAAAAAGAATATGCCGCAGATATTACAATTTATATCGGTCTGGAATCGGAATATGTTCCGGAAATGCTGCCGGAACAGCAAAAGTTTTTACAGGATTATCCGATTGACTACCAGATTCTCGGCGAACATTTTCTCTATCCGGAACAGCGTGGCATTTATACCGGAAAACCGACAGACAATGCAGCAGAACTGAAACATTACGTTGACCAGGTCATCGCTGGCATGGAAACCGGAAATTATCTCTATCTTGCCCATCCGGATTTATTTCACTTCATCGGCGACCCTGCCCTTTATGAACAGGAATTTCGGCGGCTCTGTGTCTACCTGAAAGAAAAACAAATCCCGATTGAAATCAATCAGCTGGGACTTGCAGACCATCGGCAGTATCCAAACCCTGCCTTTCTAAAGATTGCGGAATCTGTTGGAAATACTGCAATTATTGGCTGTGATGCACATCATCCAAGTGCCCTATTAGATACGGATTCTCAGCAAGCCTGCAAGAAGTTAGCAGAACAATATCACTTGCCTTTGGTGGAAGTATTTCCGCAGCTGTCGAGATGATCTCACATAAAAATAACGGACACGCCTCAGATTTTCAGGAAACGTGTCCGCTGTTATTGATTATTTTTTTGTGGAATGTGATTGCTTTCCCTCTACAATATTCTTTTGCAGAACAGAATTAAAGATACAGCCAAAGAATGACTTGCAATCCATCCAGAAAGAAAGCTTTTCTGCATACTCGCCATCATAAGCAGCCTTTTCCGTTTCCAACAGCTGATCCCGTCCATTTTTCTGTGCTAAACCGAATAATCCGGGTTTCAGCTGGTCAGAACCGTTTTCATGCCGCAGTTCCAGCAGTCTGGTTTGATTCGGCAGTGCTGGACGTGGGCCAACAAAAGACATATCTCCCCGCAAAATGTCAAAAATCTGCGGCAATTCATCCAGACTGGATTTCCGCAGGAATTTTCCCAGCGGTGTAATATACTGGTCGGCATGTTCAAATTGGTCGGTCGGAACATCGTGTGGTGTATTCATTTTCATGGTGCGAAATTTGTGCATGCGGAATGTGGTCGGGTTGCCGTTGGCATCTCGTTTTCCGGCACGCTCCTGTACGAAAAAAATCGTTCCTCGGTCGAAAAAAAACATCGCAATGATGACAATCAGCATCACGGGACAGGCTGGAATGCAGCCAAGAATGCCGAGGATGATATCCAGCAGCCGCTTTCCATAACGGCGGTAAAAATTGTGCAAAGAAAACCGCTCCTTTCCTTATTTTGCACTCGATGGACTGGCATCTTCATGATGGAAATCCGGAACTAACTCTTTGAGTAACTGTAAGGTTTCTTTCCGGTCATTTCGCAAGGCTGCCTGCTCGATTTCATAAAGCCGTGCAATAAAGTTGGCATCATCAAATGCAATTTGCTTGCCAATAAAGATTTGACTGTTTTCAGTTTCTTGCAAGGTTTTTTGCTGCTTGTTTTCCTGCTCTGTCATCAGTTCTTCTTCCATCTTTTCGCCCGGACGCAACCCAATAAATCGGATTTTTACATCGATATAAGGGCGTTTTCCGTAGGCGGCAATCAAATTTTCTGCCAGCGTTAAAATGCGAACAGGTGCACCCATATCCAGCACGAAAATTTCGCCGCCATGTGCCATTGCACTGGCATGCAACACCAAAGACACTGCTTCTGGAATGGTCATGAAATATCGAATCATTTTCGGGTGCGTAACGGTCAGCGGCTTTCCACTTTCCAGCTGTTTCCGGAACAGCGGAATGACAGAACCATTTGAACCAAGTACATTCCCGAATCGAGTGGTAATAAATTCTGTATTGGTGGAATGCTGGGACATATACTGAATAATCATTTCACAGCAGCGTTTTGTTGCCCCCATGACATTGGCAGGGTGTACCGCTTTATCAGTAGAAATCATGATGAACTTTTCGCACTGAAATGTAGCTGCCAGTGTTGCCAGATAGAACGTACCGACAATGTTGTTTTTTACTGCTTCTTCCGGACAGCTTTCCATCAGTGGCACATGTTTATGGGCTGCTGCATGAAAGACAATCTGCGGATGATATTTTTCAAACAGCGTAATCAGTTTTGCATGATCCCGAACAGAGGCAATTTCCACAAACAACGGAATCTTTGAACCATAGGTGAGAAACAATTCCTGCTGAATATCATAGGCGTTGTTTTCATAGATATCTACAATGATGACTTTTTTGGGGTGATAGGTCATAATCTGCCGGACAATTTCCGACCCAATCGAACCGCCACCGCCCGTAATCATACAGACTTTATCCTTTAAAAAGCCTGCAACCTTTTCCCGGTCGAACTTTGCTGGCTCTCTGCCTAACAAGTCTTCAATCCGAATATCCTGAATCTGTGGGATGATGTCTTTTTGAAACAAAAGCTGACTCAGATACGGCATAATTTTAACCGGTCGCCCTGCATGGGAACAGAGGTCAAGAATCCGTCTGCGGTTCTCTTCATCACAAGATGGAATCGCAAACATAATCATATCAATTTTCAGCTTGTCACAGAGTGGTTTAATATCCTCTGTCGTTCCGGCAACCCGAACACCCATTACCGTTGCGTTGCGTTTCAGCGGGTCATCATCAACAATACAGATCGGGTCATAGGGAATCGGCGGTGTTTTTTCTGGGTCTGCACAGGAACGCTGAATTTCTTTCAAAATCAATTCGCATCCGCTGCCTGCACCGACAATTAACAGCCGCTTTCGGGATTCCACCCGTCCGGCATCGGTTAAAATTAAAAACGTATGGCGAAAAACCAGACGAAACACCACAATGCCGCCAAGGGCAAGGATGGCATTCAAAGCCAGAAATCCCATTGGAACATGCCAACGCAGCAATAACACCACAAGACTGCTGAGCACTTGCCCGATGACAACGCCAAGCGAGCAAGTGATATAGTCCCGCATATTAAAGTATCGCCAAAAGACATCATATGCACCGCTAACCGTTAAGGTTAAAAAGGAAAGCAGGATGTTGATGGCGAAATACGGCAACAGGTGATTCATCTGCATCACTGGTCGTTCCAGCAGGAAGAACACAAATACCGTTAAGACTATGCACAAAAATAGAATCCCAATATCAGCAGCCATTAAGATATATTTTCGTACAGAGTTTTTTTTTCGGGTTGCGTATCGTTTCAACAGCAATCATCTCTCAATCTCAAATTTTTTCACGATCCAATCCACCGGATTTTGATTTATTGTACCATATTTTTTTCACAATGTCAAGAAAATAGACAAGAAACCCCGAAAAAGAAGAATAGAACGTAACATATATGTAAAAAATAGGAAATTAAATTTTATGGTTTGATTTTGAAAGAACCAATTGCTTTTTGTGGGTGATTATGGTATAATAGATGGGATATTGGGCAAAAATGCTCAAATTCTTATATGGAAAACGAGGAAACGGAGGATATGAAACATGGATCCACAAACCACACTTTGGTATCGCAGTCCAGCGACAGATTTTGACCATGCACTGCCAGTCGGGAACGGCAGAATCGGGGGCATGCTGTTCGGCGATCCAGAACACGAAGTTATCAAACTGAACGAAGATTCCGTCTGGTCAGGCGGAAGAAGAGAACGCAACAACCCAGATGCCTATGAAGGACTTTTGGAAATCCGCAAACTCCTCGCAGAAGAACACATTCAAGCAGCAGAAGCCGTTGCCTTTGAAAAAATGCAGGGCGTAACACCCAACGCACGGCACTATATGCCACTGGGTAACTTGGAAATTCACCAGAAGATACAGGGAAAAGCCCGTCAATATTGCCGCAGCTTGGATTTGGAACAGGCATTGGCAGCCGTACAATTCAATGTGAATGAAGTCAATTATATTCGGGAACTGTTTGTTTCCTATCCAGACCAGATTATGGTATTGCACATTGCTGCCGACCAAAAGGGCTGTATTTCCCTATCCGTTGGAATTGACGGCAGAGAGGACGATTATGACGACTGTCGCCCATGTGCACCAAATACCATCCTCTATACCGGCGGTACGGGCGGAAAGCATGGCATTGGCTTTGCAGCAGCCCTGACGGGCAAGCAGACTGGCGGCACGATGCGGACACTGGGCGGTCAGCTGGTCATTGAAAACGCAGATGAAGTCACTCTGCTGCTCTCTGTGGCAACCAGTTTCTATCATGGGGATGACTACGAAGAAGCTGCTCGCATGGACGTTGCCTATGCACAGGACTGCACCTATGAAGAGCTGCTCTATCGCCACTTGAGCGACTATCAGAAATTATTCCGGCGGGTACGCTTGAACCTGCCGGACAACAGCGAAGGCAACAGCACCCTGCCAACAGATGAACGCTTACAGCGGTTACGGGGCGATGAGGGCGACCACAAGGAATGCAAGCTGCAAATCCATGACGGACATCTTGCCGTGCTCTATTTCAACTACGGCAGATACCTGATGATTGCCGGAAGCCGTCCGGGCTCACAGCCAATGAATATGCAGGGCATTTGGAACGAAGATATGCACCCAGCATGGGGCAGCCGTTACACGGTCAATGTCAACACGCAGATGAATTACTGGCCGGCAGAAGTCTGCAACTTGTCAGAATGTCATTTGCCATTGTTTGATTTGATTGCACGGATGCAAGACCCGGGACGAAAAACTGCAAAGGAAATGTACCACTGCCGTGGCTTTGTCTGCCATCACAGCACAGATATTTGGGGCGATACCGCTCCGCAGGATTTGTGCAAGCCTGCAACAATTTGGCCGACTGGTGCAGCATGGCTCTGCCTGCACATTTTTGAACACTATCTCTTCACACAAGACCGTGATTTCTTATCTGCTCACTATGATTTGATGCGAGAAGCAGCCCTGTTCTTCGTGGATTATCTCATGGAAAACGAAAAGGGCGAGCTGGTAACATGCCCATCTGTTTCACCGGAAAATACCTATCGAACAAAATCCGGAGAAACTGGCAGTCTTTGCATGGGGGCAGCTATGGACTCTGAAATCATCACCGTTCTGTTTCAAGATGTCATCGAAAGCAGCCGGATTTTACAGCGAGATGAAGCCTTTGCACAGGAATTGTCAGACCTGCTGAAGAAACTGCCGAAGATTAAAATCGGAAAGTATGGACAAATTCAGGAATGGTCGGAGGACTATGCAGAAGTTGACATTGGACACCGCCATATTTCACAGCTGTTTGCCCTGTATCCGGCACACTTGATTGACCCACACCAGACCCCACAACTCAGCAAGGCTGCACGGGCAACCTTGATTCGCCGCCTGATTCACGGAAGCCGGAATCACACTGGCTGGAGTCGTGCATGGATTATCAATATGTGGGCACGATTGCTCGATGGCAGAATGGCATATGAAAACTTACAGCAGCTGTTGACTTGGTCAACCAATCCGAATTTGTTGGATTCTCACCCGCCGTTCCAGATTGACGGAAACTTCGGCGGATTGGCTGCGATTGCAGAATGCTTGCTGCAAAGCCATGCCGATGAACTAAACCTGCTCCCAGCACTGCCGCCGGAATGGACAACAGGCAGCGTTAGCGGACTGCGTGCAAGAGGTGGCTTTGAAGTGGGTATGCAGTGGGAAAATGGCAAGCTGACCACCGCTGCGATTCTCTCGCTGAACGGAAATCCATGCCGGCTGCGGTGCAATGCTGTTGCCAGCGTCACTTGCGAACAGAAACCAGTAGAAGCCCTGCAAGACGGAGAAACCATTCAGTTTGAAACCGTTGCTGGACACACTTATACCGTACGGATATAAATTGCAATTTCAGAAAGGAGGAAGTTGCATGAAACGAATAGGCAGCATCATTCTGTCGATGCTCTGCTTTTTTGTCATGACGGGCTGTCAGACGGTACAACAATATCCCCGTGTACCGCAGTCTGTTCCTCTTTCTACTACAGAAACAACAGAACCGCCAACCGAATCCGTTCCGGAAACGATGGCAACCACGACAATTCGAGGTCCATCCTATCCACAGGAAACCGTTTCCGCACCTGCCAGCATGGAAATGCCGGCAGAAGTACGGGTACAGGCGGAGGACTGCAAATTATCCACGCTGTTCACCGTGGAAAATGAACGCAGCGGATACACCGGAAGCGGCTATGTTGCCGGACTTTCCGGCGATTTACAAAACACATTATTATTTCAGGTTTCCGTTCCGTCTTCACAGCACTATGATATTTCCGTTGTGATGGCGGCGGATGCCGATGCAACTTGTCTGATGACGGTAGAGGGAACGCCGTATAATCTCCTCACGATTCCCGGAACGGGAAAATTTGTACAGGCAACCGTACAGGGCGTTTATCTGGAGGCTGGAACTCGCACCATTACCATTCAGCAGGAAAGTGGCGATACACTCATTGACTGCATTCTACTGAAAAATGCAGAGAAACAAGACAGCGTTTCGATTTCCTCCGAACTCTGTGACCCGAATGCAACCGAAGAAACGAAAAATCTGATGCAATTTCTCGTGGGGCAATATGGAAAGACGATGATTTCCGGACAGTATGTTTCCAGTGCGGAAAATACCGAACTCACTCAGATTTACCAGATTACCGGACAACTTCCGTTGATTCGATTCGCAGACCTATACGGGTACTCTGGCAACGGCGGCTCTCCAGAAGAGGCAGATGCCATTGATTCTAGTTTGGAATGGGCAGAACGTGGCGGTATCGTTGGCTTAATGTGGCATTGGAATGCCCCCATTGGAACAGCATCCGTTTACAAAGATGAAACAGACTTCTCCCTTGCAAACGCTGTGACGGATGCAGACATTGCCCACTTGAACCGCTATGAATTGCAACAGCTCCGCAAAGATGGCACGATTTCAGCGGAATGCATTGCCCTGATTGAAGATATTGATGCTGCCGCAGAAGCGTTGAAAGAATTGCAGGAAGCTGGCGTTCCCGTCCTCTGGCGACCACTACAGGAAGCAAGCAACGGCTGGTTCTGGTGGGGTGCATCTGGCAGTGAAGCCTATCAATGGCTATGGCATCTGATGTATACCCGTATGGTGGACTATCACCAGTTGCACAACCTGATTTGGATTTGGAACGGGCAGAGTGCAGAATATCTCGTCCCCGACACAGAATATGATATTGCTGCTGCGGATATTTATGTAGATGCTGACGAAGCATATGGCAGCCGTTACGAACAATTTTTTGCTTTACAGAAGATTGCAAAAAATAAGATGGTTGCCCTCAGCGAATGCAGCACCATTCCAGACTTGACCGCCATTCGGCGAGATCAAGCAATCTGGTCGTTCTTTGGGCTGTGGTATGGCGAATATCTAATGGATGACGCTGCTGGTTACACCACAAAACAACAGATGATTGATGCTTATAATTCCGATTTGGTTTTGACCCTTTCAGAATATCAGGCTTGGTATGCTCCCAAACAGACCACTACAGGGGAATCTACCATTCAAACAGAAACAACCACAACCACTATTCCATAAGGCAATTTCACAATACTGCGAATACTATAAAATCCGCACGGTTTTCACAACACGTGCGGATTTTTTTACACTCTACAAGTTGAAAGAAATTGCCGCAGCAATCGCAGATGGGTTTTCCACTTCGCCGGTTTTTTCGGCTCTGGCAGGGTGGAAAATCCACAAGGGGTACAAACTGCCGCCCATGCATCATCTTTTGGAAATGCTGCTCGGTCTGCCTCTGCTGCATGGTGACAGAGCATTTCAATTGCCCCCTGTGCCGCTGGAAGCGGATGCTCGAAAAAGTGGGTTGCCAGCTGCATAGCACGTTCCTGTCCACGCTGAAACATAAAATCCTGCGTAACAACTTCCGGCAGATGCTCTGCATTCGGCAACAGCAAGCCCATGAAATAGGGGTCTGCGTTCCAGTCGCATTCTCGCCGCATCATGCGAAATGGGTCGTCAAAATAGGTATTCACTGCCAAGGCAACGCTGCAACGCTCTGCAAGAGAAGGCTGTTCTGCCTGAATTGCTGGATATAATCGCCCGTAATGCTGGAACACGGCTCTGGCTGCTGGCAGCCACATTCCCTGCAAGCCCAGACAGCGAGGGTTTTCCACGTCTGCAATGCGATTATCCCCAATCTGCAAAAATTGCTTTGGTGGGATTTCCATGCGTTTCAACTGTCGATAAATTCCGCCGTTCGCCTTGCTATATCCCAATTCAGAGGACAGCAGCAACAAATCATAGTCGCCTGCTCCGACTTTTTGCAGCATTCGCACAATCTGGTCGATTGGCAGATACATATCTGTTACAATGGCGATGTGTTTTCCGGCTTCTTTCGCTGCACAATACAGGGAAAGTCCGCTCTCTCTCGGATAGCAGTACCGCCATTCCAGTTCCAGTTCCAAATTCATCCACTGCTGTATTACGGCATCAGAAACACCCGTTTTCTGCTGGATTGCCTGATAGATTTCGAGAAAGGTCAGTTCCCGTTTTCTGCCCTGCCGCAGCTGGTTTTCCGTCTGACTCCGCAGTACTGCAAAGTCTGGCACTTGCAATTCCTGTTCCATCTGACAGAACAGGTCGTCCGGCTGCAAAAACGGACGCAGCAACAGGGTATCAAATAAATCAAATCCAATCCAATCATATGCCATCATTGCAGTGCGAATCTGTTCGCAGGAATTCATAGACAGCATCCTCCTTTTCCAAAAGAAAACACCCCTGCCGCTTGACAGGGATGTTTTTTGTTACATTTCGCTTCTGTTTTCCAGTGCCTTATAAAGCGTGACTTCATCGGCATATTCCACCACACCGCCGACTGGCAATCCAAATGCCAAACGGGAAACTTTTATCTGCATCGGCTTGAGCAGCTGTGCGAGATACATCGCTGTGGCATCGCCCTCTACAGTGGGATTCGTTGCCATAATGACTTCTCGAACCGTTCCGCTCTGTAACCGTGCCAACAGTTCCCGAATCTTCAGCTGTTCCGGCATGACACCGGTCAGCGGAGAAATCAGCCCGTGCAAAACGTGGTAAACGCCATGATATTCGTTGGTACGCTCGAAAGCGGCAACGTCTTTCGGTGCTTCCACCACACAGATGATTCCATGATCTCTGGTATCATCGCTGCAAATCGGACAGACTGCTTGGTCAGTGAGGTTTTGGCAGCAGCTGCAATAGTGAATCGCTTTTTTGGCGTGCATCATTGCATCTGCAAATGCCTGTACTTCTTCTTCCGGTCTGGAAATCAGATAATACGCCAGACGCTGGGCAGATTTCATGCCGATTCCCGGCAATTTTGCAAACTGTTCTGCCAACAGCACCATGGGCAGTGCATTGCTGTCTGCCATGGATTAAAACAGACCCGGCAGGGATACGCCACCTGTAATCTTGCTCATTTCGGTTTCTGTTGTGCTTTCTACCTGGTTTACAGCTTCGTTGATGGCACTAATGACCAGATCCTGCAACATTTCTACATCTTCCGGATCAACGACTTCCTTGTTGATAGTCAGGGACTTGATGATCTTCTTCCCTGTTACAACAACAGAAACTGCACCGCCGCCAGAGGTTGCAGAAAATTCTCTGTTTTCGATGTCTTCCTGTAAGGTGGTGATTTCATCCTGCATCTTCTGTGCCTGACGAATCATTGCATTCATATTCTGGGCACCGCCCATATTCTGCTTTGGTAATCTTGCTTTCATGATTGAGATCTCCTTAAAGAATGAATTTAAATCAAAAATTTTTTATTCCACAGCAGTTTCAAGATTGCTGTCTTTGGCTTTTTGCAACAGTGTCTGCACCGGAGAAACCTCCGTCTGTGCCGGATTACTGCACTTTGCAAGGATTTTATATTCCTGCCCTAAAATCTGCCGTACCGTATCGCCGAGCGAACGGGCATTTTCATGATTTTTCAGCAGGGTCAGGAAAAACGGATTCTTTGCAACGATTAAGAGCGTTCCGCCCCGAATATAGGCATCCGATTCCGCAAGGCTGCCGGAAACTGCCGGATTCACACTCCGGTATGCCTCCAGAATATCTGCCCACTGGGAAACAGGTTGAATCTGTTCCTGTGTAGTCTGTGCTGGGGTTGGTGTCGGCTGTGGTGCAGGCGATTGCGTGGATGCTTCTGCCTGCTGAACAGCTGCTACAACCGGTCTTGGCTGCATCGGTCTTGGTGCTGGGGCTGCTGCTGGCATCGCTGCAAGCGGTGTTTGTACCGTTGCTGGCAGCGTCAGCCGAATCAACGCCAATTCCAATTCTGTTCGTTTGCCCGGATTTCGCTGCATCCGTTCTCGGCAATCCTGCAAAACAGAAATTGCACGCAAGATTTGTTCCATTGTCACCGGACTGGTCAGTTCCCGCAGCTGTGGGAGTTCCTCCGGCAGACAACTCAGCAATTCTTCCGGAACATTGCCGGCTTTCAGCAGCATCATATTCCGCAGCTGTTCTGTCAACTCCTCGCAGAGTCTTGCCATATCTTTCGAGCCTTGATACAAGGCATCGACTTCTTTCAATGCATCGCCCAGCCGATTTTGCAGAACATCTTCCAGAATCCGAAACAGCGGTGCTCGACCCGATACACCAGCTGCCTCCGCAACGGCTTCCGGCGTAATCGCTCCCTCGGAAACTGCTGCACACTGGTCTAACAGGGAAATCGCATCTCGCATTCCGCCATCTGCACAGCGGGCAATCTGAAGATCTGCCCCTTCTGCCAGCGGAATTTGTTCTTTTTCTGCAATGTATCGCAGTCGGGCAGCGATATCTTCCAACCGAATCCGATGGAATGCAAACCGCTGACACCGAGATAAAATCGTGGCTGGAACTTTGTGCATCTCTGTAGTCGCCAGAATAAACTTCACATATGCCGGCGGCTCTTCCATGACTTTCAGCAATGCCCCCCATGCACTTCCAGAAAGCATATGCACTTCGTCAATAATATAAATCTTATAGGCACAGCGTTCCGGACGGTAAACCGTACCTTCCCGCAAATCCCGAATATCTTCTACGCTGTTATTCGATGCCGCATCAATTTCAATCACATCGGACAAAATTCCACGGTCAGCGTCTTTGCAGATGTCACATTCCAAACAAGGATTGCCGTTGACAGCGTGCGGACAGTTCACAGCTTTCGCCAGAATGCGGGCACAAGTGGTTTTCCCCGTCCCACGAGAACCCGTAAACAAATAAGCGTGTGCCGTCTTTCCGGTACGCACTTGATTTTGTAAGGTTTCTGTGATATGCGGCTGAGAAATCACATCGTCAAACGACATCGGACGCCATGTCCGATATAATGCTTTGTACATGGAATCCGCCTCCTTTTTCTGTCGTTTTCCAAAATACAAAAAAATTCCGGAACATGGGTGTGCAGGTTGACTGCGGCACACAAAACGATCCGCTTAATGCTGCTCGGTCCCCCGCCTGACATGGTTCACGGTGCTTTGTTGCACAGGACCCGCACACCGATATTCCGGAATGGATCCGACAGCAGAGCCTTTGTGCAGCTGCACACACTCCGCCGTGACAATTTTTATTATACCACACAGCAAACAGAATTTCAAGTGTTTTTGCAAAAAAATTTTATTTTTTCTGCAAATTCTGCAATTTGGAAACAGGGATTCGGAAAGCAACAACAAAAACAGAAAAAGTGTGCTGGACAAACCCGATTTTTTCTGGTATACTAATTCCAACAAAACGGAAACACCCCTGTTTCCACTGTGACTGACTTTAGAAAGAGAGGACTTCTGCTTATGCTGCCAACGACCATTCAGCCATTTACCCTGCTCTCTGACCAAGACGGCTTACCGCTGTCGGGCTTGCTGCTCCTGCCGCAGGAGGAAACCACACCTTGTGGGATTCTTCAGGTTTCCCATGGTATGTGCGAGCACAAAGAACGTTACCTAGATTTTCTCCGCCACTGCACCAAACAGGGTTATATCTGCCTGATTCATGACCATCGGGGACATGGGGAGAGCATCAGCGACACCATTCCGCTGGGCTATTTCGGAGAAGATGGTGCAGAAGCACTCGTTGCCGACCTGCACCAGATGACAGAATGGATTCAAACGCAATATGCAGGGCTGCCGCTCTATCTGCTGGGGCACAGCATGGGCTCGCTCATTGCTCGCTGCTATCTGCGGCAATATCCCGACATTCTGGACGGTTTGATTCTCAGTGGTTCACCCTCTCCGCTGCCGGCAATGACCCGTATGCAGTCTATTTTAAATCGAGTCATTGTGCATCGGGGCGATACCAGCCACAGCAAACGCATTGACCGTATTCTATACAATACGTTTCAGCGTCCGTTTCGCTCGGAATCCCGTTCTAACACATGGATTTGCAGCGATGAAGCGGTTGTAGATGCTTACAATGCCGACCCACTCTGTCAATTTCACTTCACATTAAACGGCTATGCTACCCTGCTCGCCCTGTTAAATACCACTTACAACACCAAAGACTGGACGATTACACAGCCAGAGCTGCCGATTTGGTTCTTCTCCGGCGGAGATGACCCTTGTCGGGGCAATGATATCCGTTTCCAACAGGCTGTTGACCGCATGGCAGAACTGGGCTACCAGAATGTAAACAGCACGCTATTTTCTCGCATGCGGCACGAAATTCTCAACGAACGCAACAAGGCAGTTGTATACGCTGAGATTCTGGAAACATTGGACGCTTGGAACTGCTAAAGAATCCGACTTTTTCGCACAAAAAGTTCTCAGATTCTATAAAAATGATACTTGACAATTCCCTATTTTTCTTGTACAATAAAAGAGTGAGCGAACTGTATGGTAGCGTGGATGCTGGTTTCCAGTACATCCATGAGGAAAGTCCGAGCATCGCAGGGTGGGATAGTTGCTAACGGCAACCGGGGGCGACCCTAGAGCAAGTGCAACAGAGAGATACCGCTTTCTTCGGAAAGTAAGGGTGGAAAGGCGTGGTAAGAGCACACCAGAGCATAGGTGACTATGCTGCTATGTAAACCTTATCCGATGCAACGTCTATTGGTGCGGCATTCTAACACTGACCCGGTGGGGATGGCGTAATGACGGCTAGAGCTGTGCGGCGACGTACAGTCGAGATAAATTACCATACTCGACAGAACTCGGCTTATAGGTTCGGTCACACCAACAGCGGACGTTCTTCGGAGCGTCCGTTTTTTCATCGAGCATCCTTTCCGGCAGCCCATCGCTGCTGAGAATCTATTATAAAAAATCGGTTTACGTCCCATCGCAAGCCGTTTCAACGAATAACAGCAAGAATTCTCCCACCCCTACAGGTGGTGAGAGGAATTGCAAATAAGAAAGTGACTGTCAGTGGCGGGCGGAGAGAAATCGGCATCCCCCACTGACACGAGGCAAACCACAGTCAGCCCTCTGCTGACATGTCAGACTCTGTGAAATCACCGACTGTGGATTGATAAATAATCAGGAGGTTTTCTTATGGAACAGACACTTCAAATCGGCATTTTCGGCGATTCGATTAGCAAAGGCATTGTCTTAGATGCGGAAACCCACCGTTACAGCAGCCTGAAAAAAGAAATCACCGAATGGATTTCCCCTTCCACTGCCCTGCATAACTTCTCTGTTATGGGCAGCACCATTCAAAAGGGCTTATCTATTATCACCCGTCACACCGACCAACTCGCAAGTTATCAGAATGTGTTTCTGGAATTTGGCGGAAACGACTGCGATTTTGACTGGAGTGCCGTTTCAGAACGACCGCAGGCACACCATGAACCGCATACTCCACTGAAACAGTTTGAAGCCCTCTATACAAAAGCCATTCAGCTGATTCAGGAGAAAAAAGGCAACCCGATTCTTTTAACACTGCCGCCACTCGAACCGAAACGGTATTTTCAATGGATTTCTCGCAACCTGCATCCAGACAACATTCTGCACTGGCTGGGCGGTGTGGATACGATTTACCGCTGGCAGGAAATGTATAACATGAAAGTGCTCCTATTAGCACAAAAGCTACACGTTCCAGTGGTTGATATCCGGAGTGCATTTCTCGCACAGCATGGCTATCAGGCATTGCTCTGTGAGGATGGCATTCATCCAAATCGCAAGGGGCATCGGTTCATCTATAAAACCATCATGCAGCAGTATCACCCTTGTTTACAGGATTAAACAGACAAAAAAATCCCGCTGGACAGTCGCTTCTTGTCCAACGGGATTTTCTTATTTTTTCCCACTATGTGCCGTTTTCCGAATGGGCAATCGTCCAATCGTAAAACCGCCGCTTGTATGGTCACTAGCAATATTATAGGTAACATGAGAAGTTGAGAAATTATTTTTGACACGGCGAACATTGGAAAGTTCTTGCAAAATCTTTGCCGTATTCCGAGCATCTGCCAACGCACCATGTTCTGTTCCTTCAAAATAAATCTGCATCGAACCCAGTGCGGTTACTAATTTCATCGGTTTGGAAAAGCCATAAATTCGCTGGTGCAGCCGCTGTAAATCCACCCACCAGCCATAGAAATTGCCCAGCAACGGACGTTCTTTCCATTCAGCTTCTGCCTGAAAAACATGCTGGTCGCTGCCACTCCAAGTATAAAAGCGGTAAGAGTCCTCCTGTGGCAGCCAAGCTTCAAACGCCTGCATTGCCTCCGAAAAGGAAACCTGCCCCACTAGCATTTCATTGGTAATGCCTGTAATCGCCGTAACGAACGGCGGAACTGTTCCATATTGTGGTTTTACATACATCTGAAATTCGTCATAGATTTCATTGTCTGCATCCAGAGCAACCGCTCCGATTTCAATAATCTCATGTACGCAATAGGGTTCCTGCTTCCGCCTATACGGAATAAATTCCAAGTCCAGTACGATTTTCTTTCCTCGCACGCTTTCACATCCTCCCCTTATTGCTGCTGTGAATTTTGCTTTGATTTAGCCGATGATTCCCAGCCCTTCCAGCAGAATCTTCACGCCAATCGCCAGCAAAATACAGCCGCCTAATATGCCGGTTTGCTTTTCAAATCGGTCGCCGAACAGGTTTCCAATTTTTACGCCAGTCAGAGCAAATAAAAATGTAATACTGCCAATCAACAAAATAGACAGAAAAATATTGACATCCGGCATCATGGAAAAGGTGACACCAACCGCCAAGGCATCAATGGAAGTGGCAACTGCCAACAAAAACAGTTCCCGGAAATCCACCTTGTTGGGACAGACTGCGGTTTCCTCGGAAGGTTCTTCCTTCTTCTGTCGGATGGACTCCAACAGCATTTTCCCTCCGATAAACGCCAACAAAACAAATGCAATCCAGTGGCTGTACCGCATGATATGCTTTGCAAACAATGCACCCAACAGCCAACCTGTCAACGGCATGAGTGCCTGAAATCCGCCAAAGAAGATACCCATCCAGAGGGCTTGCTTCCAGTTAAACTTCCGCATTTGCAGTCCTTTACAAATCGAAACTGCAAAGGCATCCATCGAAAGACCGACTCCAAGCAAACAAATTTCACCGATTCCCAAATAAAAACACTCCGTTTCATGAAATCAGAACCTTGCAATCTCTTACAAGGTTCTAATTTACCATTTTTAGTATAACACAATCCACTTTCCTTGTCAATAGACATCTTATGTATTGTCAAGATGAAATAGAATCCCCCGATGCAATTGCTTGCACCGGGGGAATTCTTTTTCTGTCATGTCACATCTGTCACAACATGTTGTCTAAAATCACATGGTTTCGGGCAAATTAGCCTTCGTACCACATAGAGCCTTCCAGAGACTTCAGGGACGGAATAACATCCGGCCATGTCGGACCCTGACCAGCTGCCTTCTTCGCATAGTAAGTCAGGACATAAACTGCATCATTTACTTCCATGAGCTTGCCATCTGTATTTTCGCCAGCCTTAGATTCTGTATCAACATCTGCCAGGAAGTATGCCAGCTTGTTCAGCATCGGATCTTCATTGAATACGATACCCTGCTGACCAGCAGCAATCTTTGCATAGTAAGTCAGAATTGAAACAGCATCTGGTACATCTTCCAGTCCATTCAAGTCAGCGTCGCCCTTAACACCGATATAAACGGTCGGGGTAGCATCCGGAATCAGAACGTTTTCTGTACCATTGTTGTAGTATGCCTGAATTGTTCCTGCATAGTACTTGTCAGCCTGTACATAAGTGCTCTTCGGAGTTGCACCGTTGAAGTTTACCTTGTCAATGATGTCTTCCTGAGAAACAATCTTGCCATCAGCATCTGTCGAAATCAATGTTACGGACTTGAACAGATCAGTTGCCTTGAATTCTCTTTCATCTACAGAGAAGTAGAAGTTCGGATCAGCCAGTTCGAAGACGATTGTTGTTACATTCGGCTGCGGCTGTGTTGTAGTAACAGAGGTTGTAGTAGTTGCTTCAGTTGTAGAAGTTGTTGTAGCTTCAGTGGTTGTAGTTGTAGTAGCTGCTTCTGTGGTAGTTGTAGCTGCTTCTGTGGTAGTTGTAGCTGCTTCCGTCGTAGTAGTTACTGCTTCTGTTGTGGTAGTAGCTGCTTCAGTCGTAGTAGTTACTGCTTCTGTTGTGGTAGTAGCTGCTTCAGTCGTAGTGGTAGCTGCTTCTGTAGTTGTGGTAGCTGCTGCGGTTGTAGTAGTAGCTGCTTCCGTTGTTGTGGTAGCTGCTTCTGTAGTAGTGGTAGCTGCTGCGGTTGTAGTGGTAGCTGCTGCGGTTGTAGTAGTAGCTGCTTCTGTCGTAGTGGTAGCTGCTGCGGTTGTAGTAGTAGCCGGTACTTCTGTTGTAGTATCAACTGCTGCGGTTGTAACAGCTTCTGTTGTAGTAGTAACTTCTGCTGTTGTGGTGGTAGCTGCTGTTGTAGTGGTTTCGCTCGGAACGACTACGCAGATTGTACCATCCCGTCTTGTATACTGATCATACGGAATTTCAACCAATGCACCATCTACATAAGAACCGCACTGGGTTGCAGTTTCGCCGTGTTCGCCAACAGCTTCGCTCCAAGTCAGCGGGAATTCATAGTAGCTTACTTCGTTGCCTTCATCGTCTGTACCAGTTACCAGGCTAATGCCATACTGATCAGCGATGCTCTTAACAGTTTCTGCATCCGGAATATCATAAACGAGTTCGCCGATTGCAGAACCATCAGCAGTCTTTGCATTGTTGGTGTTGTTTACATCGTTGGAAGCAAATGCAAACCGGAGCTGTGCAGCGTTATCCAACCAAGTGGTACCGCCTTCGCCAGCCAGCTGTGTATCATAGTCCGCATTCTTAGTCAGACCAACATAAGTACCTGCTGCCAGGAGAGCCTTTGCAGCATCGCCTTCCAGACGGATGTTTGCGGAGTTGATGCCAGGATCACCATAAACCTTCGGAGCAACAGCAGAAGCGGACTTCTGACCAGCCTTTACAAAGGTTCTCGGTTCATAAGAACCATCTGCCTTATACTTACCAAGTACCCATTCGAAGGATTCACCATTGTAAGAAACAGATGTGGTGGTGGTGGTTGCATCCGGAGAAGTAGTAACCGGTGCAGAAGAAGCAGTTGTAACAACTTCTGTTGTGGTTGTTTCTCCACCAGATGTGGTTGTAGCAGTGGTTGTGGTTTCGCCAGTGTCAGAAACCTTAACAATCAGGTTGCTGTCGATGTAAGTTGCATTTACCTTGGTGTTGTTTGTGCCAACCCAGTCAAGCAGCTTGCCATCCTTGTTGTTCAGCTTTTCCCGTTCGAAAACAAGCGGGAATTCATAGTAAGCACCGTATTCAGCATTGTGCTTCAGTTCCAGACCGTTTGCTTCTGCAATGTCCTTAACAGTTGCTTCGTCCGGAATGTTGTAGTACAAGGACAGGAATACGTCACCATCTGCGAAGTCGCCACTCTTAACCATCTGCTTACCAGAGGACGGAACGCCCCAGCTCAGACCCTTCGGGTTTGCTTCCCACTTACCGAGGTTTACGAATGCATCTGCTGCTTCATACAGCTGATAAGCATCCTTCAACAGTGCCAATGTCGGAGTACCTTCTGCATCGGTCTTGAATGCAACGGTGATACCTTCTGTATCCGGTACATTGTACAGGTTCAGCGGAATTTCTGCATATTCCTGACCCGGTGTTGCGAAGATCTTCTGACCGTTGTTAACTGCCATTGTCGGTTCATTACCAACAACCAGTCCATTGGTTGTGGTGGTCGTCGGTGCTTCGCTAGAGGTTGCAGGAGCTGTTGTTGTATCAGCAGCAGCAGTTGTTGTTACTGGTACAGTTGTTTCAGAAACAGTTGTTGTTGTTTCTGCTGCAGAAGTAGTTGTTGTAGCGGTTGTAGTTGCAGTTGTTTCCTTTGCATCGCCAACCTTAATGGTCAGGAAGTTGGACTTGTCTTCCAAGCCAGTCGGATAAATGGTTTCTACCAAAGACTTGCCATTTTCCTTGTAAGCACGAACCATACGGTTCATCTTCAGGATGATAGACTGATTGTCTTCGATGTAAGGAGAACCAGATTCTGTATCAAAGTTTACATAGTAATAGCCATCCGGTGTATCCTTCGACATCGTAACATCAAATGTCATAATCGGATAAGAATCAGACTTGCCATCCAGCCACTTTGTTCCATTATCTTCACCGTACTGCATTCTGATCATATCGTTGTCGCCATTGATAACCTGTCCTTCTGGAGTGGACGAGTCATAGTTATGGATGACACCGTGATATGCAAACATCGGATATGCACCCGGCTGTGTGCCCTGCTGCGGTACCTGGAAGTCATAAGTCGCTGTGTTGGTTTCTTCATCCACAGTCAGATCCAAAGTAAATTCCTTTGTAGTCTTGGAACTTTCTACCGGAACGATTACCTTGCTGTCAGGCGACTTGTACTGACCTTCTGTATAGTATGTGCAGGTGAACTTGATCTTGTTCGGACCAGCGGAATAAACTGGTGTACCTGTGCACGGTTCTACTGCTGTTTCATTGGTTACAACTCTCCACAGCGGTGTGAAATAACCATCACCCTTCTTCGGGCTGTGGGTGATTTTTGCCAGTGAGAACGGTCTTAAGGTTGCATTAAATTTAGTACCATCAGACAATTCATAAGTTTCCATCGGGATTACGCTGGTATAGTCATCTTCAGCAAACCGCATGTATTTGTAGTTAGAAGCCTGCCACTTCATACTGATTGTCGAGACAAAGTCATCGTCTGTCATCTGACCATCTGCCTTGATGTAAGCAGCAGCCTTAAAGGTATAATCTCCCTTTGCAAGGTCATCTCTAGAGATTTCTACCAAGTTCTGTGCTGGATTGCTATCACTTGCTGGTGCATGCAGATTATCCGGTGCCTTGCGGATCTGGTAAACTGCATTCGTTAGAGTACCGTGATCGCCTTCTGTTGTTGTCTGAATTGCAAGTGCTGGAAGAGCAGCCATTGGCAATGCAGAAACAGTCATAGCAACCGCAGCAACTAGAGAAGCAATTCTCGTTCGTTTCTTCATGTTTCTTTTTCCTTTCTTTGCATAATGCAATTAAAATGTGCTATCATTCGGCAAGAGAAGGATCTCTTCCGAAGTTAGAACCAAATTAAAAAAATGGGGAATGATTAAGCTTCTGGAGTGATCGGCAGATCCTGATAACCATCCACGTTCAAAATGAACTTCATCAGATAAGTGGTATCCTTATCGTCGACATTGCTATCCAAATAAACGTTCATGTTCTTTACAGCCTGATCACTTGCAGTGAGCACACCAGCCAGATACTTATTCAGTGTAATTGCATCTGTCAGGTCAACCTTACCGTCCAGATTTGCGTCACCATAGTTGATATCACTTTCTGATTCGGTTGTGGTTTCCTTGGTTTCGGTCGTAGTAGAATCAGAACCAGTTGTAGTTGTTACAGCGGTTGTTGTTTCGCTGTCGCCAACAACTGTTACAGAACCATTGCTGACAACGGTATCATAGCTGGAAACTGTTCCATCTTCCGCAATGCTTGCGAACACGATCTGATCATTCTTTGTGCCAGAACCTGGAGTGGTTTCCCGATCGATCGGCTGAATCTTAAAGTCAGAAACATCGCCAACCTTTGCACTTTCGTTGACTGTACCTGTAATGGTCAGGAACACGCCGTCCTGCTTTACCATATAAGCACTGTCTGTTAAACCAGTAGAATAGATGACATCAATGACACCAGCGGCTGAAAAATTGCTGTCAAAGCTCGGTGCTTCGCCAGCAAACGCAGATTCCTGATCATCCGCACCAGTCTGTGCAATTGTACCAGCAGTCACACCAGTAACGGTTACAATGCTGCTATCATAAGCGAGAGAAAATTCGCAGCCGCCGACCCCAGTAGACGGAACATCCTTGAGGGAAACAGCCAGCGTAAATTCAGCCCCTGCCTTTGCAGAAACCTTTTCCGCAGAAATGCCGATTTCTCCTGCTGCAAATACCGGATTGAATGCCAATGCAGACGCAGCCATTGCCATTGCCAGAATACCTGCCATTGTTCTTTTTGTTTTCATTGTTTTCCTCCTTCTTTCTCGTATGCAAGCCCTTGCGATGACCGCATACCTTTCCCGATGAAATAAAGTTCAATACATTCTCGTATTTTTCAGAGCACATGAAAAGCCCCTAATGGAATTAGTACTATTATAGAATATTCCCACAGAAATGTCAATACATATTCAAAGTTTTTGTACAAATTCCAACAAGAACCGTTGGTGAAATTGTACAAATTACCAAAGAACAAGGGCATCCTGCACGAATTTCGAGATTCATACGAAATTCCTCAAAAACAAGAACGTCTGCGAAACGATTTTATGCCATGATTCCAGCACTTCCCCAAGTGTATCACTGCATATTCTGCAAGCCGTTCCGCCGTTTCACCGGCAGTTTTTTTCATTGACGTTATCGCCCTCCCCATTTCCAAAACAAATCACGCAGAAAGACAGCCTGCGTCCTCATGTTCAAGCAGTTTCTCCGCCGCAACATAAGAAATGTGTCTGCAACGCACATATTTATTATACCGTAATGAGGAACAAATGTAAAGAGAAAACTTGAATTTTTAGTAAAAATACATAAATGTTTTCATGTTTTCTGGTCGTTTTGACCAAAAACGAGTTCTAAAAAGCGAAAAAGGCATAGCAGAAATGAATCTGCCATGCCTCTTGCAGCAGCGGAATATCCGCTGAATGGATTTAATTGGTTTTATACCAGCTGAATCAGAGCCATTTCAGCCGCATCCCCACGACGTGGGCCGGTCTTAATGATTCTGGTATAGCCGCCCTGCCGATCTGCATAGTTCGGTGCGATTTCATCGAACAGCTTCTTGGCAACGCTTTCCTTTGTGACATATGCCATAACCTGACGCTTCGAATGTAAGTCGTTGGTCTTTGCGATGGTGATCATCTTTTCTGCAACCGCACGTACTTCCTTTGCACGTGTAACGGTGGTTTCAATCTGTCCGTTTTCCAACAGGAAAGTAACCATTGCACGCAGCATAGCCTTTCTGTGGTCGGTTGTTCTGCCCAGTTTTCTGCTACCCGGCATCGTGTTTCACTCCTTTATCGTTGCATGATAAGCACGCTATCATGTTCCTTGTTCTTCGTTTCAGTCTTCGTCAGAAGACAGGTCAAACCCCAGTGACTGCAGTTTTTCCCGCACTTCGTCAAATGATTTCTTGCCGAGATTCCGAACCTTCATCATTTCTTCCTCGGACTTATTGATCAGATCGTCTACCGTATTGATGCCCGCACGCTTCAAGCAGTTGAAGGACCGCACTGATAAGTCAAGTTCCTCAATGGTCATCTCCAGGATCTTTTCCTTACCTTTCTCGTTCTTTTCCACAAGAACTTCCGTTATGCTCGATTCATCGGAGAGATCGACAAACAGTTTCAGATGCTCGTTGAGGAGATTGGCTGCCTGTGATATTGCTTCCTTTGCAGAGATCGTACCGTCTGTCCAAACCTCCAGGGTCAGCTTATCATAATCGGTAACCTGTCCAAGCCGTGTGTCCTCGACCTGATAATTTACCTTTAATACAGGAGTATAAATACTGTCAACTGCGATCACATCAATGGGCGAATTTATCATTTGCTTATTGCGTTCCGCAGACACATAGCCTCTGCCCCGGTCGATGACGATTTCCATATAAAGCTTTGCATCTTTTCCCAGGGTTGCAATGTGCATGCCTGGGTCGAGGATGTTGACTTCGGAATCGGTTTTGATATCGCCGGCAGTAACTTCGCATTCGCCTTCTGCTTCAATATAGATTGTCTTCGGCCCGTCTCCGTACAGCTTTGCCGTAAGACCCTTAAGACTCAGAATGATTTCTGTTACGTCCTCTTTTACGCCAGGGATCGTAGACAGTTCATGGTGTACGCCGTCAATTTTTACGGAGTTGACTGCGACACCGGGCAGCGAGGAGAGCAGCACACGCCGCAGGCTATTACCAAGTGTGGTTCCGTAGCCACGTTCCAGTGGTGCTAAAACGAACTTACCGTACTTTCCGTCACTCCGCAGTTCGACTGTCTCAAGTTCCGGCTTTTCAATTTTCTCCAGCATAAAAGCACCCTCCTATTACGCATTCGCTTAGTCTTTTGTTTCTTCGTCTTATGCGGATAATCGGCATTACTTGGAGTACAATTCGACAATCAGATGTGCTGCTACTTCGTAATCCAGATCTTCCGGTACCGGCATCCGGGTAACAGTTGCACTGAAAGCTTCCTTATTTACATCCAGCCACAGCGGAACCGTACGGTCAGCAGTCTGTTCTACAACGTCCTTGAACTTCTGGCTGCTCTTGCTGGTATCGTGCAGAGCGATTACATCGCCGACCTTCACACGATAAGACGGAATATCCACTCTTACGCCGTTTACTGTAAAATGCTTATGCGTAACAAGCTGTCTTGCTTCTCTTCTGGTCAGAGCCAGACCCATACGGAAAACAACAGAATCCAGTCTGCTTTCCAGACAGGTAACCAGGTTGTCACCAGCCTTACCTTCCATCTTGGTAGCGATTTCAAAGTAGTGATAGAACTGCTTTTCGCCAACGCCATAGATGAACTTCAGCTTCTGCTTTTCCTTCAGCTGCATGCCGTATTCCGACAGCTTCTTGCGGTTGTTGGCACCCGGATTCCGGTTGGATTCCTTGGAGATGCCCATTACCATCGGGCTGATGCCCAAATATCTGCACCGTTTCAGGATTGGTTCTCTGCTTACTGCCATTTCTTTACACCTCCTGTATGATTAGACACGACGTCTCTTCGGCGGACGGCAACCGTTATGCGGAATCGGTGTAACGTCCTTGATCATCTTGACTTCCAGACCAACCGTCTGCAAAGCACGGATGGCTGCTTCTCTGCCGGCACCCGGTCCCTTTACATAAACTTCTACGCTCTTGAGTCCGTGTTCCATAGCAGCCTTTGCAGCGGTTTCTGCTGCGGTCTGAGCTGCGAACGGAGTAGACTTTCTGGAGCCTCTGAAGCCGAGTCCGCCAGAGCTTGCCCAGCTGATTGCATTACCCTGTGTATCGGTAATGGTAACGATGGTGTTGTTGAATGTAGACTGGATGTGTACTGCGCCGTTTTCGATGTTCTTCCGTTCTCTCCGGCGTCTGATCACAACCTTCTTTCCCTTCTGCTGTGCCAAAACGACCCCTCCTTACTTCTTCTTATTTGCGATGGTCTTTACCGGACCCTTGCGTGTTCTTGCATTGGTCTTTGTCCGCTGACCACGAACCGGCAGACCCTTCCGATGACGAACGCCTCTGTAGCAACCGATTTCAACCAGACGCTTGATATCCATTGCGACATTTCTTCTCAGGTCGCCCTCAACGATGCAGTGCTTGTCGATATCGTCACGCAGCTTTGCAACGTCTTCTTCAGACAGATCCTTTACCCGAACATCCGGATTGACACCGGTACGAGCGAGGATTTCGTCTGCTGTGCTGCGACCGATTCCATAGATATAAGTCAAGCCAATCTGTACCCGCTTATTCTTCGGAAGGTCAATACCTGCTATTCTTGCCATTCTAATCGCACCTCCATTTAAAAGTTCAAAGCATTAGCCCTGACGCTGCTTATGCTTCGGATTTTCACAGATGATCATTACTTTGCCCTTACGCTTAATCACTTTGCATTTTTCGCAAATCGGCTTTACGGAAGGTCTTACTTTCATTGGTTTTACCTCCTTATCAGATAAACCGTTTCCTTTGCTTCTGCCGGCTTACTTTGCTCTCCAAGTAATCCGACCCTTTGTCAAATCATAGGGTGACATTTCTACCGTTACCTTATCGCCCGGCACAATTCGGATATAATTCATCCGCAGTCTTCCGGACACATGCGCCAGAATCACGTGCTTGTTCTGTAACTCCACCTTGAACATGGCGTTCGGAAGGGATTCCAGAACAACGCCTTCCACTTCAATCATATCTTCTTTTGACACGTTGATACCCTCCCTGATTGGGTTCTATTGTGCGGCTGCAAATTCGTTCAGCCATGTACGAAGCCGTTTATCCGTCCATGATGTCAAAGCGATCACAGTAGCGGTTTGCTGTACATGTTTTTTGTTCTTCCGTTTCGGATTTGCAAGGGTTCTGCGTTTGCCGTTTGCCAGCCAGACGAAGTGTTCGTCGGCTGCGACAACCACAAAATACATCCCTGCATCCCGACCGGCAGTTGCAAGCACGATGCTGCCCTGCTGCCATTCCATACAGTTTCCTCCGTTATGGCCGTGTCAAGATGACTGGACCATCCTTTGTGACTGCAATCTCATGTTCGAAATGGGCGGAAAGACTGCCGTTAGCGGTCACAACCGTCCAGCCATCCTTCAGAACCCGAACGGCATCGCCTTTCTGATTGATCATGGGTTCAATGCAGAATGTCATACCCGGCATCAGACGCACACCATGTCCCGGCTTTCCGTAATTCGGAACTTCCGGATCTTCGTGCATTTCCCGTCCGATTCCGTGGCCGCAATATTCCCGAACAATGCCATAGCCCCGTTCGGAACAATATGCTTCCACTGCATGACAAACGTCACCAAGTCTTGCACCGACCTGTGCCGCTGCAATGGCTTCAAACAGACTTGCCTTTGTTACCGCCAGCAAATCCAGTGCTTCCTGCGAAACATCTCCAACCGGAAACGTAGCGGCATTATCTCCAACGAAACCGTTCAAAGTTGCCCCAACGTCTACGCTGACGATGTCGCCGGCTTTGATCACACGATGCCGACTTGGAATGCCGTGAATGATTTCTTCATTGATGGAGATACACGCACTTGCGGGAAACCCGCCGTATCCGAGAAACGTCGGGGTCGCACCGCTGTGAACAATGAAATCATGCAGAATCTTATCCAACTGATAAGTTGTCATCCCCGGATGGATGGATTTTCCTGCAAGTTCCAGAGCCTGTGCGGCAACACGTCCCGCTTCTCTCAGTTTTTCCAGATCGCTTCTGGATTTAATTGTAATCATCGATTACGCACCTACCGCTGCTAATGTCAGCTTCGTTGTATCCGACAACTCTTCCTGTCCAACAACCGTATCCAGCTTACCCTGCTTTGCATAGTAATCCTTCAGCGGTTCAGTCTGAGCGTGGTAAACAGCGAGCCGATCGAGAACGGTTTCCGGCTTGTCATCCTTGCGGATTACAGTTGCCGCACCGCACTTATCGCAAACGCCCTCTACCTTTGTCGGCTTATACTTGATGTGATAGGATGCACCGCATCCTTCGCAGACTCTTCTGCCGGAGACCCGTTCTTTAATGGTTTCGTCCGGTACATAGATTTCCAGCACCTTGTCGATGGTAACGCCCATCTTGTCGAGTGCTTCCGCCTGCGGGACGGTTCTCGGAAAGCCGTCCAAAATAAATCCGTTCTTGCAGTCTGGCTGTGCGATGCGGTCTTTCAGGATTCCGATGACGATTTCATCGGAAACCAATGCACCGCTGTCCATAGCTGCTTTTGCTTTCAGCCCGTATTCGGTACCATTCTTCACCGCTTCCCGCAGCATGTTGCCAGTGGAAATCTGCGGAATGGACAATGCTTCTGAAATGACCTCTGCCTGAGTACCTTTTCCAGCACCCGGAGCTCCTAAAAGAATCAAATTCATGGGGATATCCTCCTTATTCCAGGAAACCCTTATGATGACGCATCATCATTTCGGATTCCAATGTACGAACTGTTTCCAAAGCCACGCTGACAACGATCAGAATGGTAGTACCGCCCATTGCCAAAGAACTGAGGTTCGGGTCTGCCTTGTTCATCGCAATCGGGAAGATTGCAATAATACCGAGGAAGAACGCACCAACCAGAGTGATCTTGGAAAGGACACGCTGAATGTAATCGGATGTTGGCTTGCCCGGGCGAATGCCTGGGATACCGCCGTTGCTCTGCCGCAGATTGTTTGCAATTTCGATCGGATTGTACTGCATGGATACATAGAAGTAGTTAAATGCAATAATCAGAACGAAATAAATCACTGCATAACCCCAGCTGTTGGTATGGAAGAAGGTCAGGAATCCATTATAGAACTTCTGCCAGCCGCCAACCGGATCATCGTACATCGGCTTGAACAGCTCGATGGTACTCGGCAAAGACATGAAGGACATTGCAAAGATAATCGGCATAACACCGCTCATGCAAACCTTCACTGGAATGTGGGTGGACTGACCGCCATACTGCTTTCTGCCAACCACACGTTTTGCATACTGAATCGGAATCCGGCGTTCGGAGTTGTTCATGAATACAATGAAAGTAATCATTGCAATGAAGATGACCAGAACTGCCAGAGATTCAAAGAAATACCGCTGCGGGTTTTCCTTGGTGAGTTCCACCAGTGTACCCATCATGGTAGGGAAGCGTGCGAGGATACCAGCAAACAACAACATGGAAATACCGTTGCCGATGCCGTTATCATTGATCCGGTTGCCCATCCAAACAACGATACAAGTACCGGCGATGAAGCAAAGCACAATGATAATGCCTACGAACACGTTTGCAGCTGTAGAGTCATACGTCTTTACAGCATTCATACTGTTTTTCAAGGTCAAATAATATGCAACGGACATGAACACTGCCAAAGCCAGTGCCACAGCAGCAGTAATCTTATTCAAGACCTTCTGTCCTTCTTCGCCCTCATCCCGCAATCGCTCTAATGGCGGTAATGCGTAAGTCAGAAGCTGCATAATAATGGACGCATTGATATAAGGGGTAATGGACAGCGAAAAGATGGTTGCCTGCGAAAGTGCACCACCTGTTAAGATGTCCAGATATTCGAGAAAGTTCCCGTTAGTTGCCTTCTGGGACATCCAGTCGGAAACGACGGATGTATCCAGAAACGGAACAACGACGGAACAGCCCAAACGGAAAATAATGATCATGAATAATGTGTACAAAAGCTTCTTGCGAATGTCCTTGATACTCCAAGCATCTCTCAGCGTTTTAAACACATTACATCACCTCAGCTTTTCCGCCAGCCTTTTCAATTTTTTCAACTGCACTCTTAGAGAACTTTGCAGCCTTTACGGTCAGCTTCGTTGTCAATTCGCCGTTGCCGAGCACCTTAACGCCTGCATAAACCTTCTTTACCAGACCGGTTGCCTTCAGCAGTTCAGCGTCTACAACGGTTCCTTCTGCAAACTGATTCAGATCAGCAACATTTACGATTGCATAATCTGTACCGAAGATGTTCTTAAAGCCTCTCTTCGGGATTCTTCTTGCGATTGGCATCTGACCGCCTTCAAAGCCGATCCGAACGCCGCCGCCGCTTCTTGCATTCTGACCCTTGTGACCCTTGCCAGCGGTTTTACCGTTACCGGAACCGTGACCACGGCCAACTCTCTTAACGTCCTTTACGGAACCTGCTGCTGGTGATAATTCGTGAAGTTTCATTCTACTGCACCTCCTTGTTTATGCTTCCTGCACCTCAACGAGGTGTGAGATCTTCTGAATCTTACCGAGGGTTGCCGCATTTTCCGGCTGTACGGTAACGTCGCCGATCTTCTTCAGACCCAGCGAATTTGCGGTTGCAACCTGATCCTTTTTTCTACCGGACAGGCTCTTTACCAGCTTGATTTGCTTTGCCATGATGCACCCTCCTTAACCTAAAATTTCCTTAACCGACTTGCCTCTCATTTCAGCAACCTCTGCTGCGGTTGCACAAGATGCCAGACCGTTGATGGTTGCCCGAACGACATTGCACGGATTGTTGGAACGCAGGGACTTGGTACGAATGTCCTTGATACCTGCTACTTCGATAACGGCACGAACCGGGCCACCAGCGATTACACCAGTACCAGGTGCAGCCGGCTTCATCAACACGCTGCCGGCACCAAACTTGCCAACGATTTCGTGCGGAATGGTTGTACCCTTCAGCGGAATCTTGATGAGGTTCTTCTTTGCGTCCTCAATGCCCTTACGGATTGCATCCGGAACTTCACCGGACTTGCCCAGACCGAAACCGATGGTACCGTTTCCGTCGCCGACTACAACGAGTGCAGCAAACTTCATGATACGGCCGCCCTTAACGGTCTTAGATACACGATTGATCGAAACGACCTTTTCGGTCAGTTCCAAGCTGTTCGGATCAATTTTTGCCAAAGTAATCCCTCCTTAGAATTTCAGTCCGCCCTCACGAGCACCTTCTGCCAGTTCCTTCACTCTGCCGTGATAGAGGTAACCGCCTCTGTCGAAAACGACTTCTGTGATGTTTTTAGCGAGTGCACGTTCTGCGATTTTCGTGCCAACCTTGCGAGCAGCTTCGGTGTTGCCGCCAACGCCTTCGAAATCCTTATCCATGCTGGATGCGGAAGCCAAAGTTACGCCGTTTACGTCATCAATCAGCTGTGCATAGATGTGCTTTGTGGAACGATATACATTCAGGCGAGGACGTTCAGGAGTACCGGAAATCTTCGCACGAACTCTTGCGTGTCTTTTTGCTCTGGCTTTATTGCTGTCTGCCTTTTTAATCATAGCAATTTAACTCCTTTCAATTACTTTTTGCCCTTGCCGGCTTTACCTTCCTTGCGGATGATATGTTCATTTTCATAGCGAATGCCCTTGCCCTTATACGGTTCCGGCGGACGCTTTTCACGGATTTCTGCTGCATACTGTCCAACAGCCTGCTTGTCGATACCGCTTACTACGATGGTGTTCGGCTGCGGAACGTCCAGCTTGATGTCGTCTGTTTCCGGAACATTGACCGGATGAGAGAAACCAACGCTCAGAACAACTTCCTTGCCCTTCTTTGCAGCACGGTAGCCGACGCCTTCGATAATCAGGGTCTTGCTGTAACCATTGGTTACACCTTCTACCATGTTTGCGATCAGCGTTCTGGTCAGACCGTGCAGGGATCTGTGTTCCTTGTCGTCGGTCGGACGGGTTACGGTGATCACACCGTCTTCAACTGCAATGCCCAGTTCCGGGGAAAACTGCTTTGCAATTTCGCCCTTCGGTCCCTTTACGGTAACGTGATTGTTTTCGCATGTTACGGTTACGCCGGCTGGGACACTGATCGGCTTTTTACCTATTCTTGACATTCTCTGTGTCCTCCTTACCAAACATAAGCTAAAACTTCGCCGCCAACATTCAGTTCACGAGCCTTCTTATCTGTCATGATACCCTTAGAAGTAGAAACGATCGCAATACCCAGACCCTTTCTTACCTTCGGCATATCTGCACAGCTGGAATAGATCCGCAGACCCGGCTTGGAAACTCTGCGAAGACCGGTGATAACCGGAGCCTTGCTGTCTGTATATTTCAATGTAATTCTGATAATGCCCTGCTTGCCGTCTTCCACTACCTGAAAGCTCTTAATATAGCCTTCGTCGAGAAGGATCTGCGTGATTGCCTTCTTGACATTGGAAGCCGGAACGTCAACGGTGGCGTGTTTTGCGGAGCTCGCATTCCGAATTCTTGTCAGAATGTCTGCTATTGTATCAGTAATCTGCATACCAATGACCTCCTTTTCGTAATGCTTCTTTTTTACCAGCTTGCTTTCTTAACGCCCGGAATCTTACCCTCATGTGCTAAGTTTCTGAAGCAAACACGGCAAATGCCGTACTTTCTCAGATACGCATGCGGTCTGCCGCAGAGCTTGCAGCGGGTGTAAGCTCTTGTGGAGAATTTGGGAGTCTTCTGCTGCTTTAATTTCATTGCCTTCTTTGCCATGATCGTTCCTCCCTGCTTACTTAATGAACGGAGCACCGAGCAGTGTCAGCAGCTCCTTAGCTTCTTCATCGGTCTGGGCAGTGGTAATGAAGTTGATATCCATACCTCTAACCTTGTCAATCTTATCGTATTCGATTTCCGGGAAAATCAGCTGTTCCTTGATACCGGTGGAGTAGTTACCCTTACCGTCGAAGGAGTTGCCGTTGATTCCTCTGAAATCACGAACACGCGGGAAGCTTACATTAAACAGCTTGTAAACGAATTCATACATCTTTTCGCCACGCAGGGTTACTTTCACACCGATCGGCATGCCTTCCCGCAGCTTAAAGTTTGCAACAGACTTCTTTGCTCTGCAAACAACCGGCTTCTGACCGGTGATGAGAGACAGGTCGTTCATAATTGCATCGATTACCTTTGCGTTATCCTTTGCTTCGCCAGCTGCCACATTGACAACTACCTTATCCAGCTTCGGGATCTGCATTACGTTCTGGTAACCGAACTTCTTCATCATTGCAGGAGCAACGGTGCTGTTATAATAATCTTTCAATGTAGACATATCGTTTCTCCTTTACTCAAAAGATTTTCCGCACTTCTTGCAGACACGCAGCTTCTTGCCGTCTTCTACAGCATGACCGATTCTAGTCGGCTTGCCGCACTTCGGGCAAACGAGCTGAACCTTGCTTGCATACAGTGCACCTTCGGTTTCCACGATGCCGCCGCTCTGACCCATTCTGGTCGGCTTGACGTGCTTTGTGATCTTGTTAAAGCCTTCTACGATAACCTTGCCTTCCTTCGGGCTGACAGCAACAACCTTGCCTTCGAGTCTGCCCTTGGACTTATCGGTTACGTCCTTGTACTGGTAAATATCCTTACCGGTCAGCAGTACGACGGTGTCACCTGTTTTTACATGTACCTTACTCATTATGACACCTCCGAATTAAAGTACTTCCGGTGCCAAGCTCAGGATCTTCATATAATCCTTATCACGCAGCTCTCTGGCAACCGGCCCAAAGATACGAGTGCCCTTCGGGTTCTTGTCTTCCTTGATAATAACCGCAGCATTTTCATCGAAACGGATGTAAGTACCGTCTTCTCTCCGCAGGCCCTTTGCAGAGCGTACGATAACAGCCTTTACTACATCGCCCTTCTTTACAACGCCGCCGGGTGTTGCTTTCTTAACAGAAGCGACTACGACATCACCAATGTTGGCATACCGTCTCCGGGTACCGCCCAGCACTCTGATGCACATCAGTTCTTTCGCACCGGTGTTGTCTGCAACCTTCAAATACGTTTGCATCTGAATCACAGCGAGTTCCTCCTTTCGGAAACGTCCCTCTCAGAACGAACCGTTTTTTCTTCGTTCGTCAATTACTTAGCCTTTTCGATGATTTCCACAACACGCCATCTCTTATCCTTAGAGAGCGGACGAGTTTCCATCACTTCTACACGATCGCCAACCTTGCAAGCATTGTTTTCATCATGTGCCTTCAGGCGAACGGTTCTCTTCACAATTTTCTTGTAAAGCGGGTGTTTTACATTGTCGACGATTGCTACAACGACTGTCTTATCCATCTTGTCGCTAACGACTCTGCCGACTCTGGTTTTTCTCAAATTTCTTTCAGCCACTGTAAAGCCCTCCTCTTAGTGCTGTGCAGACTGAAGTTCCGCAGCACGGAGTGCAGTCTTAACACGGGCAATATCCTTCTTTACTGCCTTGATACGAGCTGTATTCTCAAGCTGGTTTGCAGCAAGCTGAAAGCGAAGGTTAAACAGTTCTTCTTTCAGATCCACCAGCTTTTCGTTCAGTTCATCCACCGGCATAGCTCTTACTTCTGATGCTTTCATTCTTGCTCGCCTCCTTCAGCCTTTACAAACTTACACTTAATCGGCAGCTTATGCATCGCAAGACGCATTGCTTCTCTTGCAGTTTCTTCCGGAACGCCAGCGATTTCGAACATCACTCTGCCCGGCTTTACAACTGCTACCCAATATTCCGGAGCACCTTTACCGGAACCCATTCTGGTACCAGCTGGCTTTTTTGTAACCGGCTTATCCGGGAAAATCTTAATCCAAACCTGACCGCCACGCTTGATGTAACGAGTCATTGCGATACGGGCAGATTCGATCTGGTTGGAGGTGATCCATGCCGGCTCGAGAGCCTGCAAACCGTATTCACCATTGCTAACAGTAGAACCTCTGTAAGCCTTACCTGTCATCCGTCCTCTGTGTACACGACGGTATTTTACTCTCTTCGGAAGCAGCATTACTGTTTACCTCCTTCTCTTTTTTCGCCACGACGGAAACCACCGTTTCTACGGTCGCCGTTGTTGCGGTTATCCCGACGTCTTCTGTCATCTCTGCGATCACCGTTGCGGTTGTCACGAGATTTTCTTTCAACCTTTTCTCTCTGTTCAGCAGCTCTTGCAGCATCGCCCTTCAGAACTTCGCCCTTATAGATCCAAACCTTTACGCCCAGACGACCATAAGTGGTGTGTGCTTCAGCAGTACCATAGTCGATGTCTGCACGGATGGTCTGCAGCGGAATGGTTCCTTCGTGATAGCTTTCAGAACGAGCGATTTCAGCACCGCCCAGACGGCCGGAAACCTTAGTCTTGATACCCTTTGCACCCAGACGCATTGCACGGCCGATAGCCTGCTTCATAGCCCGGCGGAAGGAAATTCTGTTTTCCAGATCCAAAGCGATCTTTTCTGCAACAAGCTGTGCATCCATATCTGGCTGCTTTACTTCAACGATGTTGACATAAACCTGCTTGCCCATCATCTTTTCCAACTGTGTGCGGAGTTTTTCGATTTCTGCACCGCCACGGCCGATTACAATACCCGGCTTTGCACAGTGGATGTGGATTCTTACCTTATCTGCAAACCGCTCGATTTCGATCTTCGGAACACCTGCTGCATACAGGTTCTTCTTGATGAACTTCCGAACGTTGAAATCTTCTACCAGCGTATCGCCGAAGTCAGCCTTGTTTGCAAACCAACGAGAATCCCAATCTTTAATAACACCAACACGAAGCCCGTGCGGATTAACCTTCTGGCCCATATTTTAACCTCCTTGGGATTATTCTTCTTCTTTCAGAACAACGGTGATATGCGACGTTCTCTTATAGATCCGAAATGCTCTGCCCTGTGCTCTCGGCTGAATCCGCTTCATAATCGGACCCGGAGTGACATAGCATTCTGCAACATAGAGGGCATCCCCGTTCATGCTGAAGTTGTTTTCTGCATTTGCAATTGCGGACTTCAAAAGTTTTTCCAGCAATGGGCTTGCTGCTTTTGGTGTGAGGTCCAAAGTTGCCAGTGCAACATCCACCGGCTTATTTCTGATCAGATCCAAAACGATCTGTACTTTTCTTGGAGAAATGCGGGCATTTCTCAAATATGCTTTAGCTTCCATTTGAACGCCTCCTTCCAAAATTACTTCTTGCCGTTATTTGAAGTCTTAGAACCGGCATGACCCTTAAAGGTTCTGGTCGGTGCAAACTCGCCGAGCTTGTGACCTACCATATCTTCTGTTACATAAACCGGAACGTGCTTGCGACCATCGTGCACAGCAAAGGTGTGTCCGACAAAGTCAGGGAAAATTGTGGAAGAACGGCTCCAAGTCTTGAGGACTTTCTTTTCACCGGCCTCGTTCATTGCCTGTACTCTCTTCAGCAGGACTTCCTGGACAAAAGGTCCCTTTTTAATACTTCTGCTCATGAAATGCTCCTCCTTTCCCCTTACTTACCGTTACGGCGTTTTACGATATATTTATCAGAAGCCTTGTGCTTCTTTCTGGTCTTATAACCCAGAGCCGGCTTACCCCACGGAGTAACAGGTCCCGGACGACCAACTGGCGACTTACCTTCACCACCGCCGTGTGGGTGGTCATTCGGGTTCATAACAGAACCTCTAACGGTCGGTCTCCAGCCCTTATTCCGCATACGGCCAGCCTTACCATAGTTTACATTTTCGTGATCCACGTTGGAAACCTGACCGATGGAAGCACGGCACAGAATGGAAACTTTCCGCATTTCGCCGGAAGGCAGACGAATCAGTGCAAAAGCACCTTCCTTACCCATCAGCTGAGCGGTGTTACCAGCACTTCTTACGAGCTGTGCACCCTTGCCCGGATACAGTTCAATTGCGTGGATGAAAGTACCAACCGGAATATCAGCCAGTGTCAAAGCACAACCCGGCTTGATATCAGCATCAGAACCAGAACGAACCACGTCGCCAACCTTCAAACCTTCCGGAGCGAGGATGTAACGCTTTTCGCCGTCTTCATACTGAACCAGTGCGATAAATGCACTTCTGTTCGGATCGTATTCCAGAGTCAGAACATTTGCATTCATGCCGTCCTTTGTTCTCTTGAAATCGATCACACGATACTTTCTTCTATTTCCGCCGCCTCTGTGACGAACGGTGATTCTACCATAGCTGTTACGACCCGCATTCTTCTTCAGCGGTTCCAGCAAGCTCTTTTCCGGTGCAACCTTGGACAGACCAGAATAGTCGGTCACAGTCATCCCTCTGCGGGACGGGGTTGTCGGCTTGTAGCTCTTAATAGCCATTTATTTCACTCCTCAAATGCTTCATTTGCGGGAGCATGACTCCCATACGTTCTCAGATGATTCTGAGATTAGAACATGCCATCAAAGAATTCGATGGATGTCTTCAGCTTCTTGCCATCCTTGCCGGTCTTTGTGGTTTCCGGATTGATGGTGATGATTGCCTTCTTAAAATCTGCTTTCTTGCCGGTAAAGCGGCCAACCCGCTTGGTCTTACCTGTGCAGTTTACGGTATTTACCTTTACAACCTCTACATGGAAGAGGGCTTCGGCAGCCTGTGCAATTTCAATCTTGTTTGCATCCTTGGCAACCTTAAACGTGTACTTGCTCTGCTGCATGTTGTCCACGCTCTGCTCGGTGATCATCGGCTTCAGAATAATATCCTGCGGTGCTTTCACTTTGCATACACCTCCTCAATTTTTGCAACGGCATCCTTAGAAACGATAAACTTATCGTGATGCAGGATGTCATATACGTTCAATGTATTGCAAGCAGCGGTCTTTACGCCCGGGATGTTTGCTGCACTCTTTACCAGCTTTTCATCCTTGTCAACGGTTACGAGCATAGCCTTGCCGTCTACGTTCAGAGCCTTCAGCATTGCAACAACGGTCTTGGTCTTGTAGCTGTCTGTTGTCAGGCTGTCTACAACGATCAGGTTGCTGTCCAGAACCTTTGTAGAAAGTGCGGACTTCATTGCGAGCTTCCGCAGCTTCTTGTTCAGAGCATACCGATAATCTCTCGGCTTCGGGCCCAGAGCGATACCACCGTGTGTCCACTGCGGAGCACGGATAGAACCCTGTCTTGCATGTCCAGTACCCTTCTGTCTCCATGGCTTTCTACCGCCGCCACGAACTTCCGAACGGGTCAGAGTAGACTGTGTGCCCTGCCGCTGATTGGCAAGATAATTCACAACCATAGCGTGCATTGCGGATTCATTCGGCGTAATTCCGAATACAGCATCTGCAAGTTCGATTTCCGAAACCTGCTGGCCTGTCATATCAAAAACTGAAACTTTTGCCATTTATGTTGCCTCCTTCCTTTACGCCTTTACGCTGTCAACGATGGCAACGATGCCGCCCTTCGGGCCCGGGATCGCACCCTTGACTGCGATGAGATTATTTTCAACGTCAATCTTAACGATTTCCAGATTCTGCACGGTAACTGCTTCTGCACCCATGTGACCCGGCATTCCCTTGCCCTTATAGATACGGGACGGGGAAGAACAAGCACCCATAGAACCAGCCTGTCTGTGAACCGGACCAGTACCGTGTGTTTCCTTCAGTCTGTGCTGGTTATGCCGCTTGATGGCACCTGCAAAACCTTTACCCTTGCTGGTACCGCTGACATCCACGCTGTCACCGACTGCAAATGTATCAGCCTTAACAACATCGCCTACGTTCAGAGCGTCGCTGTTGTCCAGACGGAATTCCTTCAGTGTCTTCTTCGGTGCAACATCAGCCTTTGCAAAGTGACCTTTTTCCGGCTTGTTGAGTCTCTGCGGCTTTACATCGCCGTAACCCATCTGTACTGCTGCATATCCGTCGTTTTCCACGGTCTTCTTCTGCACGATGGTGCAAGGACCAGCTTCTACAACGGTAACCGGAATGACTTTGCCATTTTCATCGAAAATCTGGGTCATACCGATCTTCTTACCGATAATTGCCTTCTGCATATTCGTTTTCCTCCTGTTGGTTATTGGTTGATCTGCATCAACTTGACCGGATAACGGAAAGTGCCGTTATCTGTTCGGAATCTCTTACTTGAGTTCCATTACGATGTCAACGCCTGCCGGAATTTCCAGCTTCTGAAGAGCTTCTGTCGTCTTCTGAGTTGGGCGGATAACATCAATCAGCCGCTTGTGTGTCCGCATTTCGAACTGTTCACGGCTATCCTTGTACTTATGAGTTGCACGCAGGATTGTGATGATCTCCTTGTCTGTCGGGAGCGGAATCGGTCCGGATACGTTGGAACCGCTTCTCTTTGCAGCTTCTACAATCTTTGCAGCAGCAGCATCTACTGTTGCGTGCTCATAGCCCTTAATCTTGATTCTGATCTTTTCATTGACTGCCATTTTTCTCTCGCCTCCTTGTTGGTATTGGGGGCAGCAGGATTATTTGCCACGCTGCCGGGTGTTTCCGTGCGGCAGCATATAAAAAACTCGGAATTCCGTATAAAACCGGTATTCCGAGCTGATTTAGGCACAAATCTGTCCGCTGTACAGTATGCACCACTGTACAGACAAAATTACCCACAGACTGTGTTATATCCTGATTCGCCCGGTTTTAAATCGGACATACTCCATGAAAATTACCCGACATACCGCCGGCAACCTTTCACTTCATCGCATATCTATTGCAATCACGCAAGGAGTATTATAACACACTTGCAGGCAAATTGCAAGAGAAAATGCCCGATTTTTGCAATTTATTTTGTAAACTTTTTATGTACGGGAAGAAGATGCCGATTCCACCGGTTCTGGCTCGGTTTCGGGCAGGATTTCATCCAGTTTTAAGACATCTGTATAAACGGATTTCATGATTTCATCAGTTTTCGCCTGATAGAAGGCTTCTACTGCCTGCTGATTATATGTCCCCATCCGTTTCCGGAGGTTGCGGTTTTCGGAGAGCGTTTCAATCGCATGGGCAAATTCCTCCACATTCGACACAGGGCAGGCAAATCCCGTTTCACCGCTGAGGGAATAGTCCCGAATGCCATGAATATTAGAAGTGACCAGCGGCAGTCCAGCTTCCATTGCCTCCAGTGCTGCCATGCCCAAGCCTTCCCGTTTGGATGGGAAACAGAAAATATCCGAAGCGTGCAGCAAATCGCAGACATCCTGTCGGTATCCCAAAATCCGCACCCGATTAGAGAGGTGTAAACTCTGGGCAAGCTCCTGCAAAAATTCTGCTTCCTTACCCTTCCCGCATAATATATAGTATAACGGCAGCTGCGGCAGACGTGCCATTGCCTGAATAATCACCCGATGGTTCTTGTTGCGGTTCAGTTCTCCGACCGAAATCAGCAGAATGGCATCCAGCGGCAAATCCAACGCTTCCCGCACTTCTTCCCGGGAACGGCTGGCAAACCGATACTTTCCCGGCTTCAAGCCCACGCCCGGAATCCGGACAACCTGTTTCGCATGCATTTTCCGCACAGCACGGTCATAGTCTTCACTGTTGATGGTGATTAACACATCTGTCTTTCTGGCATAATACTTTTCCACAGGGTAAAACAGCAACCAATTCCACAATGGTGCTCCCTGAAAGAAGTGAAAGCCATGTGCGGTATAAATCACAGGAATCTGAAAAGCAGTAGCAGCTTTTCGTCCATAGATACCGCCCACCGGCGTATGGCAGTGGATGCAATCAAATGTATCCGCACGGAGAACGGCTTTTAGTTGCTGATAAGCACGATGATTTTGGAGCAGATGAAACGGACTGCGGGCAAAGTCAATTTGATGGCACGTCACACCCAATGCAGCCAATTCATTTTGAAATACTGCAATTCGCTGCGGAGAAGTATTATTGCCCTGTACAAAATTACAAGCCACATGCACATCACAATGCAGATTTCGCAGCATCCGGATATTTGCCATATTAAACTGATCCTGCAAAGAAGCAACGGTCGAAAGCATCAAAACCCGTTTCATGGCAGATTTCCTCCTTTTTTCACATATCATTTCATGCCCCTCATTATAGCATATTTTTCAACAAGAATCAACTGCCGACAAGAAAAAAATCGCTGCTTTCAACTGCTTTTCCAAATGCATGGATAATTTCCGCCGCTTGGTATACACTAACAGCAGGATTTTCATACTGGTTTTTCCAATCACATTTCCCAGATTTCAATCATAAAGGAGCATCCAAACATGGGAACAATTTTCATCCGTGCATTGATTTTATATTTTGTCGTTATTTTTTCTGTTCGCCTGATGGGAAAACGGCAACTGGGCGAACTGCAACCCTCGGAACTCGTCATCACCATTCTGATTTCCAACATTGCAACGCTGCCATTAGAAGACACTGCCATTCCCCTGCTGCCCGGCATTCTGCCCATTCTGTCGATGGTTTGTTTTGAAGTCATCATTTCGTGGTTTTCCCTCAAGAGTCGCCGTCTGCGGCGAGTGATTTGCGGCAGCCCGAAAATTATCATCCGAAATGGGCAAATCGAACAGGACACCATGCGAGAACTGCGGCTTTCCATTGATGACCTCATGACTGCCCTGCGTGGCAATCAAGTGTTCTCCATCGAAGAAGTGCAATTTGCCATTGTCGAAACAACGGGGAGCGTTTCTGTCTACCTGAAAAAAGAACACCAGCCATTCACGCTGCAAGATGCAGACTTGCACCCCAAAACCATCGACCCCCCTGTTACGCTGATTGCAGACGGAACACTTAGCCGAAATGCCCTGCACAGCTTGCAAAAAGAACACAGCTGGGTTGCTGCGGAACTGCAACGGCGAAAACTACAGGAAAAAGATGTCTTTCTGTTGACCGCTGACCGCAACGGCATTTGTACTTGCATTCCAAAACAGTTTCACGAGAAAGGAGGAGCAGCTTCATGACCCGTTTCCGCATCAGTCTTGCCATTCTGCTTGTATTGTTGGGAATCAGCATGGGTTCAATGGCTGCCGTCCGGCATTCTGGGAATGCCGTTTTAGAAGCAGTCCAGCAAGTTTCTGAAACGGCATCTCCAACCGCTGCCCAATGCGAAGCGGTCGAAACTGCATGGGAAAAGGCAGAACCATGGCTGCTGCTCTCTGTCCGACGGGATAAACTCATGGACACCTCTAATTCTGTCTATCGGCTGAAGCCACTGCTGGAATCGGACTGCGACGAATTTACCGCAGAGCTAAAAGACTTACAGAGCAGTCTGCAATTTCTGATACAAGAAGAGGGCTTTTCGTTCCTGATGCTGTTTTAACAAAAAAAGCAATCTCCGCTCCTGTTTCAACAGGATGCAGGGATTGCTTTTTCCACAAGTTTTAAACCGATGCAGACCAGATTGCCTCAATTGCAACTGCAAGATTCAATAGAATAATCACCAACAGCCACGGTGCTGTACACAAAATCCGTCCGCCCCGCAGGCTCTGTGCAGGGGTATTTTTCGGGAAAATATGCTTTCTCAGGTGCAGCACCAGCAAAATTGCTCCGATGACTGCCAGCAGCGTATATAATATATTTCCATAGACGGCGAACATCGAAGCAGCTTCTGGGTCGGTAATGCGTTCATAACCCATACCGAAAATCGTTGCAGCGGAATTGACGGTCACATGCACGAAAATCGAAGGCAAAATAGAATTATGCCGAACGGCAAGTGCTCCGAGAAAAACACCCAGCGGAAATGCGAGCAGGAATTGGGAAATATTCTGATGTCCCAAGCCGAACAAAAATGCACTCAGCAAAATCCCTGTCCGCTGACTCACACGGGAGAGATTCTTCAAGACAAATCCCCGATAGAGAAATTCTTCTGTAATCGGTGCAATCAAGCAGCCATATAAAATTTCTGCAACAACTGCTGTTCCTGTTCCGTAATAGTCAATATCTGGTTCATAAGCAGTAATCCCACCCTGTCCCAACAAGTCTGTAATCCAACTTGACACATCACCAGACACTGACTGAATAAAAATCCCAATGAAGAGATACGGAAGAATTTCCGAAAATCGAAAAGTATTCGTATGAAACAGGTTGCGGATGGGAATTTTTGTTGCTCGGCAGCCGATTGCAGCCACGCTGGTATTTGCCATTAAAAATAAAATACCGTTCACTGCCATTAAGATGGAAGATTGCTGGATATAAGTATTGGCATCCACGCCATTTTCCGCAAAGCCCATGATGCCCTGCAACACTGCCATGACAACCAACGCAAGAATCTGCACCAAGAAAAAATGTGCGGTCAAGCCAAATCCAGCAGCATTGAAATAATGCCGGATGCGTTTTCGTTCCTGTTTGGTTGGTTTCAGGGGAACTTGATAGCCGGGCAATCCAATCTGGGGCAAGATGGTTCGATAATGCGATGCATAAGCACGGTGCTGGGTTGGATTGGAAAACGGGTCGTATGGGTCGGGTCGAAGAGTGGGATTCAAGAAAACGCCTCCTATTCAGCAGGTTTCACGCTGCGGTTTGATATTGATTCTATTGTATCATACTTTTTAAAAAAGGTAAATGCCAAACGAAACATTTTTACAGGTTGCTGGAACAAAACAATCCCATCGCCGTGCCGTTTTCCGCACAACGTGGGATTGCCTGCTTGTTTCTACAGCCTGCTCATTCGAATTCCCGAATTGCAACTTTCGCTTTTGTGACGATGTTTTTATCATTCTCATACGTCAGGATATTGGAAGCATGTCCGATATCGACCCAGCGAATTTCTGAAATTTCTTCCGCCTGCGGGAAAAAATCATAATTTTTTGCACGGGCAATAAAATAAACAACGGTTTTTTGAGTATCTCGCTTCGGGAAATAAGAAACCGTTTCCCGAAAGGTCGGGTCAATCAGGACATCAATGGCAGTTTCTTCTTTGATTTCCCGTTTTGCCGTTTCGACTTCGGTTTCTGTGCCTTCTACATGTCCCTTTGGAAACGACCAATGCCCGCTGTTTACATGTTTAATCAGCAGAATTTCAATATTCCCGTGGGATTTCCGATAGACAATTGCTCCACAGGATTTTTCATGCATCATAAAAGCGACTCCTTTCTGAAATGATACGGTTCTCTTTTAGTATAGCATAATTTTGAACATTTGTCTATAGGCGATTTTGGATTCTCTGCAAATCTGACTTCTTTGGAAATTCTGCTGCTTGCTGTCTGCGGTAATTTTACAGCAGACTCGCCATATCTTCCGGCAATGCTGCCCCAACGGTCACTGTTCCCGTCTTCTGTACCAGCGGCAGAATCAACCGTCCGCAATGCAATGCCTGCCGGTCAATTGCATCTGTTCTGCCACCATAGAGCGTATCTCCTGCCAATGGATGCCCAATGTGTGCCATATGTACCCGAATCTGATGGGTTCGCCCTGTTTCCAGCCGCAATTGCAGCAATGTATATTTGTCATTGTGCTGCAACGCCCGATAATGCGTCACGGCTGGTTTTCCATCTGCTCGCACACAGCGAATGATAATCGACTCCTGTTCCCGTGCAATCGGAGCAGAAACCGTTCCCGAACCCGTCAGCACCCCTTCCACCACCGCATAATATCGCTTTTGCAGGTGATATTGCAGTTGATTCGCTGCATAGGCACTCTTTGCAAATACACACAAACCGCTTGTATTGCGGTCTAAGCGGTTCACGGGACGACAGGCAAGCCCCGGATAGGCAGCACAAAAACAATTTCCCAGCGTATCTGTATAATGATTTTGGGAGGGATGCACTGGTAAATCCGGTGGCTTATGATAAACCACAAAATCTGAAGTTTCAAAGCAAATCGGCACAGAACGAACTGCATTTGCCACCACAGACGGCACTTCCGGCAGCCGCAGTTCAATTACATCACCAAACCGCACCAGGTCAATGCTTCGGATGGGTGTTCCGTTGCACCAAAGCCCGTTCGTACGCTTTAACTTGGTCAGCAGTCGCCGAGAGACGTTTTTTTCGCTTCTGAGAAATTGTTCGAGGGTGCAGGGCTGTTCCTGCTCCATTCGCCATGTGAGTATTTGCGGCACGGGACATTCCTCCTTTTTTTCGTTTTCGTTGGGCAGTCTGTGTTTCCACCCAGCAGACACCGACATAAACGGTCTGCATCATTGCAAGCCTGCTCCAAAGATGCGGCAGCAGCCAGAACGGCAGACTTCGCAGCATCAGTCGATACCATTCTTTCCGCCTGCCCTCCATCAGCGTCAGAGCATCACACACCAGACTCCAGCAGCGATGTTCCGGAAACAGCACTTGCAAGACGGGTGCAGCCAGACAAACCGGCAACAGCCACAGCCAGCCAGCCAAAAATAGCACTGCCAATGTAAGAAACTGCATCCCTGTCCACAGCCACCACACGCCATCCGAAACCGTTGTTCCCTGCTCTAAGCACCAACGCAAACTCCACAGGCACAGTGGCAACGGCAGCAAGACCAACAGCCGCAGTCCTCGCAGACACAATGCCATGCGATACACCGCCCCCTTTTTCGGAGCAGACTGTTTCGTCAGGCTGGCAGCAGCGGCACACGCATACAGACAGCGATACAGCAAGGGCGTGAGCCAGATAAATCCCCCCACTGCAAACAGCAACCGCACTCCATACCAGGTAGCTTCTAAAGCTGGCAACAGCCCTAAGAATGTAAAGCTAATCTGTACCGCATAGCAAAACGCAATGCGGCAGAGCATCCACAAGATACAACCGCCCAGCCAGCTCCAGAAAAAATAGGAAACGGACTGTTCTGTCTGTCGCATAACTGTTTTTGAAAATTCTGATAAGGTGTGCAGCTTCATGGTATTTGCTCCTTTTCCCCGTGCTATCTATTCCAATGATTACAGATAGTATCACCCAGAAAAAAGGCAGTTATACTTCTTTTTTAGTTGTTGGCATACGGTGTCATGCCCAGAATTTCAAACGCACCAGAACGCTGCCAGAGCGATGCCGTCACCAAAATATCATATCCCTCTCCCGGAGCAGGCCGCAGTTCTTTCGGGTCAATTTTCGGCAATCCAAATCCTGCAATCAAATTGGTGATAATACCAGCGTGTGTGACAACGGCAGTGTGCAAAATATCATTCTGCATCATGTCTAAAATAATAGTTCGCAGTGCCTTGAACAATCGCAGTTGCACTTCCTGTAAACTCTCGCCCTTTGGCGGACGGCTGTCTGCTCCGCCCTTGAGCCATTCCAAAAACTCCGGTTTCTTGACCAGTTCATCCGCAGATTTTCCCTCAAAGTCCCCGAAATCCATTTCAATCAGATTTTCTACAATTTGTACCGAAGAATCCGGAAATAAAATCTCTGCCGTTTCCGTACATCGCTGCAACGGACTGCTATAAACTTTTCCAACATGCGGATATTCAAATTCATCTAATTTGTTATACAGTTCGCTGATGCCCTTTTGCGACAGCGGATAATCTGTCCGCCCGATATAAATGCCCTTGTCATTGGCTTCTGTTCTGCCGTGACGAATCAAACTGATTCGATATCCTTTCATATCTTTTGCCCTCTTTCCTAAATTTTTTCTGTTGCTGTCATGATTTTCTGCACTTTCGACGGATTTCGGAAAAATAGACCCAAATCTATTTACAATCGCCGTTCTTTCTATTATAATAGAAACGTACGCCTTTTCATCAAAAGTGCGTCTGCATGCCGAAGCAAACCTGCTCCGGTGCATTCGACAGTATGTCTATCATACCATGTTTTCCATAAAAAAAAAAGAGGTTTCTGTTTCTACAGAAAATTTTTTTGCACCTATTTTTTGATTGTCCCACAAATTCATGTGCAGCTTCTATGAAAATACAGGAAGAATGACTGTCGAATTTATGCAAAGCCATGAAAACTTCCTGATGACGATCCATCCTTGGCATTGGACTTGCTGTCGGCAGAAACAGCAGGCAGCCAACCCCGTCCGCAGGAACAAACACCAATTTTCCGCAGAAGATTTCGCTGGTCGAAATGTTCTGTCCAGAAGGAGGCTATTTTATGAGAAAAAAACTCAGCGGCGTAAAACTGGCACATCACAAAAACACCGCAAACACTGCCAGCCAGCCCCTGCCGCTGCCGAAACGGGTTCGGATTCCGATGAGTATGCACATCGGTGCACCCTGTTCCCCGCTGGTCAAGGTACGGGACAGTATCTGTGTCGGTCAAAAAATCGGTGACACTGATGCCTTTATGGCTGCTCCGATCCACAGCGGTGTATCCGGAACGGTCAAAGCGGTTTCGGATTTCCGAATGAGCAATGGCAGAATCTGCAAATGTGTGGAAATTGAAACAGACGGACTGCAAACGGTTGCGGATACCGTACAGCCGCCAGTCATTTCCAGCAAAGAAGATTTCCTGCATGCCATTCGGGAAAGCGGTTTGGTCGGCATGGGTGGGGCAAGTTTTCCAACCCATGTTAAGTTAGCACCAAAGCAGACCGTTGATACACTCTGTATCAATGCCGCAGAATGTGAACCCTACATCACATCCGACAATCGGCAGATGGTGGAACATCCGGAAGAAGTCATTGATGGCATTCAACAGGTACTGCACTGGCTGAACATTCCACACTGCATCATCGGTGTAGAATCCAACAAGCCGGAAGCCATTCAGATTTTAACCGAAAAAGCTGCCAGCGACAACCGCATTCAAGTGGTAACGCTGCCGTCTACCTATCCACAGGGTGCAGAAAAGGTTCTGATTTACCACACCCTCGGCAGAATTGTTGCAGAAGGCGAACTGCCAGCAGACCAAGGCGTTATTGTCATGAATGTTTCCTCTGTTGCCTTTGTCAGCCGCTACCTGAAAACTGGTATGCCGATGGTACAGCGAATGGTAACCGTAGATGGCGACTGCATCGGCAACCCTTGCAACGTCATTGTGCCGATGGGAACGCCTGTGGAAGATGTCCTGACTTTTGCGAAGTGCGATTTGGAACGGGCAAAGAAGCTGCTCTATGGCGGGCCAATGATGGGCATGGCAATTGCCGACCTGCAAGACCCGATTTTAAAGGCAAATAATGCGATCGTTGCATTCTCCAAGCTGGAAGAAACCGCACCATCCGCCTGCATTCACTGTGGACGTTGTATCCATGCCTGTCCGCTGCGGCTGATGCCGCCGCAAATTGCAAAGGCATACCGACAGAAAGATGTTGCAGCCCTGCAAGCATTGCATGTAACACTGTGTATGAACTGCGGCTGCTGCACATACGCCTGTCCGGCAAAACGTCCTGTCGCTGAAACCAACCAGTTCGCCAAAGCAATGGCAATGGCAGCGATGAAAAAGTGAGAAAGGAGTGTCTGTTTTGCAATTATTGACCGTTTCCCCCTCTCCGCACGTTCGGAGTGGTATGACTACACAAAAAATTATGGGGCTGGTACTGCTTGCCCTGCTTCCGGCAGCGGTTTGCGGTGTCATCTTCTTCGGCATCCGGGCACTGCTGCTCATGCTGTTCTGTATTCTGATTTCAATGGCAACAGAAGCCATCTGTCAGAAGCTCATGAAAAAACCTGTAACGATTTCCGACGGCAGTGCTGCTCTGACGGGGCTGCTGCTCGCTTTAAACCTTCCGGCAACCTTGCCGCTCTGGAAGGCAGCCGTTGGCTGTATCTTCGCCATTGCGGTTGTAAAACAGCTGTTCGGCGGTCTGGGCTGCAATTTCGCCAACCCTGCCATCACCGGACGGGTCTTCCTGCTATTATCCTTTGCCGGTGATATGACAACTTGGGTTAAGCCGTTCTATTATCATGGTCTTTCCATTGGGAATCAGCTGAGTTCTTCCGCTGGTTCGCTGGATTTGGATGCTGTTACCTCTGCAACACCACTCGTAACCGGAACAGAATCCCTGTCGAATCTGTTCCTCGGCAATGTTGGCGGCTGTATCGGGGAAACCTCCGCACTGGCACTGCTCCTCGGCGGACTGTTCCTGATTTTCACCCGTGTCATTTCCCCGTCCACCCCAATTGCTTACTTAGGCTCTCTGGGAATCCTGACTTTCTTCCATGCCCTTGCAACTGGCGGTTCTCTGACAGAAGTTCCGTATGCTCTGCTGAGCGGCGGCGTTATGATCGGAGCATTTTTCATGGCAACCGACTATGTTACCACCCCGATTACCACAAAGGGCAAGTGGATTTTCGGCATTGGCTGCGGCATTCTGACATTTGTCATCCGAGAATTTGCAAGTATGCCGGAAGGCTGCTCGTTCTCCATCCTGCTGATGAACCTGCTCACACCATACATTGACAAGTTCACCATGACCAAACCGCTGGGTGCAAAGCCGATCAAACAGAAGGAGGAAGCATAAAGATGGCATCGAAAAACAATCTCATCAAGCCGCCGGTTGTGTTGGCGGTCGTCTGTGCCTGCTGCTGCGGTCTGCTTGCCGTTGCCAACAGCGTCACAAAAGATAAAATTGCAGCCGCAGAAGCTGCCTCCATTCAGGCAAGCTTGCAGCAGCTGCCGAACGCTGGAAATTTCACTGAGGTTTCCGATTTCCAGCCTGCAAACAACGAAAAAGCAACTGCAACCGCTGTCTATGTGGATGAAAACCAGCAGACTGCTGTTCTGGTGACTGCGAATGGCTATAACAAAGGCGGTTTACAGGTTGTCATTGGACTGGATGCAGAAGGCACTGTCACAGGGATCACCTTTGTATCTGTCACCGAAACACCGGGACTTGGAACAAAAGTCCAGAGCAATCCGGAATTGCTGACCGACCATCTGGTTGGGCTGTCCGATGCAGCCGCTGTCGAACAGGTGGACGGCATCACAGGTGCAACATATTCTTCCAACGGCATGAAAGCCGCTGTCACCTGTGCCATGGATACCTTCGCACAGAGTAAGGAGGCAATTTTATCATGAATTACGGAAAAGAATTTACAAAAGGACTGATTCGGGAAAATCCGACCTTGGTTTCTCTGCTCGGAATGTGTCCGACTTTGGCAGTTACCACCGGAGCATTTAACGGCATCGGCATGGGACTTTCTACCGCTTTCGTTTTGATTTTCTCCAACTTGGTTATCAGCCTGCTGCGGAAAGTCATTCCGGAACAGGTCAAGCTGCCTTGCTATATCGTCATCATTGCAACATTTGTAACTTTGATTCAATTTTTGCTGCACGGTTTTGTTCCGGCACTATACACAAATCTGGGTGCATTTCTGGAACTGATTACCGTAAACTGTATTATTTTAGGACGGGCGGAAATGTTCGCCAGCAAGAACACCCCGCTGCCGTCTATCCTAGATGGTGCTGGCATGGGATTGGGCTTTACACTCGCCCTGTTCCTGATGGGCTCAATTCGGGAAATCTTCGGTTCTGGCAGCTGGTTCGGGCTGTCCATTCCGTTCATGCAGGGACACACCATGTCACTGTTCGTCATGCCGGCAGGCGGTTTCTTTGTCCTAGGCATTATCATTGCTGTTGTCTGCCGTCTTTCCAAGAAAAAGCCACCAAAAAAAATCGGATGCAGTGCCTGCCCGAATGCGGCTGCCTGCCGGGCTGCAAATTGTGAGGAGGTTGAAGCATGAGTACGGTTATTACCATCATCATTGCTGCCGTTTTAACGAACAACTTTGTTCTTTCCAAGTTTTACGGCTGCTGTCCGTTTCTGGGCGTTTCTAAAAAGTTAGATTCCAGTATTGGCATGGGGGCTGCGGTTGTATTCGTCATGGTCTGTGCGGCTCTGGTCACCTATCCGATTTATTATTTCCTGTTAGAGCCAAACGACCTGACCTATCTGCGTACAGTTGCCTTTATTCTGGTCATTGCTGTATTTGTACAGCTGCTGGAAATGATTATCAAAAAAGTGATGCCGCCGCTCTATAAAACGCTGGGCGTTTATCTGCCGCTGATTACCACGAACTGTGCCGTTTTGGGCGTTACCATTATGAACATTGATGAAAATTATACCTTCGTTCAGTCCCTCATCAATGCCTTTTTCTCGGGCTTTGGGTTTGCACTGGCAATGGTATTATTCTCCGGCGTTCGTTCCAGAGTGGACGATGCAGACGAAGAAACTCCGGCGATGTTTCGGGGCGTTCCGGCAACACTGGTTGCTGCTGCCATCGTTTCAATGAGTTTCCTCGGCTTCGGCGGTCTGGGACAGTGAGAAAGGAGCAGAAAAAACAATGGAATATATCCTGCCTATTGGCATTTTTATTGTATTCGGGATTGTCTTTGGCGTTCTGCTGACGGTAATTTCAAAAGTCTTTGCCGTCAAAGTCGATGAACGAGCACAAAAAATCACCGAAACCCTGCCGGGTGCAAACTGTGGTGCTTGCGGCTATGCCGGCTGTGCGGACTATGCAGATGCCATCGTGAACAAAGGTGTTCCGATGAATGCCTGTCTGCCGGGCGGTGCAGCTGCTGCTTCCAAAATCGGCGAAATCATGGGCGTTGCGGTTACCGCAGCAGAACGGAAAATTCCGGTGGTTCACTGCAACGGCACTTGCGAAGCAACCAAGCCGAAATTTGCATTTGATGGCGTTCAAACCTGTGCTTCTGCGAAGCGATTCTACGGTGGTACAGGAAGCTGTATGCATGGATGTTTAGGATTGGGCGACTGTGCAGCTGCCTGTGAAAAGGATTGCATTCGGATTCAAGACGGTTTGGCAGTCATTTGCACCGAAGAATGCATTTCCTGCGGGAAGTGTGCAAAAGCCTGTCCAAACGGATTGATTACATTGCGTTCTGAGAAGAAAAAGGTAGATGTGCTCTGCTCATCCAAGGATATGGGAAAAACAGCGATGCAAGCTTGTCAGCATGCCTGCATTGGCTGCAAAAAGTGCGAAAAAATCTGTAAATTCGATGCGATTCATGTCATTGATAATCATGCTGTGATTGACTATGACAAATGTCGTTCCTGCGGACTTTGTGTCAAGGAATGTCCGAAGCAGTGCATTGTTAAGCAAGTTGGAAAGCGTCCGGCAATTGTAAAGCCGAAAACAGACGCTGAACCAGCAGAATCGGCTGCTCAGAATTAAATGAAATAAGAGAAAAACAAATCAAAAGAAGTTGCCGCCAAATCGAATTGGCGGCAATTTTTCTGCCGCAGGCAACCAAAAAGTTTTTCGGTGCAGCAGTTTTTCAAAAATGCTGCCGAGGTGTGGGCGAGCAGCCCACATTTGCGAAGCAAATCAAGCTTTCAAATGAAATGCAATAAAAATCTAGGAGGAAATCGAAGGAATCGCAATTGCCTTTAAAATCAGAAGGTTGTAATAAGAGTCAAGGTTTCAGGGGCAATTGCGATTCCCAAGGCAAGCTGGGGATGTGCCCCAGCCTTGCCGAACCGCACGCAAGTGGTTTCCCTAGAATCAGTTCAGAACGTTTCACGTGAAACATGCTCTTAGGAAAAACAATCTTCAACATCCGGCAAAAGGGGGTTCCACCCCTGCTTTTGCCTACCAGCTTGCTGCAATTGCCCCGTTGCCTTGCTCGAACTTACAACCTTACTTCTTATGATACAACTTTGTTTGAATTGGACAGTTTCAAAAAATGCAATTGCAGCAAGAAAAACATATCTGCAAATCTAATTTGCTTCGCAAATGTGGGCTGCTCGCCCACACCTCGCCAACATTTTTGAAAAATTGTTGGATCAAAAAACTTTCATTTGCCTACGGCTCGTTTTTTGCAACAAACATCTGTATATTTTTCTCCCCATCGCTCATACTACCTTTATCACTACGGAAAAAGAAGGTGTTCCTTATGGCAAATTTCATTGGGCAAGGGGTATTCCGCTGCTCGCATCCCACCCCCATCCTTGCAACGGCTGCCATTGCCGGCGAAAAAGAAGGGCAAGGGCCGATGTCTGCCTGCTTCGACCGCATCTGTTCTGACAGCTATTTCGGACAGACTACCTGGGAACAGGCAGAAGGAGCTTTACAACGGGAAACGGTTTCTCTCGCCATTGAAAAGGCAGGCTTACAACCAGAACAGCTTGATGGCATCCTTGCCGGCGACTTGGTCAATCAATGTACCAGCAGTTCCTATGGATTGCGAGGGTTGGAAGTTCCCTTTCTGGGCATCTATGGAGCGTGTTCCACCATGTCAGAAGGGTTACTGCTGGCATCGCTCTTAGCAGACAGCGGAGCAGGCAGACATTTTATTGCTGCAACTTCCTCTCATTTCAGCACCGCAGAACGACAATTTCGCTTTCCGCTCTCCTACGGAGCACAACGAACCCCAACAGCACAATGGACATGCACCGCCTCCGGAGCAGCGGTTTTAGCTGCAACTGCTGAAACAAAAACGCCTTGCATTACTGGCGGCTGCATCGGACGGATTCAAGACCTCGGTGTCACCGATGCCAATAACATGGGGGCTGCAATGGCTCCGGCGGCAGCAGATACCTATATCCGCTGGTTTCAGGCAAGCGGAACTTCCCCTGCGGATTATGATGCGATTGTCACAGGAGATTTGGGCATCATCGGCAGCAATTTATTCTGCGACTTACTAATGAAACAGGGCTACGATGCCGCCGGCATTCATCAGGACTGCGGAGCAAAAATGTTCGACCCAGAAACACAGGATACCCATGCTGGCGGTTCCGGCTGCGGTTGTGCTGGCAGTCTGTTCTGCGGTCACTTCTATCGGCAGCTGGAAACCGGAACATTTCGCCGGATTTTATTTGCTGCAACAGGTGCGTTACTCTCTCCTATGCTGATTCAGCAAGGCGAAAGCATTCCATCTATCAGCCATTTAGTAGAAGTGCAAGGCGTTGTTTCACGTGAAACAACATAAAAAAGGAGGTGTTACTGCATGATTCAAGATTGCTGGATTGCGTTTTTGGTCGGCGGTTTGCTCTGTGCCATCGGACAAGTTCTCATTGACTACACAAAATTAACCCCTGCCCGAATTCTTACGGGATATGTCGTTGCTGGGGTTCTACTGTCTGCGGTCGGGCTTTATCCCAAACTCATCGACTGGGCTGGCGGTGGAGCAAGCGTTCCGCTAACCGGATTCGGAAATCTGTTAGCACAGGGCGTACGGGATGCGATTCGAGAAGATGGATTTTTAGGCGTTTTTACAGGCGGACTGCAAGCTGCTGCTGGCGGACTGTCAGCTGCATTGGGGTTTGGATTGCTGACAGCCATTTGCTTTCATCCGAAAGATAAATAATCGGCTCGTATGCTATAACCCATCTCAAATCTTTTTACCTTACACAGGAAACAAAGGAGAATTTCTATGAAAGTATCCAGAGAACTCTATCAGGAGATGCAGAACCAAACTGCACCCAAAACCAAAAGTTATTACACCATCCCGATGGCGTTTCTCATCGGTGGATTCATCTGCACCCTCGGTGAACTGCTGCTGCACCTCTATGCATTCCTCGGTGCGGATCAAACCGCTGCGGCTGCTTTTACGTCCATTACTCTCATCGGATGCAGCGTTCTGTTTACAGGTCTGGGCTGGTATGAAAAAATTGCAAAACATGCCGGAGCCGGAACACTCGTTCCCATCACAGGATTCGCCAACGCTGTCAGCTGCTGTGCGATTGAATCCCGTGCAGAGGGTTGGATTTTGGGCGTTGGTGCAAAAATCTTTACGATTGCCGGGCCTGTCATTGTCTACGGAACAGCTGCCAGCATGCTCTATGGACTGATTTACTATCTGGCAACCTTGGGCAACCGATAACAAAATAGGGATTTTTTTCAGCCCCCTTGCATACAGTGGTACTGTATCGAAAGGGGGCTGCACCATGTATCCACCACCAGAATCCTCAATAGAATCCTATACGGTTGCACTTGCCGGAAATCCCAATGTGGGGAAATCCACCGTATTCAATGCCTTGACTGGCATGCACCAGCACACGGGCAACTGGGCAGGAAAAACCGTTTCTACTGCTGCCGGAATCTGTACCATTTCCGGCGTTCCCATTCAACTCATCGACTTACCCGGCACATATTCTCTTCGGGCACAATCTGCGGAAGAAGCTGCTGCACGGGATTTTCTCTGTTTTTCCCGTCCAGATGCAGTTTTAGTGGTATGCGATGCCTCTGCACTGGAACGCAATTTGATTTTACTGCTGCAAATTCAAGAATTGGGGCTACCCGTCTTTCTCTGCATCAATCTATTAGATGAAGCGGAACAGCGTGGAATTACCCTGGATTTTCCCCTCCTCTCGGAACAGCTGCACTTGCCTGTTGTTGGCGTTGCTGCTCGCAGCGGAAGAGGTCTGCCAGAATTGCAAGAACAGCTCCTATCTTTTCTCCGGCAGCCGTTTGTATCTTTGCACGCAGTTCCCTATCCGGAATCCATCGAAACTGCCATTGCAACCATCACGGAACAACTGCCACAGTTGGACTTCCCACCAACGCCCCGTTGGCTGGCATTGCGTTTCTTGGAACAGGATGCTACATTGCAGATGGAACGGCTATTGCCGGAAGAACCCATTTCCGAACTGGAAATTCCTGTTCTGCCGAAAGCAGCTGATTCCATCATTGCAGCAGTGGTACAGCAGGCGGAAAACATTGCAAATGCTGTTACCACCATTCCCGAATCTATTCGAAAGCGAGAACACCGCTTCGACCGAGTTGTATTAGGTAAATACACGGGCATTCCGCTGTTGTGTTTATTGTTACTGCTGATTCTGTGGATTACAGTTGTTGGGGCAAATGCTCCCTCTGCTCTATTGCAAACCGGATTTGCAAAGCTGCGAACGGTATTAGATGGCTGGCTTTCCGGTACACCACACTGGGTGCAGGGGCTTTTGCTGGATGGAATGTATCAGGTTTTAACTTGGGTCATTGCAGTGATGCTGCCACCGATGGCAATTTTCTTTCCACTGTTTACATTATTAGAGGATTTCGGCTACTTACCACGGGTCGCCTATCAGTTAGACCCCTGTTTTCGCTGTGCTGGAACATGCGGAAAACAATCCCTGACGATGTGTATGGGGCTGGGCTGCAATGCAGCAGGGGTGACCGGCTGCCGGATTATTGATTCTCCACGAGAACGGCTGATTGCCATGCTCACCAATGTTTGCATTCCCTGCAACGGTCGATTTCCAGCGATGATTACCATTCTAACCTTATTCTTTGCAGCTTCACTTGGCTGGGGCAGCTCCTTAACGGCTGCAATCGGAATTTTATGTTTGCTGTTATTGGGAACGGGCATGACATTTCTACTTTCGTTCTTGCTTTCTCATACCTTATTAAAAGGCATTCCCTCTTCGTTTACGCTGGAACTGCCGCCCTACCGCAAACCGCAAATCGGAAAGGTGCTGGTACGTTCCGTCTGTGACCGAACCTTATTTGTACTCGGCAGAGCCTGTATGGTTGCAGCACCTGCCGGAATGATGATCTGGCTGCTGGCGAACGGAACGCTTTCCAATGGGCAGAGCATTCTCTGTCAGCTGGCGGAATGGTTGCAGCCTGTCGGGGCAATCTTTGGACTAGATGGAGCGATTTTGTTGGCATTTCTGCTCGGCTTTCCGGCAAATGAAATTGTTCTGCCCATTGTGCTGATGATTTATGCTGCTTCTGGAACGCTGACAGAGCAAACCGATCTCTCTCAGATTCAGACAATGTTACAGGCAAATGGCTGGACGATGCAGACGGCAGTCTGTATGCTGTTGCTGATGTTGTTTCATTTTCCGTGCTCGACCACTTGCCTGACCATCCGAAAAGAAACGCATAGCTGGAAGTGGACGGGAGTGGCAATGCTGTTGCCGACATTGTGCGGATTGGGGCTGTGTGCATTGGTGCATGGAGTTTGGTCGATGTTTGGGTAATACGATTGTTTCATGTGAAACATAAATTTTCAGAGAAGATTGTAAAATACAAGCCGAAGGCGAAATAAAAAGTTTTTCGGTGCAGCAGTTTTTCAAAAATGCTGCCGAGGTGTGGGCGAGCAGCCCTGATCGCTGCCCGCAGGCAGCGAAATCCCTGTGCCATCCTTTTGGCACACGGAGCGGGTGGTGAGAAAAGCGACAGCTTTTCGAGGCGGGGCGAACAAGAACGCCCCGCCTTGTGAAACCTTAGCAGCAAATAAATATTTTGCAACTGTTCCGGGGGAACAGTTGCAATGGAAATGCCTTACAGAAAATCCTGCTCTTAGGGAAAACGGATTTTTAGCATCCGGCAAAAGGGGGTTCCACCCCTGCTTTTGCCTGCCAGCGTGCTGCAATTGCCCCGTTGCCTTACTTGAACTTGCAACCTTGATTTTCATGATTCAACTTTGTTTGAATTGGATAGTTTTAAAAAATGCAATTGCAGCAGGGAAAACAGATTGCAAAATCTAGTTTGCTTCGCAAATGTGGGCTACTCGCCCACACCTCGCCAGCATTTTTGAAAAATTGCTGGATCAAAAAACTTTTCATTCGCCTGCGGCTCGTTGCTTACAGCCAATCATCCAAAAAAGCAGCTGCTTCTTCTCAAGAAGTCGCTGCTTTTTTGCAAAATATCCCAAAAATAAAATGGTTCGTTGCAAAACTCTTCTACACTTTTTACAGTCAAAATTTCATCATTTTTCCGTTTTCCGTTGTATATAACAACTATTTTCATTCTATCTGTTGTGTATTCAACACTTCAAAAATAATCGACTATTGACTTTTAATCAACAATTGTCTATAATAATGACAGTAAGACAACGAACATCTATCATTAGACAGTTGTCCTTTTTTCACAGAAAGGGTGGAAACCGAATGAAACATGCAGAAAAAGAAGAAAAACAGCCGTCTTTCTTGAAACGGCACTTCAATGCAATTGCAACCGTTTGCATTGTGTTGATTCCAACCATCTACACCACACTGTTTCTTGGTTCAATGTGGGACCCTTATGGCAACGTCAGCGATTTGCCCGTTGCGGTCGTCAATCAAGACCAGTCCGTAACGTTCCACGACCAGACCTTATCCATTGGGGATGACCTCATTGACAACCTCAAGGATAACGACAGTTTGGACTTCTCCTTTGTGGATGCCAAAACCGCACAGGATGGGCTAGAAGATGGCACTTATTACATGGCAATCACCATTCCGGAAGATACATCCGCAAATGCATCGACTGTTCTGGATGATACACCAAAAAAAGTGCAGCTTTACTATGAAACCAATCCGGGTACAAACTACATCGCCTCGAAAATGAGCGAAACAGCGATGCAGAAACTCAAAACCGAAGTTTCCAGTACCATTACAGAAGCCTATACGGAAACCTTGTTTGACCAAATCGGCACTGCCGGTGATGGTATGCAGGATGCAGCAGATGGTGCAAAAGAACTGGATGACGGTGCACAGAAACTGAAAGACGGCAGCGTTACCCTCAGCGATAACCTGAAAGTCTTAGCAGACAGCACCTTGACTCTGGAAGAGGGCTGCGGTACATTGACCGATGGTTTGACTGCCTACACAGACGGCGTTGCACAAGTAGATGACGGTGCAAAGCAGTTGGAAGATGGCATGAACCAGTTACAAGATGGCGTTTCTCCGCTGACGGATGGTGCAAGCCAGCTGCAAAGCGGTGCAAGCCAGTTACAAAGCGGCGTAGATGCCTATACCGAAGGCGTTGCCAGTGCTTACACCGGTGCACAGAGTCTTTCCAGTGGCAGCCAGCAGCTTTCCGCTGGTTCTCAGAACTTGCAGGACGGTGCTGCACAGCTTTACGAAGGCAGCAGACAGCTCGAAGCTGGTTTATCACAGCTTTCCAGTTCGCTTTCCCAGAGCTGCAACGAAGAAACCGCTGCACAAATCAAAACTTTATCGGCTGGTTTGGAACAGTTACAAACTGGCATTGATACCTTAAAGAGTTCCGTTTCCAACAGCGGAACGGCAACTACAGAAGCGATGCAGGCAGTTGCTGGCGACTTACAGACGCTCGGCAGCGGCTTGGCATCCTTACAATCTGCACAGCAAGCTTTAATGAGCACAGATGCATTCCAGAGTCTGGACGCTGAAAGCCAGCAGGAATTGCTTGGCTGTTTCGCAGAACCAATGAGCAGCCTTTCCACAGCTGCAACACAGCTGCAAAGCGATGTTACCGCATTGGCAACCGCTCTGGAACCGTCTGCACAGCTTCCGGATGCAGTCAACCAGCTGGCAGCCGGTGCAGACCAAGCCCTTCCGGCAGCCAATGAAGCCCTTGCTTCTCTGTCCGGCGGATTACAGACCGTACAGAGTGCTGTAGATGACCAGTTGTTACCGGGTGCATCTGCACTGACAGACGGTGCAGCAGGTCTGAGCGATGGCTCTGCAACCTTGTCGAGCGGTTTACAGACTGCCGCAGCGGGTGCAAGTGCTCTCACCGATGGACTGGGAACACTCCACAGCAACAGCAGCAGTCTCCAGAATGGTGCAATTGCACTGGACGATGGAATTTCTACCTTAGTTGAAAAAATGCCGACCTTGACCGTTGCAATCAATCAGCTGCAAAGCGGCAGCAAGACACTCTCCGATGGTACAGGTCAATTAACTGCACAGAATGACACCTTGTTATCCGGTGCAAAACAATTGCAAGACGGTGCAGCCGCTTTGCAGGATGGTGCGGTTCAGCTTGCAGATGGTTCTGCAACACTGAAAGATGGTCTGGTTACTTTGACCGATGGTTCTGGCACACTGTGGACAGCGTTGCAGGATGGTGCAACAGAAATCAGTGACATCAACAGCACCGATGATACCTATGATATGTTCGCTTCTCCGGTCGATGCCGAAGAAACTTATGCAAGCCATGTTGAAAACAACGGTCATGCAATGGCAGCGTACATGATGGCAGTGGGTCTTTGGGTTGCCTGCCTCGCTTACTGCATCATGTTCAGCCCATACGAAGTTCCGTTGACCGGCAAGAATGCCATGCATTCCTGGGCAAAGAAATTACCGGTTCTGCTGTTGGTCGCTTGGGCTCAGGCAATCGGTATGGTTCTGTTGCTCCACCTCTTCAACGGCTTTGCACCGCAGGATATGCTGCAAACCATTCTGGTTGCTGGATTCTCCTCCATGGCATATATGGCAATTATCTTCTGCTTGAATATGTACTGCGGAAAAATCGGCAGCTTCATCTTGCTGGTCTTCATGGTACTCCAGTTGAGCGGCTGTGCCGGAACGTATCCGTCCGAATTGTCCGCAAAGTTCTTCCGTGTGATTAAGCCGTTCATGCCGTTCACCTATACGGTTCAGGGCTTCCGGAGCTCGATTGCAACCGGCAGAAGCAATGCTACCACTTATATCGTAATGATTGCACTGGCAGCCGTCTTCACCCTGCTGATGATTCCGGCTTACAAGATGAAATGGAAGCGGGAAAAAACACAGGCAGACTTCACCGAAGAAACAGAAACAACATCCATTGCCAGCCACAAGCAGGCAGTTTCCCAGTAACGACATCCAAATTTGATTCATGAATCGCAGGCGGTAAGTTTCTTGCCGCCTGTTGTTTATATAAACTCATTTTAATCGAATTGTCCATTGACATTTCATTTTACAACTGCTATCCTATTACTAGACACTTTTAAAAAACGTGCTGCGTTTGCAGCAGAAAGAAGGCTCTCTTATGCAACAAACTGCTTCTGCCACCCCGTCCCGACAGGAACGCCGGGTGCGTCGTACCCGTGCAATGATTCTCGCCGGATTCATTCAGCTCATGCAGCAAAAACCTGTGAAAGATATTTCCGTACGGGAATTGGCGGATTTGGTTGACATCAACCGCTCCACCTTTTATCTGCATTACACCGATATTTATGACCTGCTCGAACAGACGGAAAACGGTCTGATGGATCAGTTCCTTGCCATCATCGACAAAAATCACACCAGCCTTACCCTGCAGGAATTTTCGGACAAGCTGGAACAGTTCTTTGCCATTCTCGCCGAAAATCAGCCGCTCTGCCGTGCATTGATGAGTCCGAACGGCGACATTGCCTTTGTTCGGAAACTTGAAAAGCTGATTGCAGAGGACGGCGTGAAAACGCTCCGGCTGCTCTCTGACGAAAAAGACTTGGATGCACAGGACTTGAACTATGTCACCAGTTTCTTTCTCTCCGGCTGTGTCGGCATGATTGACCTGTGGTTACAGGATGGCTGCCAGCAATCTGCCCAGCATATGGCGGAACTTTCTATGAAACTGCTGCGTGCTGGCGTTCAGGGAATCACCCGCAGACAACTGCAATAAATTTGTGCAAACTGCTATCTTTCCACGCCGTAATTTCGTCTATTTTTTTCAAAATCTGCAATTGCAATTTTCCACAAGCTGTGTTATAATAAAAGTTAGTCATGATGTCATAGAACCCGATGGCATCCGCATATGGTCGTTCCATTTGCAAGAAAGCGGTACCGTGTCACTTCCGCTTTTCGCTGACAAACCAACTCGCATATGCAGAAAATTTTGAAGTTACAGCAGGAGGTAACAAGTTATGCCAAATATTAAATCCGCTAAGAAGAGAGTTCGTGTAAACGCTACAAAGGCTGCTGCCAACAAGGCAAGAAAGTCCAACCTCAAGACCATGATCAAGAAGGCTGATCTGGCTTGCACAGAAAATGCTGCTGATAAGGAAGCTGCAATCCGTGTTGCCATCAAGAAGGTTGACCAGGCTTGTGCAAAGGGTCTGCTGCATAAGAACGCAGCTGCAAGAAAGAAGTCCCAGCTGGCTAAGAAGCTCAACGCTGCTGACTAAGACGCACGTTTTCTAAAAAAAGCGAACCGCATGTTGTCTGGACGACATGCGGTTTTTTGTTACCTGAACAGATTTTTTATGCGGCAAACAGCTTGCTTTTGTTTGCATTTTTCCGCTTTTTGTGGTATGATGAATAGCAGCGTGCCCTTCTATTTGGCTCACCACTTCGCATACTTTTTTAAGAGGGACTGACACAGCCGCAGCCGCTCCGGATGCCCGTGATAATAGGCAAACCGTTCCGCTGCCGTCTGGGGTACTTCCTCCCCCGTTTCGAGAAAGTGCATGGCGAACTGAAACAGCAAGTCCCGATTTTCCATCGAAATGCAGGCAATTTCTTTTCGCTCCCGAATCGCACGCTTTAAAGTATACGCTGTTCCGCCCTCTTTTTTATGGATCACGCAAATCAGCCGCCAGCTGTGTTCCAGCATGTAATCATTCCGCCGCAGGAAACTAAACTTTCCCTGATACGGTATGGTGATCACTGCTTCGCAATGTTCCACATAGTGCAACATTGCCTCCCGACCGCTGCGGCGGGATTCCAGATAGTGCAGGCACGGTTCGACTGCAATCAGATGCAGCACTTCTGTTCCATGCTGCTTGCGGTAAATCAAATCATCGGCAGCCCAGAGGTCAACGCCCTCGGCTAAGCCGTCCAAAAAATAACGGTATCCATCCTGTACCGCCTGCTCGATACACCCAGCCAACAGTGTCTTTAAGAGGTCTGTTGCGGCATAGCCGACCACAGTTTCTCCCAGCGGCAGGGCATCTTCCCGATGTCCACTGAAACAAGCCGTCTTTCCGGGAAATTGTAAAAAAGTTGTACGCTGCGGATAATCCGCATTCAAAACAAATGCAACTGGCTCCAAAAACAGACCCTCCTGATTTCATGGTAATTTCTGTGTATCGACAGACAACAGATTCTATGGTACAATCATAGAAACACCCTCGTTCCTATTTTCTATTATACTGGTTTTTGGAAAAAAGAACAAGAGATTTTTTTAGAAATCGCACTCCATTCGTGCGGAAAGAAGGAATCAATCATGCATCAACCATCTATTTTACATCGTGCTTGGGCAGAAATCGACCTGTCCGCTCTCGAAAACAATGTCCGCTGTATTCAGGAAATCCTGCCGGAACACACCGATTTTATGGCAGTCGTCAAGGCGGATGCCTACGGGCATGGAGATGCAGTCATCTGCACTGCCCTGCACAAGATGGGCATTCGCTGGTTTGCCGTTTCCAATCTCGAAGAAGCCCTCTCTGTTCGGCAGTACTGCCCAGACAGTGAAATCTTTATCCTAGGTTATACGCCGCCGGAACTCGCTCCGGAACTCACCAAACACCACATCATTCAAGGGGTCATGTCCACAGAATATGCTCAGGAACTGGCGGCTCATGCAGGCAGTGAACCGGTTCGGTGTCACATCAAGCTGGATACGGGCATGGGACGTATTGGTTTCCGCAGTGCTGACCCACAAGCTTGTGTCGAAGAACTGCTGCCGCTGTTTGCACTGCCGCAGCTGAAAATTGAAGGATTGTATACACACTTTGCAGTTGCAGACTGCCCGAACGATGCAGAAAACACCGCTTACACAGACGAACAGGAACGCCGGATTCTTGCCGTTTATGACCTGCTCGCTGAAAACGGACACCAGTTACAGCACCTGCACTTCATGAACAGTGCTGCGACCGTTTACCGCCCGAATCCACGCTGCACGCTGGCAAGAGTCGGCATCATTCTATATGGTCTGCTGCCGAACTATCCCGTTCCCGTTCCGCTGCCGCTGAAACCGGTCATGACGCTGAAGTCTGTCATCTCCCACATCAAGGAAGCGGAAGCAGGCGACTGCATCAGCTACGGCAGAACCTACACCGTTTCGCATCCGTGCCGGATCGCAACCGTTACCATTGGCTATGCAGATGGCTATTCTCGCCTGCTCTCCAATAAAGCATATGCCATTGTGCACGGCGTTGCCTGCCCGATCGTCGGCAGAGTCTGCATGGATCAACTGATGTTGGATATTTCCGAGGTAAAAGGCCCTGTCAAGCCGGGTGATGAAGTCACCATGTTCGGAACAGAGGGCAATGTGACCATCACACCGGATGAACTGGCTGCCTTCTATGGTACGATTGGATATGAAATCGTTTGCGGCATTTCAAAGCGTGTACCGAGAGTGGTTGTAAACGGGGATATCGAATAATTATTTTGCATCATCGAAAGCAGCACGGGGTTTCAGCGGCTTTCCCAAGCCCTTTGAAAGGAGATTTTTTGTGAGTGAAATCAAATTGCAGCAGAAGGCTGCGTATACACTCGGAATTGACGTTGGTTCTACCACCGTCAAAACCGTCATTTTAGATGCAGACCATCATGTCCTGCACAGTACCTATCAGCGGCACTTTTCCAAAGTCAAGGAAGCCGTTTCTGAACAACTGCAAGCCATTATCAAGGAACATCCGGCAACGATGTTCTCGGTGCATATGACTGGTTCTGCCGGTCTGGGACTTGCAACTGCTGCAAAAATCCCCTTTGTACAGGAAGTGCATGCTGCTTTTCTCGCCGTAAAAGAACGCTATCCCGAAGCGGATGCCGTCATTGAACTGGGCGGAGAAGATGCAAAAATTATCTTCCTCACCGGCGGTGTGGAACAACGTATGAACGGTTCTTGTGCTGGCGGTACGGGTGCTTTTATCGACCAGATGGCAACCTTGCTGGATGTCACTGTGGATGAACTCGACCAGATGGCATTGCAGGCAGACCGCACCTACCCCATCGCTGCACGCTGCGGCGTTTTCGCAAAGTCAGACATTCAGCCGCTGCTGAATCAGGGAGCAAAACGGGAAAATGTTGCTGCCAGCATTTATCAGGCGGTGGTAGACCAGACCGTTTCCGGTCTGGCTCAGGGGCGGAAAATTCAAGGGCACGTGCTCTTCTTGGGTGGTCCACTCTCTTTCCTGCAAGGACTGCGAAATGCCTTCATGCAGACGCTACACCTAGATGCAGAACACGCAATTTTCCCCGTAGATGGCAGAACATTTGTTGCCTATGGCTGTGCCCTTGCTGCGGAGAACAGTGCGGATAAACCCGTCACAGGCGAAGCCCTGCTGAAACAAATCGAATCCGCTGAAACCAATCATACGGTGATCGCTGACAAGCCGCTGTTCGGCTATCAGGAGGAATACGACCGTTTTCGGGAACGCCATGCACAAAACGACGTTGTTCACGGCGACCTGCATACTTATCAGGGCAATGCTTATTTAGGCGTTGATGCTGGTTCGACCACCACAAAAGTAGCGTTGATTGGTGAAGACAATTCCCTGCTCTATTCGTTCTATGAAACCAACAAGGGGCAGCCGCTCGAATGCGTGAAGCGTGCCCTTGAAACCCTCTATCAGAAAAAAAATCCGAACCTGAAAATCTGCGGCAGTGCGGTCACTGGCTACGGCGAAGAAATGCTGAAAGCAGGACTCGGCATTGATTTCGGCATTGTCGAAACCGTTGCCCATTTCCGAGCAGCAGCGTTTTTCTGTCCAGATGTGGATTTTATCATTGACATCGGCGGACAGGATATCAAGTGCTTCCAGATTAAAAACGGAGCAATTGACAGCATTATGCTGAATGAAGCCTGCTCCTCCGGCTGCGGTTCTTTTATTCAGGCATTCGCCAATGCTCTGGGCTATGATGTTGCAGAATTTGCAAAGCTGGGCTTATTTGCAGAACGTCCGGTTGACCTTGGTTCTCGCTGTACCGTCTTTATGAACAGCAGTGTCAAACAGGCACAGAAAGACGGTGCAACGGTTGCCGATATTTCCGCTGGTCTGTCCGGTTCGATTGTCAAAAATGCGATTTATAAAGTCATCCGTGCAAAGTCAACGGAAGACCTCGGGAAACACATTGTCGTACAGGGCGGCACATTCCTGAACGATGCCGTATTGCGTTGCTTTGAACGAGAAATGGGGCGGGACGTCATCCGTCCGGCAATCTCTGGACTGATGGGAGCGTTTGGGGCTGCGATTTACGCCAAGGAACACACCTCCGGCAGCAGCACGCTGCTCTCCCTGATGGACTTACACACCCTCACCTATCGCACACAGAATACCACCTGCAACGGCTGCACGGCACATTGCAATCTGCAAATTCTGCGGTTCTCGAACGGAAAACGCTTTATTGCCGGCAACCGCTGCGAACGGGGTGCAGGGGTTTCTAAGAAAGACCAGATTCCGAATCTGGTTGACTGGAAATATGAAACGCTTCGCTCTCTCACCGACCGCCAGCCGGAACAGCCAAAGGCAACCGTTGGCTTGCCAATGGCACTGCACTATTACGACCAGCTGCCATTGTGGCATACCTTCTTCACGGATTTGGGCTTTGCTGTGAAACTCTCCGAAGAGAGCACCCGAAAGACTTACTACAAGGGACAGAGCACCATTCCGTCTGATACAGTTTGTTATCCGGCAAAGCTGGCACACGGACACATTGAAAGCCTGCTGGAACAGAACGTGGATTTCATTTTCTATCCGTGCATGACGTACAATCTGGATGAGGGCGACTCTGACAACCATTATAACTGCCCAGTTGTTGCCTATTATCCGGAATTGCTGCTGGCAAACAACGAAAAACTAAACGAACAGAATTTCCTGCATCCGTTCCTAGACTTGAACCGCCGGAAACATCTGATTACCGTTTTATATGCCTGTCTGTCTGACTACGCCACCAAGAAAGAAATTGCAGCGGCTCTCGAACATGGCTTTGCGGCTCTCGAACAATACCGCAACCAGATTGCCCAGACTGCACAGGAAATTGTCCGGCAGGCAAGAGCAGCTGGAAAAACGATTTTAGTTCTCGCTGGCAGACCATACCACATTGACCCGGAAATCAACCACGGCATCCACAAGCTCATCAGCAGCCTTGGCATGGCAGTCATTACCGAGGACAGCATTGCCGGACTCGCACACACACCGGAATTGCAGGCACTCAACCAGTGGACATATCACTCCAGAATGTATCGGGCTGCCCAGTATGTCACAACACAGCCGGATTTCCAACTGGTACAGCTGGTATCGTTCGGCTGCGGCATTGATGCCATCACCACGGACGAGGTTCGCCGGATTCTCGAACAGAGCGGAAAACTTTACACTCAGCTGAAAATCGACGAGATCAGCAACTTGGGTGCTGCAAAAATTCGGCTGCGGAGTTTGAAGGCTGCCATTGGTGCAGACGTTCCGCCGAAGCCGACAGCTGCTCCATCCGAAGTCGCACCGAAGAACGAAAAAGAACCCGTGTCTGTATAACAAGTGTGGGCTGCTGCCGGAATTCATCCCGGCAGATGCTCCCCTGTTTGCAGGCTGTTTGCAAGGAGTTTGTGATTTATGCAATATCAGCAATTTACCCCCGAAATGCGGAAAACGCATACCATCTTAGTGCCGAATATGCTGCCCATTCACTTTCGGCTGTTGATCTCCATCTTCGGTCAGTTCGGTTACCACATGGAACTACTGGAATCCTCCTCCCGTACGGTCGTAGAAGAAGGGTTGAAAAATGTCCACAACGATACCTGTTATCCGGCATTGCTTGTTGTTGGGCAATTTATGGAGGCTCTGAAAAGCGGCAAATATGACCCCGACAAAACTGCCCTGCTCATTACCCAGACGGGCGGCGGCTGTCGGGCATCCAACTACATCCACTTGCTCCGGAAATGCATGGCACAGCAGTTTCCGCAAGTTCCGGTCATCTCTCTGAACTTTGCCGGACTCGAAAAGGCAAGCGGTTTTCAGCTGACACTACCACTCTGCATCAAGCTGGTTTACGGCGTTCTGTATGCCGACTTGCTCATGACCATCTACAACCAGTGCCGCCCCTATGAACTGAACGAGGGCGAATCGCAAAAGACACTCGAACAGTGGCAAAACAAACTGGACAAGCTGTTCCGCACAAACGACTACCGCCACACAAAGAAATGGTATCGGGCAATGCTGGAGGACTTCGCAGCGATTCCTCGCAGCCAGAAGCCGAAAATTCGGGTCGGCATCATCGGGGAAATCTATGTCAAGTATTCTCCGCTCGCCAACAACCACCTCGAAGATTTTCTGTTACAAGAGGGCTGCGAACCAGTCGTTCCAACGCTGATGTCGTTTGTTCTGTACTGTGCAGCAAACTCGGAAAATAATGCAAAGCTCTATCAATACCGCAACTTGCATACCGCATTGTTCGGCATTGGCTACAAGTTCTTACACAGCAAGCAGATGGAAACCATCCGTTGTATGCAGGAGCATGGCGTATTTACGCCCATGCATGATTTTGAAGAACTGCGGAAAGCAGCTGACAAATATACCAATCAGGGCATCTGCATGGGCGAAGGCTGGATGATTACCGCTGAAATGGCAGTGCTGGTTGAACACGGCATTAAAAACATCATCTGTACCCAGCCGTTCGGCTGCCTGCCGAATCACATTGTGGCAAAGGGCATGTCCCGTACCATCAAGCAGGCTTACCCAGAGGCAAATATTGTTGCCATCGACTATGACCCCGGTGCAACAAAGGTCAATCAGGAAAACCGAATCAAGCTGATGCTTGCCTCGGCAGCCGCAGAAAAATAAATGTTTTATCCACAAAAAAAGAAAACGGACAGCGGGATGTTGTCCGTTTTTTCATTTCTGCTCCACAAAATCGGAAAAAGATTCAACGCTTTTTACAGTTTTGCTATAAAAACTTGCGTTCCATTTCCCGTTTTGTCGAATTCCATGCATTGACCGAAGCCTGTTTTCGTGCTATAATAAAGAGAAACCACAAAATAGAAATTAGAAAGGTGGGACTGCTCTTATGGCAGAGTCTGCAACACCACATGCCCCCCGACCGAAAAAGCGTGTGACCCGCACACAAGCCAGAAACCGGCGAATCATCGCCTTGTTATTACTGGCATTGTTCGTCTTTCTCATCCGGAAAGGCTGCGTTGCCTGTGTTCACTCCCATAATGACAAAAAAAACAATACCGCTGCGGTAACGACAACCACCACAGAGGAAACCACAACGGTTCCCGAACCTGCATCCATCATGCCGGAAACAACCGCTCCCGAACCAACCCCTACCATTCCACAAACTACAGCCACTGACCCGCCAACTTCAGAGTATTTGATTTCCGGTGACCTGCCCACAACCTATTCCATGGAAGTTGACCCAATTTTACAGCTGCCGGAACTGCCAACTGGCTGCGAAATCACAACCCTTGCCATGCTGCTGGATGCAGTTGGATTCCAAGTGGACAAGGTTCAGCTGGCAGAAGGTTATTTAACTTGCAAGAGTGAAGGCGAGGCGACTTTCCAGCAAGCGTTCATCGGTTCGCCGTACGACTCTGCCGGATATGGCTGTTATGCTCCGGTTATCGTAGACACTGCCCGGAAATATCTTGCTGCACAGAACAGCGGCAGAATCGTCAAAGACCTCACAGGGGCAAAGTTTGAGGACTTGCTCCGGGAAGTTGCCAGCAATCATCCGGTTGCCATCTGGGCAAGCATCGACCTTGTGGATATTCAGGAAGTTTATGCATACACCATTTACAACTACACCGAAACCAACAGCGATGGCAGTACATCCACGCCAAAGAATTTGGATGTCTATTGGTTAGAAAACGAACACGTCTACCTGCTCAAGGGCTACGACTTAGACCGCAATGTTGTCATTGTCAACGACTCGTTAAACGGCGAAATGGAATATGACATGAACCGGTTCAAAGAATGCTACGAACAGTGCTATAAACAAGCAGTTATTATTTATTAAAAGAGATAGGGAGTATTGGAAGCGATGAAATTAATGATACAGATTCCCTGCTACAATGAAGCAGAAACCCTCGGGCTGGCGATTCACGACCTGCCCACACACATTGATGGCATTGATACCATTGAATACCTCATCATCAACGACGGCAGCAAAGATGCAACCGTAGAGGCTGCCCGCAAATTAGGCGTTCATCACATTGTTTCGTTCCGCCGCAACAAGGGACTGGCAAGAGGCTTTTTAGCCGGATTGGATGCCTGTCTGCGGCTGGGAGCTGACATCATTGTCAACACCGATGCGGACAACCAGTATTGCGGAGCGGACATTGAAAAGCTGGTACAGCCAATTCTACAAAAGAAAGCCGATATGGTCATTGGCGAACGTCCAATTGATGAAACAGAACACTTCTCATGGAAGAAAAAGAAATTTCAGCATTTGGGAAGCTGGGTGGTACGAGTTGCCTCTCAGACGGATGTTCCGGATGCACCGAGCGGATTCCGTGCCTATTCCAGAGAAGCAGCCATGCGGATGAACGTGGTCAATGAATACACCTACACGCTGGAAACCATCATTCAGGCAGGACAAAGCAAAATGGCGATCGGTTCTGTTCCGATTCGTACGAATCCGGAAACCCGTCCATCCCGTCTATTCTCCAGCATGTGGCGGTATATGAAACGCTCTGCTTCTGTCATTACCCGTTCTTTTGTCATGTATAAACCGCTGAAATTCTTCGGTACGCTGGGCACGATAATTTTTGCACTGGGTGTTCTATTGGGGATTCGGTTCTTAGTCTATCTCGGCATGGGCGAGGGCAGCGGTCATGTACAGTCCCTGATTTTAACGGCAGTGCTGCTGATGATTGGATTCCAGACGATTATTATGGGATTGCTGGGGGATACGGTTGCAGCGAATCGAAAGATTTTGGAAGATGTACAGTATCATGTACGAAAGATGGATTACGACGACCATCCAGCAACGGAATTAGAAGATGATAAGCCGAATGCTTAATTTATAAGGAACAATAAAAACTGCGGACAAAATCCATGTCCGCAGTTTTTTGATATTGGCTGTAAGCAACGAGACGCAGGCAACTGCGGTCGAGCTGGCTCAGCTCGGCGGAGGGGGATTGTTAAGGGGGACAAGCTGTCACCCTTAACAGAGGTATTGATTAGATCGTATTGAAATCTAAGAGAAGTAAGTAAATGCTGTTCGCCATTCTGAAAGCATAAAAAATTCAGAAAAACCGAAATCTAATAAAAAGATTCATAGACAATTCGGACAACGCAACCACCGGCGAACAGCACAAAGGCAAAGAGCAAAGCGATTTTGCCGAACCGTATGCAGTTGGTTTTCCTAGAAGCAGTATTTCACATGGGAACAGTGCAAAAACAGCTTTTAGAGAAAACGGTCTTCAGCGTCCGGCAAAAGGGGGTTCCACCCCTGCTTTTGCCTGCCAGCGTGCTGCAATTGCCCCGTTGCCTTACTCGAACTTACAACCTTGATTCTCATGATTCAATCTTTTTGAATGGGACAGTTTTAAAAAATGCAATTGCAGCAGGGAAAACAGGTTGCAAAATCTGATTTGCTCCGCAAATGTGGGCTGCTCGCCCACACCTCGGCAGCATTTTTGAAAAACTGCTGCACCGAAAAACTTT
>ENA-UEOL01000039-UEOL01000039.1-human-gut-metagenome-genome-assembly--contig:-NODE-39-length-78381-cov-10.640606_pt1 | contig 78381 bp, 66 predicted proteins | sample MGYA00242884_ERZ507884 | MGnify/ENA primary metagenome ERZ507884 (study PRJEB26167, sample SAMN06115417) | human gut metagenome | host: Homo sapiens | place: China:Chongqing | collected 2015-03-06... | reverse complement strand
AATAAAAAGTCAATATATCTATGTGGTTTAAGATTTTTTATCTTTACCCCCTTGACTTTTTATAGTTAGTCTTTGTTCTTATGGTGAAGTTGGCTATATTATATTATTTTATTGCGTGAAAAGCAAATGTTTTTCAAAGAGATCGTGTTGTAAAGAATCTGCATTTTTATTCTTTTGAGTGTTTCATTGTTTATAATGAAAGGCTCAGATTTTCGAGTGATTTAATGTGATACAAGATTGTATGATTTGTGTGGAAGAAAATTTTTTATAATCGTTCAAATTATTTTCAAAGTTACAACAATGTATATAAATAAAAAATCCTATTGCAGACTAATTCAGAACATCTGCAATAGGATTTTACGCTTATTTCATATTAAATTATGCAACAGCGCCGGCTTTCCCCTTACTTGCTCAGGTACTCGTCAATAGCAGCTGCAGCCTTCTTGCCTGCGCCCATAGCGCTGATTACGGTTGCAGCACCGGTTACGATATCGCCACCGGCGAACACGCCCGGAATAGAGGTAGCACCTGCCTCGTCGGCAACGATGTTACCGCGCTTGTTGACCTCCAAGTCGGGGGTAGTCTGCTTAATCAGCGGGTTCGGGCCCTGGCCGATAGCCATAACTACCATGTCAACGTCGAGCACATATTCGCTGCCTGCGATAGCTACAGGGCTGCGACGGCCGCTGGCATCCGCTTCGCCAAGCTCCATCTTGATGCACTTCAGGCCGTTAACCCAGCCCTTTTCATCGCCCAAGATTGCAACCGGATTGTTCAAGAGGCACAGCTCAATGCCTTCCTCCTTAGCGTGGCCGATTTCTTCCTTACGTGCAGGCATTTCCTCCTCACTGCGACGGTACACGATATATACCTGCTCCGCGCCAAGGCGCTTCGCGGTACGCGCTGCGTCCATTGCTACGTTGCCTGCGCCAACGATAGCAGCCTTCTTGCCAACATATACAGGTGTAGCATAGTTCGGGAATTCGTAAGCCTTCATCAGGTTTACACGCGTCAAAAATTCGTTGGCGGAATATACGCCGTTAAGGTTTTCGCCGTCAATCTGCATAAAATGCGGCAGGCCGGCGCCGGTACCAACGTAAACAGCGCTGAAGCCTTCCTCCTCCATCAGCTCTTTGATGGTGAAGGTGCGGCCGATAACAGCGTCAACTACGATTTTTACGCCCAGCTTTTTCAGTGCGGAGATTTCATGCTGTACGATTTCCTTGGGCAGACGGAACTGCGGAATACCGTACATCAGCACGCCGCCTGCAGCGTGCAGCGCTTCGTACATGGTTACATCATAGCCCATTTTTGCCAAATCGCCTGCGCAGGTCAAACCGCTTGGGCCGCTGCCTACTACGGCAACCTTCTTGCCCTTGCGTTCTGCCGGAGCTTCTACATCGTTATCTAGGCCATGCTCACGCGCATAGTCGGCAACAAAGCGCTCCAGGCGGCCGATAGCTACAGGCTCGCCCTTGATACCAAGCACGCATTTGCCCTCGCACTGGTTTTCCTGCGGGCAGACACGACCGCAGACAGCAGGCAGGGTACTCTTTTGCTTGAGAATTTTATAAGCCTCGACAAAGTTTTCCTGTGCAACCTCATGGATAAACTTAGGAATATCAATATTAACAGGGCAGCTGCCTACACAACGCGGTTTGGGGCAGTTCAGGCAACGCTGTGCCTCGTCTACCGCCATTTCCTTAGTGTAGCCAAGTGCTACCTCCTGAAAGTTTTTGTTACGCACATCAGCCGGCTGCTCCGGCATAGCATTTCTCATTCCTCCACGCATTTGCAATGACCTCCACAGCTATATTCCAGTGCTTCCTGGTCCTTGTACATCTGCTGACGCATTACCAGGTTCGCAAAATCTACCTCGTGAGCATCAAACTCCGGTCCGTCTACACAGGCAAATTTGTTCTCGCCGCCAACCATTACACGGCAGCCGCCGCACATGCCGGTGCCGTCTACCATGATGGTGTTGAGGCTGGCTGTAGTTTTAACGCCGAAGGGTTTGGTGGTTGCTGCCACGTTTTTCATCATGATAACAGGGCCGATGGCCAATACCAGGTCAATCTTCTCGCCTGCCTCCAGCATTTCACGCAGCGGGTCGGTTACAAAGCCCTTGCGGCCTGCACTGCCGTTATCGGTGGTCAAAATCAGCTCGTCGCTGATAGCAGCCATTTTATCCTGCCAGATTACCAGATCCTTGTCGCGTGCACCGATGATGGAGATAACCTTGTTGCCCAGCTCGTGGTATGCACGCGCGATGGGATAAACAGGCGCAACGCCGATGCCGCCGCCAACTACTACAACAGTACCGAACTTGCCCATCTCGGAAGGATGTCCCAGAGGACCTACTACGTCAAGAATATCATCACCCTCGTTAAAGGTGTCGCACAAATGCTTGGTGGTGTTGCCCACAGCCTGCACGATTAAGGTGATATAGCCTTTTTCACGGTCAAAATCCGCAATGGTCAGAGGAATACGCTCGCTGTATTCGTCAGTGCGGATGATTACAAACTGTCCTGGATGGCATTTGTGTGCCACCAACGGCGCGTCTACGACGAACTCGTAAACAGCAGGTGCTAAATTTGCTTTGGTAATGATTTTAGCCATTTTCTTGCTTTTCTCCTTTTGCTGCTAATTGCTATTTATTCAAGAGCTTTCTGGTGCAAGCCTCAGCTTCCGCATAAATCTTTTCTTCGTCAAAGGTCAGCAGCTTGCCTGCTTCCACAACCTTTTTGCCTGCTACGAAAACAGTGTCGGCGTCAGTGCTGCTTGCTGCATAAACCAGCTGGGACAGCTTATTGTGACGCGGATACCAGTAAGGCTTATGCATATCCCACAGTACGATATCTGCCTGCTGGCCTGCCTCCAAAAGTCCCGTATCAGCAAAGCCCAGAGTCTTGGCACCGTCAACGGTTGCCATCTCCCACGCTTTTTTAGCAGGAACAACGAGGGGATCAAAGGTGGTTGCCTTATGCAGCATTGCGGCAGCACGGCATTCCTCCAGCATATCCAGATTGTTGTTGCTGGATGCGCCGTCCGTGCCCAGGCCAACGCAAATGCCCTTGTTCAGCATTGCCGCTACCGGTGCGATACCGCTTGCCAGCTTCAGGTTGCTCTGCGGGTTGTGAGCTACACGCACGTGCTTGGCAGCCATGATATCCATATCCTCGTCGGTCAGGTGTACGCAGTGCGCAGCAATGGTACCCAGCTCAAACATGCCCAGCTTATCCATCAGCTGAATCGGTGTTATGCCATGCTCTTTAACAACGGTATCAACCTCAAATTTGGTTTCGCACAGATGCATCTGGATTTCTGCCTTGTTGGCAGCAGCCTCGGCAATAACCTTTTCCAGATAATCAACAGGACAAGTATACGGAGCGTGCGGACCATAGGTGATGCGGATTCGGCCGTTGTCGTAGCCCTGCCAGTTCTTCGCCAGCACAGTGTTTTCTGCCAGCTTTACATCCTTGTCCGGCGCTACGCCGATCAGGCCGCGGCTGAGGTTAGCGCGGATGCCGGTTTCGGCACAGGCACGCGCAACGTCCTCCATGAAGGCGTACATATCAGCAAAGCAGGTAGTACCGCCCTTCAGCATTTCTACGATACCCAGCATAGCACCCCAGTAGATGTCGTTAGCGTCCATCTTGTCTTCAATCGGCCAGATTTTGTTTTGCAGCCAGTCCATGAGCGCCATGTCATCCGCATAGCTGCGCAGCAACGTCATAGAAACGTGGCCGTGGGTGTTGACCATGCCTGCGGTAGCCAGCTTGCCTTTGCCGTCCACGATTTCGTCGGCAGCAAAGTCTGCAGGCACGTCCTTGCCTACATAAACAATCTTATTATCTTCAACGGCGATATTCTGCATTTCACCGTTCGGAGTATGCAGAAGCTCGATATTTTTTATCAGTAGCTTAGCCAAAAGATTTCACTTCCTTGGTATAAATTAAGTCCTGCCTCCCTGTATAATGCTTAGGTAGGCAGATGACAGTGATATTATTGTTATCTACTCCTCGCCCTGCTGACGCTTGGAGTAATGCTTTTCATAAAAATCATGCATCACATCCACGTCCTCACAGCTCAGCTCGTACACCTTGTTGCCGGTGCCTGCACAGATTACGGCAATCTGCGCCGCCTTTTCCAGAATTTCGGCAGCAAGCAGTGCCTCTGCCAGATTCTTGCCCCAACAGACAGCGCCATGGTTGGCCAGCAGCACAGCCTTTTTGCCGTTCAGCGCACGCACAGTGTTCTCCGCCAGCTCCTGCGTACCGCAAAGAGCATACTTGGCGCACTCCACCCTGCCACCGATAATCTGCACGATATCCTCGATAATCGCCGGCACTCCCTTATGCATAGCCGCAAGCGCACTGGCATAAATACTGTGCGTATGGATTACGGCACCTGCCTCGGGATAGGCGTTGTAAATGGCGGTGTGCACCTTCAGTTCGGAGGAAGGAATGTGCTTACCTTCAACAACTTCGCCATCACGGTTGATAATAACAACGTCCTCGGGCGTCAGCGTTTCATAACCATGACCGGAGGGTGTGATAGCAATATTCTGCGCGTCAATACGGCAGCTGATATTGCCCCAGGAGCCTGCGACGAGCTTTTTTTCAATCAGCGCATGGCCTGTTTCCACAATGGCGGCACATGCACTTTCTTTAGCAAATAACTGCGTTTCCATGATTATTCGGCAGCCAGATATGCCTTCTGCTCTTCGCTCAGGGTGTCGATGCCTGCGCCCATAGCCTGCAGCTTCAAGGCAGCAATTTCGGTGTTCAGCTCTTCCGGCAGCACATACAGTTTATTTTCCATTGCTCCCTTGTGGTCGAGCAGATATTTCATAGCCAGGAACTGCATAGCGAAGGACAGGTCCATGATTTCAATCGGATGACCGTCGCCGCAAGCCAGGTTAACCAGACGGCCTTCGCCCAGCAGGTTCAGCTTACGTCCGTCAGCCATGGTGTAGGTCATGATATTTTTGCGTACTTCATACGGAGCAACTACAGAAAGCTCCTCCAGATGATGTTTGTTGATTTCTACATCGAAGTGGCCTGCGTTGCACATAACAGCGCCGTTTTTCATAACCTCCATATGCGGTTTGGTGATTACGTCCTTGCAGCCGGTTACGGTTACAAAGATATCGCCGTGCTTAGCAGCCTCCTGCATCGGCATAACGCGGAAGCCGTCAAATACTGCTTCGATGCCCTTAATCGGATCAATCTCGGTAACGATAACATTAGCGCCCAGGCCTTTGGCACGCATAGCAACGCCCTTGCCGCACCAACCATAGCCTGCAACAACAACGGTTCTGCCTGCTACGGACATGTTGGTGGTACGCATGATGCCATCCCAGGAGGATTGGCCGGTACCGTAACGGTTATCAAACAGATACTTGCAGTAAGCATCATTAACGGCAATCATCGGGAATGCCAGATGACCTGCTGCAGCCAGAGCCTTCAGACGATGTACGCCGGTGGTGGTTTCCTCGCTGCCGCCCATCAGGTTAGGAATCAGGTCACGACGTTCGCCGTGCAGCATATTAACCAAATCGCCGCCGTCATCAATAATCAGCTGCGGTTCGCTCTTCAAAGCCTCGCGCAGATACATATCATATTCTTCGTTAGTGCAGCCATGGGTTGCGAAAACGGTTACGCCGCTGTCAACCAGTGCTGCGGCAATTTCGTCCTGAGTGGAAAGCGGGTTGCTGCCGGTAACAACAACATTAGCGCCTGCGTTCTTCAGCACGAGTGCCAGATAAGCGGTTTTTGCTTCCAGGTGAATGGTTACAACCATGTTGATGCCCTGGAAGGGCTTAGTTTTGCTGTATTCATCGTTCAGATGGTTCAGCAGGGGCATATATTCCTTTGCCCACGCGATACGTTGATGACCTAACGGTGCCAATTTGATGTCTTTAATAATGCTTTGCATAGATTCAAAAATCCTCCTTTAATATATGCTCTTTAATCTTTTAAAAGAGCCTGCAATTTCTTAATACTTTCTGTATACGGCGCTTTAAGTACGCCATGCTCGGTAATAATACCGCTAATAAGCTCTGCCGGTGTCACGTCAAACGCAGGGTTAAACACTGCCACGCCCTCAGGCGCAGTCTGCTCGCTGCGGAAACAACGTACCTCGTCGGCCTTGCGCTCCTCAATAGGAATCTGCGCACCTGTCGCAATGGAAAAATCAAAGGTGCTCGTCGGTGCGGCGATATAAAACGGTATTCCGTGTGCCTTCGCCGCCAGTGCCACGCCATAGGTGCCGATTTTGTTCGCCGTGTCGCCGTTAGCCGCAATTCTGTCGGCACCGACAACAACAGCGTTCACGCCCTTCGTGCGCATGGTCCACGCTGCCATATTATCGGTAATCAGCGTAACCGGGATGCCATCCTCAAACAGCTCAAACGCCGTCAGGCGCGCACCCTGCAGCAGCGGACGTGTTTCGTCGGCATAAACCATCTTCAGCTTGCCCTGCGCGTAAGCACTGCGGATAACGCCCAGTGCTGTGCCCCAACCGCAGGTTGCCAGTGCGCCTGCGTTGCAGTGCGTCAGCACTACGGCAGCGTCAGGCAGCACAGCAGCGCCGTATTCGCCCATACGCTTATTCATGGTGATATCGTCCGCATAAATCTGCTCGGCCTTGACCTCCAGCGCCTTGATAATCGCCGCAGGGGACTTGTCCTCGCCGTTCAGCCGCACAGCCAACGCATACTGCAGATTTGCCGCCCATGCCAGGTTTACCGCCGTCGGACGCGCTGTAATCAGATCTGCGCGCACAGCATCCAGCGCACCCAAAAAGTCAGGCTTGTCCGCAACCTCGCGCGCACCCAGCACCATAGCGAAGGCAGCGGCAGCGCCGATGGCCGGAGCACCGCGCACCTCCAAGCGTTCAATAGCCACTTTCACGCGCTTGTAATCCACGCAGGTAATCCATTCTATCTTTTGCGGCAGCAGAGTCTGGTCCAAAAGCACCAGGCTCCCCTGCTCCCAACGCATAGTTTCTACCATAACAACCTCTTACAGCTTAAAGCCGCCAAACTCCTGCATAGCGTGATGGCAGTTGCATTTCGCCTCAGTCGGCTCTTCATAAGCGATGAAGGACAGAATCAGCTTTTCCATATTCTTAATGCTCAGTGCCATTGCGTCGCAAACCTCTTTATGTGAAAGCGGTGTCGGGGAAATGCCGGCAGCCATATTGGTAACGATGGAGCAGTTGGTGTAGCACATCTCCGCCTCACGTGCCAGAATAGACTCAGGCATATTGGTCATGCCAACCAGGTCACCGCCCAGCATAGCGAACATTTTAATTTCGGCAGCACTTTCAAAGCGCGGGCCTTCGGTGCAAACATAAACACCATGCTTATGGAAGGTAATATCTGTTTTCTCCAGACATTTGATAACCTTCTCGCGCAAAGTCGGGCAATACGGATAGGTGAAATCGCAGTGCGCTACACCACGCTCGGGGGAATCGTAGAAGGTGTTGATGCGGCTCTTGGTGAAGTCCAGCACGTTGTCGCAAACTACGAAGTGACCTGCCTTCATCTCCGGGTTGAGAGAGCCAACTGCGGTAGTAGCAAAAATCTCCTCCGTTCCCAGGCTCTTCATCGCCCAGATGTTGGCACGGTAGTTTACCTTGTGGGGTGGCACGGAATGGTCTACACCGTGACGGCTCACGAAAACCACCTGATTACCGCTCATTGTGCCGATGTTGCACAAAGCCTTACCAAACGGTGTTTCTATAATCTTTTTTTCGAATCCCTTCAGGGTATCGGGATTATCAATACCGGTTCCGCCGATGATAGCAATTTTACGCATAAGCTTTGCCTCCTTTATAGTTAAATGTGATAATGAAAACTGTTTGCTAAAGTATGTTATTACGCATAATATCTATGCAGATTCTCCACACTTTTTCTATTATATAATACCATAAATAAAGCATAATTTAAAGAGTAAAGAAAAAGCACTCTCAGCAGGTGTGAGAGTGCGAAGTGGGTGTGGGTAGTATCCGGCACTGTTTCCTCAGTATCCGGCGCTGCATGCTTAGTATCCGGCATTTTAGGACAAATTTATTAGGACATTTGTTACTTCATAAACAATTTATTAGGACACTGGCGCTGAGTATCTTACTTTTATTAGGACATAAATATCTATATTCTCGTTTTTATTAGGACATCAAACATGCAAGAACTCATTTAACAGGACATCAGAACCTTCATTAGTATTTTTATTAGGACACTAACAAATCTTCTCCACTATCTCCAGCAGCTCCTGCGGCCTTGCAATCACAAAATCCGGCCTGCCCTCTTCCACCAGCTTCTCCCAGCCAAAGGCCGTATAGCGCACGGCAACGGTTTTCGCACCAGCACTACGTCCGCTCTGCAAATCGAAGGGACTGTCGCCGACGCACAGGCACTCCTCCGGCTTCACTCCCAGCTTGACGCAGGCTGCCAGCATCGGCTCGGGATGCGGTTTGCTCTCCTTCGTATCGCCCAAGGCAACGGTCGCATCAAAATACGGCGTCAGCTGCAGGCAGTCCATGCCACGGCGCAGCATCGGCGGCTTCTTAGAGGTAACCACCGCCAGCTTAATGCCCTGTGCCTTCAGCTGCTCCAGTGTTTCCTTCACGCCTGGGATAGGACGTATCATATCATCGTGATGCGCATTATTATATTCTCTGTAAGCGTCGCGCATAGTTTCCACCAGCTCCGGCTTACCGGAAAGCGCAATCATTGCCTCCGGCAACGGCAGGCCGAAGGTAGCCACAATCTTTTCACGCTCCGGTGTAAAGCCCAGCACCTCACGGCAGGTGTGCTCAAAGGTGGCAATAATCAAATCTATGGTATTGGCAATAGTGCCGTCAAAATCAAAAAGTATTCCCTTAATCTGCATCTTCATATCCTCTCTGCTCTTTTTGCTTATCTTCATAACATTTGTATAAGCATAATAAATTTATTATATCATGTTTACCTGCCTTTGCGCACTAAAAAAGCACTCCCGCTTGCGCAGAAGTGCTTATAAAGCTTATTTTTCGTCCTTTTTGGCAAAGACTACTTCCTTAGGACCGTCATTTACTGCGTCCTCGGGAATAATTACATCGTCGAAGCTGATGCCGCGGGTGTGCAGCGTGTGGCTCCACTCATGGTCATGGCGGTGCCACCAGCCAAGTGCTGTAATAGGAATCCAGCTGTAAATAAACAGCGGATACAACAGCAGATACATCCAGGACTTGAAGGAAGCGCGGATTTTCCACAGTACCGCTACCGGGAAAATATATTGGCCGATACCAACCAGAGTCCAAACCTCTACCGGAATAATGGTATACAGGATATTGGTGTAGAACGGATAGAAGTTATAAATATAGCTGCAAAGCACGAAGAACGTGGAAATCATCAGGAAGTACGGCTGAATGAGGTTCACAGAGCAGTCCAACATGACGATATTGCGTGTCTTGATTGCTTTTTTGATCATCGGGATGAGATAGCGGTCCGCAACGTCAAAGTGGCCCTGTGACCAACGCTTACGCTGGTTCCAGGTCTGCTTGAAGGTCAGCGGCTTTTCATCATAGATGATTGCATCATGCGCCCAGGTTGTAGGAATACCTTCCATCATCGCCTGAATGGTGAACTCCATATCCTCGGTCAGGCAGGTTGCACGCCAACCGTAACGCTTCAGCACCTCGGTGTCAAAGCACATGCCAGTGCCGCCAAGGCAGCAGGACAGGCCCATGTTGTACTTTGCCAGGCTCCATACATGGTTAACAATCCAGAAGGAAATTGCAAATACGCCGCTTACCCAGGTATCAGTCGGGTTTTTGGCATCCATATAGCCTTGAATAATGCGTTCGCCGTTGCACAGACGGCTGTTCATCTCCTGCAGGAAGTTGGGATGCACCAGGTTATCGGCATCGAAAACGCAAACTGCATCATATTTCTTATCCAGCTTGAACAGTCTGTCGAACATCCACGCGAGAGCAAAGCCTTTGCCCTTACCGGTTTCGCTGAAGCGCTCATGCACCAGCGCACCGGCCTTGCGTGCAACCTCGGCGGTTTTATCCGAGCAGTTGTCCGCAACAACATAGATATCATATAAAGCGTCATTATAATTCAGACGGCGCAGGTTATCTACTAATTGAGCAATAACTCTTTCCTCGTTATGCGCGCAGGCAATCAAGGCAAAGGTCTTGCTTTCATTATATATCTTAACTTCCTTCTTCTTGCCGAACAGGCCGAACCAAGAAACAAAAAAGTAGTAGAGCGTAAAAAATATAATCAATAGCTGCAAAGGTATCATGATTATATCAAAAGCTGTATACATCAAAAATCTCCTTTACTCCCCTAACGGCAAATTATTTGTTCTTACCTGTAAGAGCACGGTAAACATGGTTTACAATGCCTGCCAGCGTATAGGTGAACATTGCTACAAACGGCCACGCACCGGGACGCTCGTACAGCATTACGGCACCGACGATTACGGCAATAATTACAGGCAGACGGTACATAGGATTGCCCTTGCCCTTGAAATCCGGGAATTTAACCTCGCTGTACATGATGCAGGCAATTACCAGAGTAACTGCTGCCAGCACAGCCGGAGAGAACTGATAACCGGAAACAACATATGTTGCCAAGAAGCAGGCACCAGCCGGAATAGGCATGCCCTGGAAATAACCGTGTACAACACCGGTGTTGCAGTTGAAGCGTGCCAGACGCAGGCAGCCGCCAACAGCGAAGAGTGCAGCGATAACCTGACCTGCAAGGCCCAAATCCTGCAGACCGTACATATAAATCATGATGGCAGGCGCAACGCCGAAGGAGCACATATCGCAAAGAGAATCCATCTCCTTGCCGAAGTCACCGCCGCCAACACCGAGAGCGCGGGCAGCACGGCCATCCATAGAGTCAAAAATTACAGCGATTACGATGAAAACGGGGGCAAGGAAGAAATCACCCTCGATAGTTTTAAAGATAGACAGCACACCGAAAATAAGGCTCGCAGAGCTGATGCTGTTAGGAATCAGACGACGCCAGTTCATTGTTCTTTAACCCTCCCCACTACGGTAATACCGCCAACAACCTTATCACCCTTCTTAACGGTGATTTCAACATTTCTGGGCACAACCAGCTCAGTGCTGGAACCGAATTTGATCATGCCGTAGGTTTCGCCCTGTTTGAGGTTGGTGCCTACAGTTACCCAGGAAACGATGCGGCGTGCCAGCAGCCCGGCAATCTGGATTACCAGGAAGCGCATACGGCCGTTATCCATACCGATAGCATGACGCTCGTTTTCGAAAGAAGCGTTTTTCTCATACGCAGGCACGAACTGACCGCAGGTATAGCGCTGATATTTGATTTCGCCGTCGAGCGGCGCACGGTTGGTATGCACGTTGAATACGGAAAGGAAAATAGTTACCTTAATCGCAGGCTCGTTGAGATATTCATCATCAAAAATTTCATCTACGCCCATTACTGTACCGTCTGCAGGCGAATACAGGATGTTGGGATCATAAGGCGTAACGCGGTGGAAATCACGGAAGAAGTAGGCAAAGTATAACGCCAACACTACGGGGATTACGGCCCACACAGCGCCGAAGAAATAATATACTATTGCAGCCACCAACAGAGAAACACCAACATAAATATAACCATCTTTTACAATAAACATATAAAGCCTCGCTTTCCTGCGAATATTTCTTTTGATTTCAGCTTAAATCAGCAAACATTTCCAAACTGACTGTGCAGTCTGTTTTTTGCGGATATAAAAAGTGATGGAATGCTACTTCCATCACTTTATTATAATACACCAACCTGCTTTTGTCTATATAAGTGTAAAATTCTTAGCACTTTCGGCAAGCACAACGTTTTTCGGTATGTATCAGAACTTAGACGCCATTACCTTGATTACAAACTTAGGCAACGCCATCATGCGCATAAAACGGCTGGGCTGCTTATAGAGGCGGAAGGCCCATTCCAAAGAAGCATCCTGCATCCATTTAGGTGCGCGCTCCATTTTGCCGGCGAGCACGTCAAAGCTGCCGCCGATGCCCATCAGAATTTTTGCATTAAGCTCCGCGCGGTGTGCTACCAGCCATTTTTCCTGCTTAGGTGCACCCAAGGCAACGAAAAGCATATCTGCACCGCTGGCGTTGATGTCCGCAATAATCTGCGGCACATCCTCATCCTTAAAATAACCGTTGTGGCAGCCCACTACCTTTACGCCCGGATAAAGCTCCTCAGCCTTTGCTTTGGCAGCTTCGGCAATTCCCGGACTGCCGCCGAAGAAGTACGCCTTATAGCCCTTGTGCGCCGATAAATCCAACAGCTCGTTGTACAGGTCAAAGCCTGCTACACGCTCCGGCACCTTGTAGCCAAGGTGTCTGCCTGCCCAAACGGCACCGGCACCGTCAGGCAGCACCAGCTCCGCATCCTCGCAGATTATTTTTTTATACTCTGCGTTTTCCTGGCACATCATGATGATTTCGGCATTCGCAGTAACAACGAAGGTCTGCTCCTTGGCGAGCATTCTTTCTTCAAGCGTTTTCACTGCCTCCTGCATAGTCATTGCGTGTACAGGCACGCCTAATATTTTAATCGGGTCTTGCATATGTTTTGCCCCCTCTTTTCTGCATAATAATACTACTATTGTACACTACTTTAACGATTATTTCAAATCTGTATAAGAAAAAGCGAACCCTCAGACAAATAATGCCGAGGGTTCACCTGAATTGCTTTACTGTATATATGCCTTCAGCACATCGCTCTGCTTGTCAAGGCACAGATACTTATAGACCGGTCTGCCAACGCTGCCGCGGTGCAGATCCAGCTTCAGCAGGTGCAGGGATTTCAAAAACTCCAGATATTTTCGGATAGAAACGCGGGAGATTCCCACCATGCCTGCCACCTCTTCGGTAGTAAACATGCCATCAATACCGCAGATGCAATCCCAAACAGTGCCTAAGGTGTTTTTATCAAGTCCCTTGGGCAGAGTTACCGCAACCTGATTTTCCTGACGCATAATAGTAGTATCAAGGTCAGCCTGCTTAATAATGCCCTGCTCCTCAACAATCTGATAGCGCTTCAGATAATTGTTCAGCGCAAGGTTAAAGCGTTCAAACTCAAAAGGCTTGATAATATAATCGACAGCGCCCAAACGCAGCGCCAGCTTAATTTTATCCTTATCGTTTGCTGCCGAAACAATGATAACATCTACATCATAACCATTCTCGCGTATTTTAGCCAAAAGCTGTAAACCATCCATAGTAGGCATAAAGACATCAAGAATGATTAAGTCGTATTTGTTCTGACGCAACAGCTTCAGTGCAGTATCTCCGTTACCGGCGATATCGCACAGCTGAAACCCCTTGATCTGGCTAAGATAGTGCTCATGTAATTGGGCAACCATCGGGTCATCTTCTACAACTAACACGTTAATCATCTTAATCCCCCTCTTTCCTGGTCGGAAGCCTTACGGTAAAGGTAGTGCCCTCACCCGGAGCAGACTCCACAGTAATGGTGCCATTAAGGTTATTGATGCTTTGCTTAACCAGATATAAGCCAAAGCCATGACCGCTTTCGCACTTGCTGCTGAAGCCACGCTGGAAGATATGTTTGCGTACCTCGTCACTCATACCGGGTCCGGAATCCTCCACTACAATAACAATTTCGCGGTCAAAATCCAGAATCGAGAGATTAACGATGCGTTCACCGTCAAAATTTTTCAACGCATCAAAGGCGTTTTCTATAATATTGCCGGCAATCAGTACAATATCATGTACCGAAGGCACATCCAGCTCGCTGTGCAGCTCACTTTCCTCTGTCAGAGAGAAGTCGATATCAAGTTCACGGCTGCGGCTTATTTTACCGAGGATAAAGCCTGATAATGTTATATCCTTCAGGCGGGTTACTACATAAGAAACCTCAGATTGTCTGTTATAGGCAATTTCCTGCGTAAAATTCTTCAGCTCGTCATAGGCCTTCATATCTATTAGGCCCATAATCACATGCATTTTGTTCATAAACTCATGTGTCTGCGCTCTTAAAGCAGTAGCATAATTTTTAAAGCCTGTCAGCTGGTTAGCCATCTCTTCTACTACAGATTTTTTGCGGAAGGTAATTACGGCACCGATAATGTTCTTACCCTCCAGTAACGGTACTGCAGTAATAATAAAGACAGTATTACCCATCTTGACACTGGCATCAACTAAAGTTTTACCTTCTTTTATAATATCATCCAACGGCACACGTTTCAAGACATCTTTTGCAGATTTTCCAAATAGTTCATTAACTCCTTCAATACCAGCTTGCTTCAAAAGCAATTGGGCCTCAGAGTTGACAAGCGTAATGCAGCCGTTGCTGTTGATATTGATAATGCCTTCACGTACAGAGTTAAGAATAACATCGCGCTCCTGCAGCATTCTGGCAATTTCCTCCGGCTCATAGCCGAAAAGTACACGTTTAATTCTCTGCGCCAGATAAATTGCACCCCAGATGCCGACTATCAGACCAAGCAGCGTCATAGACAGCAAGAATAAAACCGCGTCTATTGTTGAGTTATTGACGATTTCATCGGAATAACCGGTAACAACATAACCGATGGTTTTTTTATTGTCATCTTTGACAAAGCCAATAGCCTTATTGGGAATCGAGTAGTTTTCCTTATAGGAAATATTGTTGCGTCCCGCATATTTGTCTACCAGATTACGCGCACTATGCTCGAAGTCCGGCAGCTTGCCGGGGTTATACAACACGCGCAGATGGCGGTTCTTGTCGTAAATCGCTACGCCCGCTTCATCCGAATGGTCAACATCGTTAACGAAGGCAGCCATAAAGCTGTCTACGGAATCCTCCGGCCTCTTGTTCTGCTTCTCCAGGCTCTCCCTTATTTCCGGAGAGTTACAGAGAATGTTGTTGATGCTTACGGCATTGATACTTACGCGGTCATAAATTACCCGTGCCACCTTTTGCGTCGTGAACAAAGACGTCGGCAGCAGTGCGATACACACTACGAGCGTAATAAGTACTACTATTTTCTGTAAAAGTGAAAGCGTTTTTCCTGATTTGTAATTGTAATTATCTTTAGATTTTCTCCACATCAGCAGGTACCGTCAGGAACTGAATACCAGGATTTCGTTCCAGAATCCAATTCAGGGACCACTCGTTATTTACAAGAATAACAGGTCTGTCCTTTTTATCATAAACAAGCATTCCGTTATCCAAGCCTTTAATGTTCTCAATCAGCTTCTTATCCTCTGCGTATACCCAACGTGCAACGGAGTACGGCAGCTGGTTCATCAGCAGCTTAGAGCTGTACTCGTTGAGCAGACGGTATTCCAGAACCTCCAGCTGCAGTACACCGACTACACCGACGATGTAGCTTTCAAGACCTATGCCCTCCTGACGGAATACCTGAATAGCACCCTCCTGCGACAGCTGGATGATGCCCTTTTCAAACTGCTTGCGTTTGAGGGAATCCTTAGGCTGTACGCGGGCAAAAATTTCCGGCGGGAATACGGGGAAGTCTTCAAATTGCAGCTTCAGGCTGCTGTCGCTCAGGGAATCACCGATACCGAAGATACCCGGATCAAAAACGCCGATAATGTCACCTGGATATGCTTTTTCCACTATTGTGCGCTCCTGAGCCAGGAACTGCTGCGGCTGTGCCAGCTTAACCATCTTACCGGATTGCTTGTGGTAAACGCTCATTCCCTTGTCAAAGACGCCGGAACAAATACGCATGAAGGAAATTCTGTCACGGTGAGCAGGATTCATATTAGCCTGGATTTTAAAAACAAAAGCAGAGAATTTTTCGTTCTCCGGTGACAATATTGTACCATCCTGCAGCATTCTTGGCTGTGGCATGGGAGACATTTCCAGGAATTTTTCCAGGAAGCTCTGTACGCCGAAGTTGGTCATAGCACTGCCGAAGAACATCGGAGTCAGCTCGCCGGTGTTAACCTTTTCCATGTCAAACTCATCGCCTGCCATGTCCAGCAGCTCGATGTCATTGCACAGGTTTTCGTACAGCTCGTCACCCAGCAGCTCTCTGATTTTGGGATCATCTAAAGAACCGGTAGTGGATTTCAGCTTTTTGGCACCATGGCTGGTGTCGTCCTCAAACAGCTCAATGGTGTTTTCCAGACGGTTATATACCCCTTTATAGTGGCCGTCGATACCGATAGGCCAGTTAATCGGATATGCGCGGATGTTCAGCACCTTTTCCAGCTCGTCCATCAGGTCGAAGGGATTACGGCCGTAGCGGTCCAATTTGTTGACAAAGGTAAAGATAGGCAGACGGCGGCGGTGGCAAACCCAGAACAGCTTCTTGGTCTGCGGCTCTACGCCCTTAGCAGCGTCAATCAGCATGACAGCGCTGTCGGCAGCCATCAATGTACGGTAGGTATCCTCGGAAAAGTCCTGGTGACCGGGGGTATCCAGAATGTTTACGCGGAAGCCGTCGTAGTCAAATTGCAGTACGGAAGAGGTAACGGAAATACCACGCTGCTTTTCAATCTCCATCCAGTCGGATACAGCGTGCTTATTGCTCTTTCTAGCCTTTACGGAGCCTGCCAGGTGAATAGCTCCGCCGTAAAGCAGCAGCTTTTCGGTAAGGGTTGTTTTACCTGCGTCAGGGTGAGAAATAATAGCGAAGGTACGGCGTTTCTTAATTTTATCCATCAATTCTGTCATTATGTATATGCTCTCCTATTTCTTTAAATTTTTGGTAATCCTGGCAATTTCATCCTCATCGGAAACCAGCTCGTCTACTGCCGGATAATCGGCGTTCTGCTCCTCGTACAGCTTGTAGGCATCAAGAATCTGCATTTTGATGTAGTCGGGAACAGGGATTTCCGTCTGCAGCTCACCGCGCATGGTTACGCGGAAGGCAACGTTCTCGTAGCGTTCACCGCTGTAGGTTTCGCAGGTGAAGGAAGTACGCATGAATTCATCCTTGAAGGTGCAGTCCTTCAGGATGTGCGCCTTGCGCTCCTTATCCCAGGCTGCATAGATTTTATACAGCTCCTGCTGTGCCTCCACCGGCACGTCCTCGCCCAGGACAACGGTTTCTGTTTCATCTATCGGCGTGCAGTCCATGTTGTTATAGACTGTGCCGTCCTCCAGCTCCAGGTCAACTGTCAGCACATAATCAACCTCATGAAAGCTGGCTGTTTTAATCTGCCATTTCTGCTGCCAGCGGGCAATGCAGTCCGGGCAGATAAATTTGGTATCGCGAATGCTGTTATTCATGTAATTATCACGATAATACAATTTTTCTCCGGGCACAAAATGTTCGCCGCATTCGCTGCAGACGAATTCCAATGTACGAATCATCGGTCAAAACCTCCCAATATAATATGAAAAAGCCCTTACTTCGAATGCAAGGCGCTCTACTATAACAGTAATCAGTAATGCCGTGGCTGTCGGGAAGCTGTGTTCCCAAACTGTAAGCCTTCGTCCTGATGTTTTGCAGCTTTTGCTGTCAATTACTGTTCGATTTGCTTTATTATGCCGTCAGCGGCAGTTGTATTCACCTCTGCTGCCCGGCAGCTGCGCAAAATATATTCACACATTCTATATTATAACATATCAGCTTGTTTTTCCCTAATAATTTTTCTTTAAAATGAGGGCTGTTGGGGACGTATCGCAGAGCGAATTGTATAAAATGCTTACTACTCACATTTTTATAGGATTTTTTGTGTTCTGAATCACACTTTTATGTAAATTTACGCAAATAAAAAGAACCAAAATCGGTTCTAAGTTTATAAGATTAGTTTTTCCCAAGCTCTTATCGAGAGCATTATAATATTTTCCCGCGTGCACCAACTTCCTTTTAAACATGAAAAAAGCCTTTACGATAAACGTAAAGGCTATAAGTCCGACATTGGTCGGAGCGGCGGGATTCGAACCCACGACCTCTTCCACCCCAAGGAAGCGCTCTACCAAGCTGAGCCACGCCCCGAATCACAAGGAGTATTATACAGGTTTATTTGGATTTTGTCAACACTATTTTATAAATTATTTTAAACTTTTTTTACACCGTCTGTATCCAGGTCCAGAATATGGTAGCAGGCATGCTCATTATTGGCCGCAAACACGTCTACCATAGCCTTGGCAATGCGCTCACAGTCTGCCTCCGGCGAAGCATAGGCCATCACCGTAGAGCCTGCACCGCTGATAATAGCGTTATAAGCGCCTGCTTCCTTGGCAGCCGCAAAAACATCAGGCAAGCCCGGAATAAGATGCGCACGGTACGGCTGATGCAGCTTGTCCTCCAGCGCCATACCCAGATACTCATAATTGCCGCTCAGCAGCGCACCGACCAAAAGCGAAGCTCTGGAGGTGTTATACACTGCGTCCTTGTGCGGTACAGTCTTGGGAATAGCCTGACGCGCAAGCGACGTAGGCAGCTTGCTGTCGGGAACAACGGCGATGAACTTCAACGGCTTGGCAGGCAGCAGACGCAGGGAATGCGCCTTCTCCTGCTCCATATAGCTGATGGTGAAGCCGCCGTACAGTGCAGGCGCTACATTATCGGGATGACCCTCTATTTCCGTAGCGATACCGAGAAGCTCATCCTTGGTATAATGGTCATCACACAAAGCGTTGGCTGCAAACAGACCGGCAACAATCGCACTGGAGCTGCTGCCCAGACCGCGGGACATAGGAATGCGGTTGAGCATCTTTACCTTCAGACCGATGCGCTGGCCGCCTGTTACGGCGTTCCACACGCGCAGAAAGCTGGCGAAAGCCAAATTACGGCCAAACGGCTTCAGATAATCTGCGCCCTCGCCCTCTACCTCCAGCTGGAAGCCCTTCTTATCGGTTATTTCATAGCTTACTTCGTTATACAGATTGCAGGCCAGGCCAAGGGTATCAAAGCCAGGGCCGCAGTTGGCTGAGGTTGCGGGAACCTGAATAAATACTTTTTTCATGCTGCCGCCTCTTTATGCCAAATGGCTGTCTTCTACACGAATCACACAGCTGATAGCCTCTACTACCGGCAGTACGCGCAAAATTTGCAGCGCCATCTGCAGATTAGCCTCCGAAACGCTGTGGGTAATTACAACAATCTCCGCCTTATTGCTCAGAACATCGTTAGTCTGCACAACATTGCGCAGGCTCACGTTCTGTGCGCCGAAGGCTGCAGCGATGGCTGCCAGTGCGCCCGGTTTATCTGCTACCTGCAGACGGATATATGCCGGTGCGGACATCTTATCAGGCGGGCAGAGGCGTTTTTCCTCAAAGCAGGTGCAGCTGATGCGTCCGGTGGACTTGTGCTGCATATTGCGGGCAATATCAATAATATCGCCGCAGACGGAGCTTGCAGTCGGCAGACGGCCTGCACCGAGGCCCAGGAACATTGCCTCACCGATAGCATCACCGTTGACAAAAACTGCGTTGTAGACGCCGTTTACGCCTGCCAGCGGATGGGAAAGCGGAATCATCGTCGGGTTAACACGCAGGCTGACACCGTTTTCCGGATCGTTCTTGGCGATAGCCAGAAGCTTTACTGCGTAACCGAGATCGGTTGCATATTTGATATCGCAGGCTTCGATGCTTTCAATGCCTTCAACCTGTACATCGTCCAGATTGAAGCGTGTATTGAAGGCGATAGATGCCAGAATAGTAATTTTACGCGCAGCATCCAGGCCGCCTACATCGGCAGTAGGATCGGACTCTGCATAGCCCTTTGCCTGCGCTTCCTTCAGTACCTCGTCATAATCAAGGTGTTCGTTAGCCATCTTGGACAGCATATAGTTGGTGGTGCCGTTCACGATACCCATGATAGAGGTAATCTGATTGGCTGCCATACTGGTTTTCATTGGTCCGATGATAGGAATACCGCCGCAGACGCTGGCCTCAAACATAAAGTCGCAGTTATGCTCATGTGCCAACGGGAACAGCTCTGCGCCGAATTTAGCCAGAACGTCCTTGTTGGCAGTAACAACATGCTTGCCGTTGGCAAAGGCTCTGGCGATAAATTCCTTGGCAGGATGCTCGCGGCCCAGCAGCTCAACGATAATATCAATATCCTTATCCTCAAGCACCTCATCGGCGTTGTCGGTAAAAATATATTTATCACCGTATTCCTGTTTCAGGCGGTCTACATGGCGGTCAAGCACCTTGGTGATTCTTACCGGCTTGCCTACCTCTTTGGCTATTTTCTCTGCATTTTTCTCTAAAACCTTCAGCACGCCGCCACCGACAGTGCCGGCGCCCAACAGACCAACATTTACAAAATCCTTCATTTAGTACCCCTCCAATACCTCAATCAGTAATCGGTTATACCTGACCCAATACTTCCAGACGTTTCACGCCGTCAATCATGCGCAGCTTGTCCAGCAGAGCCTCCAGATCTACCGTCAGATGCTTGGTCTCGATAGAAATAGTAGTATTCGCAACACCCTGCAGAGGAATGCCCTGATTGATGGTCATGATGCTGCCGGAATCATCGGCAACAGTATTCAGAACCTTGGACAGCACGCCGGATTTGTGCTCCAGCAGTAAGGATAAAGTAATAATTTTTTCCTTGCTTGCTTCGTAGAACGGGAAAACGAAATCCTTATATTTGTAATAAGCACTGCGGCTCAGGCCCATTTTTTCAACTGCTTCGTTGATAGTTTTGATTTCGCCGCGTTTAAGGATTTCTTTAACCTTTATAGTTTTTTTAATTGCTTCAGGAAGAATTTCTTCGCGAACCAAATAGAATGTTGATTTTTCAGACATACTAGTGTCCCCTTTCTTCATACAAAGTTCTTTTAATATTATACCACTGTTCTCTTGAAAAGTACACTTGTTATTTTTGTAAATTTTGAACAAATTCAGTGTACAATACACGCATGCAAATATACAAAAAAGCTGCCGCAGGCAGGTTCCGTCACCGTAAGTAACAGAACAAGCCTGCAGCAGCTGCTGCGTAATTCTTAATTAAAATTAAGCGCGGGAAATGTAGTCGCCGGTTCTGGTATCGATAGCCAGAACGTCGCCCTCGTTGATGAACAGAGGAACCTTAACAACATAGCCGGTATCCATGGTAGCATTCTTGCTGCCGCCGGTAGCGGTATCGCCTTTGATGCCGGGTTCGGTTTCAACTACTGTCAGTTCTACAGTGTTCGGCAGGTCAACGCCCAATACACGGTTGTCATAAATCATGATTTTAACGTCCATGTTCTCTTTCAGGAAGTTCAGTGCGCTGCCCAGAGTTTCTTTGCTCAGCTCGGTTTGTTCGTAGGTTTCATTGTCCATGAATACATACATGCCGTCGGATTCATACAGATATTGCATTTCGCGACGGTCGATGTGAGCCTTCGGCAGACGCTCGCCTGCGTTGAAGGTACGCTCAACTACAGCACCGGTGCACAGGTTACGCATTTTTGCACGTACGAAAGCAGCACCCTTACCAGGTTTTACGTGTTGGAATTCAACAACCTGCCAAGCGTCGCCATCGATGGTAACAGTTACGTTGGTTTTAAATTCGTTTGTGGAAATCATTGGAAGCCCTCCTATAAATTTAAATATTAGACAATTTCAATAAGCTGCTTTTTGACACCGTTCAAGGCTCTCGCCCCATCCTCTGTCAAAACAACAGTATCTTCTATACGTACCCCGCCTTTACCGGGAATGTATATACCAGGTTCAATAGTGAAGATCATGCCTGTTTGCAGCACTGTAGCGCCACGCTTGTTGATCATCGGCATTTCGTGGATTTCCAGGCCTACACCGTGACCTGTTCCATGCACATAATAATCGCCGTAGCCGCAGGCGGTAATGCTGTCACGCACAATAGCGTCGAGCTCTCTGCCAGTCATGCCTGCTTCGGCAGCCTTCAGGCCCTTGCGCTGTGCTTCTTCAACTATAGTATAAATTTCCTGCTGCCAGGAATTTGCCAGGCCCACTACCAGTGTACGCGTCATATCGGAATGATATCCCTTATAAACAGCGCCGAAGTCAAAGGTAATAAAATCACCGACCTCGATAACCTTGTCGGATGCCATGCCATGCGGGAAAGCACTGCGTACGCCGGAGGCTACAATCGTATCGAAGGAAGCCTTTTCGCTTCCCAAGGCACGCATATAGTATTCCAGACGGCCTGCCAGACTGCGCTCGGTACAGCCGGGCTTGATATCCTCCAGCAGATGGATAAAGGCTTCGTCAGCAATGCTGGCAGCCTTCAGCAACATGTCCAGCTCTTTTTTATCCTTAATCATGCGGATATCGCTGAAATCAATGCTCTGCATATAGGTTTCACCCAAAAGCTCGTGCAGCACAGTATAATCATCATAGCTGTAATACGCTCCGTCAAAGCCCACTACCTGCGCTTGGGCATTCTTTGCCAAATCTGCAGCGGCAGCCCAGATGCTGTGCGCACCTGTCGGAGTATACTCCAGCACCTTGAAGAACTTCATTTCGTTTCTGGCCTGCTCTGTATAACGGCCATCCGTAATCAGCACGCCCTGTTGTCTGTCCAGATACAGCAGACTGGAATCTCCTGTAAAGCCGGTCAGATAACGGATTGTGGTAACATCCTTAATAATGACACTGTCTACCTGCAGCTTGGCCATATGCTCCAAAACTCTATTGATACGCGTCATGATATTACCCTCTTTCCATAAAACTAGTGACAGCTATGAATCACCTAAATATTTTACCACTCATTGGCAAAACTTTCAACTATTATCTTTGCTAAGGCACTTTTTTTGTTAACTTTGTAGCATAAGCAGCAAAAAAGCAGGCCGGAAGCAGCGCCTTGCAGCGTTGTCGGCCTGCCTTTTCCAAGACATACTTTAAAAATTATTTACATTCGGCAGGAGCAATGCCTTCTGCGGTTTTGATGTTCTTGCGTACATCGTCGCAGCATTTATGGAAGTTTGCCAGCTCCTCGGCGGTCAGAGGCAGCTCCAGCACACGCTCTGCACCGTTTTTGCCCAACAGAACAGGAACGCCTACAAAGACATCCTTTTCACCGTATTCGCCGTCAAGCAGCATGGAAGCAGGCATAATGCGTTGCTCGTCGTTGAAAATGCAGCGTACCATACGGGCTGCAGTAGAGCAGATGCCGTATTCAGTGCAGTGCTTGCCGCTATAGGTTACCCAGCCGCCGCCGATAGCGCGTTTTTGCAGCTCCGGTTTGTCAAAGGCAAATTTTGCGTCCTCATTCTCCAAGGAGCTTAAAGGAATGCCGTTGAAGTTTACGCAGGACCAGGCAGCCATTTGGGAAGCACCGTGCTCGCCAATCATGTAAGCGCTGATGGATTGCGGAGAAACGCCGGTTTGCAGGGATAAAGCAGATACCAGACGAGAGGTATCCAGACCGGTGCCGGTGCCGATTACATGGCCTTTCGGCAGACCGCTTTCGCGGTAAAGGATATTGGTAATAACATCACAGGGATTGGTAATGTTAACGATAAAGCCGTTGAAGCCGCTGGCCATAACCTTGTGGATATAACCTTTAACCTGTGCAGCGGTAAAGGTAAGTTCATCTAAGCGGTCACCGCTGGCAACCAGATTGATATCACCGATGCAGTTGACGATAGCGTCGCAGTCGCCCAAGTCAGCGTAGGTACCGCCGTTGATTTTTACATCATGCGGGCAATACAGAATTGCGTCGCGCAGGTCCTGTACCTCGGCAGCCAGCTTGGATTCTTTCGGATCTACCAGCACCAGCTCGGCAGCAATGCCCTGAATAGCCAGGCTGTATGCAACGTGAGCACCAACGTGACCTAAACCGAGAATACCAACTTTTCTTGTTTTCATAATTAAGTTCCCCCCAAATTATTCTTTAATATTTTATTTGTCCAAAATAGGCAGCGTAGCTGACGCATGGCCCATAATGGTAATATTGTAATCCTTTTTGCCCTGCTCTGCAAGCTTTTCCTGAGCCAGCTCCCAGGCCTCCTGCAAGGATGCACAGGGAATATGACCTGTCTTGCGGACAAAATCAAAGTTCTCGGGACGTGTTACCAGATAAGCGGTTACATCGTTGACAATGCAGCGCGCCTTGAAAGCAACAAAGGCCGGAATAGTGAAATTGGCACGGATATCTTTTTCAAACTGCTCCATATCGTTACGGCTGAAGCAGTCCGTAAAAATAGCAGGCTCTTTAATATCCGGGCAGTCCAAAGTGAAAATCATAATACCGCCGTGCTTAACAGCAAACTGTGCGTTCATGTGGCACTTGGTAGCCTGATACAGGTTCAAATCCTTGGGATAACCGCCTGCGGACGCAAATACTACATCAGCAAGCTGTTTGATGTGTACGCCTGCCATTGCCAGCAAATCCTTACAGCCCTTCTGCCATGCCTCGTACCATTGACCGGCAACAACCTCACTGATTTCTCCGTCCGGAGTAAATACGGTGTTCACCAGAAAATCAGGATTCAGCAGCTTGCAGGATTCATACATATCCTGATGAATGGGATTGCCCTCCAGCAGACTTGCGTCACAGGCCTTGTTGCAGCCTGCGCCTTCTACCGGGGACATCGTCATGCAATGGTTTTTCATAATGCTGTCATATGCCGCTACGCCTGGCATAACAGCCTTGCGTCCGCCGCCGAAGCCGGCAAAGGGATGCAGTGTTACTGCACCGGTCAGAATAACTCTGTCGGCATTGGCAACATATTTGCTGATAGCAACATCGTTGCCGAAGGAGGTTTGGCCAAGCAATACCATATCCTCGCTCTTGCGGGAATCATGCTGAACGATTTTCAGACGGCGCACCATATCCTCACCGCATACGGTGATATCCTCTTCATGCGTATGACCGCGGTGGGTACCGGTAGCAACAATAACGGTGATGTCCTCGTCCTTAACGCCCACACTGTTCAGCTCGGCAACAATTACCGGCAGAAATTCGGACGTGCCGCACAGACGGGTGATATCACTGATAACAATGGCCACAGTTTCGCCTGCATGCACAATTTCGCGCAGCGGCTTGGTACCGATCGGGTTACGGATTGCTTCGGTAGTAGCGGCAACAATGTCCTCGCAGACGGTGGATTCGTTGCCGTGAATATCATATATAACGTGCTCCTCCGGGAGCAGTACCTCTTCCTGTCGTTTGCCTATAGGCAGAAAGTATTTTTTCATTGCCATCCCTCCATTTGAAAAAACTAAATCTATTATACATGAAATCAGCTAAATATACAAGCTGACAGTAAAACTGTAAAGAAAATTCAGCCTTTGTCTAAAATTGTGTTATAATACTACTATATGAAAGCGAGGTTCCTATTATGAAGAAAACTCTTATCGCCTATTTCACACGCACAGGCATTACCAAAAAGCTGGCCGAGGACACCGCCAAACAAACCGGCGCCGAGCTTTTTGCTATCGAGCCGGTAAAAGAATATTCCTCCTCTTATCTTATCTGTGTAGGCCAGGCCAAGCTGGAAAACCTGCAGAACGCACGTCCTGCAATTAAGGATAAGCCGCAGAACCTGCAGGACTATGACACCATTGTGGTGATGTTCCCTATCTGGTGGTTCACCTGCCCCAATATCATCCTCACCTTCCTGGAGGAAAACGACCTGAGCGGCAAAACCATTATCCCTGTCTGCACCTACGGCAGCAGCGGTAAGGGCAGCAGCGAAAAGGCTATGACGGTAGTTTGCAAGGACGCAACCTTCAAGCCCTGCATCGAAGCAACCGGCCTTAAAGACAAGGCTGCAGGAGCCATCGCCGCAGTAATCGAAGAAGCATAAAAAAATATAATAAGCGTAAAAATAAGGCTTCTGCAGTTTGGCAACACCTTACTGCAGAAGCCTTTTGCTTTATTATTTTTCAGGATACGCTTACGGCTTTACGCATAAAATACGCTGCGTAAGATTTGTCAGCACGTTGATAGCATTAGCCAGCGCGCTGTGGTCAAAGTGCATATTACGGTCATGCAGACGCGGCTCAAGATTGCAACCTATGCCCAGGCTGGCAGTTTTCAGCTGCGGACGCTCCTGCTTGAAGAAGTTGAAGTCCTCGCCTACCGTAATATTGGCAGCGGGAATCAGTCCCCCCGCTCCCAGCTCTGCGGAAATTACCTCCTGCGTCAGCGCCAACAGTGATGGGTCAGCCTCCGCCGCCGGGCAGGTACCGACGATATGACAGTCCGCTTCCGCGCCGTACACCTTCGCCGTATTCACAACGATATCCTCTACCTTGCGGCGCAGTTCGAGCATCTCTGCGTTCGACGTACTGCGCAGGTCAAAGCCAATGCTTACCTTGTCGCAGATAGCGTTGAGCGAGCCTGCACCGCCCATGAAGCGGGTAGTTTTGATACTGCCGCCCAAAAGCGGGTTGCTGTGCAGCGCGTTGATGGCATTGACGATAGCTGCACCGGCATCAATGGCGTTCACGCCCAAATGCGGTTGGGAGCCATGCGCTGCCAACCCACGGATTTCGCCCTCCATCAGGGTGCAGGCCGTCCAGTTAATCTGGGCGATAATCTGACCGCTGCGTGCCATATCCTTCGGCATTACATGATAGCCTAAAGCGTACTGCACATCATCCAGCGCTCCTGCCTCCAGCATCGCCAGTGCGCCTCTGCCGATTTCCTCCGCAGGCTGGCAAAGAATCTTCACCCGGCCGCAGGCAAGGCCCTGCTCTTGCAGCAGCTTGGCTACACCCAAAGCGATAGTCATATGCGCATCATGACCGCAGGCGTGAATAGGCTCCAGTGAGCCATCCTCGTTTTTAAACAGCAGGCAATCCATATCGGTACGCACTGCTACCGTAGGTCCTGGTTTACCGCTGTCCAGCACAGCGGTAAGTGCGGTAGTACCGCCAACGTTCTCGGTTACATCGTAACCCAGCTTACGCAAAAAATCTGCCAGAAAAGCTGCTGTCTTAACTTCCTTGAAGGCAGGCTCCGCCAGAGCGTGCAGCTTGGGCCATACCTCATTAATATGTGCTTGAATATCCATAATAAAAACCACCTTTGCATAGAGAAAAGGCCAACGGCAAAGCTCCCGCAGGAGTTTGCGCGTTGACCATGAGCTCATTATTTATTATCCCAGCCTAAGTATACAGAACCGGGGAATTTCTTCTCGATGAATTCTGCATTTTCCTTAGATTGATATGCTTCCTGGAAAATCTTCAGACGCGGATCGTTCAGATCCTTTTCCTGTACGGCAACAATGTTTACATACAGAGAATCCTTAGTTTCACGCAGGATAGGATCCTTGGCGGGGTCCAGACCTGCGCTGATTGCATAGGTAGTGTTGATTGCTGCGCAGGTCAGGTCATCCAGGCTGCGGGGAATTGCTGCAGCCTCCAGCTCAACAATTTCGAAATGATGCGGATTTTCGGTGATATCCTTAACGCTGGTAGTAACATCCTTCGGGTCTTTAACCTTAATCAGGTTATTGGCAGCGAGCAGCAGAATGGCACGGCCGCCGTTGGTCGGATCGTTAGGAATACCGATTTTCGCACCGTCGTGAATGGTATCGCCGGGTTTCAATTTTTTAGAATAGATGTTAATCGGGAACAGTGCGGTGTTGAAAGCCTTAGCCAGCTTCAGGAAGGGCTCGTGCTGGAAGCAGTTAGCCCAGATTTCACCGGAAGCCAGAGCGGAGTTAGGAGTTACGAAATCGCTGAACTCTTTAACTTCAATCTTCAGGCCTTTTTTCTCGGCAATCTTCTTTACGTTATCCATAATAATAGCATGAGGACCGGGGTTTACGCCTACGATAACGGGCTTATTCATATCTACCTTGCCGTCATCTTTAGAACCGCCGCAGCCTGCAGCTACGATAGCAAACATTGTCAGTACGCCCACAAGAGCGTATTTTAAAAACTTATTCATTATACATTAACCTCCCCAGCAGTTTACTAGACTGCTAAAACAAAATACGTTGTTATTATATTCTTTTGCAAGAGTATAGTCAAGCAGGAAAAATGTATACTATTTTACACTTTTTTAAAAGTTTTGCAGTGCAAAAAAGGCTACCACAATTACTTGTGATAGCCTTAAATGTTCAGTTGCAGTCCAAACTAAACGGATTATTTAATTTGAGACATAACCTCTGCAGCGAAGTCCTCTTGTTTCTTTTCGATGCCTTCACCCAGTTGGAAACGGGAGAATGCCAGAACTTCAGCACCTGCAGCTTTTACCAGTTTGCCAACAGTTTGGTCCGGATCTTTAACGAACTCTTGGTCAACCAGGCATACTTCTTTGTAGTATTTGTTGATACGGCCCATAACCATCTTCTCGATGATTTTTTCCGGTTTGCCTTCGTTTTTAGCTTGCTCGGACAGAACTTCTTTCTCGTGTTCCAGCTCAGCAGCCGGTACTTGAGAGCGTTCCAGGTAGCTCGGGTTAGCAGCAGCAACATGCATTGCAACGTCTTTACCCAGTTCAGCATTGCCGCCTTTTAATTCAACAACAACGCCGATTTTGCCGCCGCCATGGATGTAAGCAGCAACAACGCCTTCCGGAGCTTCGTACAGAGCGAAACGACGAACGGAAATCTTTTCGCCAATCTTAGCAACGCTAGCGGTTACCAGAGCTTCAACGGTTTGGCCGTCCAGCTCGGAAGCCAGCAGAGCTTCTACGTCAGCCGGTTTGGTAGCTACGATATGAGCAGCAATTTTTTCAACGAGTTCTTTGAAGCCGTCGGTTTTAGCAACAAAGTCGGTTTCGCAGTTAACTTCTACGATTGCACCGATCTTGCCGTCAGCGCTTACGAAAGAGCCAACAACGCCTTCAGCAGCGATGCGGCCGGCTTTTTTAGCAGCAGCAGCCAGACCTTTTTCACGCAGGAAGTCGATTGCTTTGTCCATATCGCCTTCTACAGCGGTCAGTGCTTTTTTGCAGTCCATCATGCCAGCGCCAGTACGCTCGCGCAGTTCTTTAACTAATGCAGCAGTAATTTGAGCCATCAGTTATTCCTCCTCAAAATGTAATATATTAACGTTAGGATTATTCAGCTTCTTCGGTTGCCGGAGCTTCTTCAGCAGCAGCTTCTTCAGTTTGCATACCTTGACGGCCTTCCAGAACAGCGTCAGCCATTTTAGCAGTCAGCAGTTTTACAGCGCGGATAGCGTCGTCGTTTGCAGGAATTACATGATCGATTTCGTCCGGATCGCAGTTGGTGTCAACGGTTGCAACGATAGGAATGTTCAGTTTGTGAGCTTCCAGAACAGCGATGTGCTCTTTGCGGGGGTCAACGATGAACATAGCGCCCGGCAGTTTTTTCATGTCTTTGATACCGCCCAAGTATTTGGTCAGTTTTTCCATTTCATGTTTCAGGCCGATAACTTCTTTCTTCGGCAGCAGGTCGAAGGTGCCGTCAGCTTCCATAGCTTCCAGTTTGCGCAGACGTGCAATACGGGTTTGAATGGTTTTGAAGTTGGTCAGCATGCCGCCCAGCCAACGCTCGTTAACAAAGAACATGTTGCAGCGGGTAGCTTCTTCTTTCATAGCTTCTTGAGCTTGTTTTTTGGTACCAACGAACAGAATGTTTTCGCCAGCAGCAGCAACCTCACGGATGAAGTTGTAAGCTTCGTCAACCTTTTTTACGGTTTTTTGCAGGTCGATGATGTAGATACCGTTACGCTCGGTGAAGATGTACGGAGCCATTTTAGGGTTCCAACGACGGGTTTGGTGACCAAAGTGTACACCAGCTTCAAGTAATTGTTTCATAGAGATAATAGCCATTTTTTGTTTCCTCCTGTTTTTTCCTCCGCAGGAATGGGTTATAATTCTTCTCTACGCGGCAAAACGTAGCAACAGATGAATTTTCCTGCGTGTGTTATTTTTACACCAAAATATTTTACCATAAATTCCGCAAGCAGGCAAGAGATTTTTACTGCTTGCGGAAGATAAATGTTAAATTTTTTACATTATAATATAATGCTTGCTTACAAAATATACCCCAGATACGCCGCATAGCACACCAGCATCAGCGCACCGGCCCAGCGTTGCAGGCGCTGAGTACGCAGTACGCACAGCCACAAAAGCACTGCCGCACCAAGCGCTACATAGGTATCAAAGTTGAAGGCAGACGCGAAGGGAATGTCGATAATCAGCGAGGACAAGCCTACTACGAAAAGGATATTGAAAATGTTGCTGCCGACGATATTACCGATGGCAATATCCGCATTGCCGCGGCGTGCCGCCGCTACAGAAGTGAACAGCTCCGGCAGCGAGGTGCCCAAAGCCACTATCGTCAGGCCGATAAAGCGCTCGCTGAGTCCTGCATAGGTTGCAATAGAGGTTGCCGCGCCTACGGTAACATTACTGCCGGCAATAATCAGCGCCAAGCCGCCCACTGCACCCAACAGGCAGCGTCCCAGCGGCAGACCGGGCTCCTCCAGTTCACTGTCAACATTACTCTTCATCGCCATAGTGTACAGATACATCATATATACGGCAAAGGCTACCATGAGCACGCCGCCGTCCGCCAGACTGATGCTGCCGTCGCGTCCCTGATAAAACAGCAGTGCGGTAACACCGATCATGAAGGGGATTTCGATGCGTACGGTAGAACGCGCTACCGCAATCGGCACAATAGAAGCCGCAAGGCCTAAAATAACAAGTATGTTAAGAATATTACTGCCTACGATATTACCGATAGTAATATCCGCATTACCCTTAACCGCCGCCGCGATACTTACCGCTGCCTCCGGTGCGCTCGTGCCCATCGCCACGATAGTAAGGCCGATTACCAGCTGCGGAATGCCAAAGCGCATGGCAATACCTGCCGCGCCCTCTACAAACCAATCCGCACCCTTACCGAGCATCACAAAGCCTAAAGCTAATAAAACAAACTGTAAAGCTATTTCCATTTTCTTCCTCCTTGATTTGCAGCCGTCCCTAAAAACAAAAAAGCGAGACATTGCTGCAATAAAATTACAACAAAGTCTCGCTACTTAGTCACAAAGCCGGATTGCCGAAGCAATCGTACTGACGACAGAGTGAACACGCCATGCGTGCAAGCTACTCCCTTTATATGCTTAGTTTAGCCAAACGCAGGGAGTTTGTCAAGTAAAATTTAGCCTCTTTTGAACAGCTTGCCGAAAAGCGGTGAAAGCAGTGATAAAAGTGCTGCTACCAGGAAGAACAGGCACAGCGGACGCTGGAAGAAAATAGCAAAGCTGCCGTCGCTCATAATCAGCGAGCCGACAAAGTTCTGCTCTGCCATACCGCCGAGGATAATGCCGATGATAATCGCCGACATGGAAAAGCCCAGCTTGTTCATAAAATAACCCAGGAAACCGCTTGCCACCATCAGATAAACATCGTTCAGCGAATTATTGTAGGAATAAGTGCCCACGAAGGTCATCATCACGATAATCGGCAACAAAATATGCACAGGCACGTTAACAACCTTCATAAAAAGTCTGATTAACGAAAAGCCCATGATACCCATAATCACGTTAGCCAACAGCAGACCGATGAAGATAGCGTAAACATCAGGCGCCTTCTCCACAAAGAGCAAGGGACCGGGCTGCAGACCCTGAACCATCAGCGCGCCCATCATGATTGCCGTTGCGCCGTCGCCGGGGATACCCAACGTCAGTACCGGGATGAAGGCACCGCCGGAAACAGCGTTGTTGCCTGCCTCGGAGGCTACAATGCCCTCAGGCTCACCGTTGCCGAAGTTCTTGCTGTGCTTAGACCAGCGTTTCGCCTGATCATAAGATACAAAGGAAGCAATATCGCCGCCGGTACCGGGCACGCAGCCGATGAAGGTACCGATGAAGGACGAACGCAAAAGCGTGCTGAACACCCTCTTGATATCGTCAAACGAAGGCAGCAGACGGTCCAGCATCATATGCTGCTCCTTGCGTTCATTGTGGTAATAATCCTCGATACTGCTCAACACCTGCGCAAAGGCGAATACGCCGATAAGCACAGGGATAAAGGACACGCCACCCATAAAATAGTTGGTGTCCAGGGTAAAGCGGATTGCACCGCTCATACCGTCAATGCCGACAGTTGCCAAAAACAGGCCGATAAGACCGCCCATAATACCCTTGATAACACTGCCGGAGGAAACACTCGTAATAATGCTGAGGCCGAAAATAGCCAGAGCAAAATATTCCGGCTTGGAAAACTGCAGTGCAACCTTCGCCAGCTGCGGTGCCAGCAAAATCAGGCAGATGGTACTGAAAATACCGCCGAAGGTGCTGGCCAAAGTGGAAAGACCTAGAGCACGTCCCGGCTGCCCCAGCTTCGTCGCCATCGGATAGCCGTCCAGAGTAGTCGCTACGGAAGCAGGCGTACCCGGAGTTTTCAGCAGAATTGCCGAAATACTGCCGCCGTAAATCGCACCACAGTAAATGCCCAGCAGCATCAGAATGCCGCCGATACCGTGGAACGTAAAGGCCAGCGGAAACAGCAGCGCCAGGCCCATGTTAACGCTCAGACCGGGCATACAGCCGAAGGCAATGCCCACCAGCACGCCGAAGAAAAGTCCCAGCAGATTCATGGGGACGAAAATCATATTTAATGCGCTCATTATATCAACCATCAGTATGACCCCCTACTCCATGAATACAGATTGCGGCATCTGCGTATGCAGCAGCATGCCGAAAACAAGATAAATAAACAGCAGACACAGCACCGTTGTCAGGCCGATTACCTTATAATTGCGATAATCCATAAGACGCATAACAGCCGGAATCAAAAGTGCCGCTGCCGGATAAAAGCCGAGAATGCTGATGAGCACGCAGAACACAACAACAATTCCCATCATTAAATAAACGCGCTTGTTGCCTGTCGAGGAAAGCTGCACCTTCACGCCATGTAAATCAGTTTTATTGACAAAGGTATAAAGCAGCAGCAAAACCGAAACAGCGCCCAGCACTGCACCCAGCGTAAAAGGCCAGAAGCCGGAACCGGGGCCGTTCTCCGTAAACTCCATCGGAAAAGCTGCCGCCGCCTGCATAATCAGACCGCCGATAACCGCGCCCAGCACGCCCACTATATAATTACATACTGCCATGTTATTCATATAAATCATCCTTAAACCACTCCGCCATCAAAATTGACGTCAATTCGATGCCAGACTAAATTGAGTAACCGAAATTTTATTGCATCAGTAAGAGCAACATAAATTGAGTAACCGAAATCTTATTGCAAAGCTAAGAGCAATCTAAATTGAGTAATTAACATATCCCAAAGCGCATTTGCAATTTTAGTCAATAAAGGTATGGAACAACAGAAACGAGGGTACGTAACAACAGGTTACTATCTGTCAAATTTTACCGAAGTTTCGTCTTTGTTCCACCTGAAATTGACGTTATGCCCTTTGGGCACAGGAAAATTGCGCATCGCGACGGGAATGTTAATTACGAATCACTAACATTGCTTTAATTCATTACGCCTCTTTAGGGCCAACACGCTTAGCCGCTGCCATAATCGCCAGACGACCATGCTCAAAAGTCAAACCGCCCTGGAAGAAAACATTAAACGGCTCACGGCACGGACCATCAGCGCTCAGCTCAATAGAAGCGCCCTGTACAAAGGTACCAGCAGCCATAATAATCTCATCCTGATAACCCGGCAGCGGACTCGGAACCGGCTCAACGTGCGCATCAACAGGAGAATTGCCCTGAATAGCAACACAGAAATCGCACAAACGCTGCTTGCTCTCCAAGGTAATAGCCTGAATAATATCACTGCGGCGTTCCTCCGGCAGAGGCTTAACAGCATAGCCCAGGCCCTTGAAAACAGCAGCCGCAAAAACAGCAGTCTTAACAGCCTGCACCACGATATGCGGAGCCAGGAAAAGTCCCTGATAGAACTCGCGAGCAGTGTCACCCAAGGTTGCACCCATCTCGCCGCCCAGACCGGGAGCGGTCAGACGGTAGGAAGCGTTCTCAACCAAATCGGCACGGCCGACAATATAACCGCCGGTCGGAGCCAGGCCGCCGCCAAGGTTTTTAATCAGAGAGCCTGCCATCAAATCAGCGCCAACCTCGGTAGGCTCCTGCTTCTCGATAAACTCGCCGTAGCAGTTATCAACAAAGCAGATAACATTCGGGTTAGCTTCCTTCGCTGCACTGCAGATACGGCCGATTTCAGCAACGTCAATAGTCTTACGTTCGCTGCTGTAGCCGCAGGAGCGTTGAATATGAATCATCGTAGTCTTGGAGGTAACAGCATTTTTTACAGCCTCCAGGTCAACATGATCGCCGGTCATCGGCAGCTCCTTGTAGGTTACGCCCAAGTCAACCAAAGAGCCGGGAGTTTTAACCGGAGAGCCGATAATAGTCTGCATAGTGTCATAAGGAGCACCGGTTACGGCAATCAGCTCATCGCCTGCGCGCAGGTTGCCCAGCAGAGCAACTGCCAGCGCATGAGTGCCGCTGACAAACTGAGAACGCACCAATGCAGCCTCGGTTTTGAACAGCTCGGCATAAATCAGATCCAGAGTATCGCGGCCCACATCACTGTAGCCGTAGCCTGTAGTAGGCTTCAAGTAGTAGTCGGAAACCATGTTATTACGGAAAGCCGCAATAACCTTTTCAGTATTGTACAAAGCTGCTGCTTCCAGCTCTGCGGTATGTTTAGCAACCTCAGCTAAGGCTGCCTGCTCTAATGCATTGTAATCAACCAAAATTCTCACCTGATATTTTTATATTTTTTGGCATTGCGCCAATTCATCCTAAGCCTTGGCATCTGCAGCAAGATACTTGGCAAACTGCTGCACCTGCTCCGCGTCCAGACGCACCTTCAGCAGTGTGCCCTCCGCCAGATATTCCTGCTCCAGTACAGTGCCTGCATCATGCAAGCGTCCTACCGCAGCGGAATCGCTGTAAGGCACGAGGAAGCTCTCCTCTACCGCCTTCAGCTTCAGGTTTTCTGCAATCAGCGCCAGCAGGCCGTCAAGATTAAGACGTCCCTTAGCGGAAATGCAGATGCTGTTTTCTTCCTTGGCCAAACGCTCTGCCAGACCGGAATCCGGCGGCAGCTTATCAATTTTGTTATAAACCGTGATAATCGTTTTATCCTTGGCACCCAGCTCATCCAGAACCTGATAAACAGCAGCAGCCTGCTCCTTATACAGCTCGTGGCTGACATCAATAACGTGCAGCAGCACGTCGGACTGCACAACCTCCTCCAGCGTAGACTGGAAGGCTGCAACCAGCTGATGCGGCAGGCGTTGGATAAAGCCAACGGTATCCGTCAAAATAGCCTGCTGCTTATTCGGCAGATCTAACTGGCGCGTAGTCGGGTCCAGCGTTGCGAAAAGCTGGTCCTGCGCGTAGATATCCGAATTAGTCAGCGTATTCAAAAGCGTAGATTTGCCGGCGTTGGTGTAGCCCACAAGGCTTACCGTAGGCACACTAGCCTTCGCGCGTCCTGCTCGGTGCAGAGTGCGCACACTCTTAACCTTGCCGATGCATTCCTTAATATAGGCAATGCGGTCACGGATGCGACGGCGGTCAACCTCCAGCTTAGTTTCGCCGGGACCGCGGGTACCGATGCCACCGCCAAGACGCGACAGCGCCAGGCCCTTGCCCATAATGCGCGGCAACGTATATTGCAGCTGCGCCAGCTCAACCTGCAGCTTACCTTCATTAGTATGCGCACGTTGGGCGAAAATATCAAGAATCAGCGCCGTGCGGTCAAGCACACGCACACCCATTGACTGCTCAATGTTACGCTGCTGTGCCGGCGAAAGCTCATCGTCAAAAATGCACAGGTCTACGTTCTCCTGCTGCACATAAAGCGCCAGCTCCTGCACCTTGCCGCGGCCGATAAAGAATGCCGGATCCGGCTTGGGGCGCTTCTGCAGGAAGCGTGCCACAACCTCCGCACCGGCAGTATCTGCCAGCTGCTTCAGCTCCTCCAAGGAATCCTCGGCCGTCCAGCCGCTGCTGTTGGGAGCACCGTATTCCATGCCGACAATAATCGCCCGCTCTGTTCCCTGCGCCAGGCTCGCACTGCCCGTCTGCTTATCAAGGATACGCTCCACCATCGCCGCCAGATTCGGGAAGAACACTCCCTCCGCCTCCTGCAGCGTCAGCGGTCCGTAGCATTCCACCTGATATTGCTCGTTATCGTCAATACCGGTAATCATGCCGAAGCTCATCTGCGACTGGCTGATATCCGGCGAAGTAACGCCGACAGCAATCATCGCATCAAAGCGGTTATTCTTCAGCGCGGAAATATCCACACCGCTGAGCAGCGGATTGCCGTTGGGATGGGTATGCACGCAGCGCACACCGCTCAAACGGCTGGCACCGCGTCTGCCCTCAACCGGAGGCAGCTCCACACTTTGATCATTGCCCACCGATACGGCAAGCACCTGACCGTTGCGCGCAACGTAAACGCTCACCTCGCGGTTAATAAAATCAGTAACATCCGCCATACGCAAAGCCAGCTCGCTAGTCAGCAGCTGACCGCCCTCCAGACGGATATCATAAAAAGTTTTTAATTCTTCAATAACGGAATTACGGATACCCTTCAGGTTGCCGTAAATTTCATTCGCCATGGGTAATCACCTCCAATTGGGGGTTAACTTAGCAATTTGCTTATCGAAAGGCTCCCCTTGGAGAGTAGCTTAGCAATTTGCTTATTGAAAGGCTCCCCTTGGGGGGAGCTGGCGCCCGTCAGGGCGACTGAGAGGGGTTTACACTCTCTGTACTTTTCCCCCTCTCCGTCATCGCTACGCGATGCCACCTCTCCCCAAGGAGAGGCTTGTTGTCTTCTTGCTTCGCAGGCTCAAGCCATGATGACGCCGATGACGCATTATACTCGGTCGCCCTTGTTATTATCTTCTTGCCTTCGCCGGCTCAATATTAACCTTATACCCCTTGATAAAGTTCTTGTTCATCGCACCGATAACCTTTTCGGCTACATCCTCCGGTACCTCAACAAAGGTGAACTTATCATAAATATTAATCAGGCCGATATCGCGCGCCGGAATGTCTGCTTCGATAGCAATGGTGCTGACAATATCCTTAACCATAATCTTCTGGCTGCGGCCAATGTTGATGAACAGGCGCACCATGCCCGGACGGCCGCCGGTATTGCGCAGGTCTTTAGACAGGATATCCTCCTGCGGAGCCTCCAGAGCCTTAATGCCTTCCTGCATCAGCTTCAGAGCTGCGGCAGCAACCTCTTCGGCGCTGTAATCATCCAGCAGGCTTTCGGCAATCGGCATATAGTCATGGTATGCGTTCAGCTCCAGCACAGTCTGCATCTTGCTGATAATCTGGTCGCGCTGACGCTCGATAACGTTAGCAGCGGTCGGCAGCTGACGGCGTTGGATTTTAGTCTTGACAGTGCGCTCAATCAGCTTCAGCTGACGGAACTCACGCGGAGTAATGAAGGTCATAGCTACGCCGGTGTTGCCTGCACGACCGGTACGGCCGATGCGGTGAACGTAGCTTTCCGGATCCTGCGGAATATCAAAGTTGATAACGTGGGTAATATTGTCAACGTCGATACCGCGGGCAGCAACGTCGGTAGCAATCAGCACATCGACAGCGCCCTCGCGGAATTTCTTCATTACGCGGTCACGCTGGTTCTGGCTCAGGTCACCATGCAGGCCCTCAGCCATATAGCCGCGGCTGGAAAGTGCGATAGACAGGTCGTCAACACCTTTTTTGGTGCGGCAGAAGATAATCAGCTTGCCGTCGATTTCTGCGTCCAGCAGACGGCACAGGCCTTCAATCTTATCCTTGGTTTCGAAATAGTATTGCTCAATCAGAGGTACAGTCAGCTCTTCCTTGGAAATGGTTACATTCTTCGGCGCCTTCATGTACTTCTTGGTCAGGCTCAGAATCGGACGGGGCATAGTTGCGGAGAACAGCAGAGTCTGGCGTTCAACCGGCAGGCTGCGCATAATTTCTTCGATATCATCAACAAAGCCCATATCCAGCATTTCGTCAGCCTCGTCCAGTACGAGGAATTTGATATGGTCCAGACGGATAGTGCCGCGGTTGATATGGTCAATCAGACGGCCCGGAGTACCGATAACAATCTGCACATTGTTGCGCAGCGCACGGATCTGGCGTTCAATAGGCTGGCCGCCGTAAACAGGCAGTGCACGCACGCGGCGGGTACGACCGATTTTGCCTACCTCTTCCGCAACCTGAATAGCCAGCTCACGGGTCGGAGTCATAATCAGCGCCTGAATATGCTTGAAGTCGGTAATTGCCTGCACCAGAGGAATACCGAAAGCAGCAGTTTTGCCGGTACCGGTCTGTGCCTGGCCGATAACGTCGTTACCCTCGAGCACCAGGGGAATAGTAGCGGCCTGAATCGGAGAAGGCTCTTCAAAGCCCATGTCAGTCAGGGCAGTTACAATTTTTTTGTCCAGCTCTAAGCTGCCGAACATCTCTTTTTGAATGGTCATTAATGTTTATCCTCCATATTGTTTTTTTCTTCTAATAATTTATCAATAGCCATGGAAATAGCTGTCTGAGCTATTCTCAGCTTATTTTCTGTTCTTGTCGACATAAAACGGTGCTCCTGACAATATACCACGTCGTCGGTAGCAACGGCAATATATACAAGGCCTACCGGCTTGCCCTCGCTGGCTCCCGGTCCGGCGTTGCCCGTAATGCCCACACCGTAATCGCTGCCCAGCTGCTTGCGTACGCCCAGCGCCATTTCGCAGGCAGTTTCGCGGCTGACAGCGCCGTATTTTGCCAGCGTATCTGCCTGTACATTGAGCAGCTTCTGCTTAGCCATGTTAGTGTAGCTGACGATGCTTCCCAGCAGATACTCACTGCTGCCCGGCACATCCGTAACCAGGCTGCTGGCAAGACCGCCGCTGCAGGATTCCGCAAAGGCAATAGTTTTGCCCTGCTTCAGCAGCTCCTGCCCTAAGCAGGCCGCCAGAGTGGCATCATCCACACCGTATATATAATTATCAACGCTCTTGCGCACCTTGGCTTCCATAGCGTCGAGCAGCTTGACTGCCTCTTTATCATTGGCAGCCTTCGCTGTAAGCCTGATGAGAATTTCACCGTAGCGGGCATAAAGCGCAATCGTCGGATTCGTCTGCGCCATAATCAGCTCGTCGAGCTTGGATGCTACCATGGATTCACCGATACCGCGCAGATGCAGAGTGCGCGACATGATAATGCCGTGCTCGCTGAAGCGCTGCAGCATACGCGGCAGCAGCTGCTTTTCGCACACATCCGTAAGCTCGCTCGGAGGTCCGGGCAGCATAATGAAGATTTTGTCCTTATATTCCAGCCACAGTCCGGGAGCGGTACCCACATCGTTCTGCAGTACCTCGGCCCCGATGGGAACATACGCCTGCTTTTCGTTATTTTGCGAAGGGCAAAGTCCCTTCTTGGCAAAATATGCATCTATGCGTCCCCATGTATCCAAATCGAGATAGCCTTCGGTATGACAAACCTCCATCACCATCTCCTTGGTAATATCACCGCGCGTCGGCCCCAGACCGCCGCTGGTAATGATGATATCGGCGCGCTGCATAGCCTGCTCCAGCACTGCGCGCATACGCTCCGGATTATCTCCGACCGTAGTTTGATATAAAACATCAAAGCCTATATTATTCAGCTTGCGGGATAAATACTGCACATTGGTGTTCAAAATTTCACCCAGCAGCAGCTCCGTCCCGGTAGTAATGATTTCAACCTTCATCCTGCTGTCACCCTCTCACCGGTTATTTTGACTCTTACAGCAACGCTCTTAAACCAGCTCTGCCACCATTTCATAGGTAAAGCCTTGCAGAATACGCACTCTTACCATCTGGCCTACCTCCAGCTCGGCGGCATTTTCGATAAAGATGTTGCCGTCGATATCGGGTGCCTCGTGATAGGAACGTCCTACCGCAAGAGCGGGGTTTTCTTCATCAAAGCCTTCGACGATAACGTCCAGCTCCTCATCCTCGCGCTCCTGATGGATTTCTTCGGAAATACCTGCCTGCAGCGCCATCAGCTCATGATAGCGGTTTTCCTTAACCTCAGGCTCAATCTGGTTTTCCATAGCGCCGGCCACAGTACCCTCCTCTTGGGAATACTGGAACACGCCTGCGTTTTCAAAGCGCTGCTTTTCAACAAAGTCCATCAGCTCCGCAAAATCCTCGTCGGTTTCACCGGGGAAGCCCACGATGAAGGTAGTGCGGATAGTAATTCCCGGAATACGCTCACGCAGCTTGGCCAGAAGCTCCTCTACCTGCGCGCGTGTATCGTAACGGTTCATGCTGTCGAGCAGTCTGTCGCTGGCATGCTGCAGAGGAATATCAATATACTTGCACACCTTGTCGCATTCAGCAAAGGCTGCAATCAAATCGTCCGTAAAGTTGTTGGGATACAGGTACATAACGCGAATCCACTTAATGCCCTCCAGCTCGTTAAGGTCACGCAGCAGCTGCGGCAAAAGCAGCTTGCCGGTGAGGTCCTCGCCATAGCGGGTGGTGTCCTGCGCCACGACAATCAGCTCCTTAACGCCGTGAGCAGCCAGGCTTCTTGCCTCTGCCATAACCTCATCATAAGGACGGCTGGTGTAGGGCCCGCGCAGCTGCGGAATAATGCAGTAGGAGCAGCAGTTGTCGCAGCCCTCGGCAATTTTCAGATACGCCATGTAGTCAGGCGTAGTCAGCATTCTGGGCAGCGCCTGCACATTTTTGCTTTCCAACTTCTGCAAATGCTTTACGCGCTTGCCTGCCAGCACCTGGTCGATAACCCAACCGATATCGGTGAAGCTGTCGGTGCCGACGATAGCGTCAACCTCCGGCATGCTTTCGAAAAGCTCGTCTGCATAACGCTGGCCGAGGCAGCCTGTCATAATCAGATACTTGCAGCTGCCCTCCTCCTTATATTGCGCCATTTGTAAAATTGTGCTGATGGATTCCTCCTTCGCACTTTCGATAAAACCGCAGGTATTAACAATAATCAGTTCGGCATCTGCGGGATCGTTGGTAATCTCCAGCTGCTTATCCTTGATAATACCCAGCATAACTTCAGAATCTACCAGATTTTTGGGACAGCCGAGGCTGACCATACCTATTTTCATTCTTTACCTCCAAAACTTGCTGCCCTCACCCAAGCTGTCGGGACAGCAAGCAAGAGCATAAATCACTATAATCTAATCACTATTTACTAGCCACTAATCACTAGCAACTATTTACTGAATCTAACCTTACTCAGCCACTTATTCGTCAGTCCGTCCTGCTTATCAGGCTCCAGATAGCTGCTGTTGAGCCAGATTTTATCTGCATCGGCAGCAGCCTCGTCAAAGCCACGCGGAAAGATAAACATGTAGCCTGTGGCGTTTTCCTGCGCTATCGCCTGCACCTGCTCGCTTGTCAAAAGCCATTCCATAACGGCAATACCCCGCAAATCATCGGCAGTGTTCTTAAACAGGCCTACGCAGAAAAGATTTACCGGCGTACCCTCCTTAGGATAGACAACATAAGCGGGAAATTTATTTTCCAGATATTTAAACACGTAGCTTTGTCTGGTTATGGCCACATCCGCATCACCCACCGCCGCCATGCGCACAGGTGTAAAGGGAAACTTGGCATATTGCCCGATAAAGCGGTTGATATTGCCTAAATACTCCAGCGATTCATCCTCGCCGAAGCGGTCTGCCAGACCTGCCAGAAAGTTTTGCGTGCTGTTGCTGTCGGATAAATTTTCCAGAGCAATGCGCAGCTGCTCTTTTCCTGTTAAATCCTGCCAGCTGCAGATATTGGCCTGACCGACAGTACGGGCGTACTGCTGGTTGACCAGAAAAACTATCGGATCATAGAAAACGCCGTACCAGCTTAAATCTGCGTCACGGAATTTCTGCGGCAGTCTGTCGCCATCGGCAAAGGCCACAGGCTTCAGCCTTCCATGACGCTTCAGTCCGGCAAGCGTGCGCTGCTCGGCCAGCACAACGTCCGGCAGCTCCCCGCCAGGCTTCAGCTCGTAAACAGCCTTTAGCTGCAGCTTAGCCTTATTATCCTTGTTAAAGGCATCCACCAGATTTTCAGTAAATTTATTATCAAGCTCGGAATACAGGATAATGGTTTTTGCCCCTGCGTTCTGAACAGGAGCAGGCTGCTCACCGCAGCCTCCCGTCAGTATTCCGGCCAATATCAGCACTAAAAAGATACAACGGATCATCTCATCCCTCCGTTACTATCTGCGGCGCTTATCCTCACGCCTTTTTCCACCGGTACTGCCTGAAGCGGTACTGCGCGTTGTATTACGCGCTCCACCGCCAACAGTACTGCGGGTTGCATTATGCGCTCCACCGCCCGCTGTATTACGCTTCGGTCTGCGAGATGCATCACGCTTTGCGCCATGCGCTCCGCCGCGCTGCTCCTGCTCCGTATGCAGCAGGCATTTAGGTCCGCTGCCCACAAGGTCCATACGGCCTGCCTTCTGCAGCGCCTCCAGCACCAGCTTACGGTTACGCGGAGTACGGTACTGCATCAGCGCACGCTGCATTGCCTTATCATGCGGATTGCGGGCTACAAATACGGTTTCGCCGCTTTCCGGATCGACGCCGGAATAATACATCGCCGTCGCCGCACTGCCGGGAGTAGGAATGAAGTCCTGCACCTGCTCCGGATTGTGCTTGATGTCACGCAAAAACTCTGCCAGCTCAATAGCATTGTTCAGCGTGCAGCCAGGATGGCTGGAAATAAAGTACGGCACCAGATATTGCGGCAGGCCGATTTCCTTATTTTTTTGCGCATAAAGGCGCATAAACTTCAGATAAACTTCCTTGCCTGGCTTGCCCATACGCGCCAGAACCTGGGGTGCGATATGCTCGGGCGCCACCTTCAGCAGACCGCTGATGTGATAGCGGCACAGCTCATCCAGAAAATCCTGCTTTTTATCCGCCAGCATATAATCATAACGGATACCGCTGCGGATAAACACCTTCTTGACGCCCGGTAAAGCGCGCAGCTTGCGCAAAAGCGCTATATAATCGCTGTGGTCGGCATCAATATTGGGGCACGGCTTGGGGAACAGACACTGTCTGTCCTTGCACACGCCGTATTTCAGCTGCTTGGTACAGGAAGGATGGCGGAAGTTGGCTGTAGGGCCGCCAACGTCATGGATATAGCCCTTGAAGCTGTCAAGCTGTGTCAGAATTTTAGCTTCGCGCAGAATAGATTCATGGCTGCGCGCCTGAATGATGCGTCCCTGATGCGCATGAATAGCGCAGAAGGAACAGCTGCCGAAGCAGCCTCTGCTGCTGACTAAGCTGAACTGAACCTCTTCGAGCGCCGCTACGCCGCCCTTGGCATCGTAGCTCGGATGCCACTTACGCATGTAGGGCAAATCATAGATAGCGTCCATCTCCTCCATCGTCAGCGGGAAGATGTTCGGATTCTGCACGATATATTTCTTCTGTCCCTTTTGGACTACGATTTTGCCATAAAACGGGTCCTGCTCCTTGCTCTGCAGCTTGAAGGCTTTGGCAAATTCCTTGCGGTCGTCCTTGATAGCCTTCCAGTCGGGAAGCTCCACATATTCGTCGTCAGGCAAAGTGTCGGACATATACGCCGTACCGCGGATGTAATGCATATCCTCGGCGCTGGCACCGCCTGCCAGATAATCGGCAATTTCCATAATCTGCTTTTCGCCCATGCCGTAAACAAGAAGGTCCGCACCGCTGGCCTCCAGAATAGAAGGCATCAGCTTGTTTTCCCAGTAGTCGAAATGCACAAAACGGCGCAGGCTGGCTTCAATGCCGCCGATAACTACAGGCATATCCGGCCACAGCTGCTTGACGAGCTGCGCATAAACGGCCGTAGCATGGTCGGGACGCTGTCCCACCACGCCGCCTGCGGTATACTTGTCGACAGAACGCTCATTCTTGGCTGCCGTATAACGGCACAGCATGGAGTCAAGGTTGCCGCCGGAAATAAGCACGCCCAGTCGCGGCTTGCCCAGCTCTGCCAGATATTCTGCTTTATCCCAACGCGGCTGGCACAGCATAGCTACCTTGTAGCCCTGCGCCTCCAGCACACGGCAGATTACTGCCGGACCGAAGGAGGGGTGGTCTACATAAGCATCGCCGCTGATAAACAGAAAGTCAATCTGCTCCCAGCCACGCTCGGCTATTTCCTGAGCGGAAATCGGTAAAAACTGTTTCATTAAAAACTCCTGAACAAATTATTATTTCTTCTTATCGGCCTTCACTTCGCCGGCAGCCTGTGGCTGCTGCGGCTCAGCCGGCTTAACCTCAGCCTGCGGCTTCGGTTCCTCTGCCTTCGGCGCAGGTGCGGCTGCAGCGGGCTGCGGTGCTGCTTCCTCTACTGCGGCAGCAGGTGCGGCCTTGGTTTCGGCTACGGGCTGCTGTGCAGCCTCCTCTGCTTTAGCTGCGGCTGCAGGCTGTGCGGGAGCGTTGCGCAGATAGGTCTTGACGGCAACGCCATGCTCGCCCTTCAGGTCAACAGCCTCGCCGTTCACCTTGATGCGTACAACGCCGATATTGCCGTACTTGACAATCAGCTTATCCTTAGCCTCGAAATGCTTGCTTTCCTTAGCATGCAGAATGCCGGCAAAAAGCTCCTTGCCGTCGGCACTTGCCTCCAGCCAGCAGTCACCCTCGGCCTCCAGGTCAACAGTAACCTTATCCAGCACTGCAGGTGCTTTAGCTTCAGGCTTAACCTGCTCGGTCTGCTTTGCCTCTTCCTTAGGCATATTTTTAAAATAGTTAATGGTAGCGGGAATGGCAAAATAGCCTGCTGTGAGCACCGCTACCGCTGCTAAGCCTGCCAGGCACTGCTTCATCGGCAGCTTCGGCAAACCCGGCATTTCAAAGCGGCCTGTACCGCTGCCGATATCACGCTTATCCTTCAGCTGGATGTTGAGGCGGACCTTTTCCACCTCACGGATACCCTGGCTGCGTACAGCCTCTGCTGCCATACCGGCAGCACTTGCTTTATATTCATTAACAAGCTCCGGACCGTTCAGTCCCAGATAATTACCGTAGTTGCGGATTATTCCCTTCAGGAAAACCTCGCCCGGAGTCTTGTCATATTCGTCATTTTCTACAGCCTGCAGATAACGGCTGCGGATACTGGTAGCCTTTTCGGCATCAGCCAGGGAAATACCCTTTGCCAGTCTTGCTTCTTTCAAAATTGCGCCGACAGTCTTTTCCTTATCATCCATTTTGCCTGCACCTCCGCTTATTCACGGCGCAGGAAGCGTTCCTCTGCTTCCTTACGCGACATTATAACCTCTCGTGGCTTGCTGCCTACAGATTGACCGACAATGCCCAGCTCCTCCATGGTATCTACCAGACGCGCCGCACGCGTATAGCCTATGCGGAAGCGTCGCTGCAGCATGGAGCTTGATGCCTGCCCCATGTCCAGCACAAGGCTCAGGGCATCCTCGAAAAGCTCATCCTCTGCAGGCGCATTGGAGCCTGCATCCTCGGCATTATGGCCTTTATTATCACATTCCAGCTCCTGCTCTGTTACTTCTTCACTGTAATTTACAGGAATGGACTGCTTGATAATGAAATCTACTATTTTATTCAGCTCATCATCGCTGACGAAGGCACCCTGCACACGCACGGGCTTGTTGTAGCCCATGGGGTAAAAGAGCATATCGCCCTTGCCCAGCAGCTTTTCGGCACCGCCCATATCAATAATGGTGCGCGAATCTGTCTGCGAGGATACGGCGAAAGCAATACGTGAAGGAATATTCGCCTTGACGATGCCTGTAATAACATCTACGGACGGACGCTGGGTTGCCAGAATCAGATGGATACCGGCAGCGCGGGCCTTCTGTGCCAGACGCAGGATGGCATCCTCCACATCAACCTTGGCTACCATCATCAGGTCGGATAACTCGTCGATGATAATAACGATATAGGGCATCTTTTCGGCGGCCTGTGCGTTATAGGTTTTGATGTCACGCACACGGCTGTCGGCAAACGCCTTATAACGGCGCTCCATTTCCGCTACCGCCCAGTGCAGCGCGCTGGCTGCCTTTTTCGGCTCGGTGACAACAGGTGTCAGCAGATGCGGAATACCATTGTAATTAGACAATTCTACGACCTTAGGGTCGACAAGAATCAGTTTAACCTCGTCCGGGGTAGCACGGTACAAAAGACCGGCGATAATCGTATTGATGCACACCGATTTACCGGAGCCTGTGGAGCCTGCTACCAGAAGGTGCGGCATTTTCGCAAGGTCGGCGGAAATAATATCACCGCTGATATCCTTGCCCAGACCGATGCACAGATGCTCCTTGGCGTTGCGCACACTGCCTGCCTCCACAACCTCACGGAAGCACACGGGATCGTTCTTCGTATTCGGCGCTTCGATGCCGATGGCGGATTTGCCGGGAATCGGCGCCTCGATACGCACACCGGGCGCAGCCAGACGCAGGGCAATATCATCCGCAAGGTTCACCACCGAGCTTACCTTCACACCGGCCGCAGGCTCCAGCTCAAAGCGGGTAACAGACGGTCCGCGCGTTACGGCAACAACTCTGGCGCGCACCTTGAAATCTGCCAAAGTCTGCTCCAGCACCGCACATTGGTCCATGATGTCCTTCTGATAGGTGGACGGGTCGCTGGCCTTCGGCGTATCCAGAAGCTCCAGCGGGGGCAGCTGATAGCTGCTCGCGGCCTGCGCTTCAGGCTCAAATGCTGCTGCGGTCTGCGGAGCAGGCGCCGCTGCGGCAATTTTATCTGCGCTGTCAAAAATCGTTACGGCCGGCTTCTCCGGTTCAGGCTCAGGCTGCGGCTCCGCCTTGGCAGGCACTGCAAACGCTGCAGCCTCCTCGCGATAGGTATTGCGGATTACGGAAGCAGGACGCTCCGGCTCGGGCTCAGGCTCGGGTTCGGCAGCCGGCGGCTCCGTATCATCCAGAAAGCGGCTGTCCGGCTCGTAATCATCGTCATAATTGATAATCGGTCTTACAATGACCTCGGGCTTGGACTGCTCCCATTCGGGCAGCTGCACCGGGTCACGCTCTATTTCCTCTTTTAAAGGAGATTTTTCGTAAACGCTCTTGTTTTTGGTAAAGCCCAAAATGCTTCTGAAAGCACTTTTCTTCTGCACGCCCTCGTTGAAGGCATCAAACTCGGGGCTGGTATAGTTGCTGATAACATTATCCGCAGGAGCGGTATGCTGTTGAGGCGCGGCACTCTTGCGTTTGAACACGGTCCTAGGCGCAGGCTCCGGACGCACGCGCTCTTCCCTCACCTTGTCGTCGGGGCGCACCAGCGTAATCTCATCGGAGGTCAGGTAATCCTGCCACAGCTCCCACCATTTGCGCAGCGGCAGCACCAGGCCAAGCAGCCACAGCCAGCCTAAAGCCAGAATGACGTAAACCGTTACATCACCGGCAAAGGAACGCAGCAGCTTCAGCAAAAGGCCGCCTATAAGACCGCCGCCATCCGCTATCAGCGAAGGCTCCAGCTCAGAGCCAACAGGCACAAAAACATGATGAGCTGTGCCTGTAAGGCACAGCGTCACCAAAGTAAAAATTAATGTTCTCTTGTTAAAAACACCAAATTGTCCTCTAAGCAGCTGCCAGGACGCAGCAAAGAAAGCCAAAGGCAACAGAAAGACACCCTTACCCAGCAGATTCTGCTCCACCAGATAAGCATAATGCATTACGCCGTCCCCAGCCGTCATAAGAAGAGCGGCAGCAAACAGCAGACCCATAAGCAGGCAGACAACGCCGACAGGGCGCGAGTAGCTTCTATTCTGTTGCTTCCTTCTTCTTTCCTTGCGCAAGATAAGACAACTCCTAAAATCGCAGCTGCCGGCAGTCATCCTTTATCAGCTGACTGCTGACAACCGCTCACAAAAAAACTATTCACTAATCACTAATAACTATTCACTAATCACTGAAAACTATCAGATCTCCATGATAATCGGCAGAATCATCGGGCGACGACGGGTTCTTTCGAACAGGAAGCGTCCCAAAGAATCACGGACCGTGGACTTGATTGCCGACCATTCGGAAACATTGTTTTCCTCGCAGCGGTCCAGGGCAGCCTGCACCTTATCGCGTGCTTCATCCATCAGGTCCTCGGCCTCTCGTACATAAACAAAGCCGCGGGAAACGATATCCGGACCGGAAACTACATGGCAGGATTCCTTGTCGATGGTTACGACAACAATCATGATACCGTCCTGAGAAAGCTGACGGCGGTCGCGCAGTACGATGTTGCCTACGTCGCCGACACCCAGGCCGTCAACCAGCACCTTGCCTGCAGGCACCTTGCCGTTAATGGTAATGCTGCTCTTGGTCAGCTCGATAACGCTGCCGTTTTCACCGATAACAATGTGGTCTGCCGGCATGCCGAGAGATTTAGCCAGGTTAGCATGCTTAACCAGGTGACGGTATTCACCATGCACAGGCATGAAGAAACGCGGACGCACCAGATTGTGCATCATCTTGATTTCCTCCTGGCTGGCGTGGCCGGAAACGTGGACGCCGTTGCTCTTTTCATAAATAACATCCGCGCCCAGCTTGTACAGATGGTCGATAGTGCGGGAAACGAGCTTTTCGTTGCCCGGAATCGGTGTAGCAGAAATAATTACTGTATCACCGGGCATAATATCAACCTTTTTATGGTCATTCATAGCCATACGGGTGAGCGCGCTCATCGGCTCGCCCTGACTGCCGGTGGTGATAATAACAACCTTTTCCGGCGTATAGTTATGAGTTTCGTCAATATCAATCAAAACGCCCTCGGGAACCTTTAAGTAACCCAGCTCCTTAGCGATATTTACAACATTCACCATGCTGCGGCCGATAACTGCTACCTTACGGTCATACTTCACAGCAGTATCAATAACCTGCTGGATACGATGTACGTTAGAGGAGAAGGTTGCTACGATAATACGGTGCTTAGCATAGCGGAACTCCTCGTCAAAGGTCTGGCCAACCATTTTTTCGCTGGGAGTGAAGCCCGGGCGCTCGGCGTTGGTGCTGTCTGCCAGCAGGCACAGTACACCGCGGTCGCCGTATTCGGCAAATTTATTGAATTCCATAACCTGTCCGTCAACAGGAGTGTGGTCAATTTTGAAGTCACCGGTGTGGATAATAACACCGATAGGAGTAGTAATCGCGATAGCAACAGCGTCGGGAATGCTGTGGTTTACGCGGATGAAATCGAGCTTAAAGGCACCGGCGTTAATCTTGTCACCGGGTTTTACTACGTGCAGGTTTTCGTTGCCTACACCGTTTTCCTTCAAGCGGCCTTGTAAAATACCCAGAGTAAGTGCGGTACCATAAACGGGACAATCAATTTGTTTCATAACATAGGGCAGCGCACCGATATGGTCCTCGTGACCATGTGTCAGAAAGATACCCTTAATTTTATCTTTATTCTCAACCAAATATGTAATATCGGGAATAACCAAGTCAATGCCGAGCATATCGTCTTCAGGGAACATCAGGCCTGCATCAATCAGGATCATGTCGTCCCCGTAACGGAATACCGTCATATTTTTACCAATTTCGCCCAAACCACCCAGCGGGATAATCTGGACCTTATGTTGAAATTTACCCAAAAAAAATACACCTCCATTTTTTATTTTACATTCTTCCGTACAAATGTAGAAATTGAATTTGATACTGTGTCCGCACACATACTCTCTACTTTATTATACACTAAATATGGGCTATTGACAAATAGTGATACATATTTTTTGTGAAAAGTTTGTTGCCAAACGGATGATTTTGGGGCAGAGGTAAAGCGTATGCAAAAAGCGGCTGCGGGCAATGCGCGCCCCCCTGCTTGACATTCCCTTCTATTTCAAGTAAACTTAAACTAAGTTCTTCAAAACCGCAAGTAACCTTACGCCTCCGGCTCATTTACCTGCGGACAATTAAATAAGCAGTATATCCTGCAGATGCACCTTTTCTGCAGAAGCTTAAGCAAGGCCATTTATTTTTATCTGGTACATTCTAAGAGTAGTACAAACTGACGATTTTTTATCGTCAGGGTACTGCTCTTTTTTGTTTTTTAGGCGCTTTGCAACTGCTTATGTATTTTTTTATTCACTTGTGTTAAAATGAAAGGAGAAAAACCATGCAAGACCTGGCAACAAAATTTGCCAACCTGACAATCCAAAGTGACTTCATCTTCAAAAAGGTTATGTCGCGCAAGCGCATCTGCAAGCATCTGTTGGAAGAGCTGCTGCAGATTGAGATTGCGGACATCAACTACATTGAGGCAGAAAAGACGCTTGAGCCTGAGTACACTAGCCGCGGCATACGCCTGGATATCATCGTAGCGGACGACAAAAACACGCATTATAATCTGGAGATGCAGGTGAAAAACAATAAAAATCCCGATACGGACACCTACGTCCTGCCCAAGCGTTCCCGTTATTATCAGGCACTGCTTGATATTGATTTGCTGCAGAAGGGACAGCCGTATGACCTGCTGCCACCGACCTTTATCATTTTTATCTGCGTTTTTGATTTCTTTGAAAAGGGTAATTATGTCTATACTTTTAAAAAGCGCTGCCTGGAGGATTTGGAGCTGGAGCTTCCCGATGAAGCAACCACCATGATTTTGAATACTAAGGGTACGCATGGCGATATTTCTCAAGACATCAAGAGCTTTTATGATTATGTAAACAACCACATTGTAACTACTGATTTCACCAAGCAGATTGACGATGAAATCAGCTATCTCAAATTAGATACGAAAGTGAGGCGAGAATTTATGCTTATGGAAGCGCGTTTGTTAGATGAAAGACGTGAGGGTAAAGCTGAGGGCATTGCCGAAGGCAAGGAAATAGGCATTGCTGAGGGTAAAGAAATAGGCCTTGCTGAGGAAAAACTCGCTACTGCTAAGCGCATGTTGGCTAAGGGATGCTATTCTCTCGAGGTTATCGCTGAGCTTACAAATTTATCTCTCGCTGATGTGGAAAAGCTAAAGGAAGAAGCTTAAGCACGTAAAGCAAGTTTAATACGAAAAAATTAAACAAAAAGCACAAAAACCCATGTCCCGCCGAAATCGGCAAGACATGGGTTTTCTGTATTCTCAGCGCACGCTTTAGCAACAGCATGCGCTATTTTATTATCTTCTGCAGTACGCCTGCATCCGCAAGCCTCTGCTTTACCCCTTCTGATACAAATTATAATAATGCCCTTTGCGCGCTAGCAGCTCTTCATGGTTGCCGCACTCCGCAACAGCGCCCTCGTCAAGCACCACAATCTTGTCCGCATGACGGATGGTGGAAAGACGGTGCGCAATAATCAGCGTGGTGCGTCCTACCGCCAGCTCGTCGAGCTCCTTTTGTATCTGCTGCTCCGTAATATTGTCGAGCGCACTTGTAGCCTCATCCAACACTACTACCGGAGGATTTTTGAGGAAGACACGCGCAATCGCCAAACGCTGCTTCTGGCCGCCGCTCAGCTTCACGCCGCGCTCACCAACCTCGGTATCGTAGCCTGCAGGCAGCTTTTGAATGAACTCATCCGCCGCCGCAGCCTTCGCTGCCGCCTGCACCTCGTCCGCTGTCGCATCCGGTTTGGCGTAGGCTATGTTGTAGCGCACGCTGTCGCCGAAGAGAAAGACATCCTGCTGCACCAGGCCGATTTGCCTGCGCAGTGATTCCTGCGTAAATTCACGGATATCGCAGCCGTCCAGCAGAATTCTGCCGCTTTGAGGCTCGTAAAAGCGCAGCAAAAGGCTGGCAATGGTTGTTTTGCCTGCTCCCGTAGCGCCCACAAAGGCCACGGTTTCACCTGCTGCCACGCTCAGCGAAAGGTTGCGGATAACAGGTCTGCCGTCCGCATAGGCAAAGCTGACGTTATCAAAGGTAATATTACCCTTGCAGGGCGGGCAGATTTTAGCATCCGGTGCATCGGTAATCTCGGGCTTTTCCTGCAGCAGCTCATAAAAACGCTTGAAGCCTGCCATACCGCGCTGATATACCTGAATGAAGCCTAAAAGCTGCATCAGCGGTTTCATAAACAGGCCCACGTAGAGGAAGAAGGCCACCAGCTCGCCGAAGCTCATCAGCCCCTGATTTATCAGCAGGCCGCCCACTACTAATATCGCCACATTGATAAAGTTGCTGAAGAAAATCATACTGCCGACGAAATAGGATGTTATTTTGAAGGATTTTTTGCATACTTTCAGATAGGCATCCGCCTTTTCCATAAACTGCGCCATATCGCTGCGCTCACCGGCGAAGGCCTTGATCAGACGCACGCCGTTAATGCTTTCCGCAGCCTTGCCCGTTACCTCGCCCATTGCCACACGATTGGCAAAGAAGGCCTTTTTCATGCGCAGGTTGACGAAAACGGTATGCACTGCCTTCACCAGAAGCAGGAAGGCAATAAGGCTGCCCAGCATAGGATTCATATAGATTAAAATAACCATTGTGCCGACCATCGTCAGCCCGCAGACGATAAGATCAATCGGCGCATTGCCTGCGAAGCCGTTAATTTCGCTCAAATCGCTTGTGAGGCGCGAAAGCAGCTGGCCGCTTTTGTTTTTATCGTAAAAGCCGAAGGACAGCTTTTGCAGATGGCTGAACAAATCGCGGCGCATGTCGCGTTCCATGGAATAGCTCATGGACTGCGCCCAGTAGATGATGCTGAAATGCATGCCGAAGTTTACCAGATACATGGCAAGCAGTGCCGCCGACCATTCAAGGAGCAGCGGCAGATTCTTAAGCGGCAGCTGCTGTTCCAGCATCAGCTTCACTACATAGGGAAAGAACAGCTCGAGCAGTGCGCGCAGCAGCGAGCCTATCACAAGAAAGAGCAAAATGCCCTTATATGGTTTATAATAGCTGAGAAATGTTTTGAACATAAAGCTTTCCTATCCTCTATTTATATATATATTCTAAAGCGCGGGCAGCAGCTTTTGCCGATGTGCCTGGTGTAAAACGCTGCCGCGACGTTATATACTTTCTTTTATGATGATACAGTCTACACTATATAGCAGGTATAAAGTCAATAGGATGTGTTCTTAAATAATATCATAAAGCGAGCTATTTGCCAATTGCTATAACACAAGCGCTTCACTAAAAAACTGCCTTTCCTAAAATCGAAAGGCAGTTTTTGGTGTTGCTTAAGCCTTATTCGGCAAGCAGCTTGCCTGCTTCCGCCAGCTTAGCCACGGCTTCGTCATCGGGAGCACCCAGCGCCAGTACGCCGTCAGCCACAAGTGTCGCACCCGCGTCCTTAACGCGTGCTTCCCAATCCTGCATATAGGTTCCGCCCCAGCCATAGGAGCCGAAGAGCGCTACCTTTTTGCCTGCCAGCTTGCCTTCAAGCTCGGTGAAGAATGGCTCGAATTCGCATTCCTCCAGCACCTCTGCGCCCATTGCCGGGCAGCCCAATGCCAGAGCATCATAGCCTGCAGCCTCGTCAGCAGTGATTTCGCTGACATTTTTTACAACAGCCTCAGCACCGGCAGCGTTAATTGCTTCTGCAACAGCGTCAGCCATCATTTGTGTGTTACCGGTACCGGTCCAAAAAATTACAGGAATTTGTTTCATGATAGTGTCCTCCTTTTGCTTTAAACTTTACTTTTGATAATAACCCTGGATTTGCTCCAGCAGGAAATCAGCCCCCTTTTCGCCCATAAACGGCAGGTGTGTTGCCACTACGCCATTCATAAACGGCGCGCTGATGAGCACCTTCGTGTTGCTTGCATCTGCCTGCGTGAGCGCCACATCGTCCGCGAAAAGCAACGTGTCGCGCAGCTCACGGATTTTCTGCAGCCATTCGCCCTCCTCGGCGTAGGCTTCTACATCTGCCGCATGTTCGGTAATGGCCTTCAGGCTGTGCGCGCACATTTTATGCGTCACGCTGATGCCTGCCTGCTCCAGAAAAGCGCTCACACCCTGCACCAGATCATAATCACCCTTGACTGCGGCCTGCCTGGGCTTGCTGCCGCCCATCATGGCAAACATGCTGAGCATGGACATGCCCTTTTCCTTCATTTTGATGCGCATCAGCACCATGGGCTCCGGAGCCTTGCCAACCGCCGCACCAACCTGCTCCAAAAAGCTCACGGTACCGCTGTAGCCGTAGGGAACGGCGTAAACATAAGGCGTGCCGAACTTTTCTTCAAGGTATTTGGCAGCGGCAAGACCTTCGTTGCCCAACACAATATTTACCTGTGCCTTGCCCATGGCCTGCAGCTCGTCTACGCTCGTGTCGCAGCAAAGGCAGGCATTGCAGCGCAGGCCCAGTGCTTCACCCAGCAGGCTTTTCACCTCCCAGATATCGCTCGCCATGCGGTAACGCCACGCAGAGGCGCCGATGATGTTGTACATGCCTGCCTCCTTAGCTGCGTCCTTCTGCGGCAGATTGCGCACCAGCAACTTGTAGGTTTCCGCCAGGCCGACGCTGTAATCACCGCGGAAGCCGCCCTGCTCGAAGGCCACAAGCTTAGCCTTGACCTCGTTTTGCATATAACGGCACACGCCCTTGATGTCGGTGCCGATGACGGCAGTTACGGAAGAGGCTACGACGAAGATAACCTTCGGCGCATAGCTTTTATCCAGTTCGATAATTGCTTCCTCTAAACGTGTTACATCGCCCATGACAACATCATCTTCGCTCATATGCGTGGTGAAGAGGCGGTTTTGAAAGCGCAGGCCCAAGCCTCCGTATAAGCCCATGCTGTAATGCGTGGTGCCAGCGGGTCCGTATTCCAGCACGATAGCTCCCTGTACGGCCAGAAGGCTCCAGATAATTCCCATTCTGTCCGACGGTGTCGGTAAAAATCTTACTAAGCTCACAGGCCGGCCTCCTCTCTGAATTTCTTTGCGTCGGCTACAGCCTTCGCCACTGCCTGCAACATGAAGCTGCTGCATTCAAAGCCCAGCATTTTGCCTGCCGGGTCGCTGTGCAGCAGGGCAATGCCCTTGCGGCGCAGGCGGTCACCGAACTCATGGCCCATATAGAACCACGGATGCAGTACGTCGTAAACATATTGCAGCGGTGCGATATTTGCCGCCTTGCAGATGTACGGGTCGGTTTGCGCCAGAATGCTTTCGATATCCGCAAAATTAGCCTCACTCAGCTTATTGCTCTGAATCAGCTGCGGCACCAGGCCCAGGCTGCACAGATAGCTGTTGAGCTCGAAGCAGTCATACTGCGTATTGCCGTAGATATAGGGCACGCCCTTGACGTCAGGCAACACCTGCTGCTCCAATTCCTTGCATTCCTCAAACTTAGCGCCAATCTCCGCAGGCAGCGGCAGCTCCAGATAATTAAACAGATGCTGATAGGTCTGCAGGATTTTTTCCGGCGCTGCGAAGCGGTTGAAGTAAACGTAAGGAATGCCGTACTGCTCCTGCATAGTCTGCGCCAACGGCAGCGCGATATCATGCACGACGATGTTTACCTTCGCTGCGGGAGCACGGCGGATTTCCTCGGCAGTGCAGCCGCTGGGCAGCTGTACGCCCAGTTTGACGCCTGCTGCCGCTAAAAATGCGTGCAGCTCCGTGTCGGCAAAGTTGCCCATGCGCTGACCCAGAACGTTGACGCTGCCGTCACATTCCTGCTTTTGCATCATTGCGGCGCAGGCAGTAATGGCGCGCTCCAAGCCGGGGAAATGGTCCTCGCACTTAAAGTGCTCGGTGTGCACCGCCATTACCGGAATACTGTACTGCTTCGTCAGCTCTGCGGCAATAGCGTCGTAATCATCGCCGATTACCTCAATTACGCAGGTGGTGACGAGCATCACGCATTTCGGCTGATATTCCGCCACTATTTCTTTGAAGGCCTTGTGCATGCTTTCGGTGCTGCCGAAGGTTACGTCATGGCTGTCTAGTACAACGGAAACGCAGCGTCCCGCAATACCGCCGTAGCGCTCGTTGATGGTGAGGCTTTTGGTGTAATAGCTGCATTCGTCCGTGCCTACGATTACCAGCAGACAATCGTCAATACCGCCTGCCACCATCGCCGCGCCCATCAGCGGACAGTGGGTGCCGGGGAACAGTGCTGTTGTGAGCTGGGGCACATCCTTGATTGTCTGCACCTTGCTCAGGCGATTCAGGCGGCCTAAGATTTCGTTGCCGTCCATGCCTGCAGCCTGCGGCGGCATACCCATTTTCTCGGCCATTTTGCGCATTTCGTCCTTCTTGTCACCCTTCATGGCCTGCATCATGCTCATCATCTTGCCCATGTCGGGCATAGCGCTTTGGTCGCCGTTTTTCTGCTTAGCCTTGATGGCTTCGATGGCGCTTTTGGGCATGCCCATTTTTTCGGCCATCTTCCACATTGCATCTTCCTTTAAGTCCATGTACTGCCTCCTATTCTTCTTCGTCCTCGCTCATAGCCAGCACATGCTCGGCTAATTCGTTGTATACCTGTACCATCGGTGAGTCCTTGACAAATTCGCTGACAGTGCCGCCCTGATTTTCGGCGATTTGGATATCGCCGCTGCGCGGTACGTACTGCACAACCTCGGTGCCGATTTCTGCGGCAGCCTTGGCTACCAGCTCCTGCTCATTCTCAATGTTTTTGGCATTGAGGATGATGCCCTTCAAGCGTGCGTAGCCGCGACGGCCGAAGTTTTTGATGGCCTGGGCGATGTTGCTTGCCGCGTAGAGGGCCATCATTTCGCCGGAGGATACGATGAATACCTCACGTGCATAGCCTCCGCGAATAGGCATAGCGAAGCCGCCGCAGACTACGTCACCCAATACGTCGTAGATAACGATGTCAGGCTTGTAGGTTTCAAAGGCTTCCAGCTCGGCCAGCTTTTCGAAGGCGGAGATGATGCCGCGGCCTGCACAGCCGATGCCGGGGGTGGGGCCGCCGGCTTCTACGCACAGAACGCCGCCGAAGCCTTCAAATACAATGTCCTCTAATTTCAAGGCTTCGCCTTTTGCTTTCAGTTGCTCTAATACTGTGGGGATGCGTTTTCCTTCCATGAGGTTTTTGGTGCTGTCGCTTTTGGGGTCGCAGCCTACTTGCATTACTTTGTAGCCTTTTAATGCGAGGGCTGCGGATAAATTTGAGGTGGTGGTGGATTTGCCGATGCCGCCTTTACCGTAGATTGCTATTTTTCTCATGTTTTTCTCCTTATGGGTTATAGTTATTGAGGGTTATTATTGATGTTCAATGCGAAGTACAGCGTGCTTCCGTTACGCTTGCGTGCTATGATACTTTTTGCCCGGGGCGGCAAAAAGTATCCAAAAAACGCCCTTAATGGCTGCTTCGCCGGATTCCGGCGACTAGATTCGCAGAATTTTTCACGTCGCTGATTTTTGCATGGCGTTCATCCGCAGGATGCGTCAACACTCCAGCGAAAAATTCCTGTGCCTGTCCGTTGCTTGCGCAGTTCGCTTGACATCGTGGTTCTGGCGAGCTCGTCGTCCGTTCCGGTCTGCGCAGCGCCGAGGATGGTGTGCTGTTTGTTTGAGCGAAGCAAAGACTATCATGCTTTACGATAGTTTGAGCGTAGTTTAAGTGAAAATTCCTTATTACAAAGCCTATTATTTATATTCTATTACAAATGGGAAGCCTTGTACGAAGTAGCAGCGTACTTTTTGGCCGGCGTCGTTTTTGGCAGCACTGAAGCGCCATTTGTAAAAGGCGCTGAGGGCGTTGTTATCCAAGGTGCTGTTGCCGCTGGAGCGCACTACTTCGGCGCTTTCTACGCGCCCATCGATGCCTACAACGCCACGCACGACAACGCGCCCGCCGATTCCCGCATCACGCAGCGCCTGCGGATAAACTGGAGCCGCAGTTGAGGCTACACGCGGAGGCACCTTGGGATTACGCGCAATGCCTGGGCCCGCGCCGTCGCCAATGCCGCTGCCGTGTCCCGCACCGTGACCGCCACCGCTTCCACTTCCGCTGCCTACACCAATACCGCTGCCGGTGCCTGTGCCATGGCCGGTTCCGTGCCCGCCGCCGCTGCCACTGCCGCTGCCTTTTTTTGCACCTGCAGGCACATGCTTCACTACATGCTTCACAACCTGCTTATGCTCTATCTTGCCGTCAGGCAGAGTAATCGTTTCTTCTTCCACGACTTCCTCCACCTGCTCCTCGCCATCGTCGGCAGCATCAGCGACAGCTTCATCGGCGCCACCTCCGCCTCCGCCGCCGGCATCAAAGAACACAACGGTGTCAGCATCCGCAGCCGGCGGCTGCATAGCAAAGGCGCCGGAAAACGCCAGTGCGACGAACAATATAAAATGTATTATCAGTGAACCGCAAAAGCCAAAGCGCTGACGTGCCTTCGCCTGCAGCTTTTCTATCTGCTTCATCGTTACTTACCGCCATCCGTCGCCAGGCCGAAGCGTGCTACGCCTGCACCCTTCAGCTTATCTACCAGCTTAATCACCTCGCCGTACTCCAGCGCCTTTTCCGCACGGATGACAACAGCGAAGTTTTTGTTCTTCTTCTGCTCCAGGCCTGCCTGCAGCGCCAAGGCCTCCGCATCCGTTTGGGCATCGCCCAGATAAATGCTGCCGTCGGCCTTCATCGTCACGGCGAAGGTTGTCGTGGTATCCGTTGCCGCATTTTTAGCCTGCGGCAGCTTCACCGGAATCGTTTTCAGGTCAATCATATACATCGTGCTCAGCATAAAAAAGACCAGCAGGAAGAACATAATATCAATCATCGGGATAATCATCAGCGGCGGCGTTTTCCTGTTACGCACATCTCGCAGCTTCATGATCTTGCTCTCCTTGTTTCAGCCTCCAGCAGTGCGCTGAAGCACTGCTCCATATCCGTAATCATGTTGTCCATACGGTGAGCGAAATAGGAATGTGCGCACAGTGAAAGAATAGCTACGCACAAGCCCGTTGCCGTCGCTATCAGCGCTTCGCCGATGCCGCCGGTAATCGCCATCGGCGCACCCGCTTCTACGTTGAAAATGCTGAAGGCACCGATCATGCCCACGATAGTGCCCAGCAGTCCCAGAAGCGGGGACATCGTTACGATAATGCCCAGGTAATCCAGCTTATCGCGCAGCGTCGCCATAAAAATACCGGCACGGCTTTCGAGGAAGGCGCTCTTTTCTGCCTTACCGCCTGCAATTGCCGCCACATCAGCAAGCATCTGCGCGCACTGACCGCTTCCCTTGTGCGCCAGCTCCGTCGCCACAGCAAAATCACCGCTGCGCACGGCAGCGCAATAGCGGGCGGCAAAAACGGCGCCGCTGTCAACGCTCTTATAATATATAAACCGCTCAATGGCGATTGCTATCACAGTTATAGAACAGGCGAGCAACGGCCACATAACCAGTCCGCCCTTATGAAAGTACATTATCAAATCTGTTATTGCCTGCATATTTTCCTCACAAATCTACAAATGCTGTCGTACTTTTACAGGAGGTGCATACTGCTCCCCAAAGTACATAAAGGAGCAGTATGCTGTATATTATGGAATCAAAACTCTAATTAAAAGGTCATTTCCGCGCCTACACGCCAGGTACGGCCGTCGATAGTATAGCTATGATTTTCATCATAGGGTAAGGTCTTGTCAAAGATATTGTCTACACCGGCATAAACATGCAGGTTTTTAGTAATTTGCTTGTCTGCAACAAAGTTAAAAGTGTTAAAGGTATAGGTATTAACATTGCTGGAAACCTTGTACAGATAATCTACATACCACTTAGACCACAAAGTTGCGGTAAACGGCAATTCAGCATTATCGGTATAGCTTAATTGGACAACACCGTTTTGTCTTGCTCTGTTATTCAGACGAGCATTAGTGGTTTTATCCTTAGCATCCGTGTAGTTATAAGTAGCCTTTACATTCCAATTATCATTGAAATTGTAACCAACCTCTGCTTCTGCACCACTGATTTCCGCTTCGCCTACATTGTAGTATTTGCTCTTGACAACCATGCCGACACCGGGAACATAGCCACGGTAGAACATATCGGAATCAATAAGATTATCTATTTCATTATGATAATAACCTAATTTGCCGGACCATTTACCTTGCTCTGCTTCAAAACCGATGTCGAAATTAGTTGCTTTCTCAGGTTTTAAATCAGGATTACCTAATACCTGAACATTCATCATGCCCATGCGTTTATCCATGGTAGAGTACAATTCATATACTGTCGGCGCACGGAAGCTCTTGCCATAGTTGACCTTAAAGCGGCTATTATCGCTAAAGCTATAGGTAGTACCGATTTTAGGAGATGTATGACTGCCGAAGGCATTGTGATGGTCAAAACGCACAGCAGGAATAAGCAGCCATTTATCAGTAATTTTCCATTCATCCTGCAGATAAGCAGCATAAGTATCTACATCCTTTTCAGAACCTGCTTTAGTGATACCTGCAAAGGTTTCGCTATATTTGTTATCACCGCCACCGCCGAAACGTGTACCACGCATATTGGTCGTAGTCCATTCAGCGCCATAAGTCATAGTGTTTTTATCATTCAGCTTCATGCTGTTTTTGCCTTCAAACACCAAAGTATCATACGAGGTATGGTCAAAATCGGTAATAGCATTATTTTCGTTTGTTACGTTGCTTTTCTTTAATGTATTGTAATACATACGCAGATTATAATCGTTTTTATTATCCTTGCCATAATAGGTCAAAGCATAATCGGAACGGTTGTTATCATAATTATAAACACCTTTGTCAGTTCCTTCACTGCTATTACTGGTGAACTGTTCACGCATAAAATTCAAATCTAAAGCAAGACCACGGTTAGCATCAAAGGCATAATCAAAACCAAGATTTAAGAAACGGCGAGGTCCATACATATTGGAGCTGCTAGTATCATAACCTTTGGTTTTATTGTAATAGCCGCTAACCTCTTTACGGACATCTTCAATACCGCCGCTGGCTTTTACACTTACTTTGCCTTGACGACCGGAAGAATAATAGAAGTTTGTACCCATTTCTTTAGTGCCGGTATGAGCACCGATACTTGCATGCTCTTGGTTGGCTTTCTTTGTAATGATGTTAATAACACCACCCATAGCATCGCTGCCATACAAAGCAGAACCATTGCCACGAATAACTTCAATGCGTTCTACATCTGCAAGATTGATACGGCTCAGCTCATAGGCATTCATTGTAGAACCGGTGTTTTCGGCAGCCATACGACGACCGTCAACCAAAATCAACGTATGCTTGCTTTCCATACCGCGAACCATAACCACATTGCCGGTCATACCAACCTCTTGCACATCAATGTTAGTTGCAAAACGCAAGGCATCGCGCACGTTATAAGCAGCAGTATTTTTGATATCCTCTTGGGTAATAACCTCAACGCTTTGCGGAACCTCTTTTTTCTCCAGCTGTGTTTTGGTAGCGGTCACAACATAATCCGCACCGCTGTATTCATCGTAATTATCTGCCTCCGCAGCAAATGCCATATGGCCAACTGCACTGACAACGCAGGCAGTGAGTAAGGCTATCTTCTTTTTGTTTAAAATTCTCATAATGCACCTCTTTTTTCTACTTGTTTTTTTATGGTATATTTCACACCCGCAAGGTCAGTGACCGCTAACCCACGGATAAAAAAAATATCGGAAGAATTTATTTTCTGTCGAACCATACGACAAAATCACCCGCAGGCTTTTCGCCCTTCTGTTTGCGCTCCAGCGGTGTGATTACGGCAACCTTAAGCTCAGGACGCAAAGCTTCCAGCTTTTGCGCTGTACCCAGATGCGCATCGGAATGGAAGCAACCGTTGATATGCAAAATCTGCATATTCTGATGTGCGTCGGCAAACGCAGCAATACTCTCGGCCATCTTGTCATCCTTCAGGCATTGCGCCGCATACACGGCAGCCAGGCGCTGCGGCGGCATCTTCATCGGAGCTGCCGGGGAGCTCATCTGCGCATAGAATTTATCCTTATACGCGCCCTCGGGAGCATAGGTATGCTTGGGCAGCCATTGCTGATACTGCGCCTCCACGCCCTCCGTCGAAGCGTTGTTTTTCGCTACGTGCGCTGCCAAAAAGCGCGGTACGTTAGCTGCCACAACAGGCATTTTCTTTTCTTTGGCAAAATTTACCAGCGGAGCATAATCCGTGCCGTAATTAGGCCAGGGGCGGCTTGCAGCGAGAAAATTTTCTTCGCTCAGAGTATCTGCCAAAAAGTTATTTAACTTACTTTGGTTATCTGCCTCAAACATTTCCATGGATAAGGCCAGTTTCTCGCCTTTTGCCTTATACATTGCCTTCAAAAGCTCTAATTCATATTGGTGTATTTCACTTTGATCATGATATTCACCAAAGAAAACTACATCATACTTCTGCAGCTTGCTTGCCAGCTGCACTGCTGTTAAATTTTTACCGCTCTGCGCATCGCTGAACTGCGCCGCACCTGCGGCACCTGCGCCCAGACACAGCATTGCCATGCTAAGAGCGATTGTTTTCATGAATTTATTCATTTTAATCATGCTCCTCTACACTATACGGAAAGCACACGGGGTACTGCGTCCCGTTGGCCTCCACACGCATAATCACGGCCTTCACATCATAAAGCTCTTCAATCACAGACTGCGTGAATACCTCGTCCGTAGGTCCGTCTGCCATAATCGTGCCCTTTTTCAACGCAATCAGACGCTCACTGTAGCGCGCCGCATGGTTCAAATCGTGCAGCACCATGATAACCGTCAGCCCCATTTCGCGATGCAGGCGCACCACAAGCTCCATCAGCTCCAGCTGATGATGCACATCAAGATAGGTCGTAGGCTCATCGAGCAGCAAAATCTTCGGCTTCTGCGCCAGCGCCATGGCCAGCCACGCGCGTTGACGTTCGCCCCCGCTCAGGGTATGCACCAGGCGCGTACGCAGCGGTCCCAGCTCAGTAAACTCCAGCGCTTCTTCAATCGCCAGGCGGTCCTCCTTATTGAGGCCGTCGAAGAACTTGCGGTACGGCATTCGTCCGTAGCACACCAGCTCCTCCACCGTCGTGCCGCCGGGAGCGTTCGCGCTCTGCGCCATTACTGCCAGTGTGCGCGCCACCTCTTCGGTGGACATTTTGTTGATATCCTTGCTGTCGAGATAAACCGCACCGCTCGCAGGCTCCAATAAACGACATAACGCCTTCAGCAGCGTTGATTTGCCGCTGCCGTTCGGCCCGATAATCGTCACAATCTCCGGCCGGGAAATATCCAGCGTCAGGTCCCTGATTATCGTGTGCTCGCCGTAGCGCAGAGTAATTTTTTGTGTATGTAATGTTGGGATATTCATAGCTTAACGCATCCTCCGTTTCAGCAGATACAAGAAGAACGGACCGCCGATGAAGGACATGAAGATGCCCACGGGTATTTCCAGCGGACTAAAAAGCGTTCTTGCCGCCGTATCGGCCAATGTTACCACCGCACCGCCGGCAATTGCCGCACAGGGCAGCAGATATTCATGGTCGCTGCCGATTAGCAGGCGCATGATATGCGGCACGATGAGGCCCACAAAGCCCAGCATGCCTGCTACGCTTACGGAAACCGCCGCCAGCAGCGCGGAAAGAAAGATCAAAATTATACGCATACGCATCACGCGCACGCCCAGACTTTTGGCCAGTTCATCACCTAACTGCAACGCATTTAGGGAACGCGCACACAAAATCGTACCGATAATACCAATGGCGCTGTAGGGCAGCAGCATTTCCACATGCCCCCAGCTGCGCCCCTGAAAGCCGCCTGCCATCCACATAACCGTGCCCTGGATTCTGTCGCTGTAAAATACGTTCAGCGCCGCCATACCGCCGCCGAAGAAGGTGGCAACCGCCACGCCTGCCAGAATCATTCGCAGCGGGTTGATGCCCTTTTCCCACGCCAGGAAAAAGACAATGCCTGTGGAAAGCACGGCACCGACGAAGGCTGCCAGCGGCACCATAGCGGATTGTTCCGGGAAAAGCAGCATTATCACCATCGCAAAAAGACCTGCGCCCGCGCTCACGCCGATGATACCGGGGTCTGCCAGCGGGTTGTGCAGCACGCCCTGCAGGTTGCAGCCTGCCAGCGCCAGATTAGCGCCCACCAGCACGGTCACGATTGTGCGGGGCAGGCGGATGAGGTTCACAATGCGATTGGTGTCCGCATCTACCTCGCCCAGCAGCGCTGCCCATGTTTCGCTCACCGAAAGGCTCACCGTACCACTGCCGATGCTCACGAAAATGCCTGCGACGAGCAGGATACACAGGCCGCAAAAGACCGCTATGCGCATTTTTTCTTTTGTTTTGGCATCATTACTCATTACTTGGCCTCTCCATACATATATTCTTTCATAATCTTCATCGCGTCGATGGTGTGCGTGCCAGGGTTAACGGTAAACAGGCTCGGCGGCAGCTGGTACACACGGTTATTCTTCACGGCGTTCACGTCATGCCAGATGGCGTTGTCACGCATATTGGCGCGCAACTTTTCCAGAATTTCCTTGCTGGCGCCCATGGTAATCAGCATCACGATGTCGGGGTTTTCCTTGGCTACGAATTCCATGCTCAGCGGAATGTAGCTGCTGTCCTTCACGTTTTCGGCCTTGTCCGCAATGTTTACGGCGCCCAAACGCTCTGCCAGATCACCGCCGAAGCTCTTTTTGGTAGACATGTTGAAGCTGTCCGGCGAGCCGAAGATAATCAGCACCTTCGGTCCCCTGCCCTTCTGTACGTCCTGCGTCAGCGCGGCATATTCCTTTTCTATCTGCGCACGCTTAGCGGCAGCTTCCTTTTCTCTGCCGGCAAAGCGGCCGAAGTCGTCTATGCTTTTCAGCACGTCCTCATAGGAGTTTATCATGTTCAGGTAAAGCGGCACGCCGGCCATTTCCAGAGGCTTGCGCAGCATTACGTGGAAGGGTACGTTCGTGCCTACAACCAGGTCAGGCTTCAGGCTCATGATTTTTTCCAGATTGGGCGCGTGAATCATGCCCACTTCGGGGATGTCCTTAATGCTTTCCTTGATGTCGTCGGGATATGAAGTGCTGGTAGGTCTGCCGACGGCCTTGCCACCGATGGAGGTAAAGATTTCCAGATTGGAGGCATTGAGAAAGACGATTCTTTTGGGCTCCGCGGGGATGTGAACCTTGGCGCCGGTGCTGTCGGTTACGCTGACGGCGGCGTTGGCTGCGAGCTTGTGCTGGCCTCTTGCCAGCAGGAAGTAGCCTGCCAGGGCTATGATTACGACAAATACGAGTAAGATATATTTTTTCATACGCAACTCCCTTTACAATATTAGCTAGTGCTATCTTTGAAATTAAATTAGCCTAGTCTAACTTTACTATGACATTATCTTATAAGATGGGGGTTTTGTCAAGTTAAAATTAGCGTAGGCTAATTGGGTGAATCAGTTTTCAGTATGAAATTCCAGTGAGATGTCCATTTTCAGCACTTCTTTTGCCTGCATGTCGCTATGCAAGCGCAGCTCTTTAACTTTGCAACCGTCGCGTTCTACCTGCCGCAGCCAACGCAGCAGAGAATAAAAATTGCCGACAGCACTTATTTTCACTATCTGCAGCTGCAGACCATGTTGCAAAGGCATAGGCTTGCCCTCCAGCTGCATGCTACTCAGTTGAATGCTTTGCGCTTGTGCCTGCTTTTGCAGGCGCTGCAGGATGTTGTTTAAGTTCAGATTATGCTCTACCTGCTGCTCTAATTTCTTTTGCTTATCCAATAGCTTGATTTTATATGTCTTATAATCACTGTGTTCATCAGCAAAACGAATCTGCTGTGTCAGTTGCCCCTGCAGCTTCTGTGTCTGTTCTACCGCCAGTTGTCGTTCATTCCAAAGCTCTAATGCCTTTACTCCAAAGCCTGTAGACAACATCAACGCTATGCAGGCAAGCAGATTAATTGTTTTTTCTCCTGCTTTCATTGCTTGCCCTCCTTCATCTGCAGCTGCAGTTTATAAACAAGAACGTTACCCTGCTGCTGCGATTGTAGAAGCTCTACTCTGCTGTAATTTCCACATTTTTGCAGTTGCTCCACAAAACTTTCCAAGGCCAAATTATCCACCGCCTGTCCTTGCATCACTAAAGGTTTTTTACTGCCCTTGTATTCCAGCAGTGTCAGCCAACAGCCGGGCATCATCTGGCGGCAGATGCGTTCCAACTCACCAACGGCCTCTTTCGATGGTTTAGACACTGCAGCCAACAGTTTTTCCAAACGCTGACAGTTACGCTCAACAGCCTCGCTTTCCTGCATACGCTGCCTCCACACCGTATTCTGCACTAATTGCTGCTCTACCTCCAGCAAATCGCGTTGCGCCAGATAACAGCCTCCCCAGGCACTGGCATAAGACAAAATCGCTAACCCTAAAGCTGCACAGCCTGCTTTTGTCAGATAACGGCCAAAAGTGGCCGCTATCCCCTGTAAGCGCCTCTGCTTCTGCCTGTATATTGACGGAAGAGACTTCCCGGCAAACCATTTATCTGCTGCTTCATCAATCGTTTTACTGCCCAACAAAATCCCCTGCAACTTCAGCATTAAACTTCTGCACAGCTGCTCCAGTTCAGCACGCGACGCATTCTGTAAGGCTGCAAACATCACCTGATATTGCTGTTCATCTGCTTCACCGATAACATGTGCTTCAAAGCTGTAAGTATAGTCTTCATGCATCCAAGGAACGCTCTGCTGTACCTCCCATTGCAGTGCAGCCTGCAGTTCACGCCGCCGCATTAAAGGCAAAAGCAGCTGTTCGGAGTACATCGTCGCTGTTGCAGGCAACAGCAAAACGGCTGCTCCTTCCTCCACCTCACGCTTTAAAAGCAGTTCATGTAAATTATCGGCAAGTCTTTGCTTATTTGTCAGGCACTCTTCATCCAGCTGCTCCTGCCAGCTGCGTTCTCCATTCTGCCAATACGCCACCTGCCCCGTTTGCAGTGACAACAGCAAAAGCGCCTGCTTACGGCGCCAACGGCAGCGCAAAGCGCACAGTACAGGCTCAAACAGCTCCTCAACACTAATACTTTTACCATACTTCATCATAAGAACATCCTCCAATACCATGTAATGATTTCTTTACCACAAAAATACGCAGCAACCGCTGCTGCGCACAAAAACGGTCCGAAGGGAATCGCCTGTTTCAGCTTCCCACGCCTGCACAGCAACAATAATGCCCCTACAACGCCACCGCTGACAAAGGCGAGCAGCAAACACAATAGTCCCTGCTCTAAGCCAAGCCATATACCCAACGCCGGCGCTAACTTGACATCACCCTCGCCCATACCTCCGCGACTGGCAAAATACAGCACCAACATTATTGCCAACATAATTCCAGCACCGTAAGCAGCATCAAAAAGCTGCCTCTCATACCACGCGCGTACTAAGCCAACCGCCGCTAAAATTAATGTTACTTTGTCATAAAGCAGCATAGATTTCAGATCGGTATAGGTGTGATAAAGCAATCCAAGAAAAAAAATAACGGAAAACATGATTACCTCCTTAATTTTTTCCCAAAAAAGCAAATAGGACCCCTGCATTGCATTTACTACAATACAGGAGTCCTAAAACTCTTCACTACATATTTACTTTTTCTGCTTCCAGATAAAGCCAATGCGCTTAGCCAAAGAGCTGAAAGTCTTTAATTGCCTCTTACCAGTTCAGGTCCTCAACCTCTTGACGGCCTTTGCCGGTCAGAGCATCCATCATGATGCGTTGCTCGATTTGAGCAGCCAGCTTCTTGGTGAACTTAACAGTATCCGGGTTAACGGACATGCTGTCGATACCGCTCTTAATGAGGAACTCGCAGAACTCAGGATATACGCTCGGAGCCTGACCGCAGATAGAAACGGTCTTGCCATCCTTATGAGCAACCTCGATCAGGTGACGGATTGCACGGCGTACAGCCAGGTTACGTTCGTCATAGATATGGGAAACAGTATCGTTATCACGGTCGCAGCCCAGAACCAGCATGGTCAGGTCGTTGGAACCGATGGAATAGCCGTCAACAAACTTGTTGAACTGGTCAGCCAGGATGATGTTGGACGGAATCTCAGCCATCAGCCAAACCTTGAAGTCCTTACCACGGGACAGACCGCAGTCAGCCATAATTTTGGTAACCTTTTCGCATTCCTCTACGTTACGGCAGAACGGAATCATAACGTTCAGGTTCTTCAGGCCGAACTCTTCGCGAACCTTGCGAACAGCCATGCATTCGAGCTTGAATGCTTCGATATATTTAGGATCATAGTAACGGGAAGCACCGCGCCAGCCCAGCAGAGCGGAAGGTTCGTTCGGCTCGAATTCGTCGCCGCCCTTCAGGTCGCGGTATTCGCTGGACTTGAAGTCGGAGAAGCGCATGGTTACTGGTCTCGGAGCCATAGCCTGGCAAACTTGGCGGATGCCTTCAGCCAGTTGGTCTACAACCTTTTCCGGTTGACCGATTTTGATCAGATACAGCGGATGTTCATGGATATAGGTAGTCCAGATGAACTCTTCGCGCATCAGGCCGATGCCGTCGCAAGGCAGAGTAGCATATTTTTCAGCCAGCTCAGGATCGCCCAGGTTCATATAAATCTTGGTGCCGGTCGGCGGGAAGTATTCGGCAGCAGCAACTACTTGTTGTGCCGGTTGTTCAGCCTTCGGCTCTTCGATAATGCCTTCGTATACAACACCATGAGTAGCATCGATGGTTACATCAATACCGTCGGGAATGGTGGTGGTAGCAGCTTCGCCACGGCTCTTGGTACCTACGATACAGGGAATGCCCAGCTCGCGGGATACGATAGAAGCATGGCAGGTCATTCCGCCGCTATCGGTTACGATTGCTTTCGCTTTCTTCATAGCCGGTACCCAGTCAGGAGCGGTCATTTCGGTTACGAGGATTTCGCCTTCCTTGAATTCGTCGATATGGGACGGATCCAAAATTACATGTACGCGGCCTGCTACATTACCAGGGCTGGCAGGCAAGCCTTTAACGATAACTTTGCGATCAGTAGTCACTTTTTTCTCCTCTTTCGGTGCACCATTTTCTTTGTTACGACGGCTCCATACGGTTTCAGGACGGGCTTGCAGGATGTAAACCTTGTTATCGCGCTCGTCAACGCCCCATTCCATGTCCATGTAGCAGCCATAGTGTGCTTCAATTTTCTTAGCGCATTCAGCCAATTGTTTGATCTGCTCATCAGTCAGCTTCTGCTCGTTTTGCTCATCCAGCGGTACAACAACTTCTTCGCAGTCGCCGTCAGCTTTGCGGATCAGCTTAATGTCCTGCGCGTTAACGTTCTTTTCAACAATCTCGCAGGTAGCTTTATTTACAGTATAGTTATCCGGAGTTACGGTGCCTTGAACAACATATTCGCCCAAGCCCCATGCGCCTTCGATGAGGATGTTCTTGTCGTCGCCGGTAGCAACGTTAACAGTGAACATAACGCCAGCAGCCTTGGAGAATACCATCATCTGTACTGCAGCGCTCAGTGCTACATCCAGATGATCAAAGCCTTGTTTTTCACGGTAGTAAACCGCACGGTCGGTAAAGCAGGAAGCATAGCATTCCTTAACCTTAGCAACAATGGTTTCTGCACCCTTTACGTTCAGGTAGGTGTCCTGTTGGCCTGCAAAGCTTGCATCCGGCAGATCCTCTGCGGTAGCGCTGCTGCGAACAGCAACGAACGGATCAGCCTGGCCAACCTTTTCACCCAGCTCTTTGTAAGCTTGGGCAATCAGATCCTGCAGATCCTGCGGCATTTCTTCGTCCATAATTGCCTGGCGGACCTTAGCGCAAACCTCGCGCAGCTGAGCGCTGTTGTCTACGTCCAGACCGGCAATTAAAGTTTTAATCTTCTCGTACAGACCGGTCTTTTCGAAGAAGTATCTGTAAGCGCAGGCAGTAGTTGCGAAGCCATATGGTACAGGTACGTCAACATGAGAGGTCAGCTCGCCCAAGGAAGAAGACTTACCACCGGCGATTGCTACGTCTTTTCTCTCCAGCTGGTCAAACCACAGCAGGAATGCTTTTTCTTTCTCCATAATAATTTGCTCCTTTTAAAATACTATACTTTTTTCTGGGGAAACCCTTAATATAGTGTATACTATATCACATTTAAAGGGCATATTCAAGCGATTTCTGCAGTTTTTTTTAGATTTTTTGTAGAAAATTCACCGGCATGCTATAATACAGATAAAAGTGAGGTGCGTACCATGAATTTTATCGACAGCTTTTGCAGTAACATAAAAAAGGTAATTGCCCTTATAGCTTTAATGCTCCTTTTAACGCTCGTTATTTTAATTTTTACGCATACATCATTAGGCTATTTCCTTGTGCTGCTGCCCATAACACTGCTGATTATTTATCTTTTACATAAAATGAAAGAGCTGGATGAACAAGAAAGCTTCTTCCACAGCGTAGTTTTAGCCGTTCTGGCTTTTATCTTAGTTCTCTTTGAACTGCCGAAGGAGGGAGTATTGCTTGCTGCCGTTGTCTATGCCGCAAAGCTTTTGTACAAATACAACAGGATGCTGCATCCGCAGGAAGAAAAACAACAATACAATAATAATATGAATAATATAGAAGCAGACAGCGCCGATGATTACGTTCCCCTTATCACCTATGACGACACCTGCCCCGACGATGGCGAGGACCACGGGCCTGAAGGCAGCGTTATCTGGGGACCGCGTACTATCGAAGAAAAGATCTATATCAACGGCAAATGGTACATCAACGAAAACAGCGAGGAATGGGAGGAAAACGAAGGCTGCTGAGCCATTAAATAATTTATGCAGACGCTCATATGCATGGGCGTCTTTTTTTGCGCACAAAAAAGCGGTCCTACTAAAAGTAAGACCGCTAATTAACGATTGGTGGAGACGAGGAGAATCGAACTCCTGACCCCCTGCTTGCAAGGCAGGTGCTCTCCCAGCTGAGCTACGCCCCCAATAGGCTTCGTGCGCATTTGCGTCGGAAACAAGTAAAATTTTACAGGAAAGCGACGCTTTTGTCAAGCATTTTTTATTTGGTAATCAGCTCAACCAGCTTCAAAGTCATCAGGCAGGATTTTTCCACGGCAGCCATCGGCATAAATTCGCAGTTGGAGTGGAAGTTGAGCGCGCCGGTGAAATAGTTCGGCGTCGGGATGCCCTTGGTGGAAATAAAGGAACCGTCGGTGCCGCCGCGCATAGCGATATCCTTCGGCTCGATATTCAGTTCCTTCATCGCCTCGAAAATGTACTCAACGCATTTTCTGTTATCATCAGTCAGAGCATCGGCAATGTTGCCGTAAACGTCGGTGATGTTCAGCTCAATGCCGGCCTTCGGATTTTTGGCCTGTACATATTCCACAGCATGACGGATGAACTCCTTGCGTGCTTCATACATCTTTTTGTTATGATCGCGGATTTTAATATCCAGAGTTGCTTCCGCAGCATTGGATTTAATAGCCTGTACCCAGATAAAGCCTTCGGTGCCCTCGGTGTGCTCCGGAGTCTGCATTCTGTCGAAGCAGTTGATGATATCTACGGCAACCAGCGCCGGGTTAACCAGAGTATTCTTGGCGGACATCGGATGTGCGGTTACGCCCTTGATTTTGATGTGTGCGCTGCCCGCGTTAAAGGTTTGGTATACAACCTCGCCCAGCTCGCAGCAGTCAATGGTATATGCAAATTCAACCGGGAACTTGCTGAAATCCATCTTCTTGGAACCGCAAAGGCCAACCTCTTCATCCGGAACAAAGGCTACATAAATTTCGCCGTGCGGACGGTTTTCCTTAATGATGGTTTCCAGTGCTACCATCAGGTTAGCAACAGCAGCCTTGTTATCTGCGCCCAGCACAGAAGTGCCGTCGCTGGTAATGAGGTCGCTGCCGATGTATTTGTTCAGCTCGGGATGCTCGCTTACTTTAATATAGATTTGCTTTTCAGCGTTCAGCAGTACATCGCCGCCCTGATAATTCTTTACAATCTGCGGATGTACCTCGGGAGAAAGGTTTACGTCAACGGTATCCATATGTGCAACCCAGCCAACATTCGGCACGGGAGCGTGGCCTGCAGGCAGGTTAGCCGGCAAACGTCCGGTCAGCACGCAGAATTCGCTGATTTCCAGGTCTACAAGACCAAGCTCAGCCAAATCCTCCTTCAGCAGCTTTGCCATATCCCATTGGCCAGGAGTACTGGGAACAACAGCACAGCCCTCCTTACTTTGGGATGGTACGGCAGCGTAACGTAAAAAGCGTTCAGTCAAACGTTCTTGCAAAGACATTTTCAAAGACCTTCTTTCATAAAACTACTTATTACATTATAACACAAGATAAGACAAGCGATAAAGGGTTGCAAATCTACCCCATCACCTCTCATCACCAAGACGAGCGAGAAGGGTTGCAGATGCGAAGGGAAGTTGACGACGGCGTACTTCTAGTACGTCGAGGAAATTTTCCACAGCAGATGCGCCCTTATCACTCGTCTTTAAACACTACATTCTACGCGGGTATACGTAGTCAGCTTGTAATCCCAGAGGTATATCCATAAACCAGAAAGCATACAGCATAATAGTCAAAGTAACCAGCAGCGTAATAGTGTACGGCAGCATCAGGGAGCTCAGCGTACCGATACCGGCGCTCTTCACGTACTTCTGGCAGTAGAGGATAATCAGCGGGTAGAACGCGAACATCGGAGTTACAACGTTAACCGCGGAGTCACTCACGCGGAAGGCAACCTGAGTCAGCTCCGGAGCAATACCTACAGCCATAAGCATCGGTACGAAGATAGGTGCCAGAATCGCCCACTTGGCGGAAGCAGAGGTGATAATAAGGTTCAGCATCGCAACGAAGATGATGATACCGAAAATAGTTACCTGCGGCGGCAGTGCCAGGGACTTCAGGAACTCGGCGCCCGCAATTGCAATCAGCGCACCCATGTTGGAAGCACCGAAAGCATAGAGGAACTGCGCAGCGAAGAAGTAGAATACAATCAGCTGCACCAGAGTTTTGGTGATATCCTCCATCGCAGTGGTAACATCCTTCGGGGATTTGAATTTTCCAACCATTACACCGTAGGTCAGGCCAACAGCGCCGGTGAACACAAACAGCAGGGAAACGATGGACTGCATAATCGGCGCCTTGAAGCTTGCCAGCATACCCTTGTCATCGCGGAAGATGGAATCGGCAGGCAGCAGCAGGTAAACGAGCAGCGCAATCATCACAATCAAAAGGCCGGTAGCAGCGTAGAAGGCACGGTTTTCTTTGGGAGTTACGGCGGTGTTGCCGTCCTCGCCTACTTCGATATCATCATCGAGCGGGCAGTTTTTCCACAGCCACGGCTCTACAATTTTTTCCGTTACCCACCAGCAGCTGGGGATTACGAGGAAGGTCGCACCGAAGGCGTAGAAATAGTTGCACAGTACGTTAACCTGATAAGACGGGTCGATAATCTGCGCAGCGCTCTGGGTGAAGCCCTGAATAACCGGGTCAATTGCGGACGGAGTATAGTTGGCAGCGAAGGCACCCGCAATACCTGCGAAGGATGCACCGATACCTGCCAGCGGATGCTTGCCGCTCGCATAATACATGTAGGCCGCAACCGGGATGATGATTACATAGCCGGTATCGGGGCCGAGATGGCTCAGCATACCAACAAGAATAATAATCGGGGTAATCAAAAACTTAGGCGTAACAGCCAGAATTTTTTTCAGCGCAGTATTGATGTAGCCGGAGCCGTCAGCAATACCGATACCCAGGGTAGCAACGATTACCATACCCAGCGGAGGGAAGCCGGAATAGTTGGTAACCATCTTGCTTAACAGGTCGACAAGATTTTTTCCGCTCAACATATTGTTGACCACAATTTCCTTACCGGTAGTGGGATGCACATAACCAAAGTGCATGGTCGAAAGAATTGCTGACATAATGCAGCAGATGATAAACGCACCGATGAACAAAATCGTGATATCAGGGATTTTGTTGCCGACGCGTTCAATCAGGCCGAGAATGCCGCCGGTCTGATTTTTTGCTTGCGTTGTTTGCATAGGGGACAATCACTCCTTCAAAAAATTAAAAATAACGTCCTCATTATAGCATTTTTTTAATATTTATGCAAAAGCATTCTGCAAACGACAACCATTTGCCAAACTGTTTCTTCAAAAAGTGCTTGCGTCAAAAAGTCAAATGTATACAGTATTAATATTTTACTATATACAATCTTGGCAAAATCTGTGCTATAATAAACAAAGCAGTTACATCTGCCCCAAACAAAAATATAACGGCAAGGAGTTTTTTTCATGATACTTTCTCAACGTATTCAAAGCCTGACAGCATCTCCTATCAGAAAGCTGTCTCCGTATGCTGATGCAGCTAAGGCTGCAGGTAAAAAGGTTTATCGTCTGAACATCGGCCAGCCTGATATTGCCACTCCGGCACAATTCATGGACAGCGTGCGTGAATTCCAGGCACCGGTAATCGCCTACAGCAATTCCAAGGGCGAAATGTTCCTCTTAAAGGCTGTACAGAAATATTATGCAGAAAAAGGCATGGATTATGCTATTGAAGATATTTTCGTTACCAACGGCGGCAGCGAGGCCCTGATTTTCGCAGTTATGGCTCTGTGCGACCCCGGCGACGAAATCATGGTTTTCGAACCATTCTACGCTAACTACACCACCTTCTGCAAGGAGTTCGGCGCTAAAATCAACGCTGTTCCTACCAGCGTAGAAAACGGTTACCACATGCCCAGCGAAGAAGAAATCGAAAAACACATCACTCCGAAAACCAAAGCAATTCTGCTTACCAACCCCGGCAATCCTACCGGCGTAGTTTATACCGAAGCAGAGCAGGACATGATCTCCCGCATCGTGCGCAAGCATAATCTGGCTTTAATCGCTGACGAAGTATACCGTGAATTCGTTTATGACGGTGCATATCGCAGCTTCGGCACCATGCCCGAGCTGGACGACAACCTGATCATCATCGATTCCGTATCCAAGCGCTACAGTGCCTGCGGTGCGCGTATCGGCTGCATCATCAGCAAAAACAAAGAGCTCAGCAAGCAGATTATCAAATGCTGCCAGGCACGTCTTTGCAGCCCGATTCTGGAGCAGGTCGGCGCAGCAGCTCTGTACACCACTCCGGCAAGCTATCTGGAAGAGATTAACAAGGAATACAAAAAACGCCGCGACACCATCGTTGCAGCACTGCAAAAGCTCCCCGGCGTGAAGGCTTCCGACCCGAAGGGCGCTTTCTACATCATGGTTAACATGCCTGTTGACGATGCAGAAAAATTTGCTATCTGGACACTGGAAAACTTCGCTATCGACGGCGAAACCGTTATGTTTGCTCCCGGCAACGGCTTCTACAACACCCCCGGCAGCGGCATCAACGAAGCACGCCTTGCTTATGTATTAAAGAGCGAGGATTTGGAGCGCGCTATCTACATTCTAGGTGAAGCACTCAAAGCATATCCCGGCCGTGTAGAAAAATAAGCTCACAAAAACTTTAAAGCTTACAAAAAAATTAGACCTCCTGAAAATTCAGGAGGTCATTTTTTATTTTGTCTGCAATGCTTCCGCCAACAGCTTTTCATCATCAATCGCCTGCGACAGCACCTGCTGCGTGTCCTCGCCCAGGCGAGGCGCACGCTTTTTCAGCGCCGCCGGCGTTTCGCTCAGCTTCATAGCGAAGCCCAGCTGCCGGTAGCTGCCAAGCTCCGCATCCTCTACGTTCAGCACCATCTCGTTGGCCTTTGTCTGCTCCGCGTCCACCGCCTCGGCAAAATCCAGCACCGGCGTTACGCAGGTATCCCTGCCTGCAAGCAGCTGCTCCCATTCGGGCAGCGTGTGCTTGGCAAATTCCAACGTCAGCTGCTGCTTTAAGTAATCGTGGTTAGAATCATCATCTATCAGGTCCGTCATATCGGGGCGCTGCAACACGGCGCACAGGTTGCTCCAGAACTTCTTCTCCAAGCACCCTACAGCAAGGTAGCGTCCTTCCTTCGTCGCATAAATATTATAGTTGGCGTTGGCACCCGTCAGCCAGTTGTTGCCGCGCTCCGCCACAAAGCCGCTGCCGAAGTACAGGCTGGCAGCACCGGGCATCAGCGTCATTGCCACATTGTACAGCGAAATATCTATCTCCTGCCCCTCGCCCGTCATCTGTGCATGGCGCAGCGCAATCATAATGCTCATGCCCGCCGCCATCGACGCATTCATATCCGCCATCAGCACGCCCGGTATCGCCGGCTTACCCTGCGCCTCACCGCTCATAGCGGTAATGCCTGCCAGGCTCACATAACCGATATCATGGTCGGCCTGCTTGGCGAGCGGTCCCTTTTTGCCGTAGCCTGTCAGCGAACAATAGATAATGCGCGGATTCACTGCCTTCGCCGCCGCATAGTCAATGCCCAGCTTTTCCAGTACACCCGGACGATAGCTTTCCACCACCACGTCGGCAGTTTTCACCAGCTCCAGAAACGCCCGACGTCCCGCATCTGATTTCAAGTTAAGCACTACACTCTTTTTATTGCGGTTCAGCTGCAGATGCCAGTAACCGAAATCCTTGAGGAACGGCGGAAAGCTGCGGGCATAATCTCCTCGTCCCGGCTCCTCGATTTTGATAACCTCCGCGCCGAAATCGGCCAGCAGCATTGTACAATACGGTCCCGGCAGCAGCCGTGACAAATCAAGCACACGAATACCCTCTAAAGCCTGCACAATAACGCCCCCTTAACAGCAGCATATTTTTAGACTGAGTTTTTATACTACCTGGAAGATATAGAATTTGAGATAATTCGTTTCCGGAACTTGCCACAGAATCGGATGGTCCGGAGATTGCTGGCGCGCTTCAATCTGACGCAGAGAAACATTGGCGTCATGCGCAGCGTCCTGCAGCATCTTCACAAACAACTCCTCCTTCATGAAGTGCGAGCAGGAGCAGGTTGCCAGATAACCGCCGCGCGGCAGCAGCTTCATCGCCTTCAGGTTAATTTCCTTATAGCCGCGAATCGCATTCTTCACCGTGCTGCCGGATTTGGTAAATGCCGGCGGGTCCAGAATAATAAAGTCATATTCATGGGAATGCTTGTTGAACAAATCGCTCAGCAAATCAAAAACATTTGCCTGCAGGCCGTGCATAACATCGGAGCAATTGTTAATCGCAGCGTTATGCTCCGCCATCTGCACTGCCTCCGCACTGATATCAACCGCGGTAACGCTCGCAGCGCCGCCCTTGGCAGCGTTCAGCGCAAAGGAGCCTGTGTGGGTAAAGCAGTCCAGCACATGCTTGCCCTTGGCAATCTTGGCAATCGCCTGACGGTTATACTTCTGGTCGAGGAAAAAGCCTGTCTTTTGGCCGTTTTCTACATCAACCGTATATTCGATGCCGTTTTCGACAATCTCGGTAGTCACAGCGCCGGGTTCGGGGCACAAATCGGTAGCAAACCAGTGCTTACCCTCCTCCATGCCCTCCAGCAGGCGAATTCTTACGTCGTTGCGCTCGTACAGGCCACGGATTTCCTGTCCCATCTCACGCAAAATTTTAATCAGCAGCTCAAACAGCATCTGCTTGCGCATTTCAATGCCCAAGGACAGGGTTTGCGTTACCAGCAAATCATTGTAGCGGTCTACGGTCAGGCCGGGGAACATATCCGCTTCGCCAAAAATCAGACGGCAGCAGTTAAAATCACGCTCGCCCATAACCGTCAGGCGGTAATCCAGCGCATAGCGCAGGCGGCGCTCCCAAAAGGCTTCGTCAAACTTGTCGTTAGTATTGGTGGAAATAATGCGCACACGGATTTTGGAATGGTCGTTCACAAAACCGGTGCCCAAATACTTGCCCTTAGACGTTACCACATCCACCAAGTCACCATTGGCATAATCACCTTCAATTTTAGTTACCTCTTCACCAAACACCCAGGGATGACCGCCGCGTGCAGCGCGCTCTCCCTTCGGGGTTACGAAAAATTTTGCATATTTACGCATATTCTACCTCACGATTTTTAAATTAGTATTTCTTTAAGTATAGCATATTTTGCAGGCGGATGCACAGAAAACCTCCTTGCTCTTTGCCTGCGCTTTTGCGAAAAATAATCATAACAAGTGATACATCGTCATTTCAACAGCTAGCGGCGCAGCCTTTGAGAAGAACTCATTACATGTATAACAAGCTACAGGCGTCGCAGTTCCGTTTGCCTATTAATAGGACGAAAAAACGGCCGAAGCAATGCACTCCGGCCATTAAATTTGCATTAGTCTGTTTTCTATTATCCTTTCTTTTGGCCTAAACTCCGTTTTCATGCCACCTTTCCAGCTTTTATGTTATATGATAATTCTACTTTTAGCCAAAGGGAGACGCATTTAATTCTTCTATCTCGGGTTCCGCACCAAGCAAGTGCTGAAAAACTTTTAAAGATTTCAGCACCTTCTCTGCTGCTATATCTTTCATTATAAACACAATATGCGAATTACGTTCCTCACCGTGCCAGCTTTCCAGATGCTGCGGCGGATGGATGATATGCTGTACACCATTAATAACTACCGGACCATTTGCTCCAACATCAACTATGCCTTTAATACGAAGCATATTCTCTCCATGCGCATATAAAAGCATACTCATCCAAAGTCCAAAGGCAGTCCAATCCAATGGTTTATAGAACCGGATGGACATAGAGCTCACCTTTTCATTGTGCCTGATTGCCTTGGGACTAAAATTG
>ENA-UEOL01000034-UEOL01000034.1-human-gut-metagenome-genome-assembly--contig:-NODE-34-length-81402-cov-8.326517_pt1 | contig 81402 bp, 63 predicted proteins | sample MGYA00242884_ERZ507884 | MGnify/ENA primary metagenome ERZ507884 (study PRJEB26167, sample SAMN06115417) | human gut metagenome | host: Homo sapiens | place: China:Chongqing | collected 2015-03-06... | reverse complement strand
GTAAAGCCGTAGTAGAGATACGCGCCCGGCACGCAGTCCAGCACATACCACATCTCGGTTTTGCCGTACTGGTGTTCTTTTTCAAGCGCGTACTCGTTGGACGGATGCACCTGAACGGACAGGTTCTGCTTGGCATCAATAAATTTTGTCAGAATCGGGAACTGCTCGAATCGGTCACAGTCGGTGCCAAGGCAGCCGGGGTGCGCGGCAATGTACGCCGCCAGCGTCGTGCTGTCGGGCAGATAGCTCGGGCCGTCCGGGTGGCAGGACAGCACCCACGCCTCCGCCAGCGGATCAAGGTCGCTCTTGATGCCGAAATCGGTGCGCAGGCGGCTGCCGCCCCACAGATAATCCTTGCAGCTCGGGGTCAATTTGAGTATCGGCATAGAATTATCCCTCCGTTCCCCAGACTTCGATCTGCGTCAGCGCCGGGAACGGCGACGCATCATCGGCCTTTTTCAGTTCAAACAGCTTCAGGCTCTGCACGGTGCGCGGGGCAAGGGCAAACACCTGCGGCGCGGCGGTTTTGGTCAGCTGCAAAGCCTCGCGGTTGCCGTCATCAAATGCCACGGTGGCCTGCGTCCAGTAGCTGTCGTGCGGGAAGTCCGCACGCAGCGTCAGCCGCAGCTCGTCCACCGTGACCGGGCGGCCAAACTCGATGGTCAGCGCGGCGTTGGGGTCGCGGTTGATGCCCCAGCTTTGGTAGGGCCAGGTGCCGTGGGCATCATTTTCATAAATGCCGTCCACGGCGTTGCGGGCGGCAAACACGGCCTCGCCGCGGGTTTCCACATTTGCGGATGCGTGCGGGTAAAACCCGTGGCTGCCGTGGCAGTCGTAGGGATTGAACGCAAGGTTCCGCCGCGCGGCAACCTCCTCCGCCGTGGCAAGGCGGGCGCGCAGCAGATGGCAGGTGCCGGTAAAGCTGCGCGGACTGTAATTTACGCGGTTGTCAGCGGGCGGAATCGGAAAATCCAGCCCGCGCTCCTTAATGTATACAAGCGCCGGGGGCATCGTGTCCTCGAGCTGCACCACACAGTACAGGCCCGGCTCGTCGCATTCCAACGCGATCCAATCGCCGTCCGCGTAGGGTGCGGTATGCACAAGCGAGATGCGCTCCCCCGCGCGGCTGACGGCCAGCGTGTCACCCGCTGCACCAATGACTTTCAGCTTGATTTCTGCCATGCTTCACACCTCCTGCTTTGCCAGCAGCGCCGCGCCGATGACGCCCGCCCGGTAGCCGAGCGTGCAGGTCGTGATGCGGGTATGCTTTTTGGCAAAGGCGCTGCCGAACACCATCGGCGCTGCGGCGGCGCGCAGCGGCTTTAACAGGTTTTCGCCCTGATTGGCCACGCCGCCCGACAGCCCGATGACCTCCGGGAAAAAGATATTGATAAGGTTTGCCACGCCGACTGCCAGATGGTGAATGTAGTCGTCAGCAACAGCCTTAGCGACGGCGTCCCCCTGCGCGGCGGCATCAAAAACGGTGCGCCCGTTGACATCCGCTTCGGTGGGTGCCAGTGTGTTCAGCAGGCTTTCCGGGTGGGTGCGGCGTGCTTCGCGCGTCATGCGGATCAGTGCCGTGGCACTGGCAAGGGCTTCAAGGCAGCCGCGCCGCCCGCAGGTACACAGCGGGGCATCGGGCGTGTCGGCAATCACCATGTGTCCGGCTTCGGATGCTGCGCCGGTATAGCCGGTCAGCAGCTTTCCGCCCAGCACAACGCCCGCACCGACGCCGGTGCCGAGCGTCAAAATCACCGCGCTCTGCGCCCCCTTGGCGCAGCCCGCCAGTGCCTCGCCGAGGGCAGCCACATTGGCATCGTTCCCGAGGCAGACTGGCAGCCCGGTTTTGGCTTGCAGATAGTCCGCCATAGCAAAATCGTGCCAGTCGAGATTGTTGGAGTAGAGTACCACGCCGTCACACACCGTGCCGGGGCAGCCTACACCGATGCCGGCGACCGGCTCCCCCGCGCCGAGCTGCAGACACAGCGCGGCAATATCGTCACAGACCTCCTGCGCCGTGCGGGGCAGGTTGGTGGGGGTGGCGGCTTCCCTTACAATTTCGCCGTTTTCGCTTACAAGGGCGGCTTTGATGTTGGTGCCGCCCAGGTCAACGCCCAGATAATACATAAAAAAATCCTCCTCAGATGCCCATCCATTCGTCCTGCCAGTTCACCGTAGGCAAGCCGTTTTCAAAGGTGACGGGCAAAATCGTGTAGCCCGAATTGCGCAGATCGTCCGGATGCCAGTGGTCAAGCAGAATGTAAGGCTGACCGTTTGCGGCAAAGACGGCGGCGCTCTGCGCACCGAAGGTCTGTCGTGCGCCGGGGCCGCGGCAGGGGTCGTCAATGAGCCGCCAGCTGCCGAAAATCGCGCTGCTCTCGGCGTACAGCATCGTGTTGGGGCTCCACCCGGTGCAGCCCGACGAGAACATGAGATACTTCTCGCCGCTGTGCCACAGCGCCGGGGCCTCGCGCGCCTGATCGATCAAAATTTCCTTGCCGCTGCCGGTCCATTTTGTGTAGGTTTTGTCCAGCTCCCAGACGCGCATGGTGGCGTTCCAGTCGGACGAGCAGAACAGGTACGCCCTGCCGTCCTTGTCCTGAAACGCCGTGAAGTCACGGCTGTCATGGCTGCCGGGACGCTGGCTGCCCATGTAGGTGAACGGTCCGGTTGGGGTATCGCTTACGGCAAGCCCAACCTCGGCACGGGTGTAGCGGCGGTTATCCAGATGAAACCACAGCACAAATTTTTGCGTTTCTGCGTTATATAGCACGCTGGGGCGCTCACAGATGCTGTCCGGGTGCAGGTCGTGTCCCAACTCATTGACAGCCGAGAGTACAAGACCGCAGTTTTCCCAGTGCAGCAGGTCGCGGCTTTTGTAGCAGGAAAACCCGACAAAATCCACGCTGCGGTTGTGCGTGTCGGTATCCTTGTTCTCACCGTACCAATAAAAAATGCCGTTGTGCTGCAAAATGCTGCCGCCGTGCGCCTGAATGCCGCGCCCGTCGGTGTCAAGCCAAAGTGTTCCGTTTTTCATCGCTGTTCCTCGTAGTCAAAAAAGGCAAAATCCGCGTGGCTTTGGTGAGCGTCCATATCCTGCGCACAGATGCCGACCATCGCGCCGGTGAAGGCGCACCGCCCGCGGCGGGTCTCGACATAGTCATCACTGAGGTGGTCGGCGGGCTGAACCCCACCCAAGGGCTGCCAGCCGTCGTCCGCCTTGTAATAAAACTGTGCCTCTGCGCCGTTTACGCACACCTTCAGCGAAATTTCGCCGTCCGGCAGGGGGACGGCGTCGCTGCCGTAGCGAAAATCTTTGAAATCGCACCGCAGAATTTGCAGCGTGCGGGCGTTGATACGCCCGTCCCATGTGATATAGGCGTAGATCCAGTTGCAGGTGTCGTAGAACAGCACCAGCCCCGCCACCTGCTGGAAGTTTTGCGGTGCAAAGTCGATTTTCGTCTTTGCTGTAAATGCAAACTGCTGCCAGCGACGGGCAAACAGCGTCTGCTTGTGGTGGCTGGAAAGCGTCTGCCCGCCGTAGAGCCGCAGCCAGCCGGGGCGGGCGGTCAGGCTGTAATCGGTTTCGGGGGTCAGCGGTGTGCGCAATGTCTTAAAGGTATGGGGCAGGTCCTTGTCCGGCGCAAAGGTCACGCGCTCGCTGTGGTCGAGAAGCTGCCGGACATTCCCTGCCGCTTTCGGCGCGGGAATGACCAACTCCGGGTGGTGCGTGCCGTTGGCCAGGCGCGGCCAGCCGTCCGCCCACTCGATTTTTTGCAGGGCGGTTTCGCGCCCCAGCGTGCAGTTCCCGCGCTCCGTCAGGGGGCGGGCGCAGATGTGGGTGATGTACCACTCGCCGCCGATCTCGACAAAGCAAGCGTGACCGCTTTTTTGCAGCGGGTTGGCGGCATCGTCCCGCGCGGTCAGCAGCGGGAAATAGGGCGAATCCTCCCACGGGCCGTCGAGCGTTTTGGCGCGCGCGACTGTGGCGGCGTGCAGGTAGCCCGTGCCGCCCGCCGCGCAGAGCAGGTAATACCAGCCGTCCTTTTTGAGGATCTGCGGTCCCTCGCAGACGCCTAACGATGTGCCGCGGTAAAAGTGCCTGCGCGCACCCACCAGCTGCCGTGTGACGGGGTCAAACTCCTGAATGACAGTCCCGGCAAAGCCGGGGTTTTCCAGCCGCCAGTCAAACAGCATATTCAAGAAATAGTGGCGTCCGTCGTCATCGTGAAAAAGCGCCGGGTCAAAGCCGCTGGCGGTGACAAGGGTCGGTTCACTCCATGGGCCGGTGATTTTGGGCGAAGTGACGACATAGTTCAAGGTATCCTTGAAGGCGGTCGAGCTTTTGACATCGGTATAAACCAGCCAGAACAGCCCGTCCGCGTAGGAGAGATGCGGCGCCCACAGGCTGCCGGAATTGTAGTTGCCCAGCAGCTCACTGGGGACCATATCGCGCCGGGCAATGGGCGCAGCGGCCCACTCCCAGTTGACCAAATCTTGGGAATGGTAAATCTCAATGCCGGGCCACCATTCAAAAGTAGACGTAGCAATGTAGTAATCATCGCCCACATGCAGGGCGCTGGCATCGGGCGCAAAGCCGGGAAGGATCGGATTTTGTATGGTATTCATAAGTCAGCCCTCGTTTTCCAAGATAAAGGCGGCGGCGTCAAAATCGGTAAACCCATGCACGGTCAGTTGGCCGTCAAGGTGCGTCACCGTCAGACCATACCGCATAAACTGTGCGGCGATTTTGCCGCCCGCCGGCAGGGTGACGGCTTCGGGCGCTGCGCCGAAGGTATGTACAACGACAAGCGTCTGCGTTTCACCGCGCCGCACGACTGCCTGCCAGCCCCTGGGTGCGCGGTAGCTGACGATGCGGGAACCAAACCGCTGGCTGACGCCGTGGTCTATGATGGAGGCCGCCTTGCCGTAAAATGCCGTGCCTTCGTCCATAACAGTCCACTGCGCTGCCGAGAGGGCGTCCGGCTCGCCGGAAAAGCAGAGCCGCCCCAAAAGCCCGCTGCAGATTTGGTAGTACAGCTTTTGCAGCGGCTGCCCCGCCTTGACCACCGCCCAGATCTGGCTCTGGCGCGGCAGGATCATGCGGTGCATATTGGCCGCAATAATCGGGATCTCGTCGCACTCGTGCGCATCGGAAAAGCTGGCCATACAGGCAAGCTCCAAGAAGCTGTGGCAGAGCCGATGCCCGCCCGATGCACAAAGCTCCAGCACCAAGTCGGGCAGCTCGCGGCGGATGCGGGCAAAAAATTGCTGACTTGCCAGAATCTGCTCATACAGCCCTTCGCCCAGACTTTCCGCACCGTCACAGCCAAGGCCGATGGTTTCGTTGTAATCGACCTTCATGTAGTCAATGCCGTTGGAACGCAGAAAATCAATGACCCTGTGCGCCAGATACTCCTGCACCTCGGGCTTGCGCATATCCCAAAAGCGGCGGTCACCTGCCGTGATGGGCCGTCCGTCGCGGGTCAGCAGCCAGTCCGTTTTGGTAAAGCAGTCCGGTTCGTCCCGCCCGGCCATCTCAAACTCGAACCAGATGCCGGCCTTCATCCCGGCGTTGTGAATCGCGTCCACGACATATTTCAGACCGTGCGGGAACGCCCTGCGGCTCAGCTCCCACCTGCCCAATTTGGCTGCCGCCTCAAAGGCGTCATCATCGTACCAGCCCGCGTCAATGACGTAGAAACCCAAATTTTTGCCTTTCAGCGCACGGACATGGCGCAGAACGGTCTCCTCGGTGGGTTTGCCCCAGGTGGAGCAGAATTCGTTGAACAGCACCGGCAAGGTCTTTTCAGATGCGGGCAAAAGCGGCTCGATGGCGCGGCGGGTGTTTTCTGCCAGCACCTGCGCCGCCGTATCCACACCGCCACGCACGGCGGTCAGCACCGCCTTGGGTGCGGTGAAGCACGCGCCGGGGGCAAGGGTCTTGCACCACGCGCCGAACTCCCGGTCTGCCAGCCCGCCGGAGAGGGACAGCCCCCTATCCTGACGATACAATTCCATCTGCCAGCTGCTGCCCTGTGTTGTCGCGGCGGCCCATGTCACGCCGTGGGCGGTGTCCTCCACTGCGCAGAACGGCACAAAGCCGCGCACGGGAAAGCTGCCCACACTGCCGAACCGCACACTGTTGGCGGAGTAGCACTTCCAGCTCGGCTCCAGCTGCAGATCCTCGGCAGCTTCGGTCACCAAGCGCCCCTCGGCGCTCCATGTTGAACGCAGACGGTGGATTTTCAGGGTTACGGGCGCAAGCCCTGCCGAAAACGGCGACAGACTGCCCAGCGTAAAGCTCGACAGCATCTCCAGCGTGTGGGCTTCGCTGCCGGTATTCTCCACACTCGTCACGACCTCCGCAGCGGGGTTGTCGGCGTAGAGGGTCAGTGTGTGGGTGTAGGCAAGGCCGCGCGGGTCGGTCAGCTTTGTCACAACGACTGTTTTATCGGCAGATTTTTGTGCAGTCTGCCCGGTATACCGCATGGCTTTTACGGTAGGGCTGTTGCGCATTGTGCGCCCGCCGCTGAAAAAGGCGGGTGCATCGTCCGTTTCCAGCTTTGCCTGCACCAGCGGCTCGGCGGCGCAGTCGGTACGGATGATTTCTTTTTCACGCCCGGCAGGAACCAGCACCAGTTCCACAACACCGGTTTCGCTCTCGCGGCGGTAAACGGCGGTCAGCCCGCCCACAGAAATGCTGCTGATAATTTCACGCATAACAGGATTCACCTCGTATAAATTCATTGGTTGTCAGGTTGTGCCGTGGACAAAAACCACCGCCCACGGTGCCAAGGGAAGTGTCGTGTGCAGGCATCCGTTTTCATCTGCCTGCAGCGTGGTTACGGCGCACGCTTCGGCGCAGGTGCGCAGCTGCTTTGTCTGTTCAACAGTCAGGTTGCCCGGGTAGCCCATGGCGTGCCACAGGGTCATGGCATCGCCGTGGTCGGCGTCCAGCGTTTCGACCGTCAGCGTTGCATGAGGCTGCAGGCCGGAAAGCTGTAATTCCAGCAGACCGGCTGTGCCGTGCTGCAAGACAGCGCGTGCCGCCGCGTGATCCGGGTAGGCGCACATTTCCACGGCTTTTTTGTACTCCGGCGGATAATTCCATGCCATCAGCCGCAGGCTGTCCCCTTGCGCCGTCGCCAGAAAATCCGTGCCCTGCGCCAGCAGGCGGTTTCCCAAACGGTGCAGCATACGGTAGACATGGTAGGTCGGTTTGGGAATGCCGTTGAAGTTCACCAGTCCGAAGCCGCCGTGATATGCGTCATGGCCGCCGCCCAACTCCTCGAAAATATCACTGAATGTCCAGTAGGACAAACCGTTGACCTGCCCATTGACCGAAGTCGCAGCGTCAACCACATAGCAGGCGGCGGGCAGTTCGTCGTGGCTGCAATCGCGGCTGGACGGCGAACTGCTCCATTCCGTCAGCCAGAGTTCGGCATCGGGATAGGCACTTTCCGCAATCACGCGGCGCAGCCACGCAACATCTTCCCGCAGGCTTTCGCGCTTGCGGGTTCTCTTGCAGGTGTTGCCGTAACCGTCCAAGGCCCAGTCGGTGGGGTAAGGGTGTGCCGAAACAAAATCCACCGGCAGGTGATTCTGCGCACAGTAATCCAGAAATTCCCGCACCCAGACGCCGTGCCACGGCAGGGCGTCAATGTCATCAACAAAGGCGGTTTTCTGCGCGGTTATATCCTCGGTTTCCCCGTCAAAACGGCTGTCCGGCACAAAATTGCTGGTGGCCGGTCCGCCAACCCGCAAAGCTGTGTCAACACCCTTGATGGCCTGCACACTGGCCTTGTACAGGGCGAAATATTGGCTGCGGGTGCCGTTCCAGAAAGCATGCAGGTCAGCTTCATTCCAGATCTCAAAGTACCACTTGCGGACTTCCTCCGAGCCGTAGCGCTCCAGCCAGTGGCGGCACAGTGCGGCCAGTAAATCCGCCCATTGCCGTAGGTCGGCGGGCGGGTCCACGCGGCCCTGCCACCAGAATTGTGTCTGTGTGCCGCTTGCCAGTTCCGCCGGGCAGAAGCCAAACTCCACAAACGGGCGGATTCCGATGGAAAGCAGGAAGTCAAACAGGCTGTCGATGTACTGCCAGCTGTAGCATAGTTCACCGGCATCGTTGCGCCAGACAACATGCATATCGTCGGTCAAAAGACCGTGAAAGCGGATATAGCGGAATCCGCAGTCCTGCACCGCGCGGCGGAGCTGCTGCTGCCAGTCTGCGCGCAATCCCTCGCAGGCGCGGCCCGCTCCCACGCAGGACGAAAAATTATGGGTAAAAGGCTGCCCCGGCTGTGCCGCATTCACGGTGGTTTTGATTGTGTACATAGTACGATTCCCCCATTACCAAAGATAAATTTCGTCCCCGGTCAGCTTGAGCAGGGCCTCATAGAAATAGTAATCGCCGTAGGTGAAGTTGATGTTATGCTCCTTGCCGTGGTAGTCGGCGCTGCAATACTGCAGGTAGCCGTCGCGGCTTTCGTCCCAGTCGGCGGTATCGTCCAGCGCGTGCAGCATTTTCAGCGCGGGGGTCAGGTATTCATCCTTTTTGCCGGGGACAAGCTGTGCCAGCTCAAGCAGGCCGCAGGCGGCCACGGCGGCGGCAATGTCGTCATAATATTTCGGTTCGGCGGGCTGGCAGAAGTCCACCGGGATGCGCCCGTCTGCGGGAATATGCGCAATAAAATATTCCGCCACCTTTTGCGCCATGGCCAGATACCGCACAGCGCCGGTGTGCTTGTAGCTCATCACAAAGCCGTAGAGCGCCCATGTCTGCCCGCGCGTCCAGCTGGAGCCCTGCGCGTAGCCCTGCCCGCCGTAATCGCGGACAAACGCACCGGTTTCGGGGTCAAACTCCACGATATGGCGCACGCTGCCGTCTGCGCGGATAAAGTTTGCCGCCACGGTGTCGGCGTGGGTCATCGCAATTTTAGCAAAACGCGGGTCCTTGGTTTCCTCGCTCGCCCAATACAAAAGCGGAATGTTGAACAGGCAGTCGATGATCGCCCAGCCGCGGGTATCGGTGTCCGGGTCGGGGAAGTCGTTCCACGCGCGGATATACCCTGCCGGGTTGAACCGCCCGGCCAGCAGCTGGGCGGCGTGCAGACCGCGGCGGCGGGCATCGGCATCGCCGGTCAGGCGGTAGTCTGCCACGGCGCTGGGCAGCCACATAAAGCCGACATCATGGTGCAGGCCGTAGTAGCACGAAAAGCACTCGTCGAGCGTGCGCTCCGTAAAGCGGGCAATCTCGGCATAGCGGTCATCATGGGCCGCGTGGTAGGCCTGCCACAGCATCCCTGCCCAAAAGCCGTTGGTCCACCAGCAGATGCCGTCGGCATCATCGCGGTTCCCCTCAAATATTTTGTTGTTGTGTACACCGTCCACGGCGCGGTTGGGGATTTTCTCGGCGCTGCGCTCCCGCACGGCGCGCAGCTTGTGCTCAAAGCGGGCTGCGGTGGTGCTTGCCCAGTTCTTTTCGGTTGTGTTCAGCTTCAGCATGGTGATTCTCCTTCTATAATCAGTAATGCGTCCCGATAACAGGGAGCCTGTTCCAAATGTAAGACCCCTGACTTGTACAGGCAGTGCGCCGGCAGTGTTTTTCGGGTTTCCAAATCTATAAAGTATATTTTTTGCACAGAAAGGGTATCTGCCAGTGGTAGCGGTGCCGCTGTGGGCAGATACAGCACGGTGCGCACACCGCTGCGGGCGGCGGGAATCTCCTCTCGGTAGGCAAGCAGCACCTCCGGGCAGGGGGTAAAATCCCATCTGCCCCAATCCTCACATAGTCGTCGGGCAAATGCGAAATCCTCTGCGCCGGGCAGCCCCAAAGCGTCCGTGCAAAGGGGCGCTTGCAAAAATCCCTCGCCGCTGACGGGATTTTCCGGCATATCGGGCTTATACCAGTTCCAGACGCCGTGGGCGCCGTAGGTGATGCCCGCACAAGCACCCGAAAGCAGACTTGTCCAAAGGATACGGCGGCAGTCCTCCCGCCGATGGCGTCCGTAGGCCAGACGGCTGTAGCCCATCTGCTCATAGCATGGCTCGCTGTTCAGAACCGGTTTTTGCGGAATCCGGGTACGGAAGCTTTCCGCCAAAGTCCGCGCCGTGTACTGGTAGGCCGGGTTGTGACCGGACTGGTACAGATAGAGTGCTGCATATTCAGCCAGTTCCTGCGGCAGCGCATCACTCCAGCCCTTGAGGTGGAAAGCCAACGGCGCATCCGGTGCAAATTTGTGAACCAGCTGTGTGACCCACAGATACCGCTGCAGCGTCTGCTCGGTTTCAAAATCTGCATCCCCGCTGATCAAAAACACCGGGTCATAGGCAGAAAAGGTCTCGCAGATCTTTTTTACGACTGGTTCAACCATGGCTGCGGGCAGTATATTCTCCGGGTGCTTTGCGGCAGCCCATGTACCGGGAACATAATTGCACCACTGCACCGCGACTGCCAGGGTGATGCCGTAGTGCGCGGCAAGGGCTGCCATACGCCCGGCACGGGCAAAATAGGCTTTGTTCAAGGTGCCGTCATAGGTAAAATGCAAGCCGTCCTGTGTGGGAAACGGATACAGTCCCAGTGTGCTGCCGCAGCGGTCCCACTGGGGCAGTGCGTTGACCTGCACAACATTGAAGCCCTGTGCCGCACGCTTTATAATGTAATCCTGCCATTCGGCGTCGGTCATATTGGTAAATGCACTCCAGCAGGTGTCCCCCAGCCAGAAGAAGGGAAGGCTGCCCCGTTTCAGTACGCGGTCATCAGGTGTGATTTTTGCCATACATTGTTTTCCCTCCTTTTCTGATTCTATCTTACAGGTTTACACCTCTATAAATAAGGCGGAAATTTAAGCGGAATGTGGGCAATTTAAAGGTCGTTCGGCTTTGTGGTACACAAAAAAGCCCCACAGGCGGCAATGTGCTGCAAATGTGCCTTGCTAAATTGTGCAAAATGCACTATACTGGCTTTTGGAATGAGGAAATTTTAGCAGAACAAGTTAAAAACACCCACTTTGCTCTAAAAAAACCGCCTGTTTTTACCGCTTGCCATCCTGTACAATATAGACAACGAAAGGGGCAACGCCCCCGATGAAAAAGACCAAAAGACGAAAAGGAGAAAACACCATGAAAAAAGCATTGTCTGCTGCTATGGCCGCCGGTATGACCGCTGTTATGCTGGCCGGCTGCGGCTCCTCCGCATCCTCTGCCGCGGAGAGCACCGCCCCTGCCGAGAGCACCTCTGCCGCCTCCACCGAGGCTGCCGCGGAAAGCGTCGTTTCTGCCCCCACTGAGCTGAGCTTTGTCTTTGCCGATGGCGACGACAACTTTAAGACCGAGATGAACAAGATCGTTGACAACTTTAACGCTGCCAACCCCGACATCACCATCACGATCGAGCCGGGCGACGGCGGCTCCTACAGCGAGTTCCTGAAAACCAAGGACAGCGTCGGTGAGTTCCCCGATATGATGGAGATGCGCGACACCGCTATGTATGTCCGCGCCGGCAAGGTCGCCCCCTTGAGCGATGAGGTCAAGGCACTGTTCACCTCCACCGTTGAGTTTGACGGTGTTACTTACACCGCGCCCATGTCCGGTGCCAACACCATGGGCATCATGTACAACAAGAAGTACTTTGCCGACAATGGTCTCGAGATCCCCAAGACGTGGGACGAGTTCATCGCTCTCTGCCAGACCATCAAGGACAAGGGCGATATGTCCCCGCTGGTCGTCGGCGGCAGCGATGTCTGGCACATCGGCTTCCTGTATGACCTGTGCTACGCCAACGATGTGCTGGAGAGCGACCCCGACTTTATCGAGGAGTGCTACAAGGGTGAGAAGGACTTCTCTGACCCCAACTACCAGAAGGCTGTCACCGATCTGGCCGAGGTTCTGAGCTTTGCGCAGGACGGCTGGGCCTCCACCCCCGACGCACAGATCACTACCTTCTTTGTCAACGATATGTCTGCCATGATGTTCTCCGGCACGCATATGTTCGGCCAGATCAACGAGGCTGCCCCCGACTTTGACTACGGCTGGTTTGCCGTGCCCGACCGCGACGGCAAGATCAACCTGCTGGGCGGCGGCACTGCCGGCGGCTGGGCACTGAGCGCTGAGGCCGCCAAGGACCCCGACAAGCAGGCCGCATTCGATGCCTTCTGCAAGTATTTCTTCAGCAGCGATGTCTACGGCGAGTACTGCGAGCAGATGGCAGCCATCCCCACCACCGTGGAGACCCCGAAGATGAACAGCAGCGAGCAGTTCCAGGCTGTTCTGGATGCCCTGTCCGCCGCTGATTACACCCACCTGATGTGGAACCAGGAAGTCGGCAACCGTGAGCTGCCCCCGGACTTCCGTAACTTCACCTTCAAGACCTGCATTGAAGTCGCTCAGGGCTCCCGCGATGTTGCTTCTGCCTCCGCCGAGCTGCAGAAGACCTGGAATGTCGCGCTCCAGAGCTTTAACCCCACCACCGGTCTCGGTGTAGAATAAGGGGCAACAGGCGCAATGATACCGGGGCGCACTTGCCGATGGGCGGTGCGCTCTTTCTGCGCCCAAAATCCGCAACCACCCTTTGAAACGGAGGGACAGCGCCATGCTGCAGAAGAAAAGAAAGTTTGATACAACGGCGTTTTTGTTCATAGCGCCTGCGTTCATCCTGTTTACGGTGTTCTTGATCGTGCCTACGATATCCAGCTTTTATTACAGCTTTACCTCATGGGACGGCATCAACCCCAACATCAAATTCATCGGCTTTGACAACTACAAAGAGATTTTTACCAACGCCCGCTTCGGCAACGCACTGAAAAACACCGCTCTGCTCACCGTTGTGATCTCGATCTGTGAGAACGCGCTGGCTCTCGGTCTGGCGCTGCTGGTCGATAATGTCATCAAGGGCAAAAATCTGTTCCGTGCCATCTTTTACCTGCCGGTCATTCTTTCGGGCATCGTTTCCGGCTTTATCTGGAAGATCATGTACAGCTACAACTTCGGCCCCATCAACAAGGTGCTGGATATGCTGGGGCTTGCCGCCCTCAAGCAGGACTGGCTGGGCAACGCCGATATCGCCATCTGGGCGGTGGCTGTGGTTATGATCTGGAAGGGCGCCGGCTACTACATGATCATCTATCTGGCAGCCCTGCAGGGCGTGCCGCAGGATGTGCAGGAGGCCGCCACCATCGACGGTGCCAGCGCTTTGCAGCGGTTCCGCTTTATCACGCTGCCGCTGATTTCCGGCTCCTTCACCATCTGCTTTACGCTGTCGCTGATCAATGGTCTGAAGGTCTTTGACCAGATCGCCGTTATGACGGACGGCGGCCCCGGCTTTGCGACAGAGACCATCGTCTACCTGCTGTATAAGTCCGGCTTTGGCGAGGGCCGTCAGGGCTACGGCACGGCGGTCGGCGTGGTGCTGCTGTTCATCATTCTGATCCTGAACAACATCCAGTCCGCAATTCTTCGCAAACGGGAGGTGCAGCTGTAATGGCAACACAAACTGTACAGGCAACAAACACCGCGCCTAAGAAAAAAATCAAAATTGCCCCCATCGTCTGCTTTATCGTCACGGTCATTCTGGCTGTCCTGTTCGTCTACCCGGTCTATTTTGCCGTCATCTCCGCCTTCAAGAGCAACGGCGAGATTTTGAAAGCGCCCCTCGCCTTTCCCACCGAGCTGTACCTGCAGAACTTTAAGGACCTGTTTGCCAAGACCGACTTCTTCACCGCCATCTGGCACACGGTATTTTTGACCGTTGTCAGCGAGGTGCTGATCATTCTGGTCGTGCCGCTGTCCGCCTACGCCATTGAGCGCCACAAGAGCAAGACCACCAAGTTTATCTATGCCTACTTTACCGCCGGTATGATGATCCCCTTCCACCTGTATATGTTCCCGCTGTTCAAGGAGATGAAGGTATTCCATATCTACGGCACGCTGTGGGGTCCCGTCATCTGCTACATCGCCGGCTCTGTCGCCTTCGGTACGCTGCTGTACACCAGCTTTTTGAAGGGCGTTCCCATCGACATCGAGGAGGCCGCCAGGATCGACGGCTGCACCGAGTTCAAGGCATTCTGGTACGTCGTGTTCCCCCTGCTGGGACCCTGCACCGCCTCGCTGGTCGTGCTGAACGGTCTGGGCATCTGGAACGACTTCCTGATGCCGTATCTGGCACTGCCCTCCAATCAGGCCAAGACGATTACGGTTGCCGTTTACTCCTTTGTCGGCCAGTATACCGCCCGCTGGGATATTGTTTTTGCCGGTACGCTGATCTCCCTTGTGCCTGCGCTGATCATCTATGTCAGCCTGCAGAAATATTTTGTCAAGGGCATTATGTCCGGCGCCGCGAAGGGCTGATTTTTATCCCGTAATATGCTAAAATTGGGTGAGGGCACTGCGCCCGCACCCAATTTTGCTGCATCGTGAGGTTTTGTTATGGATACGCCGCGCCGTCCGCACCGCGTCAGTTTGTTTGCCAAGTTCACAGCCGTTATCCTGCTGCTGGGCATTGTGCCCATCGTGCTGTTGGTCACCGTGCTGCAAAGCCGTATGCTGACCGAGTACCGCGCCAGTCTGGAGGACGCCTATCAGGATGCGATCGCCTACTCGGCCTATTCTATCCGCGTCCGGTTGGATACCTATACAGACCTGTCGAAATTCTGCTATTACTACAACTATTCCTCTCAGGGGGATTTTTCTTACGACTACGACAATTACGACAACCTGCGCAAAATCCTGTCCGGCGAGGTTTTTGCCGATGCGGACAATGCCGCTGACAGCATCCGTCACGAAATGGGGCTGTTTCTGCACTATATGAATATGACGGACGCCGATATTGAGGCCTCCCACTTTATCTATGCCCCGGCGGGCGCGTCCGGGGCGGTCAGCTACCAGCTGGGAAACTACAACAACTCCCTGTTTGACAGTGAGGCGTATCTGCAGGCGGTGGATTTTGCGCATTGGGACACCGAAAGCCGCAAAATGGGGCTTGTGCCCACCCACGCGCTGGATTACATCGGCTTTCGCGGCTCGGGCACGCCGTATGTCTTTACCGTGGGGCGCAACTATTACGACATTACCGGCGCAGTCGGACAGGAAAAATACTTGGGTACGCTCTTTCTGGACCTGCGCACCGATGTGTTCGACAGGCTGTTTGCCACGCTGAACCTGACCGACGGCGGCACCGTCTATGTCACGGACGAGGCAGGGCACTGCTATTTTTCCTCCGACACGGCGCTTGTGGGGGAAACGCTGGACGTCACGGCGGAGGCACCGGACGGCACGATGCTTTTGTCCGAGCCGATCCCCGAATACGGGCTGACCGTTTGGTGCAGCCAGAGCCGTACCCCCATCGAAACGCAGATCCGCGCCATGCAGCGGGCTGTGTGGCTGGTGGTCGCGCTGGCCGTGGCCGCACTTGTCATCGGCTCGATGTTCTTCTCCCGCAAGCTGACCCAGCCCATCCGCACCATTATGCAGCACATGGGCGAGGTCGAGTCCGGTGATTTTACCGGGCGCATCCCGGTGACCGGCAACGATGAGCTGAGTGACCTGACCGAGCGCTTTAACCAGATGAGCGCCGAGCTGGACACCTACACAAAGCAAGTGTATTTGTCCAAAATCAAGCAGACCGAGGCGGAGTTGAACGCGCTGAAAAGCCAGATCTACCCCCACTTTTTGTACAACACGCTGGAGGTCATCCGTATGACCGCTGTCGGACGCAACGATCCGATGGTGGCCGATATGATTGAAGCTCTGAGCGACCAGATACGCTATGTCATCGGCACCGTCAACGACCTTGTGCCGCTGGGGCGTGAGGTGGATATTTTGACAAAATACATCTATCTGCTCAACTGCCGGTTCAGCAACAAGGTCACCTTCTCCTACGATTGCGCGCATCTGGAAAATATCCTGATTCCCAAGCTGATTCTGCAGCCCATCGTGGAAAATTCCTTTATCCACGGCATTAAGCCGATGGACGGCCCGGGGCATATCCAGCTTATGGCCGAGCGGCTTGACAACACCGTCACCCTGACGGTCATGGATAACGGCGTCGGCATGGACGAGGATGCACTGAATAAGCTGTACACCCTGCTGGACAGTGACCAGCCCGGCCATAAAGAAAATTATGAGTGGGCGAGCATCGGGCTGAAAAATGTCCATGACCGGCTGCGCTACCTCTACGGCAGCGACTACGGCATTACGCTGTACAGCACCCCCGGCGTGGGAACAGTCGTCAAGGCTACCATCCCCGCCGACCTGCAAAACCTTGCACAGGAGGAACCCCTATGCTGAAAATGCTCATTGCGGACGATGAGCCGGTCATCATCCGCGGCCTACAGATGCTGATCGACTGGGCGCAGCTGGGCATTGAGATCTGCGCCACCTGCGAAAACGGCGCCGATGCCCTGCGGGAGGTCTTCGCCCAAAGCCCGGATCTGGCCCTGCTGGACATCTCGATGCCCGGCAAGACCGGCATTGAAATTTTAAAGGCGCTGCACACCGCCCAAAGCCGCACCAAGGTCATCTTTATCAGCGGCTTTCAGGATTTTTCTTACGCGCACGATGCCCTCAGCTACGGTGCGGTGGACTATCTGTTAAAGCCGGTCAAAAAGGATGACCTGCTGCGCGCCGTGGAAAAATGCCTGCCGGTGCAGCCGGAGCACAGCGCCCCGGCCTCGCCCTCCGACACGGGCAGCTACTCCGATGCGTTCAGCCGGGTGGCCGAGATGGAGCCGGCCAGCTATATTTTGACGGCTGTTCAGACGCTGGGGCTGAACGCCAAAAACACCATGGAACGCCAGCTGATCGAGTTTTCGATCTTCGGCCAGCTGGACACCCTCTGCCGCCAGACCGGGCAGGGGACAGCCTTCCAGAAAAAAGGGCAGTGCTATCTGCTGCTGGTCAACATGACGCAGGCGCAGGCAACCGGCTGGCTGCACGATGCGCAGGCCCTGCTGGAGCAGTGCACCAAGTGCAAGGTCGGCTTTGTGTGCAGCCCCGCCACCGCAGAGATGAGCGCCGTGCCAACCTTTACCGCCCCCTGCCGCGATGCCTGCCGCTGGTTCTATTTTGCCGACCGCTTACCGGATACCGTGCTTGCGATGGATGCACCGCCGTTTGGCGAGGCCCCTGCCGACACCGCCGCCCTACATCCGCTGCAGGAGGCCGTGGCTGCCGACTTTATCGAGACAGACCGGGAAATTTTCAACCGTGCGGTGGAAAACCTGCTGGCCGCTGTTCCGCCCATCACCGATGGCCGCGCCGATGCGGCTGTCTACCACTTGCTTGTCTGCCGGCGCATGGTGCAGGCGCGGCTGGAACGCTCCGGTGTGCAGTGCGCGGGCGGCAGCAGCGACCTGCTGGATGCCGCGCGCGAGACCGCCGATTACCCGGCGCTGGAAGCGCTGTTCAAAAAATCGCTGGAGGAGCTGTACGGCCAGATGGCCGGGCAGGTCAAGAAAAATGAACATAAGGACATTCAAAAGGTGACCGACTATATTGCCGCGCACTACCGCGAGAACCTGACGCTGGAGGTGCTGGCAAAGCATATCCACATGAATTCGTTCTATTTCAGCAGCTATTTTAAAAAGCAGCTGGGGCAGAATTTCAAGGATTACCTGAACCGCGTGCGGATGGAACACGCGCTGGAGCTGCTGCTGAACAGCGATAAGCGCAGCTACGAAATTGCCGAGGAGGTCGGCTTCAAGGACTACCGCTATTTTAATGAGGTGTTCAGCCGCTACTACGGCAAGACCCCCGCCGCCTACCGCAAGAGCATTAAGGAGCAAAACAATGGATAACGAGCGCGCACAGTGGGCCGCCCGGATGCTGGCCCAGCGGGTAAACGGCATGGCGGTGCTGTACCCGGCGGCGCTGCGGATGAAACACCCGTTTCCCCAGATGGAGGAAAAGTACGCAAAGCTTGCCTACTGCTCACGCTATGCGTTCAGCGCCGCGCGCAGCCAGCGCACATTGGAGGAAGCCGCGCCGGATTCGGTGCTGAGCTTCCGGTACCTCGGGCATATCTTCGTCAAGGCTGCGCCGGAGTCGTGGGAAATGATGGAGAACGGGACCCGCGCCGTCTGGTCGCCGCTGCCCGGCGTGCAGGTTGTGACGGAGATTGCTTTGTGTGATGGCGGGCATCTCCGCCGCCATACGGTTACGAGCGAAATCACCTGCGAGGCGTTCGATGCCGGGTTTGCCGTCCCCGATGACTGCCCCGGTGCAGCACACAGCTGCACCGCCATCGCCGCCCGCGCGGAACATCCCGGCGGCTTCTGTGCGGTAGAGAACCTGACTGATTGCGGTACGCCGCTGGTTTTGGAACCCATGCCTAACACGAGCCTGCAGTACCCCCGCACGGTCATCCCGATGGTACAGTATGCGATCCATCCCGGCACAACCGTGCTGGAAACGAAAGTGACATTTGCCTGAGGAAAGCAAGATGAATGACAGTTTCGAGCCCCGCTGCTACGGGGCTGTGGCTGACGGCCACAGCAAAGACACGGCTGCCGTGCAGGCGGCGATAGATGCTGCCGCCGCGCAGGGCGGCACGGTGCGGCTGGCAGGCGGTACATTTGTCTGCGGTACGCTGTACCTGAAAAGCAATGTGGCGCTGGAAATCACCAACAGCGCGACCCTGCTGGCCAGCCCCGATATTGCCGACTATGGCACCGATACCCACCACAACCGCTACCGCAACGAACCGGAGCTGGACCGCTGCTTCCTGTTTGCCCAAGATGCCGAAAATGTCACAATTTGCGGCAGCGGCGTCATTGACGGCAATGCCGCCGCGTTCCCCAACGCGGGCAGCATCTGCCGCCCCATGCTGCTGCGGGTGCTGCGCTGCCGCAATGTCCGCGTACAAAACCTGCGGCTGCTGAATGCTGCCGCGTGGGCAACGGCGTTTCTGGACAGCGATTTCATTTGGGCAACCGACCTGCACATTGAAAATCACCGGAACTACAACGGTGACGGTCTGGATTTTGACGGCTGCCGCCATGTCTGGGTGCGCGGCTGCTATATCGACGGCACCGACGATAACCTCTGCCTGCAATCCAGCGGTCTGCCCGTGCAGGATGTGCATATTTCCGACTGCGCATTTACCTCGGTCTGCGCGGGCATCCGCATCGGGTTAAAGTCCATCGGCGAGATTTCCGGCGTGGTTATCTCCAACTGCACGATGCGCAATATCTGGCGCGAGGGCATCAAGCTGGAATGCACCGAGGGCGGGAGCATTACAGATATTCTGGTGGAGAATGTCACCATGCACAATGTCCGCCGCCCGATTTTTGCAATTTTGAACAACCGCTACCGCCCGGACGATTTGGGCAGCAGTGTAGAATTAGACCACATACCGCCCATCGGCACGATGGCCAGGCTGCGGTTTGTCGGCATCACAGCTGTAGATGACGAGGGAATGGCCCACGCCCAGCGCCGCTTTGACAATGACATCATGGGCGAGCCGAGGTTCGGCGGCTGCCGCCTTGATGCCAACGCCGCTCACCCGATAGAGGATGTGACGATCCGGGACTTCTGGTATACAGCCATCGGCGGCGTGCGCCTTACCGACCTGCCCGCCGCGCCCTACCCGGAGGTCCCCGACCGCCTGCAAGCTCCCACCGCCCCCGGCAGCGAGAACTATTATCCAAATTGGAGCCGCACCACCCATTTAGATGCCCGCTATGTGCGGGGGCTTACGCTGAAAAATCTGCACTTCATCACTTTGCACTCTGACGAGAGACCTAAGATGCTGACAGAGGGTCCTACGGTTATGTTATAATTATACAGCTTCAGCAGTAGATGGTGCAATTGTAAGTTGTACTCTCCGGTGTTAAGTTGTACGCATCACGGCAAGATTCCAGTGGCAAAAATCCGTTTTTTGTAGTTTTAAGGATAGGATACGATAGTATCTTAGTATTTTATTTATTTAGTTATTTATTTGTGCGGGATTTACCTGTACAGGGAAATCCAGTTTAGGTAAAAGCCTTTGTGATAAAATAAAAGATCCCCGGAAAGCGGGGATTTTAGGGCAATATTTGGCTGGACGAGTACCACGCCGATGCACTGCGGATGAGTCCAAACCGGGGCGTTTCTCGCGGCGACAGGGGCGGTGTGCGGGGATGGTGTAGAGCTGGTTTGCGTACAACTTCTTGCTGGAGAACAAAACTTATATACTGGTTCGTAGGGCTTTTCGCTTGCGAGAACCCTGCGATGTAGGTATCTGCATTTCTCAATAGAACCAAAGCTGCTTCGATGTACAGGTGGCAGTCATGCGGGTAATTTCACGAGTCGCAGAGTTTTCATCGCGCGTTGCTTCCGGATAAAAAAGTTTATCCGCAGAAATACCAAGGCATCGAACAATTTGGTAGCAGGTTTTTAAGCTGGGGGTTCGTTCACCTCGTTCGATAGCAACAACATAGCGTTCGCTTTTTCGTATGCGCTCTGCAAGGTCCTCTCTTGTAAGACCTTTATCATTGCGAGCGTGTTCAATAGCCATAAATCAAAAATACGGCATTACCCCTTGCCCCCGCGCAGCGCCTCAAGGTCGCTGCGGGTGTCGATGTCCCGCAGCTCGGCGGCAGGGGTGGGCAGCAGGCGGATCGCCTGCGGGTGGGCGCGCAGCACGGCGCTGCCGCCGCTGCCCTCCGGCAGGTGAAGGAGGGCAGCAAAATAATCCCGACCGAACAGCACAGGGCTGCCCGGTGTGCCGTCGGGTGCGGCCGGCCGCCGGATCGTGTCCGGCGCGGCACCGATCGCCAGCGCCTCCAGCGTCTGGCGGGTCAGGCAGGGCTGGTCCCCCGGCAGAAACACACACCCCTGCAGGTCGGGCTGCTGCGCCAGCAGCGCGGTCAGGCCAAGGCGCACCGTATCGCTGCGGTGCGGCTCGGCATGGCGCAGCACGGGGAAACCCCCTGCACGGCAGAGGGCCTCGACCTCGGCCGAGCGGGTCACGGCAATGCGCCCGGCAAACACCGGCGCGGCGGCCAGCGCCAGCGCATGGGCAGCCAGCGGCCGGCCGTTCAGCTCGGCCATCAGCTTGTTGCCGCCGAACCGCCGCCCCAGCCCCGAGGCCATGACGATGCAGCCCAGCGGCGGCACAGGGCAGTCCAGATCGTACACAAAGGCGTCCGGGTCGGCGCAGAGCGCGCGCAGGAACGGGGTGTCCTGCTTGCGGACCACCGCGAGAACGCGGCAGACTTTCAACATATCCAGCACGCTTTGTTGAAAATCCGCGCAGCCGCTCTCCAGATAGCCAAGCTCGTCCAGCACGGCCCAGCCGCCGGTTGCCGCCATCCGCTGCAGGGCGGGCACTCCCACGGCGGCAAAGCCGGCCGGCACGGGGCGCATCCGGTTTTCACCGGGGGGCAGGGCGGCATCAAACCGGCCGATGACCGCCGCTGCCCCGGCGGCTGTATCGCGCATCTCGACCCATCTGCCCGGGACGGCAGCGGTGAGAAGCATCGGGGCATCGGGGCAGAGGAATGGCATAAGTGCGCGCAGCAGCGTTGTTTTGCCGCTGCCGCGCCCGCCGGTCAGCAGCAAGTGGCGCTTACCGCTGGCCCGGAAAGAACGCAGAATAGAGCTCGCGGCTGGTCTGTACACAGGCATCACGGTAGGCCTCATACCTTTCTAAAAATTGGCGGGCCTCGGCGGTCAGGGTGCTGCCGCCGCCGCCCCGCCCGCCGATGGTCTTGCAGGTCAGGGCAAAGCCCAGTTCTTTTTCGGCGTGCTGCACAAGCCGCAGCGCCTTGGAGTAGGAAAGCCCCATCTGCGCCGCTGCGCTGCGCAGCGAGCCGGTCTCCTCGATCAGATGGAGCAGGCGGCAGGGCCCCTCGCCAAAAAAGCGCTCGCCTGCGTCATCGCAGAGCATCACGCGCAAAGCAGGTTTCATGGTATCACCTCACAGCGGCAGCAGGGCCAGACGGCGTCGGCCCCGGCAGTCGGTAACGGGCAGCAGCTCCAGCGGGCCGTACACGGCGGCAAGGGCTGCCTGCAGCACGGCAGGCGGGTCGGTTCTGGGGTGCAGCACCGCCGCGACCCCGCCGCCCTGCAATACCACCAGTATATCACAGCTGTCCAGCGCCAGCGCGGGGTCATGCAGGCAGACCAGCGCAGTCTTGCCGCCGGTGTGGACCAGCTGCGCCAGCAGCGCGGTCATCCGGCTGCGGTTCGCAAGGTCAAGCGCACTGTCCGGCTCGTCCAGCAAAAGCAGCGGCGCATCCTCGGCAATCGTGCGCGCCAGAATACAGAGCTGCTTCTCGCCGCCGCTCAGCGTCAGGTAGTCCTGCCCGGCCTTGTTGGCCAGACCTACGGTGCGCAGGGCCTCGTCCGCAGCGGCGCGCATGGCGGCGGTGGGGCTTTGCAGGACCCCCAGCCGCGGGTTGAAGCCCATAAGCACGACCTCCCGCGCCGAGAGCGAGACCGAGATGCCGCTCTGCTGCGGGATATAGCTGACGGTCTGCGCAAGCCTGCGGGTGGACAGACTCTCCAGCGGGACGCCGTCCAGAAGGCACTGCCCGGTGTGGGGCAGCAGCCCGGCGGCGGCTTTGAGCAGCGTGGTCTTGCCGCTGCCGTTCACCCCCAGCAGACCGATCAGCTGCCCGGACACCGGGACAGAAAAGCTGACCCCTTGCAGCACGGCTGCTGCGCCGTACCGTACGGTGAGGTCCTGCACGCAAAGCCCCGCGGGCGGGGGCGTGGCTTGTGGCATCATGACGCATCCCTCCCCGGCCGCAGGATCAGATAAAGCAGAAACGGTACGCCCAGCAGCGAGGTAAAGATGCTGACCGGCAGCTCGGTGGAGGCTGCCGTCTTGGCCAGCGTGTCGGCTGCCAGCAGCAGGGCGCTGCCCAGCAGCCCGCTCAGCAGGCAGGCCGAGCGCCGGTTGTGCCCCGCCAGCAGCCGGGCGCTGTGGGGGGCCAGCAGCCCGACAAAGCTGATAAGCCCCGTCACGCTGACAACGGCGGCAACCGTCATGGTGGCAAGCGTCAGCAGCAGCAGGCGCATCGCGCCCACCCGCACGCCGAGCAGCCGGGCCTCGCCCTCCTCAATCGAGAGCAGCAGCGCCTGCCGGTGCAGTGCAAAGATCGCCGCGCAGCAGACCAGCACGACCGGCACCGGGAACCACACCCGGCTGCGGGTCACGGCGGCCAGACTGCCCATGATCCAATACTCGATGCTGGCCAGCTCCTTCTCGGGGTCGGCGGTCAGCTTGAGCAGCATCAGCAGCGTCTGGGCCAGCGCGTGGACGGCGATGCCCGCCAGCACCAGCGACATTTTGCTGCGCCCCGGCGCGGCAGCGGCCAGCCCCAGCGAGAGGAACACCGCCGCCAGCCCGCCCGCAAAGGCACAGACCGTGGTGGACAGCGCCCCTGACGATATGAACAGGATGGCGAACGCCGCGCCGACACTGGCCCCCGAGGATACGCCGATGATGTCAGGACTTGCCAGAGGGTTGCGGAATACGGTCTGGTAGACAAAGCCGGCCGCCCCCAGCCCAAATCCGCCGACCAGCGCCATGACGGCGCGGGGCAGCCGCAGCACGGTGAAGGTGCGCACCGCCATGGCATCGCCGGCCAGCAGCGCCGCCGGTGTTATGGGGTAGCGGCCCAGCGCAAGGGCCGCACCAAAAGCCATAAAAACGCAGAGCGCTGCGCCCAGAAGGCACAGCGCCGTGCGCTTGCGGTTATTCATAGGAGGCAGGGGTGAAGCCGTAGTAGGTCGTGTAGAAGGCATCGGCGCAGTCATGGTAGAACTGCTCACTCACCTGCTCGGGATGCAGCACGCTGCCCAGATAGACGCTGCCCAGGAAGCTGCCGGGCACGGGGGAGTCCACAGCCTCGATGGCGTGGGGCAGCTGGTAGACATGGCCCTCCTTGACGGCGGTGCAGTCGGCCAGTGCGGCATCGTTCAGGACGGAATCGACATCATAGTCGGCATCGGACGCCAGAATGATGTAGTCGGGGTCCCAGTCCAGCACCTGCTCATAGGAGACCTCGGCCCAGTAGGTGTCCTCGACACTGGCGGCGGCGTTGAGGCCGCCGGCGTTCTCGATCATATAGTTCTGGTACATGGCGGGGCCGGCGGTCTGCAGCACAGAGCTGTTGCCGGCCATGTAGACGGTGGGGGCCTCGGCATCGCCGACGGCCTCGCGCAGGCTGAGCAGGTTGTCCTCAATCGCGGACTTCAGCTCTTCACCGCGGGCAACGGTGTTGGTGGCCTGTGCCAGCAGGTCGATGGCACCGTACAGCTTGTCCTGATCCTCCGGCTTGACGGCCAGCACGGTCAGGCCCAGCTCCTCCATCTGGGGGATGGAATCCTTCAGCTTGGCGGGCACGATGACAAGGTCGGGGGTCAGCGCGGCGCAGCCCTCAAGGTCAAACTCCTTGGCGGTGCCGATGCTGGGCAGGCTCTGCAGCTCGGGTGCGGAGAGGCTGTAGATCGTGCGCTTGTCGGCCTTGGCCTCGACGCCGACCAGCTCGTCCTGCACGCCGAGGGCGATGAGCAGGCTGGTGGAGATGTAGTAGCCGCTGGCCAGCGTCTTAGGCTCGGTCTCGATGGTGACCTCGCGGCCCAGCTGGTCGGTGACGGTCAGCGGGTAGGTGACGGCGGTCTCGGCGGCAGCGGGTGCAGCGGCAGCCTCCTCAGGGCTGGCGGTGACCTCGGGTGCAGCGGTGGCGGAGGCGGCGGCCTCGCTGCTTACGGCGGCGGTGCTGCCGCAGGCGGTCAGCGCCATGGCGGCGGCCAGCAGCAGAGCGATCATTTTGGTCATTTTCATGAATCTTTTTCCCTCACACAATAAAAAATATCGTTGTATTTTTAAAACAACAACGGTATTATACCAGATTTTATGGTAGAATAAAAGTACCTATCCGCGAAAAGTGTGATTTTTTCGCCCAAAACAGAAAAAACGGAGATTGACCCATGATGACGATACGCGAATATGCCCGCCCCGCCACGCTGGAGGAGGCATGGCAGCTGAACCAGAAAAAGCCCAACCGCGTGCTGGGCGGTATGCTCTGGCTCAAGATGGAAAAGATCAATGTCGGCACGGCCATCGACCTGTCGGCCTTGGGGCTGGATACGATTGAGGAGACTGACACCGAGATCCTCATCGGCGCGATGGCAACGCTGCGCGATCTGGAAACGAACGCCGCCCTGAACGCTTACACCGCGGGGGCTGTGCGGGAGGCTGTGCGCCACATTGTCGGCGTGCAGTTCCGCAACTGCGCCACGGTGGGCGGCAGCATCTATGGCCGGTTCGGCTTTTCCGATGTGCTGACGCTGTTTTTGGCGCTGGACTGCGAGGTTGAGCTGTATAAGGCGGGCCGGATGCCGCTGGCGCAGTTTGCCGCGATGCCCTATGACCGCGATATTCTGACCCACATCTGCCTGCGCAAGACGCCGGGGCTGAGGGTGCAGTACCAGTCGGTGCGCGCGACCCAGACCGATTTCCCGATCCTGACCTGTGCGGCCGCCCGCACGGCGCAGGGGCAGTACCGCTTTGCCATCGGCGCGCGCCCGATGAAGGCCGTGCTTGTCACGCCGGACTGCGACCCGGCGCAGCTGCCCGCCGCCGTGCAGGCAGCCGTCAAGACCGGCAGCAACCTGCGCGGCAGTGCCGAGTACCGCACCCACCTGACCGGCGTGCTGGTCCGGCGTGCCGTGGCCGCGCTGGAAAATTGACGGAGGTATACCATGCAGATCACATTTACCTTAAATCATAAAAAAGTCACCGCCGAAATCGCGGCTGACACCGTGCTGCTGGACCTTGTGCGCAGCCTCGGCTGCAAGAGCGTCAAGCGCGGCTGCGAGACCGCCAACTGCGGCCTTTGCACGGTCTTTCTCGATGAAAAGCCGGTGCTGTCCTGCTCGGTGCTGGCGGCGCGGGTCAACGGCCGCAGCGTCACCACGCTGGAGGGGCTGCAGGAGGAGGCTGCCGAGTTCGGTGCCTTTATCGCCGATCAGGGTGCGGAGCAGTGCGGCTTCTGCAACCCGGGCTTTATTATGAACGCGCTGGCGCTTTTCCGGGAAAACCCCGACCCCGGCGAGGATGAAATCAAGGAGTATCTGGCCGGCAACCTCTGCCGCTGCTCCGGCTATGAGGGCCAGCTGCGGGGCATTTTGAACTTTTTAGCGTGGAAAAAGGGGAAGGAGGCTGCCCAATGAAAACCGTGAACCAGCCCATGCGCAAAAAGGACGCCATGCAGCTTGTGACCGGCCAGCCCGTCTACATGGATGATGTCATCCCGCAGGACTGCCTGATCGTAAAGCTGCTACGCTCCCCCCATGCCAACGCCATCGTGCAGGAGATCGACACGAGCCGCGCCCTGCTGGTGCCGGGCATCGAGGCGATCTACACATGGAAGGATGTGGACCAGCATGGCCGCCGCTACACTCAGGCGGGCCAGACCTACCCCGAGCCGAGCCCCTATGACCGGCTTGTCATTGACCGCCATGTCCGCTTTGCGGGGGATGTTGTCGCCATTTTGGCCGGCAAGGATGAAAAATGCGTCGATAAGGCGATGAAGCTCATCAAGGTCAGGTATGAGGTCCTGCCCGCCGTGCTGGACTACCACACGGCGCTGGACAACCCCGTCCTTGTCCACCCGGAGGAAAACTGGGAGTCGCTGGCACCGGTTGGGGCCGACAACAAGCGCAACCTGTGCGCCCACGATGAGACCGGGGCGGGCGATATTGAGGCGGTGCTGGCGGGGTGCGATGTCGTCATCGACCATACATACCACACCCGCGCCTGCCAGCAGGCCATGATGGAGACCTTCCGCACCTACTGCAGCATAGATGCCTACGGGCGGCTGAATGTCCTCAGCTCGACCCAGATCGTTTTCCACTGCCGCCGGATCCTGGCCAATGCGCTGCACATCCCCAAGTCGATGATCCGGGTGGCCAAGCCCCGCATCGGCGGCGGCTTCGGCGCCAAGCAGACCTCGGTCTGCGAGGTCTACCCCGCCTTTGTGACATGGAAAACCAAAAAGCCCAGCAAGATCATCTTCAGCCGGTACGAGAGCCAGATCGCCTCCACCCCGCGCCATGAGATGGAGCTGCATGTCCGCCTTGGTGCGACAAAGGACGGCATCGTCAGAGGCATCGACCTCTACACCCTGTCCAACACCGGTGCTTACGGCGAGCATGGGCCTACAACGGTGGGCCTGTCCGGCCACAAATCCATCCCGCTCTACGGCAAGGCCGAGGCGTTCCGCTTTGTCAGTGATGTCGTCTACACGAACCACATGTCCTCGGGCGCTTACCGCGGCTACGGCGCGACCCAGGGCCTGTTTGCGGTGGAGTCCGCCGTCAATGAGCTGGCCGACAAGCTGGGCATCGACCCGTTTGTGATCCGCCAGCGCAACATCGTCCGTGAGGGCGATGTGATGCCCGCCTACTACGGGCAGGTCAACACCAGCTGCGCGCTGGACCGCTGCCTGCAGGCCGTGCATGACAACATCGGCTGGGACGAAAAATACCCCGTGCGCGACATGGGCAACGGCAAAGTGCGCGCCGTGGGCATGGGCATGGCGATGCAGGGCTCCGGCATCACGAGTGTGGATGTGGGCAGCGCCAGCCTGAAGATCAACGATGACGGGTTCTACACCCTCTCGATCGGTGCAGCCGACATGGGCACCGGCTGCGACACGATTCTGGCGCAGATCGCCGCCGAGGTGCTGGAGTGCCCGCTCGACAATGTGACGGTCCTCGGCGCGGACACCGATTCCTCGCCCTACGATTCCGGCTCCTACGCATCCAGCACGACCTATGTCACCGGCAAGGCGGTTGAGCAGTGCGCCGAGCAGCTCAAGCAGAAGATCTGTCAGGTCGGCGCGGGGCTGCTGGGCCTTGATGAGCGGGCGGTTATCTTTGCGGGCGATGCCGTGACAAGCGAGGACGGCACGCAGCGCGCCACGCTGGCGCAGATCGCCGCAGCCTCCCAGTGCGGCAGCAATACGGCGCTGGAGGCAGTCGTGACCCACAGCTCGGAGATCTCGCCCCCGCCGTTCATGGTGGGCGCGGCCGAGGTCGAGGTCGATCTGGAGACCGGCGAGGCGCAGGTCATCCGCTATGAGGCGGCTGTTGACTGCGGCACACCGGTCAACCCGAACCTTGCGCGGGTGCAGGCCGAGGGCGGCATCCTGCAGGGCATCGGTATGGCGCTGACCGAGAACGTCACCTACGATGACCGCGGCATGCCGCAGGAAAACTCGCTGATGCAGTACAAGATCCCGGCACGCAACGACATCGGGCATATCCATGTCGTATTTGAGAGCAGCTACGAGGGCACCGGCCCCTTCGGTGCCAAGAGCATCGGCGAGGTGGTCATCAATACCCCGCTGCCCGCCGTGGCCGATGCGATCTACCACGCCACCCACAAGCGGTTCTATGAGCTGCCCATCACCCGCGAGCAGATCGCGCTGGCCGGGCAGTAAAAGGTGAAAGCTCGTTGAAACGACAAGCTCCAACGAGCTTTTTTCTACCTTATGGCAAAAGTGGTAACAAGCTGGTAACTTTGCCCCCAAAACTGCCCCCAAAACGGCAAAATGAAGCCCCGGCCAGAAAAAGGCCGGGGCTTTTCTGGTTCTGGGAGTTAGGGCAATACCGCATAATTCTAAGTGCCGCAGCCGCCGGAGCGGTGCTTAAGCCGTAAGGCGGGAATTATGCGGTGCTGCCTTTGTTATCTGTGCGGGCTTTCCCTGCGTGAAAACCCTGTGAGACGGGTGTCCGCATTCCTCGATGGGACACCCCGGAAATGCGTTTGTGGGCAATCAAGGCGGATAAGCAGAACCATGATTTATTGAAAATTCGGAAAAGAATCTGTATAATACTTATCAGATAGAGCCTATAGTCATGAAAGGCAAGCGGCATAGCAGTCGGCACATAAACGCATTCATTTGCTCTCAAAAGGAGAATTTTCGTGAACTACATCGCAGTAGTCGAGGACAGTGCGCAGGATCGGGCAGTGCTGGACTCGTATCTGGAAAAATACCAGCAGGAGAAAAACTGCCATTTTCAAATTACGTATTTTTCGGATGGCGACGAGATCGCGCTGGGCTATAAGGGCGGCTATGACCTGATTTTGATGGACATCGAGATGACCTTCCTGGATGGTATGTCAGCAGCTGAGGAGATCCGCCGCGCCGACCCGGAGGTGCTTATCATCTTCATCACCAACTCACCGCAGTATGCCATCAAGGGGTACGCGGTGCAGGCGCTGGACTATATCTTAAAGCCGCTGAGTTATTACGCTTTCTGCCAGCGGATGAACCATGTGCGGGAGCTGCTGGGGCGCCGCCAGAAGCATTTCCTCACGGTGCCCTGCGCGGGCGGTGTGCAGAAGCTCGATGTCTCCGACATTTATTATGTAGAAATTTGCGACCACGACCTGCTGTTCCACACCAAGCAGGGCGAGGTGCATTCCACCGGTTCCATGCGCGATGTGGAGCAGAAGCTGCCGCCGGAAAATTTCTTCCGCAGCAGCAAGGCGTACCTTGTCAATCTGGAGCACGTGGACGGCATCCAGGACGAGGACGCCATCGTCAACGGTGATCGGGTGCAGATCAGCCGCGCCAAGCGCAAGGCATTTTTGGCGGCGCTCAACCACTACATGGGGGAAACCATCTGATGGAAACGGAAGTTCTGGGCAACATTCCCCGCCTGTATACCGCGCTGGCGGACTGGCTGGCCTGCCTTTTATATCTGTTCTTCCTGCCCAAGCGTACAGCAGGCTGGCGGCGGTATACGATCCACGCGGTGTTTTTGCTGCTGCTCGGCGTCTTTATGCAGGCAACGGGGCAGGTGCCGCAATTCTGGTTTCTGCCCTGCATTGCGGTATCCATCTTGATTATGTATCTGTACATCCGACTGCAGGCCGACGTGCCCGCCCGGAGCGCGGGGTATTACTGCGTCCGCGCGTTTATTTTGGGGGAACTGGCAGCCTCGCTGGAATGGCAGCTCTACTACTATATGGCCGGGCGGCAGGGCACGCCGGGCGCGGGTGTGAGTGTGTGCATTTTGGCAGTCGACTATGCCGCAGTGTATGGCGCGGTGTTCGCGCTGGAACGCAATTATAACGATATTGCCTCGCCTCTGCACGTCCACAAAAAGGAATTCCTCAGCACGCTGTTCATCGGTGTGGCGGTCTATGCCGCCAGCAACCTGAGCTATGTCAGCCCGGACACGCCGTTTTCCGGCAAAATGACGGCGGAAATTTACAACATCCGCACGCTGGTAGACCTGGGCGGCATGGCCATTCTGTTTGCGCACCACATGCGGCTGGTGGAGTACCGCCGCAAAAAGGAGCGCGACGCTTTGCAGAACGTCTTGCAGGCGCAGTACGCACAGTACCGCTCGGCGCAGGACAGCATTGACCTTATCAATAAAAAATATCACGACCTCAAGCACCAGATCGCCGTGCTGCGCAGCGAGACCTCAGAGGAAAAGGCCCACTACCTCGACGCGATGGAGCAGGAGATCCGCAGCTATGAGGCGCAGAACAAGACCGGCAACGAGGTGCTGGACACGATCCTGACCAGCAAAAGCCTGTACTGCCAGCAGCACGGCATCACGCTGACCTGCGTGGCAGACGGTGCGGCGCTGGATTTTATGGATACGATGGACCTGTGTTCGCTGTTCGGCAATGCGCTGGACAACGCCATCGAGAGTGTAGAAAAGCTGCCCGACAGCGAGCAGCGGCTCATCCATCTGGTGGTGGCACGAAAAAAGAGCTTTGTGTGGATCCGGGTCGAAAACACCTACGACGGTGCTTTCCGCGCGGACGGCAACCTGCCAAAAACTACCAGGTCCGACGCCCGCTACCACGGCTACGGTCTAAAGAGCATCTACGACACCGCCGAAAAATACGGCGGCACGGCAGAGATCACCACCCAGGAGAACCAGTTCACATTAAAGGTGCTGTTTCCCATCAAGCAGAAATAACCCGGACAGCCCACTTTGGTGGGCTGTTTTTTGCTTTAAGCAACCTGCACATAAAGCGCATGATACGATTGTCTATTTCGCCAATGCCGCAGGCGGCTTGCGCGGGAAAAACGACCGTTCACGTAGTGAATCCCCTTTTTGCTGTACATTGTGATATAGTGCAGACAACAGAAAAGGAAAGTCTCCGGCGTTTTTTGCTATGGATAACCTGAAAAGCGAGGATCTTGTATGAAAGCTACCCCACTTCTCACCGGCTGGACGTGCCGCCATCTGGGCGATACCGCACCCGGCAAAACGGTGACCCTGCCCCATGATGCCATGCTGGCTGAACCCCGCACCGCCCTGAGCGCGGGCGGCACCAATACCGGCTGGTACGAGGGATATGACTACGAATACCGGCACACCCTGACCGTGCCGGAAAACGCGCTGGCAGACACCCACATTCTGGAGTTTGAGGGCGTCTACCATAATGCCGAGGTCTGGCTCAACGGTCAAAAGGCAGCGTTCCGCCCCTACGGCTACACCAACTTTTATGTTGATTGTGCGCCGTATCTGCACGCAGGGGAGAACGAGCTGCGGGTCATTGCCCGCAACGCCGACCAGCCCAACAGCCGGTGGTATTCCGGCGCGGGCATCTACCGCCCGGTGCAGCTTTGGACGGCAAGGGGCGCGCATATCGCACTGAACGGCGTTAAAATCCGCACCCTGTCGCTTGATCCCGCCGTCGTGGAGGTGCGCGTAAAGACCACCGCCCCCGGCACGGTACGCCTGACGGTGGACGACCTGCCCGCCGTGCAGCAGGAGAGCGACAGCGAGGCCGTATTTACCCTGACCCTTGATAACGCCCGCCTTTGGACACCTGAAACGCCAAACCTGTACACCTGCCGCGTCAGCTTTGCCGATGATGAGGTGACCGAGACGTTCGGTGTCCGCAAGGTCGAGTGGGGTACGGACGGCTTCCTGCTCAACGGCAAGCGGTACATCATCCAGGGCGCGTGCATCCACCACGATAATGGTCTGTTGGGCGCAGTTTGTGACCCCGACGCCGTGGCGCGCAAGGTACGCCTGCTGAAAGCGAACGGCTACAACGCCATTCGCTCAGCGCACAACCCCTGCTCCAAGGCGCTGCTGGCCGAGTGTGACCGGCAGGGTATGCTTGTCATGGACGAGTACATCGACCATTGGTACATCCACAAAACCGAGCATGACTACGTGGATTATTTCAATGAGTGGTGGCATCAGGATCTGATCGACATGGTGGAAAAAGACTACAACCACCCCTGCGTGGTGCTCTACTCCACCGGCAACGAGGTCAGCGAGACTGCCCAGAAGCGCGGCATCGCCCTGACCAAAGAGATGACTGACTTCCTGCACGGGCTGGACAATTCCCGCCCGGTGACCTGCGGCGTGAACATCTTCTTCAACTTTTTAAGCTCCATCGGCTTCGGCGTGTACAGCGACGAAAAGGCAAAAAAAGAAGCCGAGCGTGCCGAGAAAGCCAAACAGCGCGGCGAGAAGGCCGCCAAGAAAAAGGCAGTCGGCAGTCAGTTCTTCAACAATCTGGCGGGGCTGCTGGGCGATGAGTTCATGAAGCGCGGCGCGACCCTGCACGGCTGCGACGTCAAGACCCGTGACGCCTTTGCCAACATGGACATTGCGGGCTACAACTACGGCATCTACCGCTATAAGCACGACCTGAAAAAGTACCCGCAGCGGTTGATTTTGGGCAGCGAGACCTTCTGCAACGATGCTTATAAATTCCGCGAGCTGGCCAAACAGGAACCCCGCTTAGTGGGCGACTTTGTCTGGGCGGGCATGGACTACCTGGGCGAAGTCATGGTCGGCTCGTGGGAGTACGCCGACTACGCCGAAACGTTCGACGGCGGTCCGGGCTGGGTGTCGGCGGGTTCGGGGCGCATCGACCTGACCGGCAAGCCGCTGGGCGAAGCCCTCTATACCCGCGTGGCGCTGGAGGCCGACAACGGCCCCTATATCGCCGTCTGCCCGGTCAACCATACCGGAGACCGCCACAGCCCCAGTGCGTGGAAGATGACGAATGCCATGCCCAGCTGGAGCTGGACCGGCTGCGAGGGGCGCAAGGCCAACGTGGAGGTCTACGCCCGCGCCGCCCGTGTGGATTTGGTGCTGAATGGTCATACGGTGGGCAGTAAAACGCTGAAAAATGATTGCCTTGCGAGGTTCAGCATTCCCTACGAGAGCGGCACGCTGGAAGCCGTCAGCTATGACGCTGCCGATCACGAAATTGGTCGCTGCAAGCTGCAAAGTGCCGGCGGCACGACCCGCCTGACGCTGGACGCGGAAGAACCTACTGTAAAACCGGGGCATCTGTGCTACATCCGTCTGCGCTACACCGATGAAAACGGCATCACCAAGCCGCTGGCGCGCGGCAGTATTCAGGTACAGGTGCGCGGCGGCACGTTGGTGGGGCTGGGCAGTGCCTGCCCTTTCAACAAGCACAGCTATCTGGACAGCGAAACCGATACCTACTACGGCGAGGCTCTTGCCATCGTCCGCATGGGGGACGGCGACGCCATGACGATTGCTGCTTCCGACGGCGAATACAGCGCGGAGCTGACGGTGCCTGCGCAAGCATGAGGCGAGCTGTGGAGGTATGGGCTATTTTGCGGCGCTTGCCATCACGCTGTTTCTGGCGGCGTTCGTGCGCATCACCATCATCAACGGCGGCGTGCAGATGGTGATTTACTTCCCGATTTACAAAATCATCTTCCCGGAAGGGGAGCAGCAGAAAAACTAACCTGCCCACAAAAGAGTTTGGAACAGGTCGGTACCATGCAGCATTCCTTTGTACGCATGGGACAAAATCCGTTCTGAGCCTTGGCACACAACACCACAAAACTCAACAAAAGCTCGTTGAAACGATAAGTTTCAACGAGCTTTTGTTGCCTTGGGATGCAAATTTCAGTGCAGGGCCTCGCACAGGGCAATCAGCGTCAGCGCCTGACCGCAGGCCATCGGGCGGATGCCGATGCCCTTAGCAGCTCCATGGCGAGCTGGACGCGCAGCCCTTTACAACCGGCGGGCAGGGTGCTATAATAAATCCGACCGACCGGTCGGTCGGAAAAGAAAGGGAACACTTCCATGCCGAAATACAGCGTTAAAAAGCCATTTACCATTCTGGTGGCGGTCATTCTGGTGCTGGTGCTGGGCTTTGTCAGCCTGACCGGCATCCAGACGGACCTGCTGCCCGCCATGAACCTGCCCTACCTGATGGTCATCACGACCTACCCCGGTGCCAGCCCCGAGCAGGTCGAGGCCGACGTGACCAAGCCGCTGGAAAATGCACTTTCGACGCTGAACGGCGTCAAGAACGTGACGAGCCAGAGCAATGAGAACTACAGCCTGCTCTTTCTGGAATACCAGGACGACACCGACATGGACAGCGCCATGGTCAAGGCCAGCACCGCCGTGAACCAGCTCGGCGACGCGCTGCCCGACATGGCGTCCACGCCGACGCTGATGGAGATCAGCCCGGACATGATGGCGACGCAGTACATTGCCGTGGACTACGACGGCATGGATATTTACGAGCTGTCCGACTATGTCAGCGAAAACGTGCTGCCCCAGCTCGAGCGCGTGGACGGCGTGGCCAGCGTGTCCACGACGGGCCTGGTGGAAAAGTCGGTGCAGATCACGCTCGACCAGGAAAAGATCGACGCTGTCAACGACAAGCTGCTGGTCAAGGTCAGTGACCGCCTGGCCGATGCCAAAAAAGAGCTGGATGCCAACAAGAAAAAAATAAACGATGGTATGAAGGAACTTGACGCCGCCCAGGCCCAGCTGGACGCAGGCAAGGCCCAGCTGAACAGCCAGAAGGCCGACGTGACGACCCAGCTGCGGGACGCCATCACCGAGCTGGACAAGCAGATCCCCGAGCTGGAAAAGAAGATCGCCAGCCTGCAGACCGACCTGGACGAGGCAAACCGCAAGCTGGAGGACGCCAAAAATGCAAACACGACCCTGCCCGAGGCCACGCTGCCCATCGACGATGCACTGTTTGCCAGCTGCAAGACGGTGCTGGCCGCCTACGACCCGCAGTATAACGCCGACGCGCTCCCGGCCAATCTGGCCGAAGCCAAGAGCGACCTGAACAAGATGGGCGCGATGATCAACTCGATTGACCGCGCGGATGCGGCCATCCGCCAGCGCGCCGCAGACGAGGGGCTGTTGGAGCAGAATATGACGGTGGAGCAGACTGCGGCCTACTTAGATGCCCAGTATGCGACCATGAGCGCCCGCATTCAGGCGCTGGAGGTGGAGATCGCGTCGCTGCAGGACTCCCTCAACAACACCGAGGACGAGACCGAACGGGCCGATTTACAGGCGCAGATCGACGCCAAGCGCGCCGAGCAGGCGCAGGACCAGGCCGTCATCGACGGCAACGCCGCCCGCCGCGCCCGCGTCAGCGAGCTGAGCGGCAATCTGTCAACGCTCTCCACGACGAAGGTCGCCCTGCAGAACGCCACGACGCTGCTGACTGCGCGGCAGGAGGCCGAGACTGCGCTGAACGACGGTATGCAGCCGCTGCAGCAGACGCTGAACGACACCGCCGCCGCCCTGCGCGACCAGCTGACCAAAGCGCAGGAAATGCTGACCCAGCTGAACGAACAGCGCGACAAGCTGCAAAAAATGCTGGCAAGCCTTGGCGACGAGGCGGTAGACCCCGCCATGGCCGATATGGCCGTCCAGCTGCTGCTGAGCGGCACCGAGGCCCAGCTGCAGCTGGGCGAGTTCCAGGTCTCCAGCGGCAAGACCCAGCTCGAGGCCGGCAAGACCCAGCTCGAGGCCGCGCAGGAGGAATACGAGTCCGCCCGCGAGGAGGCGCTGAAAAGCGCGAATCTGAACCAGCTGCTGAACATGACGACGCTGCAGCAGCTCATTTATGCGCAGAACTTCTCGATGCCCGCGGGCTATATCGAGGGCGGCGACGGCGACGACAACCGCTACATCGTCAAGGTCGGTGATGCCTTTGCCGACGCGGACGAGCTGAAAAACATGGTGCTCTGCAATATCGACGGCATCGGCGACGTGCGCCTGTCCGATGTGGCCGAGGTCGAAATGACCGACAACGCCGACGACGCCTACGCCAAGGTGGACAAGAACCGCGCCGTGCTGCTGTCGCTGTACAAGAGCTCGACGGCGTCCACCTCGACGGTCTCCAACGCCAGCAGCGCGGCGATGGAAACGATGATGGCCGAAAACGAGGGCCTGCACCTGACGCCCATCATGGACCAGGGCGACTATATCAAGCTCATCGTCAACAGCGTGCTGTCCAACCTGATCGAGGGCGCAGCGCTGGCCATCATCGTGCTGGCGCTGTTCTTAAAGGACCTGCGCCCGACCATCGTCGTGGCCATCAGTATGCCGTTGAGCGTGCTGTTTGCCATTGTGCTGATGTATTTCACCGGCATTACCTTTAATATCCTGTCGCTGTCCGGCCTGGCGCTGGGCGTCGGCATGCTGGTCGACAACTCGGTTGTCGTCATTGAAAACATCTACCGTCTGCGGGGCCGCGGCGTGCCCGCCGCCCGCGCGTCGGTGCAGGGTGCACGTCAGGTGGCCGGGTCCATCGTATCCTCCACCCTGACGACGATCTGCGTTTTTCTGCCGCTGGTGTTCACCACCGGCATGGTGCGCGAGCTTCTCAGCGACATGGCCTGGACCATCACCTTCAGTCTGCTGGCGTCCCTTGTTGTGGCGCTGACCGTTGTGCCCTGCGCGGGCTCCACCGTGCTGAAAAAGCAGAAGGACATCAAGCACCCGCTGTTCGACAAGGTGCTGAACGGCTATGAAAAGCTGCTGCGCTTCTGCCTGCGCCGCAAGGCTGTGCCGCTGGCGCTGGCCATTGCGCTGCTGGGGGTGTCGGTCTGGCGCGTCGCTACCATGGGCATCGTCATGATCCCCGACATGAGCAGCAACCAGCTGACCATTACGGTCAATGTGCCTGACGATACGGCTAAGGAGGACGCCTTCGCCACGGCGGACAGCGTCATGGACGCGGTCATGACCGTGGACGGCGTCGACACCGTCGGCGCGATGTCGGGCGGTTCCAACAACATGGTCGCCATGGCCGGCAGCAATGCCGCCGCCGACAACACCACGTTTACCTATTACGTCCTGCTGGGCGACAAGGCACCCAAGGCCAAGGTCGTGGAGCAGGAGATCTACGGCAAAACAGCAGATCTAAACTGCGAAATTGAAGTGAACTCCAATGGCATGATGGACATGAGTGCGCTGTCCGGCTCCGGCATCGAGGTGGACCTCTACGGCAGCGACCTCAATGACCTGGCCGCCGCGGGCAAGCAGGTCATGACGCTGATGGAAGGCATCGACGGTATCCAAAACGTCACCGACGGCCAGGACGCCGGCGACGCCGAGATCAACATCACGATTGACAAGGACAAGGCTATGCGGATGGGTCTGACCGTCGCGCAGGTCTACCAGCAGATCGCCGCCAAGCTGACGACGGACACCACCGCCACGACGCTGAAGGCGGGCGGCGACAGCTACAGCGTCGTCATCGTCGATAAGACCGACACGCCGACGCTGGACGATATTTTCAATATGGAGTTCGAGACGACGACCACCGATGAGAACGGCAGCAGCGTAAAGGAGACGCACACCCTCGGTGAGTTCGCGACCCGCACCACGACGGCGGGCTATACGACGATTGCCCGCGAGAACGGCTCCCGCAAGCTGGCCGTGACGAGTGAGACCGCCAACGGCTACAACACGACGCTGCTCTCCCGCGAGCTGGAGCCGCAGCTGGCCGCACTGGACCTGCCCGACGGCGTGACCGCCGAGCTGGCCGGTGAGACGACCCAGGTCACCGAGATGCTGAGCCAGATGGCAAAAATGCTTGCACTGGCATTGGCTTTTGTCTATTTTGTCATGGTGGCGCAGTTCCAGAGCCTGCTGTCGCCGTTCATTGTTCTGTTCACGATCCCGCTGGCCTTCACCGGCGGTATGCTCGGCCTGATGGCAGCCGGTGAGCAGCTGTCGCTGATCTCGCTGATGGGCTTCCTGGTCCTGATGGGCGTCGTCGTCAACAACGGCATTGTGTTTGTGGACTACGCCAACCAGCTGCGCATCGGCGGGCTGGAGCGCACCGACGCCCTTGTGGCGACGGGCCGCACCCGTATGCGCCCGATCCTGATGACGACGCTGACGACGGTGCTGGCGATGGTCACGATGCTGTTCGGCACCGACATGGCCAGCGAGATGAGCACTGGCATGGCCATTGTCATCATCGGCGGTCTGAGCTACGCCACGCTGATGACGCTGTTCGTCGTGCCTGTGCTGTATGACCTGTTCTACCGCAGGCCGCCGGTCAATATTGACGTCGGTGATGACGGTCTGGACGACCTGCCCGACGATGCGGCCGAGTTTGCGGCAGAGTTCGCCGCCCGCCGCGCCGCCGAGGCTGCATCCGCGCCACGCCGCCCGGATCTGAGCCGCGCGGCCCGTGCGCCGGAGGAAAACGACGGGGAGAAAAAGGAGGCCGACCATGACAATGGATAACCATGCAGCCCGCAAGGCTGCCGTCTACGAGGCTGCCCTGCAGCTGGTCGCCCGAGGCGTCAGCCCCGCCGCTATGACTATCCAGCAGCTGGCCGACACGGCAGGCATTGGAAAAGGTACGGTGTACGGCTATTTTTCCTCAAAGGAGGAGATCCTGCAGGGCCTGGCCGAATACTGCTTTGCCCGGGAAAACGAACGCATCCGCGTCCTGTTTGCCGACTGCTGCACGCTGGCCGGGCTGGAGGAGCGGGCGGTAGCCTATTTGCAGGACATTGCTGCCAACCGGATGGGCGATTATAAGATGATTGCCCAGGCGCTGGGCACGCCGGGAAAGTGCGAGTCCGTGCCCGCCTGTGCGGACGAGCTGCGGGACATCATGCGCACGCTGCTCATACGCCTGCAGGCTGCGGGCGAGATCGACCCCGCGGTAAGTCTGGAATACTGCTGCACCGCGATCTTTTCCGCCGTTGTCGGCGGCCTGATCGGGCTGTGTGTTACCGCGGAGAAAAGGCGCAGCGCCGACACGCTCATGCAGAATCTGCGCATGATGCTGCACAGAACATTGGCAAAATAAAAAATATGGGCACAGCACGCTTTCCAGCGAAAAGCGTGCTGTGCCTTGTTCTGCTTTCCGGCAGGAAAGAACTGGATTTAGTTGCAAGATACCTGCAAATATGCTATACTTCAATATGTATAGCTATGCCAATTTCTTGGGAGCGCTAAACTTCAGCCGACAGTACCGCAAAGAAAAAATACAGCGTACTGCAAAATAAAGAAATGGAATGACAGAAAATGAGAAATTCTGCAGATAGAATATACCGCAGCACGGTGGTCAATAAGAGCCAGCGCCAGAATGCGGACTTGATTTTGCTGGATATTTTGCTGCTGGCAGCCAATACGGCGGCGTTTGCAGTATGCTGGTTCAGCTATTATGAAAAGCATCTGTATTTGAGCTTTGAAGGGTATGGTGACTATATGGTCATCGGACTGTTCTTTGCTTTAAATGCGGTTTTTGCACATTTGTACGGTGCTTTTGAACTTATGACCAGCCGCATAACAGAGCTGATCTACTCCAATGTGATCGCGCTGCTCATGACACATTTCTTTATGTATATGGTCACCTGGATGCTTGTGCGCAATGAAGTGCCCAACGTGATCCCGCTGCTGCTCTGCCTTGCAGCGTGCGGTGGCTTGAGCGCACTGTGGTCGTATATCGCTTACCAGCTGACGGACAAAATCATCCCGCCCAAGCGTACACTCATTGTTTATGATAATGAGGAGGCGTACAAGAACGGTGCCAAAATCACCCGTAAATATGATAACCGTTTCAAGGTTGTGGGAGAGGCTATCGCAACCCGCCCGACACCGGACATTTACCACGAGATCGAGGAAAAAAATGCTGAGGCGGTTATGCTCTGCGGCCTTGCTTCAAGCCAGCGCAATGATATTCTGAAGTACTGCATTGACCACGATGTGATGGCCTATGTGCGCCCGAATATCGGCGACCTGATTATCAGTGAGGCGCGCAGCTTCCGCATGGATAATCTGCCGGTGTTGCTTTGCCAGCGTGCAGCTCCGTCGCTGTTCTATCTTGCCTTAAAGCGCACCATGGACATTCTGCTGTCCGGTGTGGCGCTGATCATCGCCAGCCCGTTCATGCTGGTCACAGCCATCGCCATCAAAGCGTATGACGGCGGCCCGGTCATGTTCAAGCAAAAGCGCATGACATTGGATCGTAAGGTGTTTGAAATTCATAAATTCCGCAGCATGAAGGTGGATGCCGACAAGGGCGGCAAGGGCATTGTGACGATGCAGAACGACGACCGCATCACGCCGGTGGGCAAGGTCATCCGTGCCTGCCGCCTGGACGAGCTGCCGCAGCTGTATGATATTTTCATCGGCAACATGACTATTGTCGGCCCGCGTCCCGAGCGGCTGGAGACAATTGAGCTGTACGAGAAGGAAATGCCGGAGTTCGGTATGCGTCTGCAGGTCAAGGCCGGTCTGACCGGTTATGCGCAGGTCTACGGCAAGGCCAACACCAGCCCGTATGACAAATTGCAGATGGATCTGATGTACATTGGCGAGCAGAGCGTCATCACCGACCTGAAGATTATTTTTGCCACGATCAAAATTCTTTTCATGCCGGAGAGCACCGAGGGTTTTGCCGAGGAAAAGAACGCGCTGGGCACTGACGAAGTGACAGATTCCATGCAGTAAAAACGACAGAAATTGAAAAGTCAGAAGGAGTGTTTCATCAGCGATGAAAAGTCAGGACTACGGCATTGATGTGCTGGAAATCATCAAGCATCTTGTGAATCGGGTTTGGATTATTGTACTGTGCACGGTCATAGCCGCCGTTGCGGTTATGCCAGTCATGGGATTGATGCCCCAAAAAAGCCAGATGCAGGCACTGCTGGCCGTATATACACGGCCCGGCAAGTTCGTTACCGATATTCACGTTTCCGGCGCGATCAGCTCGCTGCTGGGGGACGACGCGACGATTCAGAATCAGACGCAGTCCTCTGATTTTGGGTCCAGCATGGACGACGGTGCTCAGCTTGTGTCGCTGCTCTCCACTTCTCTGAAAAGTGAGCCGATGCTGGAACAGATTATTGAGGAACTGGATCTGACGATCACTGCGCCAAAACTGGCACGGCAAATCACGATTACCCGGCCGGAAGACACCAACTTTGTACAGATCAAAGTATCGGATAAGGACGGAGAACAAGCACGGCGCATCTGTCAGACACTGGTGGATCATGTGCAGGACGTTTTGGATACGCTGAACCAGTCGGAAGAAAATGTAAGTTACGATGTGGCCATGGCGCCTTCCGTTGTGAACGACGGAAAGGCTGCCGGCATCCTGCGTACAACGGCAATGGGCGCAGCCATTGGCTTTGTGCTCAGTGCAGGGGTCTTCTTTGTGCAGTATTTCATGGACACCCGCGTTTATAAGAAAAACGATCTGGAAGAACTGCTGGATATGAAGGTGCTGAGTGTGATTCCGGCACCGGGCAAGGAGGATGTTTCCCATGGCTGAGTTGAAGCGTAAGGCAACAGAGACACCGCGCCTGAAAGACGGTGCCCATACGCCTTTTGCGGAAGCATACCGTGAACTGCGCACGAATCTGGAATATCAGGCTGACACACAGGGCGTAAAGTCGGTTCTGTTGGCAGTCCCGGATGAAAAGTCTGACCAGACGGTCTTTGCAGAAAATCTTGCCCGCACAATGGCAGTCGGGAACAAGAATATTTTGCTGGTGGACGGCGATATTTCGAATAAAAAATTGACATTGTATATGGGGCTGCGCCCAGAGGAAAAGGGCTTTACGGACGTGCTGCAAGGCCACTGCCGGTTAGCGGATGCAGTCAAAAAATGCGGCACGGTGAGTGTTCTGCCGGCGGGTACATCAGTGGATGACCCGGCAGAGGTGTTTGCAGCCGGTGCCGAAGCCCTGCTGCGCCGACTGGAAGAAGAGTATGCTGCGGTGCTTGTGACTGCGCCGCCGGTTTGCCGTGCTACGGATGCGGTGGTGCTGGGACGTGTGGTAAAAGGCGCAATCGTGCTGGTGGAAGCTGGTACAGTGCCGCAGGACTGCGTGCAGAAATGCCGGGACGCACTGCTTGCAGTGGGGGCAAACCTGCTGGGCGCTGTGCTGACGGACTATGACCCGAAAAAAATCTGAAAGATACCCGGTTGGCGATAGGAAAAATGCAGTGGGGAGCAAAGATGAAGAAAGCGCTATTCGTAACACATAACAGCAGATTTCTTGTGCAGTTTGAAATGAATGATATTCGCATTTTGCAGTCCATGGGTCTGGAGGTGCACTGCGCGACGAACTTCCGCGGTGAGATGATGCGCAAGGATGCAGAAAAGACTTTGACGGATGCTGGAGTAATCTGCCATTCTATCGATATTGAGCGTTCCCCGTTCAAGCTGGGACAAAATATCCGGGCCGTTTTTGAGCTGCGGCAGCTTATGCGCCAAGAAAAGTTTGCGCTGGTACACTGTCACACCCCGATGGGCGGTGTGGTTGGTCGGCTGGCGGCCAATGCGGAGCATGTGCGCCCGGTTATGTACACGGCGCACGGGTTCCACTTTTATAAGGGGTGCCCGCTGCAAAATCGATTGATTTACGAGCCAATTGAGTCCACATTGGCTCATATTACCGATGCACAGCTTACGATCAACCGGGAAGATTACGCAGCAGCACAAAAATTTAAGCTGCGCGGCAGGGCATATTATGTGCCGGGCATTGGCGTGGATGTGGAAAAGTTGTCTCATGTGCCGGTGGACCGGAAGGCCGAGCGCGAAAAACTGGGTATCCCGGAGGATGCTTATGTTTTTGTGTCGGTGGGAGAACTGAACAAAAATAAAAATCATCTTGCCGCAATCCATGCCTTTGAAAAGACCGCAATTCCCAATGCGTACTACCTCGTCTGCGGCACCGGCCCGCTGGCGGAATACTACCGAGTTATGCTGGAGGAAAAGGGCCTGACAGACAAGGTGAAATTGCTGGGATTCCGGTCAGACGTGTCTGATATTCTGCGCGCCTGCGACTGTTTTGTCTTCCCCTCCCACCGCGAGGGGCTTTCTGTGTCGCTGATGGAAGCTATGGCGGCAGGACTGCTGTGCATTGCATCCCGCATTCGCGGCAATGTGGATCTTCTGTCGGACAGCCGGTATCTGTTCGATCCGGTGGACGAGGAGACACTTGGCCGGTTGATGCAGGAGGCCGCCGCCGGTGTGCAGACTGAGGAAGAAAAGGAAAAGAATCGCGTGATGATCCAAAAGTATGACGTGTCGAACGCGAGCCGCTGTATGAAAGAAATCTACGAAACCATGCTAAAAATGGGCGATGCGAAATGAAGATACTGCACTTATTGAAAAGTGACCGCTTCTCCGGGGCGGAAAGTGTGGCACTAACGATTATGGACCTGTTCCCGGAGGCAGAAACGATTTATGCTTCTGCAGACGGGCCGATCCGCCGTGTGGTGGAACAACGCGGGCATCGGTTCTACGCACTGCAGGATACGTCCGCTAAGGGCGTGCGGGCAGCGGTAGAAGAATTGCAGCCGGACCTAATCCATGCGCATGATTTCAGTATGGCCAGCAGCGCTGCGTGGAGCACCGGGACGATTCCGGTTGTGGCACATCTGCACAACAATCCGCCGTGGCTGAAAAAGCCGCACCCGAAAAGCATTGTGTTTGCACTTTCTCTGCCCAAAATCCGGCAGGTCATCAGTGTCTCGTCCTCGGTGGAAGAGGAATACCTTTTCAGAGCACTTCTGAAAGGAAAAAACACGGTGGTCGGCAATGTGGTGGATGCAGAACACGTGAAGCATTGTGCCGAGGAACCATGCGCGGCAGCCCCGGTGGATCTTGTCTTTTTAGGACGCTTGTGTGAGCCGAAAAATCCGTTGATGTTCTGCCGTATTGTAAATGAGGTCAAGAAATGTTACCCGAATGTGAGCGCACGTATGATCGGGGATGGAGAGCTTCGGTCACAGGTGGAAACATATTTGAGGGAGAGTGGATTGGAGCAAGCAGTGGAACTGGCTGGCTTTCAAAGCAACCCTTATCAGTACCTGACAAAAAGCCGCATTATGCTAATGCCATCCTCATGGGAGGGGTTTGGCTTAGCTGCTGTAGAAGGGTTGCTGTTGGGAAAACCCGTTCTGTGCAGTGGCGCAGGAGGACTGAAAGATATTGTGGATGAATCCTGTGGTGCGATTTGCACTACAGAAGTAGAATATGCCGCTGCAGTAGACAAAATTTTGCAGCCAGATGTATATACGGTAATATCTCAGAATGCTGTGGAACGCAGCCGGAAATTTACGGATTTGGTTGCTTACAAAAATAAGATTGAGAACGTATATGACATGGCGCTTGGAAAAGGCTGAACGTTGAGAATGCTTGAGGATAAACAGATGGAAAAGAAACCGTTGGTAACAGTTTTGACACCGACCTATAATCGAGTACATTTGCTGGAAACTTTGGTTCAGAGTTTGTGCAGACAGTCTGCGCAGGATTTCCAGTGGCTGGTCGTGGATGACGGCAGCACAGATGGAACAGAACAGTATTTTGCAGAGCTGAAAAAGCGGGAACTGCCGTTTGCGTGGGAATACCACCGTCAGGAAAACGGCGGCAAGCATACGGCGCTGAACGCGGCACACCCCTATATTCAGGGGGAACTGGTGCTGATTCTGGACAGCGACGATTATCTGACGGATGATGCCATCGAAACGATCAAGACGGATTGGCCAAAGTACCGCGGCAGGGATGACCTGTGTGGTTTGAATTATTTTAGAGAAAAACCGGATGGAAAGAATATCAGTGCGGAAAATCCGGAAGATTTTTATGTCGCCAATTATGTGGATTATATCATCAACAACCGGATCAGAGGCGATCACTGTGAAGTGGTCCGGGCTGATCTGCTGAAAGCCAGCCTGTTCCCGGTCTATCCGGGGGAGCGATTTATGGCAGAGTCGTGGCTTTGGAATACGGTTGCGGCACAGCACCAGTGGGTATACCGCAATAAGGCAATCTATGTCTGTGAGTACCTGGAGGGCGGTCTGACAAAGAGTGGCCGTGCGCTGCGGATGAAATGCCCTTATGGCATGATGGATGACTGCCGCAAGCATTTCACAAATCGGGTATGCGTTAAAGTGCGTCTGAAAGAAATGCTGCTGTATTGGGTCTATGCCCACTGCGCAGGATATTCCTTTACCAAAACGTTGGAGACTTCCGGTCGTCCGGCAGGTATGGCACTGATGGCACTGCCGGGGGCGCTGCTTTACAGCTATTGGAAGAAAAAATATCTGGGTGAGAAAAAGTAATGCTGATCTATCTTATCATTGCATCGGTCTGCTATCTGGGGGCGTGGTCAAAAGCGCCCAAGAAGGCGTATCAGCTTTCTTTTTTTGCACTGTGGTTTTTCATGGCGTTCCGGGGGCTGGACCTGAGCAGCAAGGTGGACGGCTTTTATTATCACGATTTTTTTGAAAATGACGTGACTACGCTGGCGCAGTTTGATTTCAACATTCTATCCTATACGCGGACGGTTCAGGCTAAAACGGGGTTTGGCTGGGGATTCGGCCTGCTTAGCGCGGTCTGCAAGACGATTTGTCCGCGGTTTGAGTTCTTTCAGGTCGTGTTTACAGCGTTACTCTTTGTGCTGCTGGCGATGGTGATGAGGGAACTGCATTTGAGTGATCAGGAAAAATGTCTGTTTCTGTTCTTCTATATGACCCAGCAGATGCTGTGGTATTTCTGCAATCTTCTGAGGCAGGCACCGGCCAACCTGATCGTTTGGTATGTGATGCTACATGAATTTAAGGATCACAAATGGATCAAGCGGATCCTGCTGATCGGTGTAGCCATGTTGCTCCACACGTCTGCGGCACTGGCACTGGTCATGATCGTGGCGTGGGAGTGGATACAGAAAAAAGGAACGCTGAAGTTTGCACAGGCGGCTTTGCTGCCGGGTGCGCTGCTGATGCTGTTTTCTGATAAAATCGTAGGCATCTGCATTTCTTTTATGAGTACCTATATCGATTCTCGTTATTCGATGTATGTGGGCATGGCTGAAAAAAGCAACGTCATCAACTTTGGGCTGCGCATGGTGATACTGTTTTTGCTGTGTTTCTTTTATCGGCGGGTGCAGTGCGAGAAGAGGGACAAACTTTTAGCAGCCAGTACGCTGTGCTATCTGGTCGGCGCATTCAATGGCAGCCTATTTGTGCGTGCGCTGGAATATGTTGCCATTGGCAATTATGGTGGGCTGGCTTTGGTACACCGGGCGTTTTCCGGTACGCGCCAGAGCAAGTTTGTAGCCAATTTGTTGCTGTATCTGGCTTTTATGGTGATTTTTATTCGATTCTTCTTCACCAATGCCGAATTTCTGATCGACTACCATTTCTTTTTCTGATAGAAGTTTACGCTATAGGAGAACGACTTCATGGTATCTATGCGTTCCTTGATGGCATATTTCCTGCGGGATACGCCGCGGGTATGGTATTTCTTTGCTTGTTGCCTTGTTATATTGGTTCTGTCTTATAAATGTCGTGATATACAGGCGGTGTCTTTTCGAAACAAGGTGATTTTCCCATCGCTTGGACTGATTTGTCTCTTTATTAATCCGTTGTCAACGCATTTCCTTTTGAAGTATATGGAGGAAACACGGGCATTGCGCTTTTTCTGGCTGGTACCGGCTACATTGGTCATGGCATTCGCTACGGTAAAGCTGTTGGAAAAGTTGCCCAAGACATCACTCCGTGTAGCAGGCTCGTTGGGGGTGCTTTGCGTTACGTTGCTGCTTTGTAGAAATCTCTATTATCTGCGGAATACATGGAAGGGACTGATCGGAAACTGGTATAAAATGCCGCCGGTCGTGCTGGAACTCTGTGATGATATTCTGGCGGACACTTCTCATGAAGAAAAGACGGCGGTTTTCCCGTTCCCTTTGAATATGTGGGTCCACCAGTATACGACGGAGATCGATATTCCGTTTGCGATGTATCGCAGCACCTATGAAAGCGACGAAACAATCATCAGCCTGTATGATGCTATGATGAACAAGGGGGAAGATCCCATTGATCTGGACGAGGTAGCTATGTACGCCAAGACAGGGCATTATAATTATATTGTACTACCACGGACGGGAAATTTTATCGGAAACTTAGAAGAAAATGGTTACATGGAATTAGAAACAGTGGGTTCAGATGTACAGAAAGCAGATTCTGATTATGAGCGAGAGTATGTGCTGTACAGTCTGACGGAGGAATTGTCATGATGGTGCTTCGGGCCGTGGTTGGGTTTATTACAGCCCTTTTCCTGATACCTGTTGGAATGGGGCTGACGTTGGTACACACAGAAAAGCCGGGCACGATTTATATGACGGGTTTTTTTGCCAGCCTGTGTGTGTTTGAAGCGTTGTTTCTGGTTTTTCACATTATGTTGTGGAGTCTGCGGGTGATGACATTGCTTTGGTTGCTGCTCTGCGGCGGGGTTGCGCTGTGGGGGTGGCTGAAGAACCGGCACAGCCTGAAGCATGAAAAAAGGGTGCCCCCAGATCGCATGGAAAGGCTCCTGCTTTCTGTGATTGCGACGCTGGTAGTAGTGCAGATGCTAAATACCCTGCTGAACGCTTACTATGGCAACTGGGACGACGAGACGTACTGCGGTACGGCGGTCGTGTCGTACTATACCGACACGGCGGATCGCTACGCCCCCCAGCATATTGTAGAAAAAAGCCCTTTCTATGATGTGCAGCACTGCCTTGCCGCTTGGCCGATTTATTGTGCAATGCTTTCGGTCATCACAAAAGTGCATCCGGCAATCGTGTTCCGCACGCTGCTCCCACTGCTGGAGATACCGACCGTTTATTATATCGCCTATCTGCTGCTGAGAGCTTTTTTTCCACAAAACCGGAAAAAAGCAGAATTGGCACTGATTTTTTACTATGTTTTTGTACTGGCGGCGGCAGAAAAAATGTACGGTGTCAGCAGCGAGTGGTGGCAGGTCGTGAATATCTGGACAAGTAAAGCACTTGCGTTCAGTGTTATGGTTCCGGTGCTGCTGTATCTGCTGATCTGCATAGAAAGTAGTGCAGAGGAAAAGCAAAGAGATCAATATTGGCGGAGTATGTTTTTTGCCTGCACGGCCTGCTGCGTGATTTCCACAACACTGTATGTGGTTGTGCCGGTATTTTTGGCGCTGTGGGGCATTTTTTATCTTGGCAGAACCAAACGTTGGAAAGAGATTTTTCGGTTTGCGGCCTGCGGTCTGCCGGTCACGGTCTGTGCTGTATTTGTGTTGACAAATAGGTTTGCGGATATTGTGGGATACCCATTGATTCCGTTTTATTAACCAGCAGAGAGGTTGTAACTAGAGAGTAAAAAATGGATAAATCAAAACAGTTGAAACTGGGTGTCGTACTATCCTATCTGTCAATGGGAATCAATATCGTTGTGCAGTTGGTGTATACACCCCTGATGCTGCGCCTGCTGGGGCAGAGCGAATACGGCCTGTACACGTTGGTGGCTAGTATCGTTAGTTATCTGAGCCTGTTTAGCTTGAGCTTTACAGCATCGTACACAAGATTCTACACAAAATACAAGGAAAAAAAGGATAGAGAGGGAGAAGAAAGACTCAACGGCATGTTCCTGACGATTTTTTTGGTCATGGCCGTTCTGGCACTTGTCTGTGGCATGGTATTGGCACAGTTCCCTAAACAGGTTTTCGGCAGCCGACTTACGATAAATGAATTGGACAGAGCGCAGGTTTTGATGCGTATTTTGGTGGTCAACATTGCATTGACGTTTCTGACAGGTTTGTTAGAATCAATCATTACAGCACATGAATGTTTTGTGTTTCAACGCATCGTTGTTTTGGTGAGCGCAATGATGAACCCCTTTATATGTTTGCCTTTTTTGCTGATGGGGCATACGTCGGTAACAATTGTTGTTGTAACGACGATAATTTCAGTCGCTAAGCTTGTGGTCGATGCAGGCTACTGTCTGCGTAGATTGCATATTCGATTTCGCTTCGATGGATTTGATGTCGGCCTGCTAAAAGAAATCGCAAACTTTAACTTTTTTATTCTTTTAAGTTTGCTTGTAGATCAGGTCAACTGGTCAGTGGATAAGTTTATTCTGGGTCATGTTTCCGGCACAAAGGCGGTTGCAGTCTACGGCGTAGGTGCCCAGATCAATGCGCTGTTTCAGTTGTTTGCCACGGCGATCTCCTCTGTGTTTGTGCCGCGGGTCAATCAGATTGCGGCACAGAACAGGGCCGATACCAATGTGCGCCTTACGACGCTTTTGACAAAAGTCGGGCGGATGCAGTGCTTGGTGTTGTTCCTGTTCTCGTCGGGGCTGGTCGTGTTTGGTCGTTATTTCATCACAAATATTTATTCGACACCGGAGTACGCGCAAGCCTACCCGGTGGCGCTGCTGCTGATTGTGCCGGGGCTGATCTCCCTGATCCAGAACCTTGGAGTGGAGATCCAGCGCGCGGTTAATAAACACCGGTTCATGGCAATCGTGTACAGCGTGATGGCGGTTGGAAATGTGATTATCAGCATTCCGCTGGCCATGTGGATGGGCCCAGTCGGCTCGGCACTGGGGACGGCCATCAGTTTGGTGCTTGTCAACGGGCTGGCCATGAACATCTACTACAGAAAAAAGATTGGGTTGGATATTCCGTCTTTCTGGAAGAGCATTCTTTCCCTGATGAAAGGCGTGATTCCGCCGGCCATTTTGGGTGCGGTCATCATGAAGATGGTTACGTTTGACCATCTGGTTGTGTATTTCGGCTGGATATTGCTGTATACAGTCGTATATTGTGCCAGTATGTGGTTGCTGGGCATGAACGCGGATGAAAAATCGCTTGTAAAGAGGATTCTGTCTAAACTAAAGAGAAAAGCGTAAAAACTGCCTGTCGGCAGTTTTTACGCCACATGAGATTTTTACAGCAGCTTACTCCCCAGTGCGCGGCTTGTGCGGGAAAGGGAGAGATTGGCAAGCTCCTGATTGTCCAGCGTGTAGCGCAGGACGAGGACGTTCGCCACAAAGAGGACGGCCAGCTTGACCGGCATGCTGCCGGAGTCGAGCGGGCTTTCTTTGGCACCGCACAGAAGCACGACATCGGCCAGCGCTGCGCCGGGGGCGTCGCTGTAGTGGGTGAGCAGGATGACCTTGGCACCGTTTTCCCTGGCCAGATGCAGCGTGTCCATCATATCCCGCGTTGCGCCGGAGTAGGAGACAAAGACCACGACGTCCTCGGGACCCATCAGGCTGGCGGCGATGGCCTGCATGTGGCTGTCGCCTGCCGTGCGGAACTTCGTGGAGAGCATCGAGAACCGCGCCCAGATGTCGCAGGCCAGTATATAGCTGCCGCCCTGCCCGAAAAAGAACACCTGCCGTGCCCGCTGCAAAAGCGTGGCCGCGCGGTCCACCGACTCGGGGTCCAGTGCGCTGCGGGTGCCGTTCAGTGCCTCGATGGCGGTGTTGTAGGCGTGGGTGCAGAGCGTCTGGGTGTCGACGCCCGGCTCCAGCTTGAGCGAGACCGGCATCGCCGTGGCCGTGGCCTTTGCCAGCGCGATCTTCATCTCGTTATAGCCGTCAAAGCCCAGGGCGCGGCAGAAACGGAAAATCGTAGCCTCTGCCACACCGCAGGCTTTTGCCAGCGATGAGATCGACAGGTATTGTGCGTCCTCTGCGTGCTGCATAAGGTAATCCGCAACGATGATGCCGGATTTCGTCAGGCTGTCGCGCTTGGTGCGCAGCATATCCCAAAAACTTTGCTCTGCCATGATGGAGGGTCCTTTCTGCTGTGATGGATTGGTATTGCGGGGATGGCCGTCGGGCCGATGCCCCCTCTTAGCCCCCTCGCAGAGGGAGGCAAGGAGGCTGGCCGCTGCTATTACTTATAATGTATCCCCGGTCAGCGCCTTTTGCAAGGCTTTGGCCAGGACTTTGTGGGACTGGACGGTCATGTGCATGCCGTCAAGGGGCGAGCAGCCCGCGCCGGGCAGTGTGTTGGCGTCCAGGAACCGCACATTGGCGATGTCCTTCAGCATCGGCTCCAGCTGGGCGGCAATGCCGGCGCAGCGTTCATGGCAGCCGGTGCCCATGGCATCTTTAAAAATCAGGTGGTCGTACTCCGGCGTGATGGACGGCGGAACGATGACGAGCACGTCCGGCCTGGCGTTGTCGCGCCAGCATTCGGTGTGCAGGGCCTTCTTGACGAGCCGCACGATGCCCCGAGAGATCAGATGGGAATTGCAGCCGAACCGCTCCTTGCTGTCGTTCGTGCCCAGCATGATCGTCACGGTGTCCAGCGGCGCGTGGCTCATCAGGATCGGCGTGATGACCCGCAGCCCGTTCATACCTTCTGTAATAGGGTCGTCAAACACGGCGGTGCGCCCGGGCAGCCCCTCCTCGACCACGCTCCAGCCGTCGCCCAGCAGGTCCTGCAGCACCATCGGGTAGCGCTCATCGTCGCCGTAGCGCCCGTCGCGGGCAGGGTCATAGCCGTAGGTGTTGGAATCGCCGAAGCAGAGCACCCGGCGGCGGGTCATATTTTCATAATTCATAAAAAAGGCTCCCTTTCTTAAAAATGAAAAGTTATTTCGCTCCTTCCATTATATAGGGAAATACCCGCGCTTGCAAGAGGCTTTTTCCCGGAAAAAGCGGCCTGTTTTTGTGCAAATGTGCAAAAATTGAGACGAATTGCGTGAAAAGGATGTTTCATTTTGACATCTTGCATTTTTTGACAAAAAGAGTATCCTAATACCAAAGCAAAGGCGCTCACCCGTAAATGTAACGGGTGAACGCCTTTTTGCTTTACAGCACCAAAGCGCGCGCGACAGAAAATTTCAAAGGTAAAAGTTGTTTTCATTTTGTAATAAATCAAAAAAGAGGCGGTTTTCCTATGAAAAGCAAAAAAAACGATAGAAACGCATGTATTTTGCAACTATGGGGATGGAATTTGTGCAGCATGTACAAAAACGACAGTTTTTCTTGGCTATTTCACCTCTGGACAAAATGAAAAAAGTTTTCTAAAATGGAGACATCACGAGGGACACAGAACGAAGATGCCCCACAAAGGCCGAAAGGCAAAAAAGGAGAACAACCTATGAAGAAGCAAGTTTCCGCGATCCTGGCCGCCAGCATGGCAGCCAGCATGCTCGTCGCCTGCGGCGGTTCCACTTCCAGCGCAGCGACCTCTACCGCACCTGCCGAGAGCACCTCTACCGCCTCCAGCGAGGCCGCTCCCGCGGAGTCCACCGCCGATGCCGGTCAGGCTGCTGACATTACGCTGTGGACCTACCCCATCGGCAAGTGGGGCGATTCCGCGTCCGTTGATGCGCTGCTGGCAGACTTCAACGCCCAGTATCCTGACATCCACGTCACCGTCGAGTACCTCGACTACACCAACGGCGACGACCAGGTCAACACCGCTATCGAGGGCGGCAGCGCACCTGACATCGTCATGGAAGGACCCGAGCGTCTGGTTGCCAACTGGGGTGCCAAGGGCCTGATGGCCGATCTGAGCGACCTGTGGACCGACGACCAGAAGGCCGACATCAGCGCCAGCGTTGAGGCCGCCTGCAAGGATTCCTCCGGCGCTTACTACGAGTTCCCGCTCTGCATGACCGCGCACTGCATGGCCATCAACAAGACCGTGTTTGAGGCTGCCGGTGCTATGCAGTATGTCGATGCCGAGAACCACACCTGGACCACCGACAACTTCCTGAAGGCTGTGCAGGCCGTCTACGACTCCGGCAAGACCGACGTCGGCGCGATCTACTGCAGCGGCCAGGGCGGCGACCAGGGCACCCGCGCCATCATCAACAACATGTACGGCGGCACCTTCACCGATGCGGCCCACACCAAGTACACCGCTGATTCTGCCGAAAACATCAAGGCAATCGAGGCCCTGTACAACCAGAAAGGCATCAACTTTGACGCCTCCATCAACGGCGGCGAGGAGATCACCCTCTTCCGCAACGGCACCCTGCAGATGGCCTTCTGCTGGAACATTGCCCAGCAGACCAACGCTGACAACAGCGCAGCCGGCACGACCAACAGCGGCGACGACATCCTGTTCATGGCGTTCCCGACTGAGTCCGGCGACCCCGCACTGTGCGGCGGCATCTGGGGCTTCGGCGTGTTTGACAACGGCGACGAGAACAAGATCGCTGCCTCCAAGACCTTCATCAACTTCATGGCCAACTCTGACGAGACCGCGAAGGCCGTCAAGACCTCTACTTACTTCTCCGTCAAGAACTCTCTGTCCGACCTGTACAAGGACGACGAGGTCATGAACGAGTACCAGAAGCTCATGCCTTACCTGGGCGACTACTATCAGGTCACTCCCGGCTGGGCCGAGGCTCGTACCGCTTGGTGGAACATGCTGCAGCAGGTTGGCCAGGGCACTGACGTGACCACCGCCGTTACCGAGTTCTGCAACACCGCCAACGCAGCGGCCAGCGCATCCTGAACCTCCTGAAAAAACCTCCGGTTTGTAACTAAACCCCACGGCGTCCGACCTCTGACATAAAACGCAGCGGTGGGGCGCCGCTTTTATCGAATGAACCTGTGACCTTAAAACAGAAGGGAGCGATCCTCTTGGCACATACCGCAGCTGCCAAAAAGCAGAGCGAGCCGAAGATGAGCCGCGCGCTTGTCCGGCAGGAGACCATCGCAGGTTACCTGTTCCTGCTGCCCAGCCTCATCTTCTTTATCGGCTTTGTCATCTACCCCATGGTGATGTGCATCTTCACCAGCTTCTTTGACTCCAGCATGAACCGCGCCGATGTGTTCATCGGCCTGCAGAACTATGTGGAGCTGTTCCACGACAGCGTCTTTCTGGGCGCACTGCGCAACACGCTGATCATTGTTGTCGTGTCGGTGCCCATCACCTGCATCTTCTCGCTGTGGGTGGCGTCCGCCATCGTCAACATGCCCCCGTGGGCGACTTCGCTGTTCCGCGTCATCTTCTATCTGCCCGTCGTCACCGGCTCTGTCGCTGTTACCGTCGTGTGGAAGTGGATGTTCAACAACTACTACGGCATCTTCAACTATCTGGGCAAGTCGATGGGCCTCATTGACCAGAACATCAACTGGCTGGGCGATACCCGCTACGCGCTGGCCTGCATCATCCTGATCCTGCTCACGACCTCTGTCGGCCAGCCCATCGTGCTGTATGTCTCCGCGCTCGGCAATGTGGACCAGTCCCTGGTCGAGGCTGCCGAGGTGGACGGTGCCACGAAGCTGCAGGCCTTCTGGAAGATCAAGTGGCCGCAGATCATGCCCACCACGCTGTACATCCTGGTCATCACGACGATCAACTCCTTCCAGTGCTTCGCGCTGATCCAGCTGCTGACGTCCGGCGGCCCGAACCACTCCACCGATACCATTATGTACTACATCTACTACACAGCCTTCAAGCTGTACCGCTACGGCTACGGCAACGCGATGGGCGTTATCCTCGCCATCATGATCGCCGTTCTGTCCGCTGTGCAGTTCAAGGTCACGCGGTCTGATTAAGAAGGAGGGAAATGACTATGGATACCAAAAAGAAAAAAAAGAAGATTTCCCCCTACATGGTGTTCAGCACCATCGTCATCATCCTGCTGGCCATCGCGTTCGCGTTCCCGCTGTACTGGATCCTGACGGGCTCCTTTAAGACGCAGATCTCCATCAACTCCACCACCCCCGAATGGTGGCCGAGCGAGTGGGTCGCGACGAACTATGACAAGCTGTTCAGCCGCCAGAAGTCCCCGCTGTGGGAGTTCGCGGTGCCGTTCAGCAGCCACTTCAGCGCGGACGGCAAGGACATCATCTGGTGGGCCGGTCCCCAGGTGCCCGCCGCTGTGCGCTGGCTCATCAACACGGTCTTTATGGCCGTTGCCTCGATGATCCTGACCTGCATCACCTCCGCCATGGCAGGCTATGCGCTGGCAAAAAAGCGCTTTGTGGGCCGCAGCATCCTCTTTACCCTGATCGTCTGCGCCATGGCACTGCCGAAGCAGGTCATCCTGATCCCCCTGCTGCGCGAGATGAGCAGCCTGCAGCTCTACAACACGATCTGGGCGGTCATCTTCCCCATCGTCGGCTGGCCGTTCGGCGTATTCCTGATGAAGCAGTTCAGTGAGGGCATCCCCGGCGAGATGCTGGAGGCCGCCCGCATCGACGGCGCGAGCGAGGCCAAGACCTTTGTCCGCATTGCGCTGCCCATGATCAAGCCGGGCATCGGCGCACTGGCCATCTTCACCTTCATCAACTCGTGGAACGATTACTTCATGCAGTTGATCATGCTGTCCAGCACCAGCAAGCTGACGATCTCTCTTGGTATCGCCAAGCTGCAGGCCGAGAACTCCACCGACTACGGCCTGATCATGGCCGGTGCCGCGCTGGCAGCCGTGCCCATCATCATCGTGTTCCTGGCCTTCCAGAAGTACTTCACGAAGGGCATCACAATGGGCGCTGTCAAGGGCTAAAAATGCAAAACGGGGTGTTATGGCGGGGTTCTCTCCCCCAGTCGCTGCGGCGACAGCCCCCTCGCAGAGGGAGAGAGCCCTGCCATTGCCCGAAGCCTACCCGTACAGAAAAGCCTTCCCCCTTGGGGGAAGGTGTCTGTGGCCCCGACCACAGACGGATGAGGGGCAGCCTGCCGGAGATTGCCCGCAAACGGGCCGTGTCAGCAGGCTCCGCCCTCATCAGTCACCTTCGGTGACAGCTTCCCCCCCTCGGGGGAAGCCTTTACATACAGTTTTACGAACAGGGAGTGTTTGTATATGAAAGACATCAACAAATATCGCGGCATTATCCCCGCCTTCTACGCCTGCTACGCACCGGACGGCTCTATCTCCACCGAGGGCGTCAAGGCACTGACCCGCCACCTGATCGCCAAGGGCGTCAAGGGCGTTTACGTCGGCGGCTCCTCCGGCGAGTGCATCTACCAGCACCCGGATGAGCGCAAGGCCGTGCTGGAGGCCGTCATGAGCGAGGCCAAGGGCAAGATCACCGTTATTGCCCACGTCGCCTGCAACAACACGGCGGATTCCGTCGAGCTGGCCGCCCATGCTGAAAAGTGCGGCGTTGACGCCATCGCGTCCATCCCGCCGATCTACTTCCACCTGCCTAACTACGCCATCGCGGACTACTGGAACGCCATGAGCGCTGCAGCGCCCAACACCGAGTTCATCATCTACAACATCCCGCAGCTGGCCGGTACCGCCCTGACGATGCCCCTGCTGAACGAGATGCTCAAAAACCCCAACGTCATCGCGGTCAAGAACTCCTCGATGCCCACCCAGGACATCCAGATGTTCAAGGATGCCGGTATTCAGGCGCGCGGTGCGGACGGCTTCGCGGTCTTCAACGGCCCCGATGAGCAGTTCGTCTCCGGCCGTGTCATGGGCGCGGACGGCGGCATCGGCGGCACCTACGCCGTCATGCCCGAGCTGTTCCTCAAGATGAACGAGCTGATCGAGAAGGGCGACATCCCCGCTGCCCGCGAGATCCAGTACAAGGCGGACCGCATCATCTACAAGATGTGCGAGGCCCACGGCAACCTGTACGCGGTCATGAAGGAGATCCTGCGCCGTATGTACGGTCTGGAGCTGGGCGGCGTGCGCGCCCCGCTGCCGGGCCTGATCCCCGAGGATGAGCCCATCGTTGTCGAGGCACAGAAGATGATCGAGGACGCTGTCGCGGCCCTGTAAGAGGTGTGAAATGATCGTAGATTCGTTTGATTACATTGCCTGCTACAAGGGTCTGCACCCGAATCTGGACAAGGCCATCGACTGGCTGAACAGCCACACGCTGGACGCGCTGGAAAACGGCAAGACCATCATTGACGGCGAGAACGTCTTTGTCAACGTGATGGACGCCGACCTGCGCGATGCCGACGGCGCTGCGTTCGAGTACCACCGCCGCTATGCCGACCTGCAGATCGACCTGACCGGCAGCGAGCATCTGGGCTGGGCGTCCGAGGGCACGGAGCAGGGCGAGTTTGACGAGAAAAACGACTTCGGTCTGCGGACCGGCCCCGAGCACTGCGGCATGACGCTGGGAGGGGGACGCTTTGCTGTGTTCTTCCCCGGTGAGCTGCACAAGCCCAGCTGCAAGACCCCCGGCTGCGACCACGTAAGAAAAGCCGTGGTCAAGATTTTGATGAAATAATTTGCATTCCCCAAGCCTTCCCCCTTGGGGGAAGGTGGCCCCGCAGGGCCGGATGAGGGGTAAGCTATCGGTGGTTGCCCGTAAACGGGTTGCCGCCGTAAGCTCCGCCCTCATCAGTCACCTTCGGTGACAGCTTCCCCCCGAGGGGGAAGCCTTTTTGCGTTCCCATTTGCAGGGGCGGATGACGAGCATCGACCCCTGCGACCTCACAAAAAAGGAGTCTTTCTCATGACCCACGAACAAATTTTCAACCAAATCAAGGGCGGCCTTATCGTCTCCTGCCAAGCGCTGGAGCATGAGCCGCTGTATACAAAAGAGGGCGGCGTCATGCCGCTGATGGCCAAGGCGGCGGCGCAGTCCGGCGCTGTCGGCATCCGCGCCAATACGGTGCGCGACATCACCCAGATCAAGCAGGTCGTGGACCTGCCGGTCATCGGCATCATCAAAAAGGATTACCCCGGCACGCCGATGTACATCACCGTCACGATGCAGGAGGTTGACGAGCTCGTCGCCTGCGGCGTGGACATTCTGGCCGTGCAGGGCACCGGTGCCCTGCGCCCCAACGGGCAGACGAGCGCCGAGTTCATCCGCGCCATCAAGGAGAAGTACCCCGACCAGCTCGTTATGGCCGACTGCGACAACATTGAGAACGCGCTGGCCTGCGCGGGGGCCGGTGCAGACTTTGTCGGCACGACGATGCGCGGCTACACGCCCGAGACGACGGGTATCAACGATGTGGACTTCGGCTTTATCGCCCAGCTGGCGCGGGAGTGCCCGGCCAAGGTCATCGCCGAAGGCCACATCCACACGCCGGAGCAGGCCGTGCAGGCGCTCTACGCCGGTGCGTTCGCCCTCGTCGTTGGCGGTGCCATCACCCGCCCGGCGGAGATCACGGCCCGCTACACCGCGGCCATCAACAACCACAAATAAGCAGGTGCGCTATGAGTAAAACCTATCTGGGCGTTGACATCGGCGGCACGGCGGTCAAGCTGGGGCTCGTCGATGAGAACGGCAGGGTGCTGCGCCGCGCCGAGCGCAGCGTCAGCTTTGACGGCTACAAAACGCCGATCCTGGATACCGTGCAGGCGGCCATCCACGAATTTCTGACCGCGGACGCGCCGAGGCTCGAGGGCATCGCTGTGTCCGCCACGGGCCAGATCGACAGCCGCCGCGGCGTGGTCGCGGGGACCTGCGGCAATTTCCCGGGGTGGATCGGCGTGGACATTAAAGGTACGCTGGAGCGTGCCTTCGGCCTGCCCGTCACCGTCGCCAACGACGCCAACTGTATGCTGCTGGGCGAGGTCTGGGCCGGTGCGGCTAAGGGCTATACCGATGTCATCGGTGTGACGCTGGGCACCGGCGTCGGCGGCGGCATCCTGACCGGCGGACGTCTGCTGGAGGGTGCGCGCGGCCTTGGCGGCGAGCTGGGGCATTTCCGTCTGCACGCGCTGGACGGCGTGGCCTGCACCTGCGGGGCCATCGGCTGCTATGAGCGCTACGCCGCCACAACGGCGCTGGTCCGCAGCGCCCAGAAGGCCGGGCTGGACGCGCCCGACGGGCGTGCGATCTTTGAGGCAGCCGCCGCAGGCGACGCACGCACGCTGGCCGTGCTGAACCGCTGGATTAGCGAGATCGCACAGGGACTGGCGGGGCTTGTGCACATTTTCAACCCGCAGTTGATTCTGATCGGCGGCGGCGTCAGCGCGCAGCAGGCGCTTCTGATCGACCCGCTGGCCGCGCAGGTGCGCAAAAACATCATGCCCGCCTTCGCCGAGGGGTTGGAGGTCAGGGCCGCAGCTCTCCAGAACGACGCCGGCCTTGTCGGTGCAGTGTATTATTTTAAGCAGCAGCGCGATTGAAAACTACAAAAAGTCCCCGTATCCGGGGACGAAAATGACATGCTCCCTATACAGCAAACCGTGAATAAAATACGGAAAGCTGTATAGGGAGCATCTTTGTGCGGCCCGGGTGTTATTTTAAATACTCCACCAAAAACGCCACTGTCGTCTCCCGCAGCGCTTTGTCCAGCGCGGCGGCGGTGGCGGCGTCCTCGGATAGATAGTTGTGGTTCCCCTCGGCAAACGGCTCCAGCACGACCCTGCCGTCAGGCAGGCTCTCGACGGCGGCTATCGTCTCGGCCTGGGTCGTGTCGCTCAAAATGCCCTCATGGCCGGTGTAGGTCAAAAGTGTCGGCAGGGCGCTCTCCCGCAGGGCGGCGTTCGGGTCGGAATCGCGCATTTCGGTGAACAGCGTTCCGCTGACATCGACGCCCCAGGTGCTGATGCTGCCGCTCGCTTCGGCCTCAGCGGCCAGCGTTTCCACGGCGGAAAAGTCGTCGATGTTCAAAAACTCCATGCCGCGCAGGCCCGCGCCGTTGGCGGGGCTCCACAGCGCCAGCGCCGTGATGCCGCCCCTGCGCTGCGGGTAGAGGCTGGCCAGCCGTCCGCCCATGCTGTGACCCACCAGCGCTGTGCGGCCCGTGCCGTAGGTCTGCTGCATGTAGGTGATGGCGCTCTCGACGTCGTCGGTCATGTTGGACAGCGTGTAGGCCGTGAACGGCTCGGTGCTGTCGCCGCAGCCGGGAAAATCCAGCCGCACCGTCGCAATGCCCTGGGCGGCCAGATCGGCGGCCAGCGGCGCAAAGTGGCCGTCGCCGCTGCGGCTGCCGGTAAAGCCGTGGCAGAGCACGACGAGCGGCAGCTCCTCCCCGCGGGCCAGCTTGCCGGGCAGCTGTACCGTGGCGTAAATGTCCCCGCGCGTGCCGGGTATGGTGACATCCTGCGCTTTCGGTGCGGGCGTCAGCAGAAAGAGCGATGCCGCCACGCAGAGAGCCAGCGCGGCAATGCAGCCTGCAAGGGTATAAAAAGCGCGTTTATGCGTTTGTTTGTGCATAGAATTACCTCCATAATGTCTCTATTAAAGCCTATGCGGGGCAAAAAGTCAAGACGCACAGAATACACACAAAAAAACAGGTGACAAACCCGGGGCGGATGTGGTATACTAAAGATTACAAATTGGTTAAAAAGTCAGACCCGGGGCGCAGGCGCAGCCTTGCCCCGGCTTTTGTCCTGTTTTACCGGAGGTGCTTGACTACGAATTCTATAGCGAACCGTATGCCCCGCCTGCTGGCTATGCTGTTTGTGCTGCTGGGGCTGTTCTGCGCGGCGGCACTGCCCGCCCATGCGGAGGACTACGACACGGTGCTGGACCGCCTGTCCCGCCTGCAGGCGCTGGCGCGGGAGTACTCGGCCAATCAGACCGACACGCCCGACCCGATCGAGCTGACGCTGGCCTACACCCGCACGGGGGAGTACAACACCACGATCTGGCAGCTGACCGCCGGTGTGCGCGACGCCGGGTTTGAGAGCTGCGTCAACAGCAGTGACCCCGAGCTGGCGTCGCTGCAGAATATGAACACCGTCGTCCTGCCCAACGGAGAGAGCATCGACTTTGGGCACTTGCTGGCGTCGATGAACCTTGTCTACAACGGCATACCCATCACGGGCAGCTGGGGCGGCGACTGTGAGGAGCTGGCCAGGCAGTATTACGGCCAGGCCGGCGATGCCGCGGGCTACGCCGAGGCGATGCGCGCTTCCTTTAATATGGACGATGACGGCACGCTGAGCCGCTTCAGCAACGGGGACCTGCGGGCGGACCTCGACTCCGTCGTCGTCGGCTCCAAGGTGACAAAGGACACCGACCTGGCCGAGGCGCTGCGCAGCTACTACGCGAATCTGACCGAGTATGACCGCGTCAAGGAGTTCATCTCACTGAGCTTCGGCACGGTGGATACCTCGAGCACGGCCTTTGCGGACGCTGTGTACAGCGCTCTGCTGGAGGATTCCGGTATGCAGCTGCTGTTCTACATGAACGGTATGTGGACCGTCAAGGGCTGGCAGATCAAGGACGACTACGCCCCCGCCGTGCGCGGCGCAACAGACCTGTTTGCCGAGTACCTGGCCAACGCGGTCAACCACGAGAAGATCAAGAGCGAGACGAATGACCGTCTGGTTGCCATGGGCGGGCAGGCACTGGCCGACGCGCTGGAGGCGTTGGGCGACACCGACGCCGCCCAGGCCGCACTGACCGCCGCCGAGGAGATGGCCAATAACGCCCAATCGACGGTTTCCTCCGGTTCGGATGTGGTCTCCGCCGCGCGGGAAAATTTGCAGACAAACTTTAACGTGAAGGTCTTCCAGCTGATTTTGCTGATTGCGGCAGGGCTGGCAGCGTTTATGCTGGTGTTCAGCATGGTGATGTTTGTGGTGCACCGAAAAGAAAATTGAGTTTGGACTGCGTGCCGCTCTCTTGTGGGAAAGAGAGCGGCACGCTTTTTTGGTTGGGCGCGGGGCAGGCGGGCAGACCACTTTTTCTGTTCACACCCCGTTCACATTCCGTATATTCACCCCGAGTTATCCACGGCGTATAACGGTTATCCACCGTGGAAATGTTGAAAACTCCGTGGAAAGCGTGGAAAACTCTGCCGCCCGGATCCGTTCAAAAGCGGAAAACCGGGAAAATCTACGTAGAAAAAACGTTTATTTTCCACATTTTCCACAGCGGCGCTGTTGAAAACTGTGGAAAGCCGGGGAAAACGCGAATTGCGCTTTTTGCAACACAAAATACACATTTTGTAAATAAGGGCTTGCACTCGCCGCGCGACAGCGCTATAATAAACCTAACCATCACCCGCACTGCTGTGCGGCGGTGCGCTTGAGTATAAAAGGGAGAGTGTGAAATTATGTTGGACATTAAAATCACCAAAACGACCCATCCGAAGGAAAAGCCGCAGGACGAGTCGAAGCTCGGCTTCGGCAAGCAGTTCAGCGACCACATGTTCCTGATGGACTATACCGCGGGCGAGGGCTGGCATGACGCCCGCATCGTCCCCTATGGCCCGTGGGAGATGGACCCGGCTACCACCGTGTTCCACTACGCACAGGAAATTTTTGAGGGCATGAAGGCCTACCGCACCGCGGACGGCAAGATCCAGCTGTTCCGCCCCGACTGCAACGCGAACCGTTTCAACGATTCCGCGGACCGTCTCGGCATGCCCCCCATCCCGCCGGAGGACTTCGTGCAGGCGGTCAAGGCGCTGGTCGATGTGGACCGCGACTGGGTGCCCCACTCCGACGGTGCGTCCCTGTACATCCGCCCGTTCTGCATCGCTACCGATGTGGGCCTGGGCGTTCACGCCGCCAAGCATTACCGCTTTGCCATCATCTGCGCGCCCTCCGGTGCCTACTACGCCGAGGGCCTCGACCCCGTCCGCATCTATGTTGAGGATGAGTACATCCGCGCCGCCCCGGGCCTGACCGGCTTTACGAAGTGCGGCGGCAACTACGCCGCGTCCATCAAGGCCGGCGAGCTGGCCGAGGAGCGCGGCTTCTCCCAGGTGCTGTGGCTGGACGGCGTTGAGAAGAAGTACGTCGAGGAAGTCGGCTCCATGAACATCATGTTCAAGATCGACGGCGAGATCTATACCGCCCCCTGCGTGGGCACCGTTCTGCCCGGCGTCACCCGCCGCTCCATCATCGAGCTGCTGAAGGACTGGGGCTACAAGGTGCATGAGGAGCGTGTTGCCATTGCCGACATCATGAAGGCTGCAGACGAGGGCAAGCTGGAGGAAGTCTTTGGCACCGGCACGGCTGCCGTTGTCTCCCCTGTCAAGGAGCTGGATTGGGAGGGCAAGGTTGCCCACATCAGCGGCGGCCACATCGGCGAGCTGACCCAGAAGCTGTATGACACGCTGACCGGCATCCAGTGGGGCAAGCTGCCCGACACCAAGGGCTGGATCGTTCCTGTGGAATAAGCGGAGAAATCCCGCTATTCCGGTCTGAAAATAGCATATTTCTTGCGCCCGGGGTTTTGAACGCTGCGGGCGCTATTTGTATGAATTATCCGTGAACGATTGTGCAAACTATACAAAACAAGATGGAGTAAATGTAGCATGTTGTACAAGCGCGCATCTTGCAAATTCGACAAAAATAGTGTACTATAAGTACATCGAAAGCGAGAGCTTCCGAGCGACAGCTAAAGAGGAAGAATACCAGAGCGCCCTGCCGAATCCGTAGGGAGGGTATCACTTGTAGAGGGGTGGTTCCGTTCGCATTCAGGCGCCGGCGAGACGTTCTGTTTTTCTCCTTCTTTTTAAGAAAAAACGAGACGGGGCAGTGGCCGTCTCGTTTTTTTTTGTTTTTGTGGGGCTGAACGGGAGAGGCAGCCACCCGTGCGCCCCTTTCGTGCGCGACCCGTTCACAGTAGTCCGTAGGGGCCGGGCATGCCCGGCCCGCAGCCTTGCCATTGTATCCCCTTTATCTTTTGCATCGTAGGGAGGGGTCTTGACCCCTCCGGGGGCGTCGGGGACGCCGCCCCCTACATCCTTGGCCGCGAACCTTCCGCCAACTGTAGGGGGATTCATCTCTCCCGTTTCCTCGCCCGCGTTTCCTTAACTTTCTTCTTTACATTCCCCGCAAAATACGCTACAATATAAATGTATATTTATAAAAACAAAGAGAAGGAGAGATCGCTTTGTTTACTATCATCAAACGGCGGGAGCTGAACCCCACCGTAACCGAACTTTGCATCCATGCGCCGCTCATTGCCAAGAAGGCAAAGGCCGGCCAGTTTATCATTGTTCGCGCAAAGGAGGACTCCGAGCGCATCCCCCTGACCATCGCCGGGTTTGACCGCGAAGCCGGCACTGTTTCTATCATTTTCCAGGTTGTCGGCGCAGGTACCATGCAGCTCAACTCCCTCAAAGAGGGCGAGGCCGTGCATGACTTTGTGGGACCCTTGGGCAAGGCCACCGAGATCGAGGGTCTGAAAAACGTCTGCGTCGTCGGCGGCGGCGTGGGCTGCGCCATTGCGCTGCCCATTGCCCAGGCACTGCACGAGCAAGGCACCAAGGTCACCGGCATCGTCGGTTTCCGCAACAAGGATCTGGTCATTCTGGAGGACGAGTTCCGCGCCTGCTGTGATGAGTTTATCATTATGACCGATGACGGCTCCTACGGCGAGAAGGGCGTTGTCACCGCGCCGCTGGAGCAGCGCATTGTGGACGGTGCGAACTTTGACGAGGTCATCACCATCGGACCCCTGATTATGATGAAATTCGTCGTCAAGACGACCAAGCCCCACAACGTCAAGACCGTTGTGTCGATGAACCCCATCATGGTCGACGGCACCGGTATGTGCGGCGGCTGCCGCCTGACCGTGGGCGGGCAGACCAAGTTTGCCTGCGTAGATGGTCCCGACTTTGACGGCTTTGAGGTCGATTTTGACGAGGCTATGCACCGCGGCACGATGTACAAGCCCTTTGAGGCCCACGCCCGCGAGGCCGAGTGCAATTTGCTGAAGCAGGAGGTGCAGTAATTATGCCGAACATGGACCCGAAAAAGTGCCCCATGCCCAGCCAGGAGCCGAACGTCCGCAACAAAAACTTTAAAGAGGTCGCCCTTGGCTACACCGAGAAGATGGCCGTGAACGAGGCCAAGCGCTGCCTGCAGTGCAAGAACCACCCCTGCCGCAGCGGCTGCCCCGTTGAAATTGATATTCCCGGCTTCATCAAGCACGTCGCCGAGGGCGACTTTGAGGCCGCCTACAACGTGATTGCCCAGTCCAGCGCGCTGCCCGCCGTCTGCGGCCGCGTCTGCCCGCAGGAGCACCAGTGCGAAGGCAAGTGCGTCCGCGGCATCAAGGGCGAGGCCGTCGGCATTGGCCGTCTCGAGCGCTTTGTCGCCGACTGGTACCGCAACAACGTACATACCAAGCCCACCGCCCCCGCGCCCAATGGCCACAAGGTCGCTGTTATCGGCGCAGGCCCGTCCGGCCTGACCGTCGCGGGCGATCTGGCCAAGCTGGGCTACAAGGTCACCGTCTACGAAGCCCTGCACGTTGCGGGCGGCGTGTTGATGTACGGCATCCCCGAGTTCCGCCTGCCCAAGGACATCGTCCAGCACGAGGTCGAGGGCCTGAAGGAGCTGGGCGTTGACATCGAGACGAACATGGTCATCGGTAAAGTCCTGACCATCGACGAGCTGATGAACGACTACGGCTTTGAGGCCGTCTATGTCGCGTCAGGCGCCGGTCTGCCCCGCTTTATGGGCATCCCCGGCGAGAGCCTGAACGGCGTCTACTCCGCCAACGAGTACCTGACCCGCGTCAATTTGATGAAGGCGTACAAGGAGGATTCCCGCACGCCCATCATGAAGTCGAAGTCCGTTGCCGTTGTCGGCGGCGGCAACGTGGCTATGGACGCGGCCCGCTGCGCCAAACGTCTGGGTGCCGAGAATGTCTACATCGTCTACCGCCGCGGCATGGCCGAGCTGCCTGCCCGTAAAGAGGAGGTCGAGCACGCCGAGGAGGAGGGCATCGTCTTTAAGACGCTGACGAACCCGACGGAAGTGCTGGGCGACGAGAACGGCTGGGTCAAGGGTATGACCTGCGTCGAAATGGAACTGGGTGAGCCGGATGCGTCCGGACGCCGCCGCCCCATCGTCAAGGAGGGCAGCGAGTTCGTTCTGAACGTTGATACGATGATCATGGCGCTGGGCACCAGCCCCAACCCGCTGATCCGCTCCACCACGCCGGGTCTGGACGCCGACAAGCACGGCTGCCTGATCACCAACGGCCCCGACGGCCTGACGAGCCGCCCGATGGTCTACGCCGGCGGCGACGCTGTCACCGGTGCTGCCACGGTCATTCTTGCGATGGGTGCCGGTAAAGAGGCTGCCCGCGCGATTGACGCGGCCATCAAGGCGAAGGAGCAGTAAAAATTAAATTTCAGCCCCCGTACCGCGAGGTGCGGGGCTGTTTTTGTTAAAAGGCTTCCCCTGAGGGGGAAGCTGTCGCCGCAGGCGACTGATGAGGGGCAACCTTGCCATACTATCCCGTATACGGGCGGCATCCACACGCATTCCTCTCATCCGTCTGCGGGCGGGGCCGCAGACACCTTCCCCCAAGGGGGAAGGCACTCTTACCGAACAAAGGCATCAACCATGTATCATCCTTTCTTCCAATTCGTTCTTCCGCGCCTCGGGCAGGTGGCGCTGGATGCTTTGCTGTACCTGAACTTTTTGCAGCTGCCGCCCTTACAGCTGGTGGCCCGGTGGCCGGTGCTATATTACGGACTGCCGCTTGTGCTGATGGGCGTGCTGGCGTATATCAGCCGCGACCCGCTCGGGCTGGGCATCGTGTTTGCCGGACATCTTGTGACGTTCTACTGCATCGGTACCGCCGTCGGGCTGGCGCTGCGGCGCATCGGCGGCACACCGCTGACTGTTTGGCATATTATCTGGCTGGACGGCATAACGCCGTGGCTGTTGACGGGCCTTATCATGTGGTGGGGGCGGCGGCGTGCGCTGCGGCTCTGTACGACAAAATACAGCCTTACAACGCGGAAAAATCTGCCGAACGGCAGGCTGACCATCGTGCAGGTCAGTGATGTCCACCCGCGCGCCTGTGCGGCGATGGATCACACCCGCATCCCGGAGCTGAAAGCAAAAATCGAAGCGTGCCGTCCCGACCTGCTTGTGCTGACCGGCGATATTTTCGACGAGTTCACCGAGCCGGAGGAGCTGGACGCCTTCTGCAAGCTGTTTGGCGAGCTGGACGCGCCGCTGGGCAAGTATTACGTCCTCGGCAACCACGACCTGTTCCACCACTGGCGGGAGCCGAGCTTTGGCCGCGCGGATCTGGAGCGCGGGTTCGCCGCCGCGGGCGTGCGCATCCTGGAGGACACGTCCGTCCTGCTGCCCTGCGGTGTGCGCGTCGTGGGCCGCAAGGATTATTTGTACACGAACGGCAGCCGCTTCACGGCGGCACAGCTTATGCCCGGCGGCCCCGACGATCACTACACGGTCTGGCTCGACCATGAGCCGCGGGACTTTAAGAATGCCGCCGCGGCGGGGGCGGACCTGATTTTGAGCGGCCACACCCACGGCGGGCAGGTCTGGCCTGCGGGTGCGGTGGGCATGGTTGCCAAAAATGAGCGCAACTACGGCAGAAAGCACATTGCAGACCATTGCGATGCCATCGTCAGCGGTGGCACGGGCACCTGGGGCTACAAGTTCCGCACCCAGGGCCGCACGGAAATTGTCTGCGCGGAAATCACTACCGAAAGGGAAAACTGATTTATGAACGAACGCGAACGCCTGAGCAGCCGCTTGGGCTTTATCATGCTGTCGGCGGGGTGCGCCATCGGCTGCGGCAACGTCTGGAAATTCCCCTGGATGTGCGGCCAGAATGGCGGCGGCAGCTTTATGCTGCTCTACATCCTCTGCCTGCTGGTGCTGGGCCTGCCCGTCATGATCATGGAGTTTGCCGTGGGCCGCGCCGCCCAGGCCAGCCCCGTTACCATGTACCAGCGCCTGGAAAAGCCCGGCCATAAGTGGGGCGTATTCGGCGTCGTCAGCCTCATCGGCAACATTGCCATCATGGCGTTCTACACGGTGGTCACGGGCTGGATCTTGTACTATTTTGTCAAGTTCCTGACCGGGCAGAATGCGGATTTCGGCTTTGCGCAGATGATCGCCGACCCCGGGCTGAACGTGACCTACCTGCTTGTGGTCCTTATAGCGGCGTTTGTGCTGCTGAGCTTTAATTTGCAGGGCGGGCTGGAGCGCGTGACCAAATACATGATGAGCGCGCTGCTGGTGCTGATGCTGGTGCTGGCCGTGCACAGCCTGACGTTTGCCGGTGCGGCGGAGGGGCTGCGGTTCTACCTTGTGCCGGATTTCTCGGCCATTGACGGCGGGGTCATCGTGGCGGCCATGAACCAGGCGTTTTTCTCGCTGTCCGTCGGCATGGGCGGCATGGCAATCTTCGGCAGCTACATCGGCAAGGATCACGCGCTCATGGGCGAGTCGCTGCGGGTCATTTTTCTCGACACGTTCGTGGCCGTGCTGGCGGGCATCATCATCTTCCCGGCGTGCTTCACCTACGGGCTGGAGGTCACGGCAGGCCCCAGTCTGCTGTTTGACACGATGGCGGGGGTGTTCGGCAATATGGCCGGGGGCCGCTGGTGGGGCGCGCTGTTCTTCCTGTTCATGGTGTTTGCGGCGCTGTCCACCGTGCTGGGTGTCTGCGAGAATATCCTTGCCATGGTGCGTGAGCTGACCGGGTGGAGCCGCCCGAAGGGCTGCGTGGTCTGCGGCGTCGGCATCTTTCTGCTGGCGCTGACGACGGCGCTGGGCTACAGCGTGCTGCACTTCCAGCCGTTTGCGCCGGGCAGCGCCTGGCTGGACTTCTGGGACTTCATCGTCAGCAACAATGTGCTGCCGCTGGGGTCGCTGGTGCTGGCGCTGTTCTGCTGCAACCGCTTTGGCTGGGGCTGGGACAATTTTGTGGCCGAAGCCAACACCGGCAGGGGCCTGAAGGTCCGCCCCTGGATGAAGCCGATTTTTAAGTATTTTGTGCCGGGTGCGATTTTGTTTATTTATATTTACGGCATGGTTACGTTTCACTGGCGGTAAAAAGGAAAAAGTCCTGTCTCCGGGAAAGGGAGGCAGGACTTTTCGGTTTTACGCTGGGATGAGAGGGCTCTGCCCGTTTGCGGGTGCTACGACACCTTGCGGAAGTAATTTATCAAAATACTCTTGATATAATTATACCGCCGCGCGTAGCTGTTCTCGACGCGGATCAGCTCAAAGCCGTGCTCGCGGCAGATCTGGTCCTTCTTGCGGTCACGGCGCCGGACGGCGGGGTCGTCGCGGTGCTCGCGGCCATCCAGCTCGATGGCTAAAATCGGCATCAGGCGGCGGCCCTCCCGCTGGTAGACGACGAAGTCGAACCGCCCGGTGTAGAACAGGTCGGCGCAGCCGGGGTTATCCTCAAACACCTGGGCGATGGGCACCTCCTTGCGGACCGTGCAGCGGCTGCCGTCGAGGAAGGCGTTGTCCAGCGCGTGGTTCAGATTTTCCAAAAAGGCATCCTCGGTCTTGGTGCTGTAGGGCTTGATGCCCAGCGCACGGCTGGCGGCGGGCTTCTCGGTCACCTCGGACTGGCCGTTTTTGCGCACGTACTGCACCAGCTCGTAAATATCGTCGTCGGTGCTGTCGGCGTGCAGGCGGTCCAGCGCGGCCTGATTCGAGAGGATGACCAGCTGCTCCCGCGCGCGGGAGGTCGCCACGTTGATGAGCTCCTTGTTCGTTTTCAGCCAGTCGTAGGTGCGCGGGCGGGTCTGGTCGGTCAGCGCCAGGGAGAAGATGACCACGTCTTTCTCGTCGCCCTGAAAGGCGTGCACCGTGCCGCAGGCGGCGTTCTCAAAGTGCTTCGCGCGCAGCATGGCCTCGATGGCGGCGCGCTGTTTCGCAAACGGCGTGATGATGCCCACCTGCTTGTCCGGGTGCGCGGTCAGGTATGCCTCGATGCGGCGCACCTCCTGCGGGGCGGTGTTTTTCTCGTCGGTGGTGTCGTTGGGCACGTCCACATAGACGAGCGGCGTGGGGTCGGTCTCGCGGCTGGCAATGTGCAGCTTGTGGTTGTAGTATTTGCGATTGTTGAACTCGATGATCTTGGGGCTGCACCGGTAGTGGTAGCTCAACAGCGTCTCGTCGCTGACGGCGTCGCAGGCCAGAAAGCATTTGTAGATCGAGTTTTCGATGTAATCGTACTCCTGCGTGACACCGTAGCGGCGGCGCAGCGTGCGGTTGTCGGCGGGGTCCAGCAGAATGACAGGCGAGAGCTGCTGCGGGTCGCCCACAAGCATCAGCGACGCTCCGCGCAGGATGGGCACAAGAGACATGGCCGTGCTGCACTGGCTGGCCTCGTCCATGATGACCATGTCAAAGCTCGGCTCCGGGTCGCCCAGGCGGTGGGCGGAGATGCAGGTCGTGGCCACAATGGGAAAGACGCGCAGCAGCTTTTTCAGGTTCTCCGGCTCCGAGAGGTACTTGTTGAACTGCGTGACCCGCTCCTTGTCGGTGTCGGGGCTGTGGACGATGCTCATTAAATCGTTATATTTCGGCTCCTCCAACCGGCGGATGCAGCGGGCCGAGGTGTAGTAGAGGTAGCGCAGCAGCTCGTCCTCGTTGCGGTCCAGCAGAGCCAGCGCGTCGGCAGAGTCGATGCTGCCGTAGGCGGCCAGCTCACGGTCTACCTGCGGCAGCTGCCCGGCCTGCAGCTCGTACTGGAAGTTCATCTGGCCGCGGGCGTCCAGCAGGCGCCGGATGGTCTCCCGCCGCTCCCGCAAATCAAGGATGCGCTCATACCGTTCCAGCAGGGCGGTCAGCTGTTTGGCGCGGGCTGTGCGGTCCGCGTGGTTTTTGTCCAGCAGCCGCTCTGGCACGGGGATTTTTTTGCACTGCTCAAACAGTTGGTCGATGGTGCGCAGGGCCTCGGCGGTTTTCTCGTTGTTGCCAAGGCGCAGGATCGGGAACGGCACGGTCTGGCCGTGGTAGGTGACGGCCTGCAGCTTTTCCACAACGCCGTCGATGGGATGGTTGTTGTAGCTGGAAAAAAGCACCGTGCGCTCGTTGAAAAACGCCGTCGTCAGCGTGTTTACGATGGTGTTGGTCTTGCCGGTGCCCGGCGGGCCCTGCACGTAGGCCAGCGGATAGCGCATGGCGTTGTTGATGGCCAGCAGCTGGTCCAGATTGACCTTGTTGTTCAGCAGCGCCAGCGGGTAGGACTTGCGGCGGCGCGGCTTGGCGGTCATCTCGCCGAAGAAGGCCCGCAGCGGGGCGGTGGCCGTCTCGCCGGAGGGGTCCTCGAACATAGTAAGGATGCCGCGGTACTCATGCTCCAAGTCCACGGGGCAGTCGCGGCTGATGGCGACGAGGTAGGGCAGGTCATCGACCCGCACCCGCGGGTTGCTGCGGGTGATGCGGTCCTTGATGGTCTCGGCGTGCTTCGTGAACTCGTCCAGCAGCGTATAGTCGTCGGCATCCAGAAATTGATGGATGCTCAGCTTGCTGCCGTTGACGGTGAACTCCCGGCAGATGACTGGCTCCGGCTCGGCCCGCAGGGCGCGCTTTTTCACGTCGAGCCGCAGCGGGCGGTAGGCCAGCACGTACAGCCCCTGCCGGGTGTCAATGCTGATAAGGTTCAGCCCCAGCGTGGGCAGGCTGGGGCGGGCGGCGTTCTGGCGGCGGTCCTCGACCCGGCGCTGGAACCGGCCCACCAGCTCACGGAACTGGTCGTCGGTCAGCTCCAGCGTGTCCTCCTTATAATCGGCAAAGCAGTCGGCGTCAATTTGATGGATCAGGCTGTAGTTGGACTGGTAGGGCGTGGCGTCCAGCCGGTTGCAGGCGGCCAGATAGTCCAGCACCCGCAGGTTGGCGGCGTTGTCAAACAGCGCCGCGTAGCGCCCGGGGTTGTCGCGGATGTCGTCGATGAGCGTCTGGTTGACGGGGCACCACGAGCCGTCCACGACCTCGGCGGTCTGGATGCGGTCAATGCTGATATGGTCGAGCGCCTGCACGCTTAATTTGCCCAGATGCAGCCCGTCAACGTTCAGGGTGCGGGTCCTGGGGTTCAGCCCGCGGATAGCGACCCAGTATTTGGTCTGCTGGGTCTGTTGGTTTTTGTATTCAATGCTCAACCACCGCCCCTCATGAATGGCACGGAAAATCGAGCGCGTGATGTTGTTCAATTTTCCGCTCCTTTCGGGTCGTGGCTTTCTTGCCTCCCTCTGCGAGGGAGGGGGCCAGGGGGGCTACTTCGACAAGCGCCGGTATTCCAGTGGGGTCAGGCGGAACTGGTCGTAGAACGCCTGGGCAAAGCGGCCCTGGCTCTCGTAGCCGACCCGGGCGGCGATGTCCTGCACCCGCTGGGGGGTCGTGCGCAGCAGCTCGGCGGCTCTTTCGAGCCGGCGGCGGCGGAAGTAGGCGAGATACCCCTCGCCCAGCACGTTCTGGCAGTACAGCTTGAAGCCGCTCTCGCTCAAACCAAAATGGTCGGCCAGCTCCCGGGCCGGGCGGCGGACCGAGAGGTCCTGCAGGACCAGCGTCTCGGCCTCGCGCACGCATTCGACCTGCCGCGCGGGGCAGCGGGCCGTGTCGGCCTCGTCGGGCAGGCGCAGCAGCTCATACAGCAGCCGCACGGCGGCATAGCGCAGCTCGCCGGGGGCGGCGTAGGCGGCGTCGTCCCAGACCTCGTCCACAATGGCCGTGATGGCGTCGCTCATCGGGCAGCAGTGGACGCCGCCGCGGCAGAAATAATCCGCGATGCCGCCTATTTCCAGCCCCATCAGCGTCAAAAAGCTGTCTGCCTGCACGGCGTCGGGGTCAATGAAAAGCTGCAGCGCCTCGTACTGGCTGCCGGGCAGGTAGAAGTCCGCACCGGGCACAGCAAAGCTGACGGCGGCATGACCCTCCGTCACGATGGCATATTGTGCGCCGTCCGGGATGGCGCGTCGTCCGCTGCGGCAGAAGTCAAAGACGAGCAGCCGCGGCCAGTCCAGCGGGGGCGGGCAGAGCGGCGCGTCCAGTCGGGTGAAGCAGAGCTGCACGCCGGGTGCAAGCTCCCGCCGGTCAAGCGGGGCTGCGGGGATGAGGTTGTCTGTTTTCATGTTTGGTTATACAGTAACTAAATATTTTGAATTTTCAAAAAACTGTGCGCAAAATTCCGATACTGAAATGCACTGAAACGGCCAAGCAAGCCGAAAATGTGCGGATAGAAAACTGCTAAAAAGGCGAAATGTGCGAAATCGGAAAAATGGCAAAATAAGGGAAATGCGTGCCAAAAAAACCGAAAAAAATCAGTCTGTGACCGGCACATCCAGCCCGAACTCCTGCGGGCGGAACCGCGGGCAGACATTCTCCGAGATGCAGATGACCGACGCGGCCAGGCGGCTGCCGATCTCGCAGGCCTCGGCCAGCGTCTTGCCGTAGGTCAGGCCGATGACCGTCCCGGCGAAGAAAGCATCCCCCGCGCCGGTGGTGTCGATGACATCGACCTTCTTGGCGGGCACCATGCCGCTCTCACCGTCGGCGCGGGCGTAGACGGCACCCTGCTCGCCCATCGTCACGACCATGCAGGGAATGTTGGCGCTGCGCACATTGGCGGCCAGCGTGGCGCGCATCTCGTCCGGCGTCAGGTGGTCGTAATCGTCGGAGAACATCAGCCCGGTCTCCTGCTGGTTGCAGACAAAGCAGTCGATCTCCTGCAGGAGGCTGCGGCGCTCCATGGCAATGCTCATGTTGGAGACCGCGGCGTAGACCTTTTTGCGGTACTTTTTGGCGAAGTGCAAAATCTGCTTGACGGTCTCCTTCTCCAGATCAAACTCGATGGCGATGCCGTCGCAGTCGGAAAAGATCTCGTCGCCCTTTTCCTTTAATAATGCGGTCAGCGGCGTCGTGTCGGGCCGCTTCGAGATGGCGGCGCAGACATCGCCGTCGTTGTTGAACACGGCCAGCCAGGTGCCCATGCCGTCCGGCATGCGCTGGATGTAGCGGGTGTTGACCTTGTGCCGGGCCAGCTTGTCAATGACGTCCTGGCCGGAGCCGGTGTCGTCCACCAGACTGACGAAGGTGGGGCGCAGCTCGACATTGGCAATGTCCTCCGCCACGTTGCGGCAGACGCCGCCGTGTACCTGCTCGACCCGGCCTGCGTTGCGCCCGCCCGGGATATAGGTGGACAGCGGATACCCCTTGATGTCCACAAAAACCGCACCGATGACTACAATGCCCATAAGATGCCCCCCAAAAAGCTGATTTTACCTGTATTTTACCATACATTCGACATTTGCGCAAACCCCGCCCGAACGGGCAAAATGCGTACAAAAATCCGCCCCGGATGCTGAAGGATTCGACATCCGGGGCGGGGGGGGTGTTTTTTAGGGCAGCGGGAGGATCGTATCCTCCTTCTCGGTGTAGCTGCCTCCATCCATGCGGGCGCGCACGAAGGGCACGCCGTCACGCAGATAGAACGTGTTGTGCTCCAGCAGGGCGTCCGGGTTCTGGGAAGGGCTGATCGTGCCGCCGAGGTCGTCGTAGCTGACGTTGCCGCGGAAGGTGTTGTGGATGGCCTCCTCCAAACAGAACATCACGCAGCCGCCCTCGTTCATGCGGCTGTAGTTGTGCTCGTACACCGTGCCGTCGCCGGAGTCGGCATCGTAGGCCATGCCGTCCTGATTGAGCCGCGTGTCAACGGCTTCGTTGCAGCGCAGCAGCGCATCCTTGCATTTCCACGGCCAGATGGCGGCGGCCACCTTGCCCATGCGATTGCCCGGCTCCCGATAAACACGGTCGTTCATCTCGCAGGCGACGGAGTCTGCCGTGTTGTGCTCGACCAGCGGGCGCAGGGCGTACATGACCGTCAGGCCGTCGCCGCCCGCCGCTTTCACGTAGTTATCACGGAGAACGACATTCTCGTGACCGTACTGCAGAAAGGCTTTTTCTGCCAGCTCGGCACCCCGGAACTGCGCGTGGGCGTAGGTATACCCCACCGCAATTCCCCAGCGGCTGACGCGGGCCACATAGCAGCCCTCGACCAGCACGTCGGCAAAGCGTGCCGCGCCGGTAGCAGTCTCATCTGCGGGCTGCAAGGCGGTCATGTAAATGCCCCCGTTGTTCATGTGTTTGTCGTACACGTTGCCGTGTACATCATGGATCAGCAGGTTTTGCAGTGTGATGCCGCAGCGCGTGCCCCTGTCCTTCGCCACCACAGCCACGCCGGTGCGCTCCAGCTTATCCGGCTGGGAATATTGCTCGCCGATGACAGCGTCGGCGCGGTTCGTCAGTTCCAGATCACGCACTGTGACATAGGCTGCATCATACAGCAGCACGGCGGAGGATACATACCCGCGGTACACATGGGTGGGTGCGTCCAGTGCGCAGCCATAGTCCTGATACCAAAGCCCCTGCCCGTCGGCGTCAATGCGCGGCGCAGGCCCCTCGCCATAGGCGGCAATCGTGATGGGGCTGTCTTTTTTGCCGCAGCAGCGCAGGTGCAGGAACTGCTTTTCAAACACACTGCCGCATTTCAGCAGCACCGTGTCACCGGGGGCCAGGGCCAGCCGGTTGACGGCAAACAGTGTGGCCAGCGGTTTTTCCGGCGTCAGGCCGTCGTTGGTGTCACGGCCTGTCTGCGGGTCCACGTAATAGGTCTTGCACAAGGCTGTCGTACACCTCCTCCCGCATCCGCTTTTCGATGATTTGCTTTACTTCCTCATAGGGGAAGCTGTCGCCGGCGTACCGCGTGAACAGATCCGGATTCGCGTCATACCAGGCGCGGGTCTGTGCATCGGTGAAATCCGGGCAGATACCCAGCGCACGGATCTTTTCGCACGGCTCCGCGAAATCCAGCTTGAAGCGGGTCAGCTCATATTGCAGGTAGGCAGGGGCAGAGAAGCGCCGCGTGCCGTACACGGGCTTGCCGTCCTGCTCCGCTCTTTCCGCCTGTGCGTTTTTGGCCGCCCGGCGGCGTTCCAGCGCCTCGGGGCTGTCGTCGCCGATCAGCCCCCAGCGCTTTGCCAGCGTCAGGCAGGCTTTGGCGTGACGCCACTGCTCCGGCGTCAGGCAGTAGGTTCGTTCGTCCATCACTTGACTGCACCCGTGATGCCGTTGGCAAAGCTCTTCTGCAGGCAGAGGAAGATGATCGCGGTGGGCAGTGTGCAGATCAGAACGCCCAGCATCAGCATACCGTAGTCCACACTGTAGCCGCTCTTGAGGTTTGCGACCAGCATCGGCATTGTGATGGATGCGTTGCTTTGGAATACGATCTTCGGCCAGAGGTAGCTGTTCCATGCGTTCATAAACGTGACAGTCATCGCCGCGCCGTAGGTAGACCGCATGATGGGGACAAACATCCGAAAGAAGATGCCGATCTCGCTCAAACCGTCGAGACGCGCCGCTTCAATAATGTCATTGGGGAAGGAACGCGATGCCTGCCGGAACAGCATGATCATAAACGGCGTCGAGATGGACGGCAGCACGAACGCCGCCCAGCTGTTGACAAGCCCCCAGTGGGACATCATCTTGAACAGGGGGATCATAATGGCCACGAACGGCAGCATCATCGCCAGCAGCAGAACGCTCATCAGGGCGTCCTTCGCCTTATCGTGGTAAATTTCAAAGCCGTAGCCCGCGATGGAGCAGACCAGCAGCGTGATGAGTGTCATCAGGATGGCGTTGCGGAAGGAGTTTGCCATTGCCAGCCCCAGATTCTGGTTGGCAACCAGCGACTTAAAGTTTTCTACCAGATAGGTGCCGGGGATCAGCTTGCCGCGCACAACATCAATGCTGGTGTTCGTCGCGCCGCACAGCATATAGTACAGCGGGAACACAGACAGGAAGCTGGCCAAAATCAGCACAGCGTGCGCCAGAATCTTTTTACCCTTAGTCACGCTTATCACCTACTTTCATCTGGATGGCAGACAGCACTGCCACGACCACAAGGATAAACACCGACAGCGCCGCTGCATAGTTGAACTTGGGCGTCTCTACAAACGAGATGTTATAAATATAGTGGGTCAGTGTCATGGTCGCCTTGCCGGGACCGCCCGCCGTCAGGTTGACGGACTCATCAAACAGCTGCAGCGTGCCGGAGGTGGACATGATGGCAGTCAGCAGGATGGTGGGCTTCAGCAGGGGGATCGTCAGGTGAACAAACTGCTGGAGCGGGGAAGCGCCGTCGATGCGGGCCGCTTCGTAGATCGAGTAGTCGATGTTCTGCAAACCGGCAAGATAAAAGACCATGTTGTAGCCGGTCCAGCGCCAGACCAGCGCAATGACGATGACCCAGCGTGCCGCCCATGCGTTCTGGAACCAATCCACTGTGGGGATGCCCACGGTGGACAGCACCCGGTTGACCAGACCATCGTTGGCAAACAGGGATTTGAAAATCATCGAGTAGGAGACAAGCGACGTGGCGCAGGGCAGGAAAATCATCGTGCGGTAGATGCCCTTGCCCTTGATGTCCGGGCTGTTGAGCAGCTGCGCCAGGATCAATGCCAGGATCAGCATAATGGGCACCTGGATCACGAAATAGAAAATCGTGTTAAACAGGCACTGCTGGAACGTGGCATCCTTTAAAATGCGCACGTAGTTGGCAAAGCCCGCAGGCTGTACAGCGCTGCCGGTGCCTTTCTGGAACGAAAGGATCAGCGCCTGCACCATGGGGTAAAAGCAGAATACAAATATCAGGAGTGCTGCCGGCAGCAGGAAGGCCCAACCCGTCAGGCTGCGCTTCTGCTCCATATTCAGTCCTTTTTTCTTCATCGTAGTGTCTCCTATTTTGCCACAAAAGCAAGGGCGCGGCTTGCAGCGGACGTATCAGATGCAAACCGTGCCCTTGGCAAATTCTCAGTTGTAACCGGACACAGTGTGTGTCATGTTTTGCTTAGCCAGCGATGTTGAACTCCACGGTATCCTGGGCGTTCTGCATCTCGCTGTCAATGTCGGCGTTGTTCTGGACGATGTTGGTGACGGCATCGGTCAGGGCGCTGCGCACGTCAGAGTAGTAAGCGCCGCAGTCGAATGCGGGAACCTTGCCTGCAAACTCAACGATGTCCTTGTAAACGGTCTGGCCGCCGTAGAACTCGGAGGGCTGGTTGTAGACGTCGCTCTCGGCAGCGGGCAGGTAGCTGGAGATCGCACCGGCGTTGGGCAGCAGATCGTCATACAGCTCGACGCTGGAACCGAAGGTGCTCTTCAGGAAGTCGAAGGCCAGCTCGGTGTTCTTGCAGTTGGAGGAAACGGCCCAGCTTGCGCCGCCGCAGTTTGCGTAGTTGGTGGCACCGTCGATACCGTCCAGCTTGGGCATATTCACGATAGCCCACTTGCCGGACTGATCCGCGGCAGCCTGCACGCTGGACATGATCCAGCAGCCGTTGATGACGCCGGCAGCCTTGCCGTCATTCATGGAAGCAATGTACTGGTCCCAGTCGGTGTACTCGGCCAGAATGCCCTTGTCGACCATGTCCTTGTAGACGGTCAGGGACTCTTTCAGCGCGGCATTGTCGGCGATCTTGACCTCGCCGTCCACCACGGGGGAGGCACCGGCAGACTGCATCATCTCGATGATCAGCTCGGAACCGCCGGAGGAGGTCAGCATCGGCACGCCGTTGGCGTCCACGACCTTCTGCGCCTTCTCCTCGAACTCGCTCCAGGTCAGATCCTTGAAGTCGTCGACGGTCAGACCGGCATTCTCGATCAGATCGGAACGAACCGCCATGACGGAAGCGCCGTTGTCGAAGGGCAGACCGTAGTGGTGGCCATCGACGGTAGAATCAGCCAGCTTGCCGCCGGAGAACTTGTCCCAATCCAAGCCGGAGTCGGTCAGGTCGGTGTAGATACCGGGGAAGTTGGCGACCATCTTGTGGTAGGAATAGTCCTGCATCAGGAAAAGATCAGGCAGGGTGCTGTAATCCTCGCTGGTGGCAGCGGTGATGAGCTTGGTCTCGATGTCGCTGTAGACGTTTTCTTCAATGTTCAGCTTGAAGTTGGGGTGGTCCTTCTGGTAGATGGCCTCCGCCTGCTTCAGGGCGTAGATGTTGAAGTTGGGGTCCCATGCCCATACGGTCAGGGTCTCGTCGCCGTCAGCGGTGGTGTCGGCGGCAGTGGATTCCGCGGTGGATTCGGCAGGGGTGCTCTCGGCGGTAGAGGCAGCTGCGCTGCTGGAAGCGGCACCGCCGCCGCAGCCGACCAGCAGGGATGCTGCCATAGCTGCTGCCATAAGGGCTGCTGCATTCTTCTTTTTCATGGGGGGTTCCTCCTTAAAAATGTTTCTCCATTCTTTGGCTGTATAACGTATGTCCCACGGCGGGGCATAAATTATCGGGTGTTATTCGGCATCGTCTACCCAGCGCATCTCGCGCGGGGCCAGCGTCAGGCTGTCGATCAGATGCCCCTTGATGTACAGGTCTGTCTTTTCCTCGGCATCTGCGTTGTTGATGACCGCGATGCGCTTCGTTTCGGGGAATACCGTGACCTCGGTATCGACGTTGGTCACGTAGTAGTGCTTCATCTCCTCCGGCATACCGGCGGCGTAGTAGATGGCGCGCAGCAAAATGCGGCAGTTCTGCGGGGAGTAGGGCAGCCCGGCAAAGTAGACGCTGTGGCCCTTGCCGTACTCGTTGACGACCAACTGGCTGTACTCGCCGTCCTGCGCCAGGATTTGATAGTGCTTGCCCTGCGCGTAGATGCGGCTCGTGCCCTCGCCGAAATCAACGGCGGTGTCAATATCCTCCAGGATAAAGTGGTGCGGGTCGCAGGTGTTGTATTTGTCGGTGCTTAACGAGAAGCCCATCTCGCGGTCCACGCCCATCACGTCGGACAGCTGGAAGTACCGCCCCTGATGCTGGCAGGCGGTGGGCTCGCCCACGCCGATGAAGCCGCCGCCCTCGTCCACAAATTTGCGGATGGCGGTCACGACCTTTTCGTCAATCCAGTTCTCGGCACCGCTGAAGGCCGTGTAGGCATCGCCGACGTTGATGATGACGCCGATGTCCTTGGGGATGCCGTTGCGAATGTCATCGAAGTCGATGAACTCCACGTCAAACGGCATGCCGCTCAGGCATTCGAGAACACCCTCGGCGGAGTAGGTCTCGCGGTGGTAAATGGAGTGATGCACCTGATTGCTCATCCACTTGCGCAGGCCGCCCCAGCAGTTGAGGATGGCCACCTTGAACGGGGCAACGTAGGACTTTGTGCCCTGCATATTTTCGTGGATCTGGCGGAACTCGCCGACCACGTTTTGAATTTCGTCGATAAAGCCGGGCCAATTGCTGGCGAGTTTTAAGTAACCGCCGTAGCCGATGCGGTCCAGCGGGCTGCGCAAAATCGCGCGGCGGGCCTTCATCCAGTTGGTGCGGGCCTCACCGATGGGGTCGCCGCCCTCGGTGAACACATCGGGGAAGAAGTAGGGCAGCAGACGGCCTTCGGTGTACTTGACACCCTTGATGTCGGAGATCATCCGCAGCGTAACGCCGCTGCCGACGGAGCCGACCACGGCGTCCAGCCCGATGGAGGCAAAATACTTGCCGTAGGGCTCGGTGCCGATCCAGTGGTCGCCGAGGAACATCATCGCCTCTTTGCCGTAGGAGTGGACGATGTCGACCATCTCTTTGGCAAGAGCGCAGACCTCCTGCTGCTGGAACTCGATGAAGTCGCGGAACTCCTTGCTGGGCACGCGGAACATCGTGTTGTGGTAGCCCTGATCCACAATGAACTCGGGGCGGAACTTGTAGCCTGCCCACTTTTCAAATTTTTCCAGAATGTAGGGGCTGACGCTGGCGCTGTAGCCGAACCATTCGACGAATTTCTCGCGCTTCTGGTCGTCAAAGGTCAGCGTGAACTGGTGAAAGAAGGTCGTGAACCGCACCACATCAATGTGGGGGTTGGCCTCGCACCAGCGGCGCAGCTTTTCTTTTACATAGGCCTGCGTCTTGGGCTGGCGCACATCGTAGGTCAGCTGGTGCGGCGTGTCCTTCCAGTCGTTGGTCAGGAAGTTGTACATGTGTACGGGGTCCCAGATCAGGAACGCCAGAAAGCTGACGGTGTACTCGTGATAGGGGACGGTTTCGATCTCGACCTCGCCCGTCGGCTCGTCGAAGAACCATTTGTCGGTGGGGACGACCTCGCCCGTCGTGCGGTCAATGACCTCCCACCAGCGCTTGGGGTCATCCAGCGTGTTGACCTTGAGCTGCTGGGTGTGGAAGCCGTCCATCAGATGAACGCGCAGCTTCGTGCCGCGCGCCGTGTGTCGGTCACTGATAAGATACTCCTGCTGGACCTCGTCGGAGTTTGCCTCCGCCCAGGCGTTGTCCTTGCGGGTCGTATAGTAGGTAGCGTACTTTTTGGCGGGGTCCGTCAGCAGCTCCTTCGGCATTTCGGTGCCGTCGCAGTCACGCAGGGCATCCGCGCCCAACAGATTCTTCAGCCGCAGGGTCTCCGCAACCACATCTGCGTCTGTGGGAAGTGTCAATCTTCCGGTCTGCTCCATCTTCATAATCCCTTCTCTGTCCGTTTTGTCTGCCACGGCAGGCATCGTTTCATTGACATCATCATACTTGTTTCTGCCCTCTTTGAACAGTAGGTATATTGTTGCGCATTTGTACTATCTTGCTTTGTTTCCGAATGTCGGCGGCAACATCAGAAAATACAGAAAAAGCTGCACAAAAAGTAAGGCTATTCTTTGTGCAGCTTGCTAGTTTTGGGCCTGCTTGCAGCGAAACGTGCCGATATTCTGTTTTACATCGTGATTTTTTATGGAAAGCTCTTGCCATGCGCCCCAAATGCGTATATAATAAGG